>Ga0105238_10000484_pt1 | contig 41852 bp, 35 predicted proteins | sample KBSC34metaG_FD_81526 | JGI IMG/M metagenome (GOLD analysis project Ga0105238, IMG submission 81526) | Corn rhizosphere microbial communities from Kellogg Biological Station, Michigan, USA - KBS C3-4 metaG | ecosystem: Host-associated > Plants > Roots > Rhizosphere > Soil | place: Michigan, USA...
CGCGCCGGAAGGCGCCGCGTCGCTCGCCCCAGGACACGCTCTCCAACTTGAAGGAACGTACCGCCTCGTCCGGTTGAACGAGATGTCAGAAGTTTTGCGACCGCTCCAGCATCTCGGGGCTGATCGTCATGGACTCGAAGTCGGCCGCCATCGTGCGCCGCTTGCCGTCCGGCTCCGCGCCTTCGATCGAATCGATGCGCGACGTCGGGCTGTTCTGGTTGATGAGCCATGCGAGGTTGGTCGGGGAATCGGAGCCGGACATCGCCTCGTCGTACGTGATCACGCCGTCGAGGTACATGCGGCACAGCGCCTGCTCGAAGGTCTGCGATCCCGGGTAGAGCGACTGCTCCATGGCTTCCTTGATCTGCGCGAACTCGCCGCTCTTTATCAGCTCGGCGATGAGCGCGGTATTGAGGAGGATCTCCACGGCAGGCTGCAACTGGCCCTCGTTGTTGCGGATCAGGCGCTGGCAGACGATGGCGCGAAGGCCGATGGACAGGTCGGACAGCACCGCCGAGCGGGCGTCGTAGGGGAACAGGTTGATGATCCGCGACAGCGCGTGGTAGCTGTTGTTCGCGTGGATCGTCGACAGGCACATGTGACCGGTCAGCGTGTGGATGAGCGCCGACTGCATCGTTTCCTTGTCCCGGATCTCGCCGACCATGATGAGGTCCGGCGCCTCGCGCAGCGCGTTCTGCAGGGCCTTGTCGTAATCGTGCGTGTCGACGCCGATCTCGCGCTGGTTGATGAGGCTCTGCTTGTGCTCGAACAGGTACTCGATCGGGTCTTCGATGGTGAGAATGTGGCCCGAGCGGTTGCTGTTGCGATAGTCGATCATCGCGGCCAGCGTGGTCGACTTGCCCGAGCCGGTCGCGCCCGCGACCAGGATCAGGCCGCGCTTTTCCATGACGAGATCGAGCAGCACCTTCGGCAGCTTGAGCGCCTCGAACGGCGGCACGTGGCTGCGCACGTAGCGGATGACGAGCGAGATGGTGCCGCGCTGGCGAAAGATGTTGACGCGGAAGTTGCCGACGGCCCGGTCGAGATGCGAGAGGTTCATCTCCATCTCGTTCTCGAATTCGCGCGCCTGCTCCTTGCTCATGAGATCGTACGCGATGCGCCGCACGGTCTCCGTGTCCATGGGCTGCGTCGAAATCGGGCTGACGATACCGTTGATCTTGATGTTGATCGGCGCGCCGCACGAGATGAAGAGGTCCGACGCCTGCTTGTCGGCCATCAGCTTGAAGAGACGGTCCAGGTACATGAGCGCTCGCCTTCGCGGCTAGAATACGGGGGCGGTGGGAATTGCGATGGCACCGCAAGTTTCTATGATAGTGTCATGAATCGTCTGGGATTTCAAAGCCGCCTGGCCGCCGGGCGCCGCTAGCCGGCAGGCTGTTGCTCCGGCGCCTCGGGCGCCTCGTCCCTCTAACGCCCTTTCATGCTCGCGATCATCGGTGGCTCCGGCCTGACGCGCTTGTCGACCCTGGCGGTGGCGCACCGCGAGGTCGTCCGCACGCCTTATGGCGACCCGTCGGGACCGCTCCTGTTCGGGCAGATCGCCGACCGCGATGCCGTGTTCCTGCCGCGCCATGGCCACGGGCACACGATTCCTCCGCATCGCGTCAACTATCGCGCCAACCTGTGGGCGCTGCGCCAGCGCGGGGCGACCGCGGTGCTCGCGGTGGCGTCGGTGGGCGCGATCACGGGGGCCGGTCCCGGCGATCTCGTCCTGCCCGACCAGCTCATCGACTACACCGCGGGGCGTGCGCAGACCTTCTTCGACGGCGGCGACCAGCAGGTCGTGCACGTCGATTTCACGCATCCATACTCGCCGGTGCTGCGCGCCACCTGCGTCGAAGCGGCGCGCGCGGGTGGCATCGGCGTCGTCGAGGGCGGGTGCTACGGGGCCGTTTCCGGTCCGCGTCTGGAAACCGCCGCCGAGATCACCCGCATGGAGCGCGACGGCGCCACGCTGGTGGGCATGACCGGCATGCCCGAGGCCGCGCTCGCGCGCGAGCTCGAGCTGCCGTACGCGGCGCTCTGCGTCGTGGTGAACCACGCCGCCGGACGCGGCGAGAGCGTGCAGCAGATCTCGATGGAAGGCATCGCGCGCGTCATCGAATCCGCCATGGACAAGGTGCGCGCGCTGCTCGAGCAACTGGTCCCACTCGTGGAGGAGCAGGCTATCAAATGATCCGCGACGTCTTGCGCATGGGCGATCCGCGCCTCCTGCAGCGCTCCGAGGAAGTGCGCGCGTTCGGCACGTCCGAGCTCGAGGCGCTCCTCGCCGACATGCGCGACACCATGAAGGCGCAGAACGGCGCCGGTCTGGCGGCGCCGCAGATCGGCGTGGGCGCGCGCGTGGTCATCTTCGGCGTCGAGCGCAACCCGCGCTATCCCGACGCCGAGCCCGTCCCGTACACGGAGCTCGTCAATCCCGTGATCACGCCCCTCACCGACGCACTGGAGGATGGCTGGGAAGGCTGCCTCTCGGTGCCGGGCCTGCGCGGCGTGGTCCCGCGCTGGGCCCGCATCCGCTACACCGGCTTCGATCCCCAGGGCAATCCGATCGACCGCACGGTGGATGGCTTCCACGCGCGCGTGGTCCAGCACGAGACCGACCACCTCGACGGCATCCTCTATCCGATGCGCGTGCGCGATTTCTCGCGGTTCGGATTCACCGAGGTGCTGTTCCCGGACGTCGCGAGCGACGACGCATAGTCCGGCGCCTCGCGAAGGCGCCGCCCGCTAGACCACGAGCTGCTCGTACAGCGAAGTCTCCAGCCGCAGCAGCGCCTGCTCGTCGTGCAGGCGCGCCCCGTCGATCAGGAAGACATCCTCGGCGCGCTCGCCGAGCGTGTTGATCTTCGCACTCACCACGTTGATGTTCGCCTTGGCGAGCACGTACGCGATGCGCGCGAGGAGTCCCGCGCGATCGCCCGCGACGACCTCGAGGATGTAGTGCGTCCCCTTGTCGTCGGGGAAGATCTGCACCTCGGGTGTCAGCGGGAAGTGGCGGAGCTGCCGCGAGATGCGGCCTTCGGCCGGCGGCTCGACCGGATGCGGATCGGACAGGCGCTCGGTGAGCTCGTACTCGATGTACTGCATCGTGTCGCGGTACGACGCGAGCGGATTGGCCGGATCGTGCACGACGAACGTGTCGAGCGCGTAGTTGTGACGTGTCGTGTGCACCTTCGCTTCGAGGATGGACAGTCCCGCGCGACCGAAGAAGCCGCAGATGCGCGCGAAGAGCTCGCGCTGGTCGGGGAGGTACGCGAGCACCTGCACGCCGGCGCCGCCGCGCGCGAGCCGCGCCTTCACGACGGGCTTGGCAGCCTCGACGCGCCAGTACAGATGGCGCGCGTGCCAGCCGATCTCGTCGGCCGTGTGGCGCTGGAAATACGTTATGTCGAGGTGCTTCCACAGCGCCTCCTCGGCGCCGTCGCGCACCGCGTAGAGACGCAGGAGACGCTGCGCCTCGGCCTGGCGCGCCTGCACGCTGTCGTGAATGGATCGCGCCGCGGAGCCGCCGGTGAGCTCGGCGCGCGTCGCGTGGAAGAGGTCCTCGAGCAGCTTCGCCTTCCACGCATTCCACACCCTGGGGCTCGTGCCGCGGATGTCCGCTACGGTGAGCAGATACAGCGCGATCAGGCGCCGCTCGGTGCCCACGCGCCGGGCGAACACCGCGACGACGGCCGGGTCGGTGATGTCCTGCTTCTGCGCCGTCGAGGACATGGTGAGGTGCTCGCGCACGAGCCAGCCGACCAGCGCGGCGTCGTCCTCGTCGAGGCCCTGGGCGCGGCAGAAGCGCACGGCGTCGCGGGCGCCGAGCGTCGAATGGTCGCCGCCGCGTCCCTTGGCGATGTCGTGGAAGAGCCCGGCGAGATACAGCACTTCCTTGCGATCGAAGTCGCCGATCAGCCGCGAGCACAGCGGATACTCGTGCGCGTGCTGCGCCTCGGTGAAGCGGCGCAGGTTGCGGATCACCATGAGGATGTGCTCGTCCACGGTGTACACGTGGAAGAGGTCGTGCTGCATCTGTCCCACGATGCGCCCGAACACCGGCAGGTACTGGCCCAGGATGCCGTAGAGGTTCATGCGCCGCAGCGCGTGCGTGAGGCCGCGCGGCTCGCGGAAGATCTGCAGGAAGCGCGCGCGGTTCGCGGCATCGCGCCGGAACGCCGCGTCGATCCTCGGGCGATTGCGCACGAGCGCGCGCAGCGTGCGGGCGGTCATGCCCTTCAGCTCGGGGTCGCGCTGCAGCGCGAGGAACGCGTCGAGCATCGTCGCGGGCGTGCGCTCGAACAGCGATTCGTCCCGCATGTCGAGGAGCTCGTCGACGCGCTGGAATTGCTCGTCGATCGGCAAAGGCTCGGTCGCCGCGGGATAGAGCCGCGCGTGCAGGTTCTGCAGCAGGATCGTGTTCATCTGCCGCACGACCTTCGCCGCGCGGTAGTAGCGCTGCATGAGCTGCTCGCTCGCGAGGCGCGCGGGCGTGTCGGCGAACCCGAGCTCGCGCGCCAGCGCAGCCTGCTGGTCGAAGATGAGCCGGTCCTCGCGCCGGTCGGCAAGGTAGTGCAGGCGCACGCGGAGCTCGCCGATGAGCCGCTCCTGTCGCGAGACCGCCTGCGCCTCGGGCAAGGTCATCAGGCCGTTCTGCGCGAGCTCGCGCCAGGTGCGCCCGAGGCCCGCCGCGCGCGCGATCCAGATCACCGTCTGCAGGTCACGCAGGCCGCCCGGGTTCTCCTTGACGTTGGGCTCGAGGTTGTACGCGGCGTCGTGATACTTGAGGTGGCGCTGCTGCTGCTCCAGCGTCTTGGCCGCGTAGAACGCGCGCACGTCCATGCCGCGCTCGAAGCTGCGCGCGAAATCGGCGTACAGCGCGCGCGAGCCGGCGACGCGCCGGTGCTCGAGCAGGCTGGTGCGCACGGTGACGTCGGCGTTCATCTCGCTCTGGCACTGCGCTACCGTGCGAACCGCATGACCGGGGTCGAGGCCGATGTCCCACAGCGTGGTGACGAAGCGCTCCACCGCCGCGTCGGCGTCGTCGCGCGGCTGCTCGGGCAGGAGCACGACGATGTCCACGTCGGAATGCGGAAAGAGGCCGCCGCGGCCGTACCCGCCCACCGCCATCAGGGCCAGCGCGTCGGGGACGCCGAGCTCGCGCCAGGCGCCGAGCACGATGCGATCGATGAGGCGCGTGTGCGCGCGCAGCAGCGCGCCGGTATCGGGACGGGAGAAGAAGGCGTCGCGCAACGCGTCGCGGCCGCGCTTCAGCGCGTCGCGCCACTCGGCGATGCGCAGCGCGGCCGGACGCGTCGCGGGCGGCGACTGCACGGCGACCGGCGTCGCGCTCATCGTGCCGTCAGGCGGGCGGGGGAGGCGGCGTTCCCGCCGACTGCGTGAGGATCTCGAACCCGTCGGGCGTGACGAGCACGGTGTGCTCCCACTGCGCCGACAGCGAGTGATCCGCGGTGACGATGGTCCATCCGTCGGCGAGGCAGCGAATGCCCGGCCGGCCGGCGTTGATCATCGGCTCGACGGTGAAGACCATGCCCGGCTGCAGCTTGAGGCCCGTGCCCGCGCGGCCGTAGTGCAGCACCTGCGGCTCCTCGTGGAACTGCTTGCCGATGCCGTGCCCGCAGAACTCGCGCACGATCGAAAAGCCGTGGCCTTCCGCGTAGCGCTGGATGGTCGCGCCGATGTCGCCGAGATGCGCGCCGGGCTTGATCGCGCGAATGCCGCGCCACATCGCCTCGTACGTCACGTCGATCAGGCGCCTCGCCTGGATCGACGGCTTGCCGATGGTGAACATGCGGCTCGTGTCGCCATGGTAGCCGTCCTTGATGACGGTGACGTCGACGTTCACGATGTCGCCGTCCTTCAGCTTCTTGTCACCGGGAATGCCGTGGCAGACGACGTGGTTCACCGACGTGCACAGCGACGCGGGGTAGGGCGAATGACCCGGCGGCGCGTAGTTGAGCGTCGCGGGCGTGGTGTGCTGCACGTCGACCATGTAGTCGTGCGCGAGGCGGTCGATCTCCTTCGTGGTCACGCCCGGCTTGATGTGCGGCGTGAGGTAGTCGAGCAGCTCGGAGGCGAGCCGGCCCGCTTCGCGCATGCCCGCGATGTCGGCGTCGTTCTTGAGCGACACGGCCATGGTTCAGTCCCTCAGCAGCTCGTTCAGGCTGGTCTTGGCGCGCGTCTTCGCGTCGACCTTCTTGACGATGACCGCGCAATAGAGGCTGTGCGAGCCGTCCTGCGCGGGCAGGCTGCCGGCGACGATCACCGACCCGGCCGGGACGCGTCCGTACGTCACCGAGCCCGTCGCGCGATCGTAGATCTTCGTGCTCTGGCCGAGGTAGACGCCCATGCCGAGCACCGAGTTCTCCTCGACGATCACGCCTTCGACGACCTCGGAGCGCGCGCCGATGAAGCAGTTGTCCTCGATGATCGTGGGATTGGCCTGCAGCGGCTCGAGCACACCGCCGATGCCGACGCCGCCGGACAGATGAACGTTCCTGCCGATTTGCGCGCACGACCCGACCGTGGCCCACGTGTCGACCATGGTGCCTTCGTCGACGTAGGCGCCAATGTTGACGTACGAGGGCATGAGCACCACGTTGCGCGCGACGAACGCGCCGCGGCGCGCGACCGCCGGCGGCACCACCCGCACGCCCGCGGCGGCGAAACGCGCATCGTCGTACTGCGCGAACTTGGTCGGCACCTTGTCGTAGAAGCGGAACGGCACCGACGGCCCGGCGAGGCCGATGGGCACGTTGTCCGCGAGGCGGAAGGACAGCAGCACCGCCATCTTGATCCACTGATGCGTGACCCACGCGCCGTCGCGCTTCTCGGCCACGCGCAGTCGGCCGCCATCGAGCTCGTCGAGGACGTGCAGGACCGCCTCGCGCACCGACGCGGGCGCGCTCGCGGCCGAGAGACCGGCGCGCGATTCCCACGCGGATTCGATGGTCGACTGCAGCGTATCCATGCTCGAGGCGGAAAAAAACGACGATTTTACCCCGACCGGCAGATGCGGCCGGGTGGGCTACCGCGTAGATGGGGGCGGCCAGAGGCGGTAAAAGGCGACGCCGCCGCGCCGCGTCACATCGTCTTGAACCGATGCGCGAACGTGCGCGAGACGATGAGCTTCTCGGGCCGGTCGCGCAGGGTGATCACGGGCTGGTCGCGCCAGTCGCGCTCCACCTTCGAGATCGCGCGCAGGTTCACGATCGTGGCGCGGTGGATCTGCCAGAAGACCTCGGCGTCGAGCTCGTCGTAGAGCTCCTTGATCGGCTTCTTGATGAGCGCCTCGGCCGAGCCGGTGACGACCTTGGTGTATTTGTCCTCGGCCTGGAAGTACAGCACGTCGTCGACGGCGATCATCTGCAGCGTGTTGCCGAGCGAGGCGCGAATCCAGCGCAGCGGGGCCTCGCGGCTCGCCAGCCGCTCCAGCATCGCCGACAGGTCCATCGGGGGCGCGGCAAGGCGCGCCTTCAGCCGCGTGACCACCTTGGCGAGGCGCTCGGTGGTGACCGGCTTCAGCACGTAGTCGACGGCACCTTCCTCGAAGGCCGCGACCGCGTATTCGTCGTACGCCGTGACGAACACCACGTGCGTGCGCTCGCCGATCGCGCGCGCCACGTCGAGTCCCGTGCGCACCGGCATGCGGATGTCGAGGAACGCCACGTCGGGGCGATGCGCCTCGATCAGCTCGATGGCCTCGTGGCCGTTCTCCGCCTCGCCGACCAGGGTGAGCTCGGGCCACGCTTGCGCAAGACGCGCCTTCAGCTGCGCGCGCAGCATCGGCTCGTCCTCGGCGATGACCGCGGTGGTCACGTCGTCTCGAACGGCAGCGCGAGTACCGCGCGTGCGCCGGTGGGCTCGGCCGGCTCGAGCGTGAATCGCCCGCGCGGGCCGTAGAGCGCGGCCAGTCGCTCGCGCACGTTGGTGAGGCCGACGCCGGCGCCGCCGTTGGGCGACGCGGTGGCGAGGCCATGGCCCGTGTCGGTGACGCTCACGACCAGGGCGTCGCCGTCGCGGTGCGCGGACACGTAGACCGTGCCCCCGGCGGCGGTCGGCTCGATGCCGTGCTTGATGGCGTTCTCCACCAGCGAGATCAGGAGATTCGGAGGAAAGGGATGATCGCGCAGCTCGGCCGGCACGTCCACGTCGAACACCAGGCGCGGGCCGATGCGCATCTTGAGGATGCTGAGGTACTCGCGCGCGAGCTCCACCTCGCGGCCGAGCGTCGTCGAGGCGGCGCGCAGTTGCGGCAGCGCCGCGCGCAGATAGCCGATGAGGTGACCGAGCAGACGGCTCGCCTGCACAGGATCGGTCTCGACGAGGTACTGGACCGACGCCAGCGTGTTGAACAGGAAATGCGGCTCGACCTGCGCCTGCATGACCTTGAGCTCCGCCTCCACCGCCTGCTTCGAGAGGAGATGGCGCTCGGCTTCGGCCTTGTGCAGCGCCGCCGCTGCGCGCGTCTCGCGGAACTTCACGTAGAACATGAGGCTGATCAGGAGCCCGTTGCCCCACGCCGCGATCACGTTGTAGGCGAAGAACGGAAGACGCTCCTGCACGTACGACAGCGGATACTTGATCGCGATGATCAGCAGCACCCCGAGCACGGCGCCGACACCGACCGCGGCAACGAGCGCGCGGATCGGCTTCGCGCGATCCCATGGCTGTGCGACGTTGACGCAATACGCAATCAGAATGCCGTACGAATGGGCGGTGATCAGCGGATGCCAGAACGGCCGCGTGTCGTCGATCCACAGCAGCGCCGCGATGCCCGTGTTGATCGCGAGGATCAGCAGCAGCGTGGTCCACTTGAAATCGAGCCCCCGGCGCAGGGCGTGCCACACGGAGGGGAGATTGGCATCCGACATGGCGCGCATTCTAGGCGCGACGCGCGGCGCGCGCGCGGCCGGACGACGAAATGCGCCGTTCGACGACGAGGCGCGGCGGGCGGGTATGGACTACAGCTGTCGGGCGAACGCGACGATGCGCTCGATCGCCTCGCGGCATTCCGCCTGACTCGCCACGAGCGCGATGCGAATGCGACCGCGCCCCGGATTGACGCCGTGCGCATCGCGCGCGAGATAACTGCCGGGAAGCACCTGCACGTTCTCGGCGGCGAAGAGCTCGCGCGTGAACCGCGCGTCGTCGCCGGGCGTGCGCGCCCACAGGTAGAACGCCGCCTGCGGCATCGCGCACGGCAGCACCGGATCGAGCAGCGGCTGCAACGCGCGGAACTTCGCGGCGTACTCGGCGCGGTTGGCGACGACGTGCGCTTCGTCGTTCCACGCCGCGACGCTGGCGGCGGCCACCGCGCCCGACATGGCCGAGCCGTGATACGTGCGATACAGCAGGAACGATTCGATCGCCGCCGCGTCGCCGGCAACGTAGCCGCTGCGCAATCCGGGCGCATTCGAGCGCTTGGAGAGGCTTCCGAACACGACGAGCCGAGGATAGCCTTCGCGTCCCAGCGCCTGCGCGGCACCCAGCGCGCCGAGCGGCGGCGACGCCTCGTCGAAATAGATCTCCGAATAGCACTCGTCGGAGGCGATCGTGAAGCCGTGACGGTCCGAGAGATCGAAGAGCGTGCGCCACTGCGCGAGATCGAGCACCCGTCCCGTCGGGTTGTCGGGCGAGCAGACGTACAGGAGCTGGGTGCGCGCCCACACGCGCTCCGGGACGTCATCCCAGCGCTGCGGAACATCCTGCGTGGTGTTGATGCAATACGGCTCGGCGCCCGCCAGCAGCGCGGCGCCTTCGTAGATCTGGTAGAACGGGTTCGGCATGGCGACCGTCGCGTCGGCGCGGCTCGCGTCGACGATCGCCTGAGCAAACGAGAACAGCGCCTCGCGGCTGCCGAGGACCGGCAGCACCTGCGCTGCGGGATCGAGCGCGCGCAGTCCATGGCGGCGCACGAGCCACGCGGCGATCGCCTCGCGCAGCGCCGGCGAGCCGATCGTCATGGGATAATTCGCGAGGCCCCGCGCGGCGCCTTCGGCGAGCGCGTCGAGCAAAAGACGCGGTGTGGCGTGCTTGGGCTCGCCGATCGACAGATTGATGGGCCGCTTGCCCGCGGGCGCCGTCACGCCCGCCATCAAGCCGCGAAGTCGCTCGAAGGGATACGGCGCGAGCCGCCCGAGCAGGGGATTCATGTGAACGGATCGAACGCCGGACGATGTCGCAACCGCCCGCGATTATAGCGACGCGTCCGGGATGGCGCGCGCTCGCGATCGTCGCGACGCTCATCGCCGGTGCAGCGCTCGCGTACGTCATCGCGTACTGGACGTGGAGGCTCATCGCGCCGGCGGCCGTGCACGTCGCGCCCGCGGAGATCGCGGACCCTGCGTCGGCCATCGTGGCGGGGCGCCTCTTCGGCACGCCCGCGCGCGACGCGGCACCCGGCGCGCCGCCCTCGGATAGTCTCGGCGAGGTGCGCCTGCTCGGCATCGTCGCGCGACGCGACGGTGCCGGCTACGCGGTCTTTCGCCTTCCGTCCGGACCGCGCGTGGTCGCCACCGGGGAGGACGTCTCGCCAGGGCTGCGGCTCGTGTCCGTGACCGCCGACGGGGTGACGGTGCGCGGCTCGGACGGCGAGCGCACGCTCGCGTTGCGCAGCGGCGCCCCGCGCGACGCTGCACCGCCGCGCGGTGCCGCCGCCGTGACCACACCGCGCGTCGCGCCGGTGCAGCCGGCACCGGCCCCGCCCGGGCTCAACGTCGCGACGAACACGAGCGGCAAGTGCAATCCGCCGCCCGGATTCAAGGGCGAGATCGTGCGGCTCAACGTCGAGCTCGTCGGCGGCCTCATCTCGCAACCCGACACGTGGCGCTCGATGGTGGAGCCGCAGAACGGCGCGCTCACCGTGCGCGACACCGGCGGCTTCGGGCAGATGATCGGCTTGCAGCCCGGCGATCGTGTCGAGCAGGCCAATGGAATCGCCCTCACCGCGCCGGACGACGTCGTCGGCGCGGTGCTGCGTCCGCTCGCGGCGAATCAGCCCGTGCGTCTCACCGGCAAGCGCAACGGGCAGCCGCGCGAGCTGTGGATCGCCAACGCAAGCTGCTCAGGCTAGCCAGTCGAGCACGCCGAGCGGCGCGGCGATCCAGCCCGTGGCGGGCCAGCCTTCGGAAGAGCCCGACTCGCCGAGGTAACCGTAGTCGGCGACGAGGGTGCTCATGCCGGCGGAGTTGCCCGCGACCACGTCGCGCAGATCGTCGCCGACGTACACACAGGCCGACGGCGCGACGCCGAGCGTCTCCGCCGCGTGCAAAAGCGGCGCGGGATGCGGCTTCGGATACGCCGTCGTGTCGCCGCTGACGATCGCGCCGGCGCGCCGCGCGAGCCCGAGCGCTTCGAGGACGGGCATCGTGTACCGGTGCGCCTTGTTCGTCACGACGCCCCAGCGCACGTTGCGCGCCTCGAGCGCGTCGAGCATCTCCGCAACGCCGTCGAAGAGTCGCGTGGTGATGACGAGCCCGTCCGCGTAGTACGCGAGGAACGCATCGCGCAAGGCGGGATAGTCGGCGTGATCGGGCGTGACGCCGAGACCCGCCGCGAGGAGCCCCCGCGCGCCTGCGGACGCGTGCGCACGCAGCTGCGCCGCCGGCACCGCCTGCAGGCCCTTGTCGGCGCGGACGCGGTTGAGCGCGCCCGCGAGATCCCCTGCCGTATCGGCGAGCGTGCCGTCGAGGTCGAACAGCACCGCCTCGATGGGCAGCCGGCGTGGCGCGGGACGGCGCGCGCCGTCAGGCATCGCGCGCGGAGCGGCGGCACGCCATCAGATAATTGACGGAAGTGTCCGGGGTGAGCCGATAGGTGCGGGCCAACGGGTTGTACGTCATGCCGACGATCTCGCCGACCTCCAGGCCCGCGCGCCGCGCATAGCGGGCCAGCTCGGAAGGCCGCAGAAACCGCGACCAGTCGTGCGTGCCGCGCGGCAGCAGCCGCAGGATGTACTCGGCGCCGAGGATCGCGAGCAGGTACGAGCGCGGATTGCGATTCAGCGTCGAGAACACGACGTGACCGCCCGGTCGCACGAGCGCGCCGCACGCGGCGACTGTCGACGCCGGCTCCGGAACATGCTCGAGGAGCTCGAGGCACGTCACGACGTCGAAGGCGGCCGGCGAGGTCGCCGCCATCGCTTCCGCCGCGACGTGACGGTAATCGACATCGACGCCCGACTCGAGCTGGTGCAGCCGCGCGACGCCGAGCGCCTTGTCCGACAGATCGATCGCGGTGACCTTCGCGCCCCTCAAGGCCATCGATTCGGCGAGGATGCCGCCACCGCAGCCGACGTCGATCACGCTGCGGCCGGCGAGGCCGCCGACGGTGCGGTCGATCCAGTCGACGCGCAGCGGATTGATGTCGTGCAGCGGCTTGAACTCGCTGTTCGGATCCCACCAGCGATGCGCAAGCGAGGAGAACTTGTCGAGCTCGGCCGGATCGGCGTTGACGGTGCTCATGTCACTCGTGAGCGGGGCGCTTTCATGGGGTGATGGTCATCGTGGGCCAAGCGAGCGTTCCGTGTCGTGCTAGCGCAGCTTCGCCTGCCACGCCCGTGCGCGCGCCGCGAGCGCCGCGACGTCGAGCGCCAGGAGCGCGCGATCGGCGACGACCGGTGCGCCGGCGACCCAGACGTGCGAAACGTCGGCGCGCTCGGCAACGTGAACGATGTGCGAGACCGGATCGTACACCGGCAGCGCTTGCACGCCGGACAAGTCGATGGCCGCGATGTCGGCCTGCTTCCCCGGCACGAGCGAGCCCGTGGTGTCGCCGAGGCCGAGCGCACGCGCGCCGCCCAGCGTCGCCATGTGCAGGACTTCGGCGGCCGGCAGCGCGGCCGCGTCGCCTGTCGCGGCCTTGGCGATGAGGCTCGCGAGGCGCATCTCGCCGAGCACGTCGAGGCGGTTGTTGGACGCGGCGCCGTCGGTGCCGAGCGCGACGTTGATCCCCCGCGCACGCAGCGCGGTCACCGGCGCGATGCCGCTCGCAAGCTTCATGTTCGACGCCGGGCAGTGCACCACGTGGCATCCGTGTGTCGCCAGGAGGTCGATGTCGGCCGCGTCGAGATGCACGGCGTGGATGGCGATGAAATCCGGACCGGTGGCGCCCAGCCGGGCGAGACGTGCGAGCGGTGCGCTGCCGGTCTGCGCGCGCGCCTCTTCGACTTCGGCGCGCGTCTCCGCCACGTGCGTCTCGATCGGCAGCTCGAGCTGGCCGGCGTACATGACGATCTTGCGCCACGTCGCGTCCCCCACCGTGTAGGGCGCGTGCGGCGCAAGCGCGAACGTGAGGCGCGGCGAATGCTTGAACGCGTCGCGCGCCGCGAGGCCGCGTTGCAGATACGCGTCGGCATCGGCGGCGTAGGGCGTGGGGAAGTCGAGGATCGGAACGCCGACGAGCGCGCGCATGCCGGCCGCTTCGTAGGCCCGCGCCGCCGCGTCGGGATGGAAGTACATGTCGTTGCAGCAGGTGATGCCGCCACGTAACATCTCGGCGGCGCCGATCAGCGTGCCGTCGTAGACGAAATCCGCCGATACGAAGCGGCCTTCGCGCGGCCAGATATGGTCGGTGAGCCACGGCCTGAGCGGCACGTCGTCCGCGATACCGCGCAGGAGTGTCATGGCGGCATGCGTGTGCGCGTTCACCAGGCCGGGAATGAGCACGTGATGCGGCAGCGACACCTGGGCGCGCGGGGCGTAGCGCACCGTGTCGGTCGTCGCCACCACGTCCACGATGATGCCGCCATCGACGATCAGCGCATGATCGGTCAGCACGCCGGCGGGCTCGACCGGCACGACCCAGGTCGCGTCGATGCGCAGGTCGACGATCTTCGGAGCCATGCAGGATTCTACGTCGAGGCACACGCGATCGCCCCGGCTCGCGCCCCGCGACAGCGGCGCGAAAAAGCAAAAGCCCCGCCGAAGCGGGGCTCTTGCTGAGAGCGGGACGGTGAGGCTTACCGGCGCATGGCGCCTTCGCCCTTCACCTCGATCTCGACACGGCGGTTCGGTGCCAGGCAGGCGATCAGCTCCTTCAGCGCCTTCTGGTTGCAAACCACGCCTGGAACCGGCTGCGTCTTGCCCATGCCCAGCGTCTCGATCTTGTCGCGCGGCACGCCCTTGCTCACGAGGTAATCGCGAACGGCGTCGGCGCGGCGCTCGGACAGCCGCTGGTTGTATTGCTGCGTACCGATGCGATCGGTGTGGCCGGTGACCAGCACGAGCTCGAGCTTCTGCACGTCGCGCAGCTTGCTGATGATCTCGTTGTCGATCGCGGCCTTGCCGTCGGGACGCAGCACGGCCTTGTCGAAGTCGAACAGCGCCTTCGAGGCAAGGGTGATCTTCTGCACGCTCGGCGCGGGAGCCGGCGCCGGTGCGGGCGGCGGAGGCGGCGGAGCAGGCGCTGCGGCGGGCGGCGGCGGCGCAACCGGCGCGGCGACCGGAACCAGGTCGGCGTCGCAATCGCGGATGGCCATCTGCGGCGTCCAGTAGCCGGTGCGCCAGCACAGGCCACCCGAGAGGCCCAGCGCCCCGTTGTAGACGCCGCTTCGCACGACGTTGTTGGCGTCTCCGGAAACGATCGCGCCGTTGCCCAGGACGTACGCGCAGTTGTTCGGATCGCACTGGGCGGGATTCGCGACGTAGCCCTTCGGATCGGCTTTCGGCTGTGCGGCGAGGCTGCCGGCGAATACCGCCGCGAGCGCCCCCACCACAACACCGGAAACGAGACGTCGAGTCATTGTTTCACCCCTTTGGCTTTGGTTTTGGGAACAGGATTATGTGAAGAGCGAAGACGTGTGCGCGCAAGACATAACTGCCTGACGCGCCGTATCCTTTTGCGGCCCAGCCCAATATAGCACACGGGTTTTTCGCCTAGCAAAGAAAAGCCCGGTCGAAATCTGCCGCGACTCGCGACTGTCGCGACAATACAACGGCGTGCTAAAATTACGTGTTTTCAAGGGCCTCCAGCGCCTCCCCGGACACGGAGGCGGTCCGGAGCCGCGCCCGGTGCCGACGCGGTCACGGGTGCAGAAAACGCCCGTCGCGCCCGCTTTTTCACCGGCGGCCTCAAGGTGAGCTGTCGTTAGCCAGGATCGCAAGTCACGCCCATGGAGCAGTTCGCCAAAGAAACCCTGCCGGTCAGCCTGGAAGCCGAGATGCGCCACTCGTACCTCGATTACGCGATGAGCGTGATCGTGGGGCGGGCGCTGCCGGACGTCCGTGACGGCCTGAAGCCGGTGCATCGCCGGGTGCTGTACGCCATGCACGAGGGCAACATCACCTTCAACCGGCCGTACGTGAAATGCGCGCGCGTGGTGGGCGACGTGATGGGGAAGTACCACCCCCACGGCGACATGGCCATCTACGACACGCTCGTGCGCATGGCCCAGGACTTCTCGCTGCGCTATCCGCTGATCGACGGGCAGGGCAACTTCGGCTCGGTCGACGGCGACAACCCGGCGGCGATGCGCTACACCGAGTGCCGCCTCGAGAAGATCGCCAACGAGCTCACCGCCGACATCGACAAGGAGACGGTCGACTTCGTCCCGAACTACGACGGCAAGGAGCAGGAGCCCGCGGTGCTGCCCTCGCGCCTGCCGAACCTGCTCGTCAACGGCAGCTCGGGCATCGCCGTCGGGATGGCGACGAACATTCCGCCGCACAACCTCGGCGAGACGGTGAGCGCGTGCCTCGCGGTGCTCGACAAGCCGGATGTGTCGATCGAGGAGCTGATGGACATCGTGCCGGCGCCCGACTTCCCGACTGCGGGAATCATCTACGGCCTCGAGGGTGTCCGCGAAGGCTACAGGACCGGACGCGGCCGCGTCGTGATCCGGGCGCGCACGCACATCGAGGACGTCGACAAGGGCGCCCGGCAGGCCATCGTCGTGGACGAGCTGCCCTACCAGGTGGGTGGCGACCAGGTGCTGAAGCGCATCGGCGAGCTCGTGCGCGAGAAGAGGCTCGACGGCATCTCCGACCTGCGCAACGAGAGCGACAAGAAGGGCATGCGCCTCGTGATCGAGCTGCGGCGCGGCGAGGTGCCGGACATCATCCTGAACAACCTCTTCAAGCTCACCCAGCTGCAGGACAGCTTCGGCATGAACATGGTCGCGCTGGTCGACAACCAGCCGCGCCTGCTCAACCTCAAGCAGTTCCTGGAATTCTTCCTCTCGCACCGCCGCGAGGTGGTGCTCCGGCGCACGCGCTACGAGCTCCGTAAGGCGCGCGAGCGCGGCCACATCCTCGAGGGGCTGGCGGTCGCGCTGTCGAACGTCGACGAGATCATCGCGCTCATCAAGGCCTCGCCCAGTCCCGCGGACGCGAAGGTCGGCCTCATGGCGCGCACGTGGCGCTCGCCGCTGGTCGAGCAGATGCTGCAGCGGGCGTTCGCCGACCAGGCGCGCCCCGAGGGCCTGCCCGCGGACTTCGGCTGGCACGCGGCGCAGCAGGGCTACCGGCTGTCCGACGTCCAGGCGCAGCGCATCCTGGAAATGCGGCTCGCGAGCCTCACCGCGCTCGAGCAGGACAAGATCACGGGCGAGTATCGCGAGGTCATGGATCTCATCGACGACTTGATCGACATCCTGGCGAAACCGGTGCGCGTGACGCAGATCATCCGCGACGAGCTCGGGAAGATCCGCGACGAGTTCTCCGACAAGCGCCGCAGCGAGATCGTGGTGCAGGGCGAGGACCTGTCGATCGAGGACCTCATCGCCCCGGCCGACATGGTCGTCACCATGTCGCACGGCGGCTACATGAAGGCGCAGCCGGTCGCCGAATACCGCGCGCAGCGGCGCGGCGGCCGCGGCAAGCAGGCGACCGCGACGAAGGAGGACGATTTCGTCGACCGCATGTTCATCGCGAACACGCACGACTACATCCTCTGCTTCACCAACCGCGGGCGCGTGTACTGGCTCAAGGTCTACAACGTGCCGCAGGGCTCGCGCGCGTCGCGCGGCAAGCCGATCGTCAACCTCCTGCCGCTGGTCGACGCGGAGAAGGTCACCGCGGTGCTGCCGGTGAAGGAATTCAGCGAGGGACGCTACGTCTTCATGGCGACCGCCAACGGTACGGTGAAGAAGACGTCGCTCGCCGATTTCTCGCGGCCGCGCCCCTCCGGCATCATCGCGGTCGACCTCGACGAGGGCGATCGCCTCATCGGCGTGGCGCTCACCGACGGCAAGCACGACGTGATGCTGTTCAGCTCGGGCGGCAAGGCGGTCCGCTTCGACGAGAACGACGTGCGCCCGATGGGCCGCAACGCGCACGGCGTGCGCGGCATGTCGCTCGACGAAGGACAGACGGTCATCTCGCTGCTGGTCGCCGAGGACGAGACGCAATCGGTGCTCACCGCGACCGAGAACGGCTACGGCAAGCGCACGCCCATCGTGGAGTACACGCGGCACGGCCGCGGCACCAAGGGCATGATCGCGATCCAGCAATCCGAGCGCAACGGCAGGGTCGTGACCGCGGCGCTCGTGCATCCCGACGACGAGGTCATGCTGATCTCGACGGGCGGCGTGCTGATTCGCACCAAGGTGAGCTCGATCCGCGAGATGAGCCGCTCGACGCAGGGCGTCACGCTCATCAATCTCGGCGAAGGCGAGAAGCTCGCGGGTCTCGAGCGCGTGGTGGAAAGCGACGACGACGAGAACGGCAACGGCCACAGCGGCAACGGCAGCGTCAACGCGAGCGAATGACGCGGCGCGTCTGGAACTTCAGCCCCGGGCCGGCGGCGCTCCCCGAGCCGGTGCTGCAGCGTGCCCAGGCCGAGCTCCTCGACTGGCACGGCACCGGCATGTCGGTCATGGAGATGAGCCATCGGGGTGCGGACTTCATGTCCGTAGCCGCCAAGGCCGAGGCCGATCTGCGCGCGCTGCTCGGCATCCCGTCGGGCTACCGGGTGCTGTTCCTCCAGGGCGGCGCCCAGGGCCAGAACGCGGCCGTTCCGCTCAACCTGCTGCCGCCAGGCGGCACCGCCGACTACGTCGACACGGGCCACTGGGCGCTCCGGTCGATCGCCGAGGCGCGCCGCTACGGGAATGCGAGCGTGGCGGCCTCCGCGGCGGATCGTAAGTACACTTACATTCCGCGCCAGGACGCGTGGCGCCTGACTGCCGGCGCCGCGTACGTGCACGTCACCACCAACGAGACGATCGGCGGCGTCGAGTACCACTGGACGCCATCCACCGGCGACGTGCCGCTCGTCGCCGACATGTCGTCGCACATCCTGTCGCGCCGCATCGACGTGACGCGCTTCGGCGTCATCTATGCCGGTGCGCAGAAGAACATCGGCCCGGCGGGGCTCACCGTGGTGATCGTGCGCGACGATCTCCTCGGCCGCGCGCGCCCGGAATGCCCGAGCGTGCTCGACTACGGTGCGCAGGCCAGGGCCGACTCGATGCTCAATACGCCGGCGACGTTCGGCATCTATCTCGCGGGCCTCACGTTCGAGTGGCTGATTGCGCAGGGCGGCGTCGACGCGATCGAGCGGGTGAACGTCGCCAAGGCGGAGCGGCTCTATGCCGAGATCGACCGCAGCGGCTTCTATCGCAACCCGGTGGATCGCGAGGACCGCTCGCGCGTGAACGTTCCGTTCTTCCTTCCGGACGAGCGCCTCGACGCGCCGTTCCTCGCCGCGGCGGCGGAGCGCGGGCTGATGCAGCTGAAGGGTCATCGCGCGGTCGGCGGCATGCGGGCATCGCTCTACAATGCAATGCCCATGGCCGGCGTGGAGGCGCTCTGCGACTTCATGCGCGAATTCGAGCGGACGCACGCATGACATCCGATCACGACGACGCCGACCTCGCGCTTCGCGCGCATCGCGAGGCCATCGACGCGCTCGACCGCGAGATCCTCGCGCGTCTCAACGCGCGTGCCGGGCACGCGCGCGCGATCGGCGAGCTCAAGGCCGGGCAGGGCGGCCCCGCCTACCGGCCCGAGCGTGAAGCGCAGGTGCTAGCGCGGCTCGCCGGCGACAATCGCGGCCCGCTGTCCAACGACGCGGTGCTCGGCGTGTTCCGCCAGATCATGTCGGCGTGCCTCGCGCTCGAGCAGAAGCTGCGCATCTCGTATCTCGGTCCCGCGGGCACGTTCACTCATGCCGCCGTGCTGCGCCATTTCGGCAGCTCGGTCGACGCGGTGCCGCAGGCGAGCATCGACGACGTCTTTCGCGCCGTCGAATCGGGCCAGACCGAGTACGCCGTGGTGCCGGTCGAGAATTCCACCGAGGGCGCGGTGGGGCGCACGATGGACCTCGTGTGCACCTCGGACATCTCGATCTGCGGCGAGATCAAGCTCCGCGTGCAGCAGAACCTGCTCTCCGCCGGCGCGGGCCTCGCCGAGATCACGAAGGTCTATTCGCACGCGCAATCGCTGTCGCAGTGCGTGCAGTGGCTCGCCAAGCACCTGCCCGGGGTCGCGCGCGTGGCCGTGGCGAGCAATGCCGAAGCCGCCCGGCTCGCGGCGGCCGAGCCGGGCAGCGCCGCCATCGCGGGCGAGATCGCCGCGACGATCTACGGCCTTGCAATCGTCGCGCCGCACATCGAGGACGAGCCGAACAACACCACGCGCTTCTGGGTGCTCGGCCGGCAATCGGTGTCGCCCTCGGGCAGGGACGTGACGTCGCTCGTCATGTCGGCGCCGAATCGTCCCGGCGCCGTGCACGGGCTGCTCGAGCCGTTCGCACGCCACGGCGTGTCGATGACGCGCTTCGAGTCGCGGCCCGCGCGAACGGGTTTGTGGGAATACCTCTTCTTCGTCGATCTCGCCGGCCACCGCGACGATGCGCCCGTCGCCGCGGCGCTCGCCGAGCTCGCGCAGAGGGCGCCCTTCCTGAAGCTGCTGGGCTCCTATCCCGCGGCGCTGTCCTGAGGCCTGCACCCATCATGTCGACTGCCGCTCTTGCCGCCAAAGCCCCGGACTACGTCCGCCGCATCTCGCCGTACGTGGGCGGGAAGCCGATCGAGGAGGTCGCGCGCGAGCTCGGCCTCGCGCCCGAGCGCATCGTCAAGCTCGCCTCGAACGAGAACCCGCGCGGCCCGAGTCCCAAGGCGCTGTCCGCCGTCGCGAGCGCCGCAGCCGACCTCACGCGCTATCCCGATGGCAACGCATACGCGCTGAAGGCCGCGCTCTCGCGCCGCCTCGCGGTGGCGCCCGAGCAGATCGTCTTCGGCAATGGCAGCAACGACGTGCTCGAGCTCGTCACGCACGCGTTCCTGCGCGGCGGCGACGAGGCCGTCTATTCGCAGCACGCGTTCGCGGTGTATCCGCTCGCCACGCAGGCGCGCGGCGCCACCGGCGTCGCCGTGCGAGCCCGCGATTTCGGGCACGATCTTCCCGCGATGCTCGCGGCCATCACGCCGCGCACGCGCGTGGTGTTCGTGGCGAACCCGAACAACCCGACGGGCACCTGGATCGAGCCCGAGCGGCTGCAGGCGTTCATCGCGTCGGTGCCGGCGGAGGTGCTCGTGGTGCTCGACGAGGCCTACAACGAATATCTCGAGCCGTCGCAGCAGGCGGAGGCGACGCGCTGGATCGCCCGGCATCCGAACCTCATCGTGACGCGCTCGTTCTCCAAGGCGTACGGGCTCGCCGCGCTTCGGATCGGCTACGGCGTGATGGACGCCGCCGTCGCCGACATGCTGAACCGCGTGCGCCAGCCGTTCAACGTCAACGCCCTCGCGCAGGCCGCGGCGCTCGCCGCGCTCGACGACGTGGCGTACGTCGAGGAAAGTCGCCGCCTCAATCGCGAGGGCCTTGCGCAGCTCGCGTCGGGCTTCGCCCGCCTTCGGCTGCGGGCGCTCCCGTCGAGCGGCAACTTCGTGCTGGTCGAGGTCGGCGACGCCGTGCGCGTGTACGGAGCGCTGCTGCGCGAGGGCGTCATCGTACGCCCGGTCGCGAACTACGAGCTGCCGCAATGGCTGCGCGTCACCGTCGGGCTGCCGGAGGAGAACGAGCGCTTCCTCGCGGCACTCGAGCGCGCGCTCGCGGCGTGACGCAGCGTCACCGGTACGCCAAGCTCGTCGTCGTCGGCGTCGGCTTGATCGGCGGGTCGTTCGCGCTCGCGCTGCGCGATCGGTTCGCGGCGATCGTCGGCGTGGGAAGGACGCAGGCGAACCTCGACGCCGCGCATGCGCGCAAGGCCATCGACCGCGGCGTCACCCTCGCGCACGACTGGGCGCGCGAGGCGGCCGACGCGGACGTCGTGCTGCTCGCCACGCCGGTCGCGCAGTATCCGGGATTGCTGGCGACACTCGCGACGCACGTCGGTGCGCGCACCGTCGTCACCGATGCAGGCAGCACCAAGCGCGACGTGGCCGCGGCGCTGCGGGCGGCGCTGCCGACGCACCTCGCGCGCTGCGTTCCGGCCCATCCGATCGCGGGGAGCGAGCACTCCGGCGCGCAGGCAGCCGACGCCGCGCTGTTTCGCGATCGCCACGTGATCGTGACACCGCTCGCCGAAAGTGACCCGGCCGCGCTGGCGCTGGTGGCGTCGCTGTGGCAGGCGGCAGGCGCGCGCGTGAGCACGCTCACGCCGGAGCGGCACGACCGGCTCCTCGCCGCGGTGTCGCACCTGCCGCACCTGCTCGCGTTCGCGTTCGTCGACGAGCTCGTCCAGCGCGACGACGCGCGCGAGCTGCTGTCGCACGCCGGCAGCGGCTTTCGCGATTTCACGCGCATCGCCGCGAGCTCGCCCGAGATGTGGCGGGACATCGCGCTCGCCAACCGCGACGCGCTGCACGACGAGCTCGCGGCGTACCGTGCCGCGCTCGATCGCATGCTCGCCGCATTGGAGTCCGGCGATGCCGCGGCGCTCGAGGACCTCTTCGCGCGCGCCTCCGCGGCACGCAAGGCCTGGGCCGCCAGCTCGTCGTATCCGCGCGCCGACCTGCCGGGCGAGGACGACGCATGAGCGACGCGCTGACGCTGCAGCCGCTGCGCTCGGCGCGCGGCACGGTCGAGCTGCCCGGCTCCAAGAGCATCAGCAACCGCACGCTGCTGCTCGCCGCACTGGCCGAGGACGACACGACGCTCACCGGCCTCCTTGCCGCGGACGACACGCTGCGCATGACCGACGCGCTGCAGGCGCTCGGTGTCGGCGTCGCGCACGACACGGCGAGCGGCATTGCGCGCGTGCGCGGCTGCGCGGGCCGTTTCCCGGCGGCGCACGCCGATCTCTTCCTCGGCAATGCGGGCACCGCCGTTCGACCGCTCACCGCGGTGCTCGCGATGCAAGGCGGCGACTACACCGTGCATGGCGTGCCGCGCATGCACGAGCGCCCGATCGGCGATCTCGTCGACGCGTTGCGCAGCCTCGGCTGCATCATCGAATACACGGGCCGACCGGGTTTTCCACCCTTGCGCATCGGCCCGTCCGGCGGCACGGCGGGCAGGTCCGTCGGCATTCGGGGCGACGTGTCGAGCCAGTTCCTGTCGGCGCTGCTCATGGCGTTGCCGCTCGCCCGCGACGCGCAGCGCGCGACAACCACGGTAAACGTCCTCACGCCGCTCGTCTCGCGTCCGTACGTCGACATCACCACGAACCTCATGCAGCGCTTCGGTGTCAGCGTGGGGATGCCCGACTCCAGCACCTTCGTCGTCGCCCCGGGGGCGCGCTATCGATCGCCGGGCGTTCTCGCGGTGGAAGGCGACGCGTCGGCGGCGTCGTACTTCCTGGCCGCCGGCGTGCTCGGCGGCGGACCGGTGCGGGTCACGGGCGTGGGACGCGACTCCATCCAGGGGGACGTGGCGTTCGCGGACGTGCTCGCCCGGCAGGGCGCCGACATCCGCTTCGGCCCCGACTGGATCGAGTCCCGTTCAGGAACGCCGCTCGCCGGCGGCGACATCGACTGCACCGCGGTTCCGGACGCCGCGATGACGCTCGCGGTCACGGCCCTCTTCGCGGCGCGGCGCACGCGCCTGATCGGCATCGGAAGCTGGCGCGTGAAGGAGACCGACCGCATCGCCGCCATGGCCACGGAGCTTCGCAAGCTGGGCGCGCACGTGGCGACGGGCGATGATTGGCTCGCCATCGACCCGCTGCGCGAGTTCCGTGCGGCCGGGATCGACACCTACGACGACCACCGTGTCGCGATGTGCTTCGCGCTGGCGGCGTTCGGCGGTGCCCCCGTCACGATCCACGACCCGGATTGCGTGCGCAAGACGTTTCCGGACTTCTTCGCGGTCTTCCGGGTGATCGTGGCGTGAGCGCGAGCGCGGCTCCCGTCATCGCCATCGATGGGCCGGCGGCTTCGGGCAAGGGCACCATCGCCGCCGGCGTGGCAGCCGCCCTGGCGTTCCACTACCTCGACAGCGGTGCGCTCTACCGCCTCGTCGCGCTGCAGTCGCTCGAGCACGCGATCGATGCCGCCGACGAGGCCGCGCTCGCAGCCACCGCCGCGGCCCTCGGCGTACGCTTCCTGTCCGGCCGCATCGAGCTCGACGGCCGTGACGTGACCGGGCTCATTCGCGGCGAGGCCGTGTCGAAGGCGGCCTCGGCCGTCTCGGTCCACGCCGCCGTGCGGGCGACGCTGCTCGCGCGCCAGCGGGCCTTTCGACAGCCGCCGGGCCTGGTCGCCGACGGCCGCGACATGGGGACGGTGGTGTTCCCCGACGCCGCCCTCAAGGTATTTTTGACCGCCAGCGCCGAGGAGCGTGCAAGGCGGCGGTATAAGCAGTTGATCGAAAAAGGAATCTCCGTTACACTTGAGGGTCTTTTGCGCGATATCCGCGAGCGCGACGCGCGCGATGCGAGCCGGCCGGTGGCACCCCTGCGGCCCGCCGCCGACGCCGTTGCGCTCGATACGACCGATTTGTCGATCGCTGCTGCCACCGACGCCGTCCTGGCGCTGTATGCCGAGCGGACGTCGCCGGAGAGCGGTGGCGCACGAACGAAGGCGTAGTACGCAGAGGGCCGTTTCGCCGCGCTTCCAGAGCCGGCGCTGCGAAGCGGAGATGCGAGCCCTGAGGCTGCGGCGACCGACGCCTGCAGCCGGGGCTCACCCACCAACCCGGGACGGCGAGATACAGGGTTCTCGTCGCCGCGGCTTTATGTGAAGGAACCAACCCGTCATGGCTACCGCAACGCAAATGCCTGCAACGCAAACCCAGACATCCGTCCCGTCCGAGAACTTCGCGGCGCTGTTCGAGGAATCCCTCGCGCGCCAGGAGATGCGGCAGGGCGAGCTCATCACCGCGGAAGTGACGCGCGTCGATTACAACGTCGTCGTCGTCAACGCGGGCCTCAAGTCCGAGTCGTTCATTCCGATCGAGGAATTCAAGAACGACCAGGGCACCGTGGAAGTGAAGCCGGGCGATTTCGTCACCGTCGCGATCGAGTCGATCGAGAACGGGTACGGCGAGACCAAGCTCTCGCGCGACAAGGCGAAGCGCCTCAAGGCCTGGCACGACCTCGAGCAGTCGATGACCGACGGTTCCATCGTGAACGGAACCGTGACCAGCAAGGTGAAGGGCGGCCTCACCGTCATGATCGAGGGCATCCGCGCGTTCCTGCCGGGCTCGCTCGTCGACATCCGCCCGGTCAAGGACACCTCGCCCTACGAGGGCAAGCAGCTCGAGTTCAAGGTCATCAAGCTCGACCGCAAGCGCAACAACGTGGTCGTGTCGCGCCGCGCCGTGCTCGAGGAATCCCTCGGCGAGGAACGCGAGAAGCTCCTCGCCACGCTGCAGGAAGGCGCGACCGTCAAGGGCATCGTCAAGAACATCACCGACTACGGCGCGTTCGTCGACCTCGGCGGCATCGACGGCCTGCTGCACATCACCGACCTCGCGTGGCGTCGCGTGAAGCATCCGTCCGAGGTCCTGTCGGTCGGTGACGAGGTCACCGCCAAGGTGCTCAAGTTCGACCAGGAGAAGAACCGCGTCTCGCTCGGCCTGAAGCAGCTGGGCGAGGATCCGTGGGTCGGCCTCTCGCGCCGCTACCCGCCGGGCACGCGTCTTTTCGGCAAGGTCACCAACATCACCGACTACGGCGCGTTCGTCGAGATCGAGTCGGGCATCGAGGGCCTGGTCCACGTGTCCGAGATGGACTGGACCAACAAGAACATCCATCCCACCAAGGTCGTGCAGCTCGGCGACGAGGTCGAGGTGATGATCCTCGAGATCGACGAGGACCGCCGCCGCATCTCGCTCGGCATGAAGCAGTGCATGCCGAACCCGTGGGAAGAGTTCTCGATGAACCACAAGAAGGGCGACCGGGTGAAGGGCCAGATCAAGTCGATCACCGACTTCGGCGTCTTCGTCGGCCTGCCCGGCGGCATCGACGGCCTCGTGCACCTCTCGGACCTGTCGTGGAACGCCGCGGGCGAAACCGCGGTGCGCGACTACAAGAAGGGGCAGGAAGTCGAGGCCGTGGTTCTCGCGATCGACGTCGAGCGCGAGCGGATCTCGCTCGGCATCAAGCAGCTCGAGGGCGATCCGTTCACGAACTTCGTCGCAACGCACGACAAGGGCAGCGTGGTCTCGGGCACGGTGAAGAGCCTCGACGCCAAGGGCGCCGTGGTCACGCTGAGCGGCGAGGTCGAGGGCTACCTGCGGGCCTCCGAAGTGTCGCGCGATCGCGTCGAGGACATCCGCACGCGCCTGAAGGAAGGCGATGCGGTCAACGCGATGATCATCAACATCGACCGCAAGAACCGCAGCATCAACCTCTCGATCAAGGCGAAGGACAACGCCGACGAATCCGAGGCGATGCAGCGGATGAGCGCCGAGAACCAGGGCGCGACCACGGGCACGACCAACCTCGGCGCGCTCCTCAAGGCGAAGCTCGACAACAAGAACGCCTGAGGGACGAGAGCGCGATGACCAAATCGGAGCTGATCGACCGCCTGGCGGCGCAGTTCCCGCAACTGGTCGCCAAGGATGCCGAGCTCGCGGTGAAGATGATCCTCGACGCGATGGCCGAAAGCCTCGCGAAGGGCGAGCGCATCGAGATCCGCGGGTTCGGCAGCTTTGGTCTCAACTACCGGCCGCCGCGCACGGGACGCAACCCCAAGTCGGGCGAGAAGGTGCACGTGCCCGAGAAGCACGTGCCGCATTTCAAGGCCGGCAAGGAGCTGCGCGAGCGGGTCGACTTCAAGAAGCCGGCGGCCGACTAGACGGATGAGCAAGAGCCATCGATCCGTGCGCGCCGGCGAGGCACGCACGGATTTTTTTCGCATGCACAACCCGGGCGCCGCGACATGCGCGTGATTCGCTGGGCCGCCGGCGCGGTCGTCTTCCTCGTGCTGCTGCTCGTCGCGCTGCAGAACGCCGATCCGGTCACGCTGCGCTTCTTCGACGTCGGCAGCGTCGAGGCGCCGCTCGTGTTGATCGTGCTGGTCGCGTTCGCGATCGGCGTGGGCTGCGGGCTGCTCGCCGGCGCGGTCAAGGTGGCGCGCCTGTCACGGCAGCTGTCGCGCGCGCGGCGCGACAACGTCGCGCGCAGGCCCATCCCCGGGCCGCACGGCGCGACACCCGGTACCGCGCCCGCGTCCGGCCCCGGCTTCGAGCCGCCCATGGATCGCTTCTGATGGGCGACTTCGAGCTGTGGTGGCTGCTGCCGATCCCGGCGCTGTTCTTCGCCATGGGCTGGATCGCCGCGCGCATCGACATCAAGCACCTGCTGCGCGAATCGCGCGCGTTGCCCCTCACCTATTTCCGCGGGCTGAACTTCCTGCTCAACGAGCAGCCCGACAAGGCGATCGAGTCGTTCATCGAGGTCGTGAAGGTCGACCCGCAGACGATCGACCTGCACTTCGCGCTCGGTTCGCTCTTCCGCCGCCAGGGGGAGACGGATCGCGCGATCCGCATGCACCAGAATCTGCTCGACCGTCCCGACCTCCCGGCCGACAAGCGCACGATGGCCACCTACGAGCTCGCGCAGGACTTTCATCGCGCGGGCCTGCTCGATCGCGCGGAGGCGCTGTTCAACAAGCTGCACGGCTCGCCGTTCGAGTCCACCGCGCTCGGGCATCTCATCTCCATCTACGAGACCGAGAAGGACTGGCCCAAGGCCATCGAGGCGACCACGCGCATGGAAGCGATCTCGCGCACGCCCTATTTCAAGGAGATCGCGCAATACCATTGCGAGCTTGCGCAAGCCGCGCTGTTGCGCGCGGACAGCGCTTCCGCCACCGCGGAGATCGAGCGCGCGCTCGCTGGACACCGCGCGTGCGCCCGCGCCAACGTGCTGCTCGGCGACCTGCGGGTCGCGCAGGGCGACCTGCGCGGCGCCATCGAGGCGTGGCAGCGCATCGAGTCGCAGAATCCCGCGTTCCTCGCCCTCGTGGCCGACCGTTTCGCCGACGCGTTCCGCAAGCTCGACGACCGCGCGACCGGCATCCGGCTGCTGCGCAGCTATCACGCGCAGTACCCCTCGCTCGACCTGCTCAATGCGCTCTTCAACCTGGTGCTCGAGCAGGACGGCGCGGCCACGGCGGCGGACCTCGTGAAGGAGGAGCTCGCGCGCAATCCCACGCTGATCGGCCTCGACCGGCTGCTCGAGGCGCAGCTGCACTCCGCGCCGCCCGAGCGGCGGCACGACCTCGAGCTCGTCAAGGGCCTCGTCGGCCAGCACATCAAGCGGCTCGGCATGTACCGCTGCGAGCAGTGCGGGTTTCGCGCGCGGCAGTACTACTGGCGTTGTCCGGGCTGCCAGAAGTGGGAGACGTATTCGCCCAAGCGCACCGAAACGACTGAACCTTAGGCTTGAAAATGCAAAGGCACGGACGATCACGCGCCGCCGCTCCGCGGCGACGCGAATTTGTGCTCATCAATGTGGGTCATTGCGCATGAACGAATCCCGCATCATCGTTGCGCTCGATTTTCCCGACGCCGAGGCTGCGCTCGCGCTTGCGGCGAAGCTCGATCCTGCGCGCTGCGCCGTGAAAGTCGGCAAGGAGCTGTTCGTGAGCGCCGGCCCGGCGCTGGTGCAGGCGCTTGTCACGCGCGGCTTCAGGGTCTTCCTCGATCTGAAGTTCCACGACATCCCCAACACGGTCGCACAGGCGTGCGCGGCGGCCGCGCGCCTCGGCGTGTGGATGATGAATGTGCATGCCTCGGGCGGCGAGGCGATGCTGCGCGCCGCCCGCGCCTCGGTCGACGAAGCCGCGCGCGCGGCCGGTGCCGCTGCGCCGCGCCTGATCGCGGTGACGGTGCTGACGAGCCTCGACGACGCCGCGCTCGCGCAGGTCGGCGTCGCGCAGCCGGCCGCTGGGCACGCGTTGCACCTTGCCAAACTCGCCCAGCGCTGCGGCCTCGACGGCGTCGTGTGCTCGGCCGCCGAAGCGTCGGTGCTGCGCAGCGCGCTGGGACGCGGATTCCTGCTCGTCACGCCGGGCATCCGACCCGCGGGAAGCGCCGCCGACGACCAGGCGCGCATCGTCACGCCGCAAGCCGCCATCGCGAACGGCGCCGATTACCTCGTGATCGGACGCCCGATCACGCGCGCGCCCGATCCGTCGGCGGCGCTCGACGAGATCCAACGCTCACTGGGAGCCTGACGCTTGCGAATCACCATCATTGGAACCGGGTACGTCGGGCTCGTCACGGGCGCCTGCCTCGCGGAGGTCGGCAACGACGTGCTGTGCCTCGACGTCGACGCCGAGAAGATCCGCGTGCTGAACGGCGGCGGCGTGCCGATCCACGAGCCAGGCCTCGAGCCGATGGTCCGGCGCAACGCCGCCGCCGGCCGCCTGCGATTCACCACCGACGTCGACGCGGCCGTCGCGCACGGCACGCTGCAGTTCATCGCGGTGGGCACGCCGCCGCACGAGGACGGCAGCGCCGACATGCGCTACGTGCTCGACGCCGCGCGGAACATCGGCCGGCGCATGAACGAGTGGAAGATCGTCGTCGACAAGTCCACGGTGCCGGTCGGCACCGCGGATCGCGTGCGGTCGACCATAGCCGAGGAGCTCGACCGCCGCAACGCGCGCGTCCCGTTCGCGGTAGCGTCGAATCCCGAGTTCCTGAAGGAGGGCGCGGCGGTCGAGGACTTCATGAAGCCCGATCGCGTGGTCGTCGGCGCGGACGACGAGCGCGCGATCGCCGCGCTGCGCGCGGTCTACGCGCCGTTCCAGCGCAATCACGAGCGCCTGCTGATCATGGACGTGCGCTCCGCGGAGCTCACCAAGTACGCGGCCAACGCGATGCTCGCCACGCGCATCTCGTTCATGAACGAGCTCGCCAACCTCGCCGATCGGATCGGCGCCGACATCGAGCACGTGCGCCAGGGCATCGGCTCCGACCCGCGCATCGGCTACCACTTCCTGTATCCGGGAGTGGGCTACGGCGGCAGCTGCTTTCCCAAAGACGTGAAGGCGCTGCGGCACACCGCCGCCGAGCACGACGCGCCGCTGCGCCTGCTCACCGCCGTGGAAGCCGTCAACGAGGCGCAGAAGCACGTGCTCGTCGACAAGATCGTCGCGCGTCTCGGCGCCGATCTTCGCGGACGGCGCTTCGCGCTGTGGGGCCTCGCGTTCAAGCCGAACACCGACGACATGCGCGAAGCGCCTTCGCGCACGGTCATTGCGGCGCTCGCGTCGCGTGGCGCCCGCGTGACCGCGTACGACCCGATCGCGATGAACGAGGCAAAGCGTGCGCTCGGCGAGCTTGCGCACGTCGACTACGCGGCTTCGCCGCAGGCGGCGTGCGAAGGCGCCGACGGTCTCGTCGTCGTGACGGAATGGAAGGAATTTCGCAGCCCCGACTTCGACGCGCTGAAGCGTCTTCTGAAGGAGCCGCTGGTGTTCGACGGTCGCAACCTCTACGAGCCCGACGTCGTGCGCGCGGCCGGCCTCGAGTACTTCGCGATCGGGCGACGGTGACCCGCCGGACGCCACGCGACGAAGGACGCTTCTCCGCCTGGCGCGAGCGCGTCGCGTCGGCACGCGTGCTCGTCGTCGGCGACGTGATGCTCGACCGGTACTGGTTCGGCGACGTCGAGCGCATCTCGCCGGAGGCGCCGGTGCCCGTGGTGCGCATCGCGCGCTGGGAGGAGCGGCCCGGCGGTGCGGCGAACGTCGCGCGCAACGTCGCGGCGCTCGGTGCGCGCGCGACGCTGCTCTCGGTGACCGGCGACGACGAGGCCGGCCATGCGCTCGCGCGCCTGCTCGATGCGGAGCGCGTCGAGACGCATTTCCTGCGCGACCCCGCGCTGCAGACGACGGTCAAGCTGCGCGTGATCGGCCGCCAGCAGCAGCTCCTTCGCATCGACTTCGAGAAAGCGCCGTCGACGGAGGTGCTCGCGAGCAAGCTCGCGGACTTCGAGCGCATGCAGGACACGGCGCCGGTGGTGATCCTGTCCGACTACGGCAAGGGCGGTCTCGCGCATATCGCCACGATGATCGAGCGCGCGCGCGCCGCCGGCAAGCGCGTGCTGGTCGATCCCAAGGGCGACGAATGGGAGAAGTACCGCGGTGCCACGGTCCTCACGCCCAACCGCAACGAGTTTCGTGCCGTGGTCGGACGCTGGCGCGACGAGAGCGACATGACCGCCCGGGCCCAGGCGCTGCGCCGCGCACTCGCCCTCGAGGCGCTGCTCGTCACGCGTTCGGAGGAGGGCGTGACCCTCTATTCGGACGAAGGCACGCTGACCATCCCGGCCGAGGCGCGTGAGGTGTACGACGTCTCCGGCGCAGGCGACACGGTAATCGCCACGCTTGGCACGCTGATCGCCGCCGGTGCTCCGCTCGCCGACGCGGTGCGCATCGCCAACGCGGCCGCCGGCGTGGTCGTCGGCAAGCTCGGCACGGCGGTGGTGTCGCCCGGCGAGCTCGGCTAGGCGCGCATGGCGAAGCCGAAGACCGCCTACAGCTGCACCGAGTGCGGCGGCCAGTCGCCGAAATGGCAGGGCCAGTGCCCGCATTGCGGCGCATGGAACACGCTCGTCGAGAGCGTGGCGGCGCCACCGACACGCTTCCAGAGCGTCGCGGGAACACGTTCGGTCGTCACACCGCTGTCGTCGGTCGATGCGCAGGAGTCGCAACGCATCGCGACCGGCATCGCCGAGCTCGATCGCGTGCTCGGCGGCGGGCTGGTGGCCGGTGGCGTGGTGCTGCTGGGCGGCGACCCCGGCATCGGCAAGTCGACGCTGCTCCTGCAGGCGTGCGCCGCGCTCGGCGCAGGCCATCGCACGCTCTACGTCACCGGCGAGGAGTCGGTGGAGCAGGTCGCGTTGCGCGCGCAGCGGCTCGGCCTCGTCAACGCGCCGGTCGAGCTGCTCGCCGAAGTGCAGCTCGAGGCGGTCGTTGCGGCGATCGGCAGCCACGCGCCCGAGATCGTGGTCATCGATTCCATCCAGACGCTCTACACCGAGGCGCTCACCTCGGCGCCCGGCAGCGTATCGCAGGTGCGCGAGTGCGCTGCGCAGCTGACGCGCGTCGCCAAGCAGCGCGGCATCGTCGTCGTATTCGTCGGGCACGTCACCAAGGAAGGCGCGATCGCCGGGCCGCGGGTGCTCGAGCACATCGTCGACACCGTCCTGTATTTCGAAGGCGACCCGCATTCGAGCTTTCGGCTGGTGCGCGCGATCAAGAACCGCTTCGGCGCGGCCAACGAGCTCGGTGTCTTCGGCATGACCGAGCGCGGGCTGAAGGGCGTCGGCAACCCGTCGGCGCTGTTCCTTTCGCAGCACAGCGAGGGCGTGGCCGGGTCGGCGGTGGTCGCGACGCTCGAGGGCTCGCGTCCCCTGCTGGTCGAGGTGCAGGCGCTGGTCGATCCCGTTCAGGGCGCGATGCCGCGGCGCCTGGCGGTCGGACTCGATTCTCAACGGCTCGCGCTGCTGCTCGCCGTGCTGCACCGGCACGGCGGCGTCGAGACCGCCGGCTACGACGTGTTCGTGAACGCCGTGGGTGGCGTTCGCATCAACGAGCCGGCAGCGGACCTCGCGATCCTGCTGGCGGTTCAATCTTCCTTGCGTAACAAGCCGTTGCCAGACAAACTTCTCGTTTTCGGTGAAGTGGGACTGGCGGGCGAGATCCGCCCCGTGCAGCGCGGACAGGAACGCATCCGCGAGGCCGCCAAGCTCGGCTATCGCACGGTATTGATACCGAGCGCGAACAAACCCAAGCAGGACATTGACGGCATCAGGATCATTGCCGTGAAGCGGGTGGACGACGCGCTCGACGCCATCCGCTCGGACGCGTCATCCTGACAGCGCGACCCGGATAGGCTCCCGCACGCCGCGGCGATATTGATCCGCCATCGCGAGGTACGCCGACTCGAGCGCCCGCGTCGTCGCGGCCGTGTCGAACAGCGGCGCGGCGTGGCCCGGACCTTCGAGATAGGCGCGCAGCCGCTTGCGCTCCTGGAGATCGCCCGCGAGCGCGACGGCCGTTGCGACATAGCGATCGATCGTTTCCGTGACAAGCTCCGGCAGCCCCACGGCATGCAGCAGGCTGGCTGCGACCCGCGCGGCAAACGTCTCGCCGCGCAGGGTCACCACCGGACAGCCGGCCCACAGCGCGTCGCTCGCCGTCGTGTGCGCGTTATAGGGCCACGTGTCGAGAAAGAGATCCGCGTGCCGGTACAGGCCCAGGTATTCCGCGTTGGGCCGCGTGGTTGCGAACACGAGGCGCCGCGCGTCGATGCCGCGTCGCACGGCCTCGCGGCGCAGGTGGCCGACCGCGGGATGATCGAGGTTGCGCACGAGCAGCCACAGCACGGCGCCGCGGACCTCCGCGAGGATGCGTCCCCAGGCGTCGAAAACCTCGGGATTGAGCTTGTAGGTGCTGTTGAAGCAGCACAGCACCAGGGCGTCGCCGGGCAGGCCGAGCGCGTCGCGTGACGGCGGCGTCGCGATCGGCCGCTGGCGGTCGTTGACCTGGTAGCTGTTGGGCAGCAGGACGAGCGTCTCGGCGTAATCCTGCGCATGCAGCGTCGGCGTGACGATCGCGTCACCGATCAGATAGTCGACGAGCCGCCTGCCGAGCGTGCCGGGGTAGCCGAGGTAATGCGCCTGGATCGGCGCGGGGCGCGCCGAGAGCACGGCGGGCATCTCGCCTTCGGTGTGACCCTTGAGATCGACCAGCACGTCGATCGCATCGGCGCGGATGCGCGCGGCAATGCGCTCCGCCGGCCAGCTTGCGGCGTCGACGAAGCGGTCGAACGCGCGCGTCAAGCGCTGGCGTATCGGGCTGCGATCGTCGGGCCCGGTCGAGTAGGCGACGCTCTCGAAACGCTGGCGATCGTGCGCCTCGAACAATCCCGCCGCGAGGAACGCCGTGGCGTGCTCGTGGAAGTCCGACGAGAGGTAGCCGATGCGAAGCCGCGAGCCCGACAGCAGCCGCCGCGGCGCCTCGGCCGCCTCCGGCACGTTCGCGGCCCAGCGCTCGGCGCACGCGCGCTGGAGTGCGCGCGAGTTGCTGTTGGACAAAAGCACGAACGGCGAGACGAGCGCGCCGCGCTCGACACTGCGCTCGAGCCGCTCGCGCAACGACGCGAGATCGTGCCAGTCCGCCTGGCGTTGCCGCACGAAGAGCAGCTGCGACAGCGCCGGTCCGTGATCGGGATCGACCCGCGTGACCTGCTCGTACGCATCGGCGGCCTCGGACAGCGTGCCACGCGTGTCGAGGAGGCCGGCCAGCTGGAAGCGCAGTTGCGAATGCGTGGGATTGCGCGCGAGCGCGGATTCGAGCGTCGCCTGCGCCTTGTCGGGCGCGCCGATGGCGGCCTCGAGATGCGACTTGAAGCCTGCGTATTCGGCCTGGGCCGGCGCCATCCCCGCCGCGCGACCCGCGGCATCGAGCGCTTCGAGCAGGCGACCCTGCGGCGCCAGCGCCAGCGCGAGGTTGTACCAGGCCGGCGCATGGTGCGCATCGGCGGCGATGGCGCGACGCGCCGTCGCTTCCGCCTCCTGCGGGCGGCCGAGCGCGATCTCCGAGGCGGCGAGGTTGCTCAGGATCTGCGATGAGCCGGGCGCGTGGCGCGCGGCCTCCTTGAGCGCATTGGCGGCCGCCTCACGGCGGCCGGCGGCCTCGAGGACGAGCGCGAGGTTCGACCACGCTTCCGGCTGGGCGGCATCGACCGCGAGCGCGGCACGGATACGCTCCGCCGCCTCGGCATGCTTGCCCGCCTGGTAGAGCACGACGCCGGAGTAGTGGAGCGCGCCCGTGTGCGCGGGCTGCGCCTTCAAAATCGCGTCGTAGCGATAGAACGCCTCGCGCAGCTTCCCCTCCTGGTGGAGGCGAAAGGCGCGATCGAACTCGGTCGTGATGCTCATCGCGGAATTGTAAGGGGTCGGCTTTCCCTGACCGGGATGCTATGCTCGGTCGAACGATCGTTCTCCGCCCCCGTCATGAGCACCGTCGCCGCCGCGCAGGACGACCCGTTCGCGCACCTCAACGCCGCGCAGCGCGAGGCCGTCCTGCACGGCGGGCGGCGCTCGTCGGGTCCGCTCCTGGTCGTCGCGGGTGCCGGCTCCGGGAAGACGAATACGCTCGCCTGCCGCGTTGCGCGCCTCGTGGCCGAAGGCGCGGACCCGCAGCGGATCCTGCTGCTGACGTTCTCGCGCCGCGCGGCGGCCGAGATGGATCGGCGGGCGGGACGCATGCTGCTGCGCCTCACCGGCGAAGGCGGGAAGCCACCGGCGTTACCGTGGTCGGGCACGTTCCACAGTGTCGGCGCGCGCCTGTTGCGCGAGTACGCGCCGCGCATCGGCGTGCCCGAGGCATTCACCATTCAGGACCGCGGCGACTCGGAAGACCTCCTCGCGCTCGTGCGGCACGCACGCGGACTGGCCGACACCGAGCGGCGCTTCCCGGGCAAGGCGACGTGCCTCGCGGTCTACTCGCGCGTGGTGAACGGCGTGGTGCCGCTCGGCGACGTGCTCGCGCACGCCTTCCCGTGGTGCGCGGCGTTCGAGGCCGAGCTGCGCGGGCTCTTCGAAGCCTACGTGCAGGAGAAGCAGTCGCAGCACGTGCTCGACTACGACGATCTGCTGCTCTACTGGGCGCACATGATGGGCGACGCGGCGCTCGCGGCGGACATCGGCGCGCGCTTCGACCACGTGCTCGTCGACGAATACCAGGACACCAACGCGCTCCAGGCGCGCATCCTCCTCGGCCTCAAGCCGACCGGCGATGGCGTGACCGTGGTCGGCGACGACGCGCAGGCGATCTACTCGTTTCGCGCCGCCACCGTGCGCAACATCCTCGACTTTCCCGCGCACTTCGATCCGCCCGCCCGCATCGTCACGCTCGAGCGCAATTACCGCTCGACACGGGGCATCCTCGACGCCTCCAACGCGGTCATCGCGCTCTCGCCCGAGCGATTCGGCAAGACGTTGTGGAGCGAGCGTGCGGGCGGCGGGCGACCGCGGCTCGTCGCCGTTCGCGACGATGCCGATCAGGCGCGGTGCGTTGCCGAGACCGTGCTCGCGCACGCCGAGGGCGGCATCGCGCTCAAATCGCAGGCCGTGCTGTTTCGCAGCGCGAGCCACAGCGCGACGCTCGAGATCGAGCTCGTGCGGCGCGGCATTCCCTTCGTGAAGTACGGCGGGCTGCGGTTTCTCGAGGCGGCGCACGTCAAGGACGTTCTTGCCGTGCTGCGCTGGGCCGAGAACCCGCGCAGCCGCCTCGCCGGGTTTCGCGTGGCGCGCCTCACCCCGGGCGTGGGCGGCCGCCTCGCCACGCGGCTCCTCGACACCATGGCGCAGAGCGCCGACCCCGTGGCCGCGCTGCAGTCGTTCGACATGCCGGCGAACGTGGACGAGGGATGGCAGCCGTTTGCGGCGCTCTACACGCAGCTCCATCGCGCATCCGCGTGGCCGGCCGACCTGGAGCACGCCGTGCGCTGGTACGAGCCGCACCTCGCGCGCATGCACGACGACGCGCACGTGCGCCGCGGAGATCTCGCGCAGCTGCAGCGCATCGCAGCGACGTACGCGTCACGCGAGCGCTTCCTGACGGAGCTCGCGCTCGACCCGCCGGCGGCGACGAGCGACGAGTCGCGCGACGGCGGCCGGGACGACGACTATCTCATCCTGTCGACCATCCATTCCGCCAAGGGGCAGGAGTGGAAGGCCGTGCAGGTGCTGAACGTGGTGGATGGGTGCATTCCCTCGGACCTGTCGACCGGCAGCCAGGCCGAGATCGAAGAGGAGCGGCGCCTGCTCTACGTCGCGATGACGCGCGCCAAGGATCATCTCGCGCTCATCGTGCCGCAGCGCTTCTACGTCACGCAACAGGCGCGCGGCGGCGATCGGCACGTGTACGCGTCGCGCACGCGCTTCATCCCCGACGCGCTGCTCGACAAGTTCGACTCGCAGGCCTGGCCGAGCGCGGACGAAGCGGCGCGCGCGAGCGCGCTGCGCGCCGCCGAGCCGGTCGTGGACCTCGCTGCGAAGATGCGCGGCTTGTGGCGATGAGCCGCGCCTACGCGGTGGGCAGGCGGTAGGTGCCGAAGCGCTCGCGCAGCGTCTTCTTGGAGAGCTTGCCGGTGGCGGTGTGCGGCAGCTCGTCGACGAACACCACGTCGTCGGGCGTCCACCACTTGGCGACCTTGCCGACATAGAAGCCGAGCAGGTCCTCGCGCGTGACGTTCGCACCCTCGCGCTTGACCACGAGGAGCAGCGGGCGCTCGTCCCACTTCGGGTGGCGCACCCCGATCGCCGCGGCTTCCATGACCGCGGGATGACCCATCGCGATGTTCTCGAGCTCGATGGAGCTGATCCACTCGCCGCCCGACTTGATGACGTCCTTCGAGCGATCGGTGATCTGCAGGTAGCCGTCGGGGTCGAGGGACCCGACGTCGCCCGTGGGAAACCAGCCGTCGGGCGTGAGCGGCGACGGCGCGCCGCTCTCGTAGTAGTCGCGCACGACCCACGGCCCGCGCACGAGGACGTTGCCCGTGGCGACGCCGTCGTTCGGCAGGTCCCGGCCCTGCGCATCGACGATCTTCATTTCCACCCCGTAGAGCGGGCGCCCCTGCTTCAGCGACAGCGCGAGGAGGTCCTCGGGCGGAAGCGTGGCGTGCTTGGCCTTGGGCGAGCCGATGGTGCCGACGGGGCTCATCTCGGTCATGCCCCACCCGTGGCGCACGCGCACGCCGTAGTCGTTCTGCAGCGTGGTGATCATCGACTCCGGCACGGCGGCGCCGCCGATCGTCGTGACCTTGAGCGTGGAGAACCCGAGACCATGCTGCTTCAGGTACTGGATGAGCCCGAGCCACACCGTAGGCACGCCCGCGGAGCTGTCGACGCCCTCGCCTTCGAAGAGCTCGTACAGGCTCTTGCCGTCGAGGCCGCCGCCCGGCAGCACCAGCTTGGCGCCGACCAGCGGGGCGGCGTACGGAATGCCCCACGCGTTGACGTGGAACATCGGCACGATCGGCAGCACCACGCTCTGCGACGAGTAGCCCTTCGCGTCCGGGAGGCAGGTGGCCAGCGCATGCAGCACGGTGGAGCGATGGCTGAAGAGCACGCCCTTGGGATTGCCCGTGGTGCCCGACGTATAGCAAAGACCCTCGGCGGTGTTCTCGTCGAAGGCGGGCCACGCATAATCCGCGCTCTCGCCCTCGAGCAGCGCCTCGTAGCACAGCAGCCCGGGCACTTCGAGCGCGGGCATGTGCGCGCGATCGGTGAGCGCGACCCAGTGCTGCACGCGCGGGCACGCCGGCGCCAGCTTCTGCACCAGCGGCGCGAACGTGAGATCGAAGCACAGCACGCGGTCCGACGCGTGGTTGACGATATAGGCGAGCTGTTCGTGGAAGAGGCGCGGATTGATCGTGTGGATCACCGCGCCCATCCCGGACACCGCGTAGTACAGCTCGAAGTGGCGGTAGCCGTTCCAGGCCAGCGTGCCGACGCGATCGCCCCGGGCTACGCCGAGCCGCGCCAACGCATTGGCGAGCTTGCGCGCCCGCACATGGGCGTCGTGATAGGTGTAGCGGTGGATCGGGCCCTCGACCGTGCGCGAGACGATCTCGCGGTCGCCATGGCGCCGGTCGGCATGCTCGATCAGCGACGAGATCATCAGAGGCCAATCCATCATCAGCCCGAGCATCGTGCGTCTCCCCTTTCATCGCCTGCATGTTGCACCGCGCAATCGGTCCCGCTTGCTCAGTCCCGCACGCCACGATTAGCATGCCGCGCTACGACGGCTCGCGCGATACGCGCCGACCGCCGGCCACGAGGAGGCACCATGAGCGTTCGTACGAGCAGCGCCGTCGGGCTGGGATTCGCGATCGCCTGTCTCGCCGGCTCCGCCGGCGCCGACGTGAAGATCGCTTTCATCGATCCGCTCTCGGGGGGCGCCGCCAGCACCGGCATTCTGGCCCAGAAGACGCACCAGTTCTACATCGACGCGATCAACGCGGCGGGCGGGCTCAACGGCGAGAAGCTCGAGCTCCTCTCCTACGACAACAAGGTCAACCCGCAGGAATCGCTGATCCAGCTGAAGCGCGCGATCGACGAGGGCGCGCGCTACATCGTGCAAGGCAACGGCAGCGCGGTCGCGCTCGCGATCAGCGACGCCGTGCAAAAGCACAACGAGCGCAATCCCGGCAAGGAGGTCGTGTACCTCAATTACGCCGCGATCGATCCCGCGCTGACCAACGACAAGTGCACGTTCTGGCATTTCCGCTTCGACGCGGATGCGGACATGAAGATGGCCGCGATGACCGACGTCATCGCGCGCGACGCGAAGGTCAAGCGCGTGTATCTCATCAACCAGGACTACTCGTTCGGCAAGGCCGTCGCGGCGGCCGCGCGCAGGATGCTGGGCGAGAAGCGGCCCGACGTCACCATCGTCGGCGACGAGCTGCACCCGCTGCAGAAGGTGAACGACTTCTCGCCGTACGTCGCCAAGATCAAGGCGGCGGCCGCGGACACGGTCATCACCGGCAACTGGAGCAACGACATGGTGCTGCTCATCAAGGCCGGCAAGGATGCGGGCCTCAAGGTCGAATGGGAGACGTACTACGGCGGCAGCCCGGGAACGGTCACCGCCGTCGGCGAGGCGGGCGTGGACACGCTGAAGCAGGTCTCCGAGTGGCATCGCAACGCCGCGCCCGAGCTCGACGGCAGCGTCGCTGCTTTCAGCAAGCGCTTCCCGGGCAAGGAGAACGAGTACGCGTACTGGCGCGCCAAGACGATGTGGGAGATGTTCGCCGCGGCGGCGAAGAAGGCGCAATCGAACGATCCGGTGAAGGTCGCGCGCGCCCTCGAAGGCCTCAAGATGCCCACGTCGCTCGGCGAGGTCGAGATGCGCGCCGACAATCATCAGCTCCTGCAGCCGCTCTACGTATCGACGCTGGAGCGCAACATGAAGTACGACAGCGAAGGCACCGGCCTCGGCTGGAGGACCGACGCCAAGGTCGACGGCAAGGCGACGGCGCTCCCGACCACGTGCAAGATGGAACGCCCGAAGTAAGGAGCTGACGCACCCGCATCGGCGGCGCCGCGCGTGCTCGAGATCGTCACAGTCTCGCTCCTGAACGGCGTCGTCTACGGCTTGCTGTTGTTCATGCTGTCGTCGGGACTGACGCTCATCTTCAGCATGATGGGCGTGCTCAATTTCGCGCACGCCAGCCTATTCATGCTGGGCGCGTACCTCTCCTACCAGCTGGGGCGCTGGGTCGGATTCTGGCCGGCGCTCGTCGTCGCGCCGCTGCTCTGCGCGGCGATCGGCGCGGCGATCGAGCGCTGGGGTCTGCGCCGCGTGCACCCGCACGGCCATGTCGCCGAGATCCTGTTCACGTTCGGGCTCGCCTACGTCATCGAGGAGCTCGTGACCATGACGTGGGGCCGCAACGCGGTCGCGAATCCGGTGCCGGCGTCGATCGATTTCTCGCTCTTCACGCTCTTCGGCAGCACGTTCCCGGCCTACAAGGGCCTCATGATGGCCATCTCCGTGGCGATGTTCGTGTGCCTGTACGTCGCGCTGCGCCGCACGCGCATCGGGCTCATCATCCAGGCGGCGCTCACCCATCCGCGCATGGTAAGCGCGCTCGGCCACGACGTGCCCGCGGTGTTCGTGCTGGTGTTCGCGATCGGCAGCGGGCTCGCCGGCCTCGCCGGCGTCATCGGCGGATTCATGCTGCTCACGCAGCCGACGCTCGCGCACGCCGTGGGACCGATCGTGTTCGTGGTCGTGGTCGTGGGCGGTCTCGGCTCGCTCGCCGGCGCGCTGATCGCGTCGATGCTGATCGGCATCCTGCAGACTTTCGCGGTCGCCGTCGATTACTCGATGCTCGATGTGCTGAACGCCATGGGCGTGGGCGTATCGCGCGCCTCGGCGCTCGGCGAGGTGCTCGGCATCAAGCTGGCCACGGCAGCGCCCGTCGTGCCGTACCTGCTGCTCGTGCTGATGCTCGTCGTGCGTCCCCGCGGATTGCTCGGCACGCGTGACGTGTGAGTGAAGCCGCGATCGTCGCGCACGGGGCGGCGGGGCGCCGCACCTGGAATCGCGGCGCCATGGTCGCGCTCGTGGGGCTGCTCCTCGTGCTGCCGCACATTCCCGGCCTTGCCAGCGACTTCGCGCGCTCGCTGCTCACGCAGATGGGCATCGCTGCGGTCTTCGCGTTGTCGTTCAATGTGCTCTTCGGACAGACCGGCCTTCTGTCGTTCGGACATGCCGTGTATTTCGGCATGGGGGGCTACGCGGCGATCCATGCGATGCGCGCGATCAACCACGGCTTTCCGCTGCCCATGGTGCTCGTTCCGCTGGCCGGGGCGGCGGGCGGTCTCGCGTGCGGACTGGTCCTCGGCGCGCTGACCACACGGCGCGCGGGGACCATCTTCGCGCTGATCTCGCTCGGCGTGGGCGAGCTCTTCTACGCCGCCGCGTTCATGCTTCCTCGCTTCTTCGGCGGCGAGGAGGGCATCTCGGCGAGCCGCACGCGCGGGTCCTTCGACCTCGGCATTCCGCTCGCGACACAGCTCGACGTCTACTACGTCGTCGTGGCATGGGGCCTCGTCGCCGCCGCGCTCATGTACGCGTTCCAGTCCACCCCCGTGGGCCGCATGTGCAACGCCGTGCGCGACAATCCGCAGCGCGCCCAGTTCGTCGGATACAGCACCACGCGCGTGCGCTTCATCGCCTTTGCCGTGGCGGCGATGTTCGCGGGGCTGGCGGGCGGCCTCCACGCCGTCAACTACGAAATCGTCGCCGCCGACGCGCTCGGCGCGCAGCGATCGGGCGCGGTCCTGATCATGGCGTACATCGGCGGCTGCGCGTATTTCGCGGGACCGGTCCTCGGCGCCATCGCGATCACCTGGCTGTCGAGCAGCCTCAGCAGCTACACGCCGGCGTGGCAGCTGTATCTCGGCGTGTTCTTCATCGTGATGATCCTCTACGCACCGGAGGGCATCGCGGGCCTGCTGCTGCGGCATCGCGCCGCCACGCGGCCGTCGCGTGGTGGATGGGCACGCGCGGCGTCGGCGAGCGTGCCGCTGCTGCTGATCGCGGCAGGCGCCATCGTCATCGTCGAGATGGGCTACCGCCTGTCGACCCAGGCGGAGCTCGGCACGCGCATGCGCGTGCTGTGGATCGGCCTGGACGCGGCATCCGCGTGGCCGTGGGTGCTCGCCACGATCGCGTTCGCCGTGGGCGCGATCGCGCTGCCACGCGTGTTGCGGTCGTCGAGTGGCGCGCCGGGCGAGGCCTCGTGACGCCCGCGCTGGAGCTGCGCGGCGTCGACAAGCGCTTCGGCGCGACGCCCATTCTGAACGGCGTCTCGCTCACGGTGGAGGCGGGCGAGCGCCACGCCATCATCGGCCCGAACGGCGCCGGCAAGTCGACGCTGTTCAACGTGGTGAGCGGCGCGCTCGCGCCCACGCGGGGCTCGATCCGCCTGCATGGCCATGAGATCGCCGGC
>Ga0105238_10000485_pt1 | contig 41827 bp, 29 predicted proteins | sample KBSC34metaG_FD_81526 | JGI IMG/M metagenome (GOLD analysis project Ga0105238, IMG submission 81526) | Corn rhizosphere microbial communities from Kellogg Biological Station, Michigan, USA - KBS C3-4 metaG | ecosystem: Host-associated > Plants > Roots > Rhizosphere > Soil | place: Michigan, USA...
AGCGTGTCCTCGTGCGCACCGCGCGAGCCATCGCTTGCACCGGACGCGGCTGCAGAATGCACGCGCATGTAAAACGTACGTCCACGCGGCGGCTGGAACAGGTCGGCGTCCCAGGTGTTGTCGATGCGCGAAAGCGTACCTGACGGCGCAAAGGCATAGCCGTCGGTCGAATAGGAAAGTTGCGGCGGCATTGCTGTCCCGGGTGCCGAACCTGCGTTCGACCAGACAAGCGTGTACGCGGACAGCGAGAACGAGTAGCGCGCGCTCTCATGCGTGGCAATGCGCGCGACACCGTTGCGCGGCGCGCCGCCAAGCGTGGTGAACGAACCGGCGGCAAACAGACGTCCATCCGCGGCGAGTGCCAGAACGGATACGGCGTCGTTTGCACTGAGCACGAAGTTCGGATCGACGGCGCCATTTGCCGAGACGGAAGCAAGGTACAGACGCGTGGCGGCGCCGATCGTGCTGAACGTGCCGGCAACGAAAATGCCTTGGTCGGCGCGCAGCCCGATGCTTGAGACGCTGCCGTTGGTGCTGGCATCGAAGTCGAGATCGACGTCGCCGGACGCAGCGAGCCGAGCGAAGCCGCCACGCGCGATCCCTGCGATGGAGCCGAACGCACCGCCCGTGAGAATCTTGCCGTCGGGTTGCAGCGCGAGCGCCAACACCTCGTTGTCGGCGTCAGCGATGAAATTGGGGTCGAGCATTCCGTCCGCACCAAGCCGCGCCAGTCGTGCGCGAGCGATGCCGTTGACGTGCGTGAACGCTCCGCCGATCACGATGCCACCGTCGGCCTGGATGGCCAGCGCATCGATTGCACCGTCAGCGTCGGCGTTGAAGGCTGAATCTACGGTACCGTCGTCGTTCAAACGCGCGATACCTGCGTGCATTTCGCCGTTCACATGCGCGAATGCGCCCGCAATCAATATATGGCCGTCCGCCAACACAGCGAGTGCCTTCACGCTCGCATCGGTTTGCGCGTCGAATGTCGCGTCGGGATTTCCATCCGCTTCGAGCCTGCCGATATGCGCGTGCGGTTGGGCCATGATGGACACGAAGTCACCACCGATCAGTACGCGGCCGTCGAACTGCACCGCGATCGCGCGAACCGTGTCGCCGACGTTCGCATTGAAGCTCGTGTCGACCGCGCCATTCGCAGCCAGGCGCGCCACCTTCGGATACGCGCTCTGTCCACTCAGCACGAAGTTGCCGCCGACGAGAAGCTTGCCATCGGCTTGCCACGCCGCGGCGAGCACGGACCCGCTTGCCACGGACGAAACGAAACCGTTATCGACGCTGCTGTCGAGAGAGATCCGCGCGAGCCTGCCGCTCGGCGCCCCGTTGACGGTGGAAAAATCACCGCCGAGCACGATGCGACCGTCGGGTTGCAGCGCCAGCGCTGGTGCCCCGCGATCCACGTCCGCCTGCAATAGCCCGTCGAGACTGCCGTCTGCGTTCAGACGCGCGAACGCCTGGCGCTGCTGATCGCCGATCTGGCCGAAGTAACCGCTCGCCAGAATCTTGTCGTCGGGTTGCACGAGCAACGACACAACGACGTAGTTCAGCATGGGCGCGAAAGTCGGATCCAGCTTGCCAGTGGCGCTCAGGCGCGCCAGATACGGCTGCGTTCCGCCGCCGATCGACGTGAAGGCGCCGCCGACCACAATGCGCCCATCCGCCTGTAGCACGATGGAGTCAATGGCGTCGTCGGTCTGCGCGGTGAAGCCGCCATCGAATCTACCGTCTGCATGCAGACGCGCGAGATTTGCACGCGGCTCGCCTGCAATCGTGGAGAAAGCGCCGCCGACCAGCACTTCACCCGAGCTGGTGCGAGCGAGCGTATACACGACGCCGTCCGTTTGCGCGCTGAAGGACGGATCGATGCTGCCGTCCGCATTCAGCTGGACGATCCCGCCGCGCGCCACGCCGTCGACCATGGTGAATCCGCCGCCGATCAGGATTTTGCCGTTGGGCAGTGGGAGCATGGCGAAGGCAATGCCGTCGATCGAGCCGTTGAAGCCACCATCCACTGTGCCGTCCGTATTGAGCCGTGCGATCTGCTGGTGCGGCGCGCCGCCCACATGGGCGAAGTAGCCGCTGATCAGCACGCGTCCATCCGGTTGCAGTGCGATCGCGTCGATGACGTTGTCTATCGCGGTCGGCGCGAAACCATCGTCGACGCTGCCATCGGCGTCGAGTCGCGCGAGTCGCTGCCGCGGCTGGCCTGCAATGGTCGTGAATGCGCCGCCGACCAAGATCTTGCCGTCCGGTTGTACGAGCAGCGTCGCCACGGAACTATTGGGAGCCGGTTGAAACCCGTCGGACAGGGACTGCGCCAAACTTGCTGTGATACCGAGGAAGTTCAGGAAAATTGCAGCGAACAAAACCTGGCAAACCGAACGCGCGGCCATAGCGTTTCTCTCGAGTGCGTGCGACGCACGCGGGAGACCGGCGCACGAGGCGTGGGGAGTTGATGGAAGCTGCTACTGTCGCAGCGGGTTGCGCGATTGGACGAAACAGGTGAGAAATCCTTACACCGCATCGTCATGCATGCGATGGCGATCCGGGAGATTGCACGCGAAGACGAGTCGGATGCGGCATCGTGTCCTATCGAATAGGGGATCGGTAGCCCAGGTCCGCTTCCGGCAAGCGGACATCCCGTTCTTGCAGCTAGTCCATCTCGCCGGATTCCCACCGCGCGAGGGTGCGCAAGCGCGCGCGCTGAACCTGGATGGCCAAGCTTACGCGCACTTTCTCGAGCGGCTTGGTGCTGGCCAGCGTCTCCTGGAACATCGGAAGGCTGCCCCGAATTTCCTCGCCAAGCGCCGCGAACAATTGTTTGCGCTGCTGCGGGTCCAGGCTGGTCCACACGCCAGCGCGAAGGCGAAACGGATCGAGGCCGACGCTGGTCGCGAGCTTCACGTCGCACGCCCAGTCGGTCAAGGCGGCCTTGCCGCTGGCAGTCAGTCGAAGCCGGCGCGCGCCGCGCTTGTCGTGCGCTTTGGACGCTGCAATGAAACCTCTCGCCGTCAGGCGTTTGACGGCGGGATAGACCGCACCGGCGCTGCCTTTCCATTCGAGCGAAAGCGACGTCGCGAATGCACGGCGCACCTGAAACGCCGTTTCGTATCCGCCATTTCTTATTTCGGCAAGAATCGCACCTTCCAGTTCCGTCAACATCCAGAATCTCCGGCCTGCTCCACGCGAAATTGACCCACGTCGCCCGCTCCCATATAGTACGAATCGTACTATTCAGGCAGGCGCACATGAAGATTTGTGTTCGAGCCATTCTAGTCGGCATTGTCGCCTTCGCGACGTCTTGCGCAACCGCCGCTGCGCCAACCAGCCGCTGCATCGACAACGACGAATGCATGGATGCCGCCAGGGCAAAGTCGGTCGATGCCGCGCGGCATGGGCGCTACGTGGCGGCGTCGTTCGGACTTCTCGCCGAACTCGGCGTCGGCACGGCCGAACAAATACGCGATCCCGACGTCTTCGATCAATGGAATCAAGTCTGGTCGGCCATGAACAACGTGCCGGCTGCCAACGCGAGCAAGGACCCTTACAGCCATATCACCGCGGACGACATTGCCGCGCTCAAGGCGGCCGGAACACGACCGGCCATCGCCGAGATCGTGGCGCGGGCAAGGCAAACGCGCGTGGTCATTCTCGACGAGGATCATCTATCGCCGCGCGACAGGGCATTCGGCCTCGAAGTCGCGCGCGCACTGCGGCCGCTGGGCTACAGCGTTCTGGCGGCCGAAGCACTGACCCGTGACAAAGACGACAACATCTCGCTTGGAAAAATGCAGCAGTTATCCAAGGATGGCTATGTGCGGCAATCGAGCGGGTACTATCTCAACGACCCAGTGTTCGCCGATTTTCTCCGCCAGGCGATGCGAATGGGTTACCGCGTCGTTTCGTACGAGTCGGCCGGTTTCACCGACGAGAAAACCGAAGAGGCACGAAGCGATCGGCGCGAACAGGAGCAAGCCGAGAACCTTGTCCGCCGCGCACTCGCTCCCGACGCGAGCGCCAAGGTGCTGATCTATGGCGGCCGTCACCACGCAGCCAAGGCGCCGATCAATGACCCGAAAGTGAAAGAACGACTGTGGATGGCCGAACGGTTGAAGCGCCTGACTGGAATCGATCCGCTGGTGATCGATCAAGTCGAACTCGGCCAGACGCCGGCCGACCGGCAGGACGCCGATCTCTACACTATCGCATCCAGCAAAGCCAAAGGCGAATCCGTGGTGCTGATGCGCGGCGCGCAACCGCTCGTAGTCGGCTTGCTGGCGGGCGGCGTGGATCTTCAAGTCGTGCATCCGCCGCTCAAACGCATCGCCGGGCGCCCGACTTGGCTCGAGAGCATCATGGGACGGACGCCGTCGGCCATTCCGCCGACGCTGCTGCCCGAAAAAGGAACACGCCTGCTCCAGGCGTTTCTTGCGGATGAGGCAACGGATGCGATCCCGATCGATCAGGTTCTCGTCACACGCGACAACGCGACGCCAAAACTGATGCTGCCGAAACGCCGCGTACGCTACGAATATCAAGACGTCATGTCGGCGGCAACATCCTCGCGTTCGGTGCAGGCGAGCTCATTGCCGGAGCGCAGCTCAGTGGGCGCCTCTAGGTGTTTGCGGTGCCCGAAGAATTCACGTCGGAGTGTGCGTCCGTAGTGTGTCCGCCTGTCCGATAAGGAATCGCACGCCGCTGGCGCTGCGTTGCGAAAACCTGAATCGGTTGCGCGCCGGCAATCGGGAAATCGCCAACGGGGCCAGTTCTCCAACGAGCATGTAAACCCCAGTGATCACACTTCAGAATGCTTTTGCTCTGCCAGACGTATCAACCGACAATCACACCTATGCACCAATACGCTTCCAGTTCGGATAGAAGTGATCGTAGAACCAGGCGTACGTGCGCTCCACTTCGCCCTGGATGCGCGCCGGAACTAGGTGCTGGCGTGACGGCTCGATCGAGGCGTGCTGCTGGTGCGGATATTTGTGCCGGTAGTGACTGTCGCTCTCATGCGGCCTTACAGCGAGTCGTTGGGGATCGAACTTGTGTGCTTCGACACCAATCCACTTGTATACTTCGCCCATCGTTGTGACCGGATTGCTCATCAGGCTTTCGAAAGTGACCAGATGAATGCACTGCTGCACGGCGACCGGCAGGTCCTGAACTGCTTCTAGAGCGCGCAATGGATTACCAATCACGCCATCCTTGGCGAACAGCACGTCGGCTCTGTTATAGCGATCGTGGTTGGCGGTGTGGTCGGGAAAATCGATCAGGATCGTGCGCTGATGCTGGCTCTCCACAGAGCCATAGATCTGCCCAAGCTCGCGCACGCATACGAGCAGGCGCGCGTCGGGTTCCAGGTGTAGCAGGTACTCGAAGTTACGCAACCAGCCGCGGTTCTTGTCGATCACAACATTCTTGTCGCAATCCTTGTACCAGCCACGCACAAACCCGCGCGTGGCGGCGGCCAGATGCGCGTAGGTGCGTTCGAAATCGACATCGAGTTGCGACAAGAAAAAATCATCGTCGCTGATGCCATGGCGCATGCGCAACAAGGCGGAACATAGCGGAGAACTGTGGCCTTCGCTGTGAATCTGCGGATGCTCTCCAAGCAACTGGCAGAGCAGGGTGGAACCAGCGCGCGGCAGGCCAGCGACTCCGACGAAGCGGGATGTCATAGTGGACACTTCCTCATTGATGCAGATGTTCCCGTGCCGCTCTTGGTCAGAGCGCCGTTGAGCACGAGCAGGTCCGAATTGAGCGCAGTTGCCTGCTCGTGGCTAGACCCCTTCAGTCCACGGTAAAGGATTGCAGCCTCACGGGCGTGGTAGTCGCGGTGAACTGGATAGAGTTTGCGTTCACAACAAACGTGCCCAGCAAACTCGGATCGGCGCCGGTATAGTCATAGCTAAAATCGGCTGCGGTGAAATTCGTCGCCCCGTTGAACGTGATCAGCGTATAGATGGTGTTCAGTGCCGGAGCGCCGTTTCCGTCGCTGAAGTGAAACACGAAGGCCCCCGCGTTACCCTTGGTCAGAGTGCCTGTCAGTGCAAGCAAATCCGAATCCGCCGCACTATTGGTAGCCCCGAGCTGGAAGTTGAATGCACCGCCGCCGTTCCAGGTCAGACTGCTGCCGTGCAGCGTGCCAGGGGAATCGCCCGGTGCGATGAGGGCGCCACTGTTGAGTATGACGTTGCCGACAGTGCCGGCCCCGCTCAGCGTGCCGCCGTTTACGGTTGCGGCGCCGATGCGGCCATCCACTTGTAGAGTACCCGCTGTAATCGTGGTGCCGCCGGCATAGGTGTTCACACCGGAAAGAATGAGCGCGCCGGCGCCTTGTTTGGCGATTGCTACACCCGCACCCGTGCCCGAAGTGAAGGCACCGCCAGTCACCGAGGTTGGACTATCGTCGGAGATGGTATCGGCAACCGTGTATGTGCCGGCAACATCGAATAGTGTCGTGACGCCGCTCATCAGGAACAAACCCGTACCGAATGCCGCGCCACGGAAGCCCCCAGTCCCACCCGCGCCTGCGGCAGCCGTATTGGCATTGATTGAGCCGCTGGTACCGGGGTTTTGCACCGTCACGGACCCGCTCCGCGCAAACACCGCGCCACCGAATCCCGCGCCGCCACCACCACCGCCAAAGCCGTAGCCGCCACTCAAGCCGCCGCCCACGCCACCGCGGATACCAAACCGTTTACCTGCGCCTCCGGAGCCACCACCGCCACCGCCGAAACCGCCAACGCCGCCGATGCCGTAACTGATTATGTAACCGCCGCCGCCGCCGCCACCACCAAAACCGCCAACGCCGCCAGTGTTCCTTCCGCCACCTCCGCCACCGCCGCCATCGCTGGCATTGCCGCCACCATAGCCTCCGCCTCCGCCGCCGCCATTGCTACCGACTCCGCCGGCACCACCGCCGATACCACCGCTGCCGCCGCCAAGCCCGCCGAGGCCGGCGCCGCCCGCACCGCCTGCGCCAGGAGGCGCATTGCCGGTAAAGCCGTCGCCGCCGGTGCCGCCGCCACCACTCTGATAACCGCTTGCACCATCGCCGCCCATGCCGCCACCACCGCCGCTAGCTTTTGAAGTGCTGCCGCTGGTGCCGTTGCCACCCGATGCCGCATTGCCGCTGAACGACACGCCACTGAGTCCAAGAGTGCCTTGGCTAAAGATCGCTCCACCCAGTCCGGCACCGCCACCGCCGACATCACTGCCGATGCCTCCATTGCCGCCAATGGCATGACCTCCGCTCAATGTGAGGTTTTGCAGCGTTAACGCAGCGCCGGTATCGATGAAGAATAGGCGCAGGCTGGTCGCGCTCGTGGTACCGGGTGCGGCGTTCAACGTCACGTCGCCGGCAACCGGGGCCGCAATCGTGATCGACTTGCCCGATATCGAAAGCGCGGTTGGGCCGGGAAATCCCTGATTGTTGCCTTGACTGCTCAACGTGATCACAGTGGGGCACGTCAGTGCTCCGCCACAATCGAAGACGATGGTGTCGCCCGACACGGCGGCGGCCACCTGCGCGCGTAGCGACCCAGCGCCCGCATCGTTGGTGTTCGTGACTGTGAGGGTGGCTGCCAGCGCCGGCGAGAGAGCGAACAGGGAGGCCAGGTTCGCCCGGACGAGTACGGATAGTCGGTTGCGACGAAAAGGGTGAATTGAGCGAGACATGACGTCCTTCATTCAGTGGTCGACGGCTAGGTGCCGCGTCGCAAAGTATGCACGCATTTGTTTTTCGCGCAGATGTCGCACACAGAAAAGGATGTACGAAGCGGCGGTGCTGAGTGGAATCTTCAAGGATTGCTGAGTGATCGCCCGGCGTGTATTGCAATATTTACCTTTCTGCAGGCGTCGCCCAAATCGGCTTCCCGTGTGCTGACTACGCAGGCGCTGACGTGCCAGCTTCTAGTCGAGGCAATAGTCGCGACCGGGGCGCAACTTCGTATGATCGCGCGCATCCCGGCTGCAGCCGCGCAATTGTGTTCTAAAGCCCCTTGAACAGATCAACAGTTCCCCGCGGCGCGGTCTCGTCGAAGAACCGCTGGAGATTCTTTGCGCTTGCTCGGGCGATCTTGGCGCTGCGGGGAAAAAGCTCCTTTTCATACAAAGCGAGCGCCGTGTCGATCTCGCTTGGGTTGGAGACGATCGTCCGCGCCAGTTCAGCGCCGTCATACATGGCGAGACTAGCGCCTTCGTCTGCGAAAGGGGACATCAAATGCGCTGCGCGAAGTTGACGTGTATTCGAAAGCCAAGGCGGACGTACGCAGTCCAGGTCAGGCAATCGTTTCTTCGCGGCTTGGCAAGATCATTGTTGGCTGGCGCGTCGCGAACAACGCTTGAGTTAGTGCCGACGCCAGCATTGCCTGATCGCAAAACAAGTTCGATGTCGCGTAGCAAGGGATACTCTATCGACGAGTCCGGTACGCGGGAAACGGTATCCAGTTGAAGAAGGCGAAATGAACACGCCTTCCGCTCCTGGCCGATCGCGGACCAACGACAGCGAACCTAAGCCATCCACGTCCAAGTTCTGCGCAGCGATCAGCGCTTACACCGACAGCCCCGCATCGCCCTCCATGACGGTCTGCCGCATCTGCGGTTTTTCGCCGGCTCGCCACAGCGGCACTTCGTGGCGGACGCGATAGCGCAGCGGGCCGCCGTCGGGACTCGTGCAGCGCTCGATCGGCCGCGGAATGCAGACGAACTCGGTGACCATCATGTTGGCGTTGACGCGCACGGTGGCGTAGCCGTGTCCGCCGGCGTCGACGAAGGTCAGGTGCGGCGCCAGCTCCGGATTGCGCACCGCGTGCGCTTTCGCAAGATCGCCGCTGCTGGCGTATTCGAGCGCCGAGCGGACGCCATGGCGCAACAGCAGGTTCTCCGTGCATTGCGGCGGTCCGCCGCCCGGACGAGCCATGTACAGCGGGCCTAACGGATCCTCCTTCTTGATGTTGTGCTCGTTGGCTTCGGCCGAACCGATTGAAGTGATCGAGCCGCCCACGAAACTGACGCCAACGGGTTCGAACTCGGCGGGAGGCAAAGCCTTGGCGGCGTATCCGGCCCAGAAGCTGTGGCGATCGCCGGCTACTATGGCGAAACCCGTGATGCCCGCATCGCGCACCGCATCGAAAATCTCGGCGCGCTCGTGATACATGGCGCCCCAGTCCCAGGTGCCCATCAGGCCGTAGCCGGCGCCCTTCCACTGCCCGAGTGCCGGCGGCAAGTTCTGCGGATCGACGCGCTGGTCGAGCTGTCCCAGCGTATTGCCCCAGATCTTCCAGGTGGCCTTCGCACTGCGCAGTTGCGCGAGGAACCACGCTTTCTGCTTCGCACCCAGCATCGTCTGTGGCGCTTCGGCCATGCGGTAGTTGGCCACGCTCTTGTCGCCGATGCTCAACTTTTCCGGCGGATGGCCATTGGCGTAGTTGCGGCCGGCATCGAGCTGCGCCCACAATTCCTCGGGCACGAAGCCAAGCTTGTCGCCTTCGAACAGCGGATTGATTTCGTCGTGATTGCCGGGATCGCGTGAGCGATAGCTGCGCTGGTCGGTGACGATCAGGTCGATGTGACGGCCCCAACGCAAGGCGCGATAGCCGATCAGGCTGTTGATCGCGGCGAGGTTGTTGGGTTCGATTCCCAAACCGGTGTCATCGAAATCCTTGACCAGCGTGTCGACGACGTGCGGCGCATTGAACTTGTCGAGCTTCGAGCCTGGCGGCAACACGCGTGCCGGTTGGTATTCGAACCACGCCTGGTTCGCCGCGACCTTAAGCGTTTGCGCGGGAACCCAACCTTCCGTGCCCGCGAATTCCTGGATCGACTGCCAGCCGTTCCAGGAGAATTCGTGGTTGTCCCACATCGCCACGAACGGCCAGCGCGCGCGCGCATCCTGCAAGTCCGGGTTCTGCAGGTAAGCGTGGTAGGCGACGCGATAATCCTCCAGCGAGTCCGGCACCCAGAAGCGGTTCTTCGCAACCACCTTGCCCTTCGGATACTTGATCGGAAACGTGACAAGGCGGTCGTAGACATGGCCGTTCTTCACCTGGTCCGGGTAACTCACGACTTCGTAGATGAAGTCGCCCAGATGCAGCACGAAGCCGAGCCTTTCCTCGGGTGCGGCGCGCTCGTCTTCCCAGATCATCCGTCGGTAGGCATTCAGATGACCTATGCAGATATCCTGGCAACTGACGAAAGCGAAGCGCGACGGCCGCGCATCGTCCGGGTGTGGTGCCGTCAGCGTGCGGCCGATGCGGCTGCCGTTGCCTTCCTCGTCGACGAAGCGGTACCAGTATTCGTGCGCTGCGTTCAGATGACCGACCAGCACGCGGCAGGTCCAGTCCGATTCCCGCTGCACGTGCGCTGTCGCCTTCGCGATCACTCGCGTGAACGCCGCATCGTCCGCCACTTCCACCAGCAAGCTGGCGTTCTTGCGTCCATCGGCATACGGACGCCGCGTCCACAGCAGAACGCTGGTGTCGTCAGGATCGCCTGACGCAACGCCTTGCGGATACAGCTCGCGGCGCTCGCGCCAGCCGCTCGATGACGGACGCACTGGTGCGCAGCCCCAGGCTAGCGAAGCGCCCAGCGCGACCGAGAGTTTCAGGAAGTGTCGGCGGCCCATGGTTGGCATGACGTTTTTCCCCGCAACGGATCGCGATGATCGATGCGCAGAAAACTAGACCCGATCGCGCGTCGCGGAGCGTGCCAGAAGTACCGCGGGGCATGTCCGCAAGCGAGCCGAAGCAGTCACTCGCAAATGGCAGCAATCCGGCAACAGAGCAGGGCTCAAGCCGTATCGTTCCGTGTACCATCCATGTACGTCCTGTTGACCTCGTTACGAGGCAAGGAGAAGAAAATGCGGCACGCTATTGCATGGGGCGCAGTCTTCGCCGCTGGCGTTCTAGCCGGCGCTTTGTCAGGTGAATTCGTGCATGCGCAGGTATCGCCTTACGAGACAAGGCAGGTCATAAAGAACAATTTGAATAACCTGCCTGGCCAGGAGCTGTTGGTATTCGAGTCGACTTGGCAACCCGGCTTCCGATTGCCGCTGCATATGCACCCGAACGGGCACGAGGTCACCTACGTCATCGAGGGTGAGCAGACGTTCTACATCGAAGGGGTCGGAACGAAAGTCGTGAAAGCGGGCGAAGCGATCTATACGCCGCCGAACACGCCGCACTTCGGCAGTAATCTGACAGACAAGCCTTCCAGGACCGTAGTGATCCGAGTCAAGGACATCGACAAGCCGATCATGATGGAGATAAAGCAGTAGCTGTCACCACGCAGACTCTCATGTCTGCTCTTGGCCGGAAGCGGACCCTCGCTCCAGGGTACGGTTGTCCACTGCGCCGCATGAAAAACGGCTTTGACGCGGAATGCAGCTATTCGTATCGGAGCGCCACTACCGGATTCACCTGCATCGCCCGACGCGCTGGAATGTAGGATGCGAAGAGCGCCACCAGGATGAGCAGCGCTGCAACGGAGGCGAACGTCAGAGGGTCCTGCGCCGACACGCCAAACAGCAAGCTGCGCATCAGCTGCGTCGACGCCAGGGCGGTTGCGGTTCCAATCGCCACGCCCGCTAGCGCCGTCTTTACGCCCTGCCTCACGATCATTTGCAACACGTCTCCACGTTGCGCACCCAGCGCCAGCCGGATTCCGATTTCGCGCCGGCGTTGCGACACGCTGTAGGAAATCACGCCATAGATGCCGATCATTCCCAATGCCATGGCCATCGTGCCTGCAATCGCGAGCATCATCAGCGTGAACGACGTTCGCGCGACCGATTTGTCGAACACTTCCTGCATCGTGCGCACCGACGCCAGCGGCAGATTCGAATTCACCGACCACACGGCTTCGCGTATTTCGTCGAGAAGGGCTTGGCTGCCGGCGCGGTCGCTGCGTATCGCAAAAGTCATGGTGCGGGAGAGATAGCCAGCAGGAGAATCATTCTGCAACATGGACCAGTACACGATTTCCGGCGCTTTCTCCTGCACACCGTTCTCGCGTACGTCTTGAATCACGCCGATCACTTCGTACCAGGGCGTGCTTGGAAATTCGCGCACTCGCTTGCCGATCGCCGCCGCTGGACTTCCCCACATCTCGCGGGCCAGATTCTCGGAGATCATTGCCACCGGACTCCGGCCGTATACTTCGGTCCAGTTCAGTTCGCGGCCCGCAACAATTCGTGTCCCCGCGGTCTGCAGGAAGCCTGGCGAGATGTGCTTGTAAAGCCGGAGCGGAGGAATTTCGTCGCTGGAATATGTCTTGTCCTGCGCGTAGATGGAATCCCAGTCGGAGTCGAATCCTTCCATGGCATTTCGCTTGCGAAGCCTGTGGAATCCACGCCTGGAATAGCGCGCAGTTTGTCGCTGATTTCGTTCTGCATTCTTGTGACCCGTTCCGGCTCCGCCACGAGCGAACCCGGAATCGAGATGCGCAGCAACTGAAGATGCTGGGCATCCGTGAATCCGGGTTCGACGCTTCGCAATGCATCGAACGTGCGAATCATCAGCCCCGCACTCGCCAGCAGCACCACCGCCATGGCCATCTGGCCCATCACGAGCAGATTGCGCGCGCGATGACGTTCCAGGCTCGCGCCGATTGTGCGTGCGGCGCCGTGAAGCGCCAATGCAGTCTGCCGCCCTGCGTACTTGAGCGCCGGAAGCAAGCCGAACAACACACCCGAAAGTACGGAAAGCAGAAAAGCAAATCCCAAGGTCCGTGCATCCATCGAAATTTCGCTCAGGCGCGGCAGATTTGCGGGGCCCATGGCGACAAGACAGCCCATGCCCGCGCAAGCCAAGCCAACACCCACCGCTCCGCCCATCAGCCCTAACAGCACGCTTTCGGCGAGAACTCCCCGCACGATTCGCCCCCAGCCGGCGCCGAGGGCGGCTCTGACTGCCAGCTCCTGCTGCCGCGACTCGATTCTCACCAACAGCAAATTCGCCACGTTGGCGCAGGCGATCATCATCACCAACGCGATGGTTCCCATCACCACCCACAGCAGATCGCCAACATTACCCAACACTTCTTGTTTCAGCGAACGAAGCGTGGGCGTGATTTTCCATGTCTCGTAAATGTGCGGATTGGTTCCGGGGCCGTTCGACCACGAGTCCATCCAGAGCGGCAGCATTCGCGCGATATCGGCATTGGCTTGTGCAATCGCGACTCCCGTCTTGAGGCGTGCGATGCCGTGATACCCGAAGCCTGCCAGAATCGCCTTGCCGCGGTCGAACGCCAGCGGCGCGATCAAATCGAAATCGGCGTCGAGGAAACGAAACCCTTGCGGCATCACGCCGACAATTTCGCGCGGCCGCGAATCGACCAAAACGCTGCGTCCAACGGCCGCAGGCTCTCCGCCGAACCTGCGCTGCCAATACCCGTAGCTCAGCATCACGCGTTCGGGACCGTGCGGATCCTGATCCGCCTGCGAAAGCCAACGGCCGATGGCCGGCGGAACCGCAAGCGCTTGCAGCGCTCCGTCGCTCACGTAGATCGAGCGCACCTGCTCCGGCTCTGCCAGGCCGGTGACGCTTGCTGCGCCGGGCGCCCACACACCGACTGCTTGAAACGTCCGGTTTTGCTCGGCGTAGGTGAAATACATCGAAGGGGAGAGGAGCAGGCCATTTCTGAAATCCGCCAGACCCGCCGCGCCGGGCGCGATCTGATGGAGCGCCACCAGTTCCTGGGAGTCCGGATAGTTCAGTGGTTTCAGCAACACGCTGTTCACGACACTGAACACTGCCGCGTTCGCACCAATTCCGATCGCGATGGTCAACAAGCCCACCGCCGTGAACACGGGATTGCGCCGCAACATCCGCAAGCCATAGCGCACATCGGCGAGAAAGCTCTCGATCGGCAGCCATCGCCAGACGTCGCGCCCGTCTTCCTCCACCAGGGCGGCGTTTCCAAACTCGCGGCGTGCGGCGAACGCTGCGTCTTCTCTCGACATCCCGCGTGCAACCAACTCCTCGGTCTTTTCTTCGAGATGCTCGCGAATTTCTTCCGACAACTCGTCGTACATCCGGCGTCGCGAAAGCAATTGTCTCAACCAGTTCATGATTCACCCATGGCCAAAACGAGCTTGATTCCCTCGAGCATGCGCTCGAAGCTCGAAACCTGACGTTGCAGGTGCTTCGCGCCCGCCGCAGTCAGCCGGTAGATCCGCACGCGGCGGTTTGTGGAAGAAACGCTCCATTCGGCCTTGACCAGGTCATCCTTGAGAAGGCGCTGGAGAGCCGGATACAACGATCCTTCTTCGATCTGAAGCAGGTCACGCGAAGTTCGCTTGATGTGCTGCACGAGGGCGTAGCCGTGCAACTGCTGGCCCCTCAGGGTGCGCAGAATCATCATCTCCAGAGCACCCGGGAAGAGGTCCCGCTTTGGCTTCTTGTTCACGTCAATGGGTCCTGGAGGCGATGGCTGACAGACTCTTTGATCCTATGCCTAGACGAAAATAGTATAGGTTGCCGCCGGTCGTCAAGCCGAACGAAGGCCTCCTGTGCCCGGTTCGTGAAACTTTGAAGTTTGACGAAGGTCCGGAGTCGACCCCAAGCGGACGCTAGCCAATTCCGACGGATGACCTCGCATGCGAGAAAATCGCAGCGCAGCACCCCTCAATTTGCGTGAGTTGAGAACCACCAATCAGTACCGTGCAACCAGCAGCTCTCATCTGGATGTGCGTTGATGAGTCCCGCTCGCACGTGGTAACGAACGGTTCGAAGCGGAACACCCGCGAGTAGCGCAAGATCGGCAGCGGTGTATTTTTGAGTCATGCATTTGATGTGATACAAAACAACACGGATGTTACTGTCACTTTAATGGTCCGTCGCACATCTCCACGCGCGCGCAGAGCACTGCATGCAAGATATCGCCTGGCTCGCGCTTGCAACGCCGAACAGTCAGGCGAGACCGCTTTGCGATATGCTGAGAGAGCATGTTGCGTTGGAGCGCGGGGCCGCTGGCCACTGATCGGCGGGGATTGCGCACTTGCCTCAATGTGTAACCAAGCGTCGCGTCCAGGTAGAGGTCTGTCCGCGCTGCTCACACCGTCATCCGATCGGGGAAGTGGCAATGGCTTCAATTCGTATGTCCCGTCGCCAATTCGTCGGTACTCTTGGTTTGGCACCGATGGCGGAATCGGCGTACGCAGCAGCAAGCGGCGCTGAGCACGATACTGCAGTTGCGCCCGCCGCATCGCGAAGTCAATTGTCGGACTATCTGTTAGCGCCTGGACTGATTCATCTCAATACCGCGTCGCTCGGTGCAACGCCGCGTGTGGTGCTCGATTGCGTGATGCGGGCCTGGCGCGATCTCGAATCCAATCCGGTGGCCATGGCGTACTTCAAAACCGATGACACCATGCTTTCGGCTGCCGAACGCGTGCGCACGCGCGCGGCCGCATTGCTCGGTTGCGCTGCGGACGAAATTTTGATCACGCGCTGTACCACCGACGCGATGAACACGGTGGCGCAGGGGATGCGCTGGGCGGTGGGTGATCGCGTGCTGACGACGGATCAGGAGCATCACGGCGGGAGCTTCTGCTGGGAGTATGAAGCGCAGCGCCGCGGTGCGGCGATCGATCGCCTGGCGATTGCGCCGGAAGACTTCGATGCCGCCGCGATCGTGCGGCGCTTCTCCGACGCAATCACCCAGCGTACACGCGCAATCAGCGTCAGCCACGTTATCACCTCGACCGGTCTGCGGATGCCGATCGCGCAGATCTGCGCACTCGCGCGCGAGCACGGCATCGTGAGCATTGTCGATGGCGCACAAGCCGTCGGTGGAATGCCGGTCGATGTCAAAGCGCTCGGCTGCGATGCGTATGCCACGAGCGGACACAAGTGGCTGATGGGTCCGAAAGGCACCGGGCTCCTCTACATCAGCAAGAACGCAAGCGCGACCATCCAGCCGATTCAATGGCAGGAGGATCGTCACTACGGCGCGAATTCCGCCGGCGTCGGCCCGCTGCCGCTGGCGATCGGGCTCGGCGCCGCGATCGAGCGGCTGCAGGACATGGGCATAGCCGAAGTCGAACGCCATAACTTGGCACTGCGCAACCGCGCGTATGCGGGCCTGAAACAGATTTCGAAACTGCGGACCGTGAGCCCTCCTCCGGGCCCGCTCGCCACCGCAGTCGTCACCTGCAAACTGCCCGACGACATAGACAGCAAAGTGCTGCGCGAAACGCTGTTCGCCAAATACCGCATCGTCGTGAAGATGGTCGAGAAGCAGTGGTTCAACGGCATCCGCCTCTCACCCCACATCCTCAATACCGAAACTGAAATCGACGCGGTGCTGCAGGCATTGCGGGTGGAACTGGGATGAAGGGTTGGGCTGCACGGCGCGGATGAAGGTTTCCTGTCGAAAAACCGCGGCGTTACTCCGGCCGAGGCCTTTTTTCGGACCCGATAAACATGAAATTCGTGCGCCGACCCACAGTGGACCTGCGCCATAGCACATTGGGGCGGGCGTCCCGCGGCTCGGAACGCCGTATGCTTCGGCTTGGACCTCGGTTCGGGCACGCTGAATCCTCCGCCGACTGCTAAGCTTGGCCGCAGGGACCAGGGGACCTGCGTGGACGACTTCTTCGAACGCTTGAAAAAGCGCAAGCTCGTGCAATGGAGCCTGGCTTATGTGGCCGGCGCATTCGCCCTGATCCAGGTGCTCGATATCGTCGGTCAGCGCTTTGGCTGGCCCGATGTCGTGGTGCGCACCACGATCCTCGTGCTGGCGATCGGATTCGTGCTCGTCTTGGTCTTGGCCTGGTATCACGGCGAGCAAGGTACGCAACGCGTCACCGGCATAGAACTGCTGATCCTGGCGCTCGTGCTGGCGATCGGCAGCGCGATCTTGTGGAGTCTCGCGCGCACTACGACAGCCGCAGCTCCCGTCAGCGCATCGAACTCGTCGGCGCGGCCCGCGAAAGAGGCGATAACGGTCCCCACCAAGTCGATCGCGGTGCTGCCATTCACGGATTTGAGTCCCGCGCACGATCAGGAGTATTTCTCGGACGGCATGGCCGAGGAAATTCTCAACGCGCTGGCCAAGGTGAAGGACCTGAAGGTCGCCGGACGCACGTCGTCGTTTTCGTTCAAGGGCAAGAATGAGGACTTGCGCAATATCGGCAAGGCACTCAGCGTGGCAAACGTGCTCGAAGGTTCTGTGCGCAAACAAGGCGACAAAGTACGCATCACCGCGCAACTGATCGAGGCGGAGAGCGGTTATCATCTTTGGTCGGAGAGTTATGACGGCGACCTGACCGACGTATTCGAATTGCAAGAGCGCATCGCACGTGCGATTGCGGGGCAGCTGAACGCGATGCTTTCCGGCGATCAGCAGCAGCGGCTGGTGCCGGTGCTGACCGCCAATCCGGAAGCGTACGCGCTGTATCTGCAAGCGACCGGTATTTTCAACCGACGTGAAGGCGCGCGATTCCCGCAGGCGATCGCCGAACTCGAGCAGTCGATCGCGCTGGACCCGAAATTCGCGCGCGCGCATTCGCGCCTGGCCGCGATCCACAGTCTCGAGCCGATTTACAATCCGAGCGACAGCGATCGCGCACTCGCCGCTGCCGAGCGGGAAGCAGCGCTTGCCTCGGAACTCGATCCAACGCTGGCCGAGCCGTACGCCGCGCTGGGCATCTCCTATGGCCAGACCTCGCGCAACAACGAGTCACGTGCGGCATTCGAGCGCGCGCTGGCCATGGATCCGCACGACCTGACGGCCAACTTCTGGGCGGGCGTGGCCTTGATCAACACCGGCTACACGGCAAGCGGCAACGCGGCATTCGATCGCGTGCTCGCGCTCGATCCGTTGATGCCGAACGCACTGCTGTGGCGCGGTATCCAGTACTACTATGCGGGCGATCTCGCGCACGCCGAAGTGATGCTGCGGCGCGCCGCCGACGTCGGCCTGGCACATTCGGGCGTGGGCATGCGCCTGATCCTCGCCGCGCGAGGCGACAAGGCCGCAGCCGCCAAGCAGCTGGCCGAAGGCCTGCGCGCGCTCGGCGCAGGAATGCCGGCGAGCGCACCCGACGTGATCGCCACGGGCGTGTACGGCGATGGCGTTGCGCGCGCAAAGGCCATCGCGATGATCGACGACTACCTCGCCACGAAACCGATATTCGTCTCCGGTGTCGTACCTTATTCGCTGCTCCTGTTGGGCGAGGAGCAGCGCGCGCTCGCAATTGCCGCCGAGCGGCGCACCACGAACGACGCAATCTACCTTCACGTGCTGTGGTCGCCCGCAGAGCGCAAATCGCGCAGCACGCCGGAATTCCAGGCAGTGCTCAAACGACTCGGACTCGTCGCCTTGTGGAACCGCTATGGGACACCCGATGCGTGTCGGCTGCAAACCAGTGACGTCTACGCGTGCGACTGATCGCTGCGCAAAGTCGCAAACGTAATTTGACTGGCGCCATGGCGATGTCGGAAATACAAGCTGCTCGACGTGAGGCCAGTTCGAATCGTGTTTAGTCCCCACGGTTCGGATGTCTCCCTTTGACACGTTCAAAGCACCCACCCTCACCACAATTCCCGCCCGCGGGAGAGGCGCTCTAAGGCGCCGCAAACAAGGCCGAAAATATACCGCTCGCCTGATCCGCGCTCACGATCGACCAAGAACTGAAGTGCGCGAGCAAGTTGATCTGTGCCGCAGTCAGTTCGGTCTGCAAGGTGTCGTAGTGCGGGAAGGGGAAGTCCTTGCTCGCCAGCTCGGCGTTGATCAGGCCTTGCACCGCCGGATTATTCGCGAACAGCGCGCCCCAGTCGCTGGCATAGTTCAGGTATACCCACACGATATTGGTCGGCTGCGTTCCCGCCGGCACGCCGAACCAGGTGTTCTTCTGCACGGTGAGGCTTTGTTTCAGGATCGCCGGCTGCGTGGCCGCATTGGAACTGCCGGCGCTGGCCCACAGTCCGGTGAGGAAGTCGGTGAACGCGCTGGACGGGAACACTTGGTTGTTGCCGAACAGCTCGTTTTCGGGAGTCGAACCGCCTGCGGTGTACAGCACGTAGCCGTTCGTTGCGTCATAGGGCTGATAGCCGAACAGCGGCGGTATGGAGTCGTCGACCACGATCTGCGTGCCGGCGACCCAGCCGCCGCCGGGAATCGGTATGCCGGCGCTGCCTGTAGCCATCGGGATCTCGTTGTTCACGCACACGATCACGCTCTCGATGCCGCCGAATGCGAGCAGGCTCGCAAGGCCATTGTTCTCCAGACTGCCGCCATCCGCGTAGGTGTTCGGTTTCGTGTTCGCCGCAGGCGCGCCGGCGGGCCACGACGGATACGAGGGAACGAGGTTTTCGGGATCCGGGAACTTGACCTCCGCCGCCGCTTGCGGACCTTGCTTGGCACGCGCGACCAGGGCCTGCGCTGTGGCTTGCAACTCCTCCGGCAGATGGCTCTTGATCCAGTCGTACACCGCTTCGGCTTCCTTCCACACCCATTGAAGGAATTGCCACGGATTGGCTTCCCACTGCTGGATCTGGTCGTGCACGGTTTCCGCGAACGCCGAGCTGCTCGTGCCCATGATGTCGGTCAGAGACCACTGCCGCGTTTGCGTCACAGTGGCGTCGTTGCCCGACTGCGACACGAATGTCGAGTTGTACGCGAACGACGCCACGCCTCCGCCGCCGACAGAGAGTCCGTTCGTGTCAGTCGCATTCGCCGGGGCGCCGACCGTGCCGGTCATCAAGCCGTTGGACTGCACCGGCGCCAATAGCGGGAACGATACGCTGGGCACGTTCACGAACATCCCCATGTTGCACAGGTGCAGCGGCCGCTGTGCGCGCGACGAATCCGTTTGATCGGCGAACAGGTATGCGGTCTCGGCGGCGAGGCTGCCGTTCGCCTCCGTGATCGTCTGCAGCGACGCCCTCGTGGCGGAGAACATGTCCTGCGGCTGGCCGCTGTTGATATCGAGGTTGAGCAGCCCGTACGAATCGAGGATGTTGAAGCCCATCACCATCTGCCACAGCATGTTCGCTGGCAGCGGATTATTCGGGTTCAGATTCAGAAACGCCTCGTAGACCAACACGGCCGAGGCGGCGATGCCTTCGAGCGAAAACATGATCGAGGTCATCGGCACGCCGGCGTTCCCGTCGGGCAGAGTGGACAGGTCCGCGGCGGTCAACGATCCCTGATCGGTGTCGTAGCTGCCGAGGTAGACGTCGTCCGCCGGACCTGATGCCGGCATGTACTGATACGGCACGCCGAGCCACGAGCCACCGGACACGGTCGACAGAGCCTTGATCTGCGACAGCAGGCTCTTTCCGTTGGCCTGCAAGTACGCGAAGGCGCGCAGCTGCCCCATGCCGGCGCAGCACGCACGCGTGCCGCCGCCGGACAGGCACAGTCCGACATTGCCGGGCGTGGAAGCGGGGGTGTAGAGCTGATCGATGGTCAATGGCGGCGTCGTGGTTATCGCCGCAGTGAGGGAAGGCGTCGTCATGCGTTTCTCCGGATGAGCAAGCTGGGGAGGATTCGAACCGTCGCGGAGGGCAGCGCCTAGCGCGAACGAATGTGTGTGGTCATTCGCATCGCAGGCGCAGCTCGGCATGATCGTAAACATGGGACTGACGGCGCGCCCCGCGCCGCGGATAGTTACCAAACGCAGCGAAAGCGTAACCTGTCAGCGTTGCCAGTTGCGGTGGGAGAGCTGGGGTTGGGGATTGAGGATTCGCAGAGCTGACATAGGTCGGCTAGTGGCCGGGAGTGGACGGCGCTTGATCGGGGCATTCTCAGATCTCCGCGTACGCCGCAACGGCGACCCTTTGCTCCTCCGTTGAATCAACCATAGTGCGAGGATCGCTGGCGCGCACTCACGTTGCCGAAGTGCATAGCCGAGAGAGAGAGAGGAGATTCGAGCTTGGCCCTGCGTTGCATCATCGTGTTGCTGATTGCGGTTTTGCCAAACGTCGGCGTTGCTGCATCTGCGTCGAACGCAACAATCGCAACTCAGGCTCAGCACTTACTAGATCGTGCTGTGATGCCCAATGGGCCTGGCGTTGCCATGCTGATCGCGCGAGGCGATACGGTGATCTTCCAGGCAGCCCGCGGAAGCGCACAGATTGAATTGGGCGTGCCGCTCGCCGCGGATGACGTCTTCCGCATCGCCTCGGTGACAAAAATGTTCACGGCTGCGACCGTGCTGAAGCTCGCTGAGCTTGGCAAGCTGGCGATCGATGACACGCTGGCGAAATATCTGCCGGACTTTCCCGACGCATCCAGGATCACGCTGCGTGAACTGCTGAACCATACTTCCGGCGTGTCGGATGTGGTGAAGGATCCGCAGCCGGGTTTCTCGCGACGCGAGGTTGCCACTGATACCTTGGTTGCGGCAATCGGCACGCGGCCGCTCGACTTTCCTCCAGGCACGCGATGGGCCTATTCGAACGCGGGTTACATCCTGCTCGGCGCAGTCATAGAAAAGATAACGGCTGAACCTTGGCACATGGCGCTGCGCAGGTACGTGCTCGATCCTGTGGCGCTCGAGCACACGCAATTCGGCGCTCAGGGTCCGCTGATCCCAAAGCGGGTCGCCGGCTATACTTCCGAGCCCCAATCGCATGCGATCCGCAATGCCGCCTACGTCAGCGCGACGATTCCCGCCGCTGCCGGCGCCCTGGTGTCCTCGGCCGACGATCTGCGGGTTTGGTTGCGTGCACTTGCGACCGGTCACGTCATCGGCGTTGATGGTTTGCAGCAGATGGTCGCGCCCGGCCCCGAGCTCCCGGGCACCTCGTCGCAACATCGCTATGGCTTCGGTCTCTACCTCTGGCGAGTGCGCGGCAATCTCATGTTCGGGCACACCGGCCAAATCGATGGGTTTGCATCGTTTGCTGGATACCTGCCGAAGCAGCAGATTACCGTCGTCGCTCTTGCCAACGACGACACCTTCGATGCGCGCTCGACAGGCAAGCGGCTCGCGGCCGTCGCACTCGGCGAGCCGTTCGCCGAGATGATTGCGGTGCCAATGTCCGACGAACTGATGGAAGCGTTGGCTGGTACGTACCGGATCGACGAGAACACGCTGGAAGTGCTATCGATTGAGGGCCACCGGCTGTTCGCTCGGCGCGGAAACGGCAATACGATACCTCTTCAGATGACGGCCAACCATCAACTTCATTTCGTGCCAGACGAGCTCGGCTACTTCGTTCCGATACGAGATGCCGGAGGCGCCATCGGCAGACTCGATTTCTTCGAGGAAGGAGAAGACCCGCCACGGCCGCTGCCACGCATCGCAGACAACGTGAAACGCTGAACCAACTTACGTATTGTATCGCCGGTATTTTGTTTAGGTCATGTTGTTGGCAATCCAAGTTTCGATCCTACCTCCGCCGATGCGTCGGCGTCATCTACGAAGTACGGCGACGACATCGCATTGCGCCGCATGGAAAGAGCACGCGCTGTCATTGCAACGGTGGATCAGATCATCTCCGAGCTCGCCATCGATTGGACAAGTCCGAACGGCCAGAAACTACAGGTGATCCTGGGATACCAATAGTGAATGCGGAGCAGCTCGCCGATTTGAAGGCTTGAGGGACGCAACATGAATCACGAACATTTTGTCGCCGGTCGATGTTGATGACCTTCGACGCACTTAACATAACGCTCCATGTCCGCTTCCGACCCATAGCGGACATTCCCGAATATTGACGGTTCAGCCTTTCCCGAATGCGACGGCAGCCGCGAGCGCCATGCACGACACCGCAAAACACACGATCGCAGCGCGCACCATTGCGCCCTTCTTCGATAGCGCGCCACTGACGAAGTAGTTTAGGCAGGCGTATTCGCGACCGAGCGCTTCTTCGTCAAGCGTCTTCAACGATTGCCAGTAGGTCTCCGCGCAATCGAATCGACGGATGTCGCCCCAAAAGATGTGCCCACTCCCGGCGTGCGGTGTTCGGGGAAAAACGACCACACCGGCAAAGACAACTGCAGCACCTGCCGAGACAAGTCCGATGAATTTTAGGGCGGGCTGGGCATCAGCGGCCTGGGACGACAAGCCCAAGCTCAAGGCAATCAGTGCAGCCGCAGCGATGGCGGTCGCCTTCATGTCGAGGAGTTGGATGTAGTGGTTTAGATAGCCGTTGATTTCGCGAGACGCGCCCTTCACACAGCACTCTCCGATGGATACCCGTTCCGAACCGAAGCCGCCGCCAGCTTTCGGCGGCGGTCTCTTCGTCCGGTCAGGATTTTATGAACGCGAGCAGGTCAGGGTTGAGGACGTTCGCGTGGGTAGTCAGCATGCCGTGCGGGAAGCCGGGGTATGACTTCAGCGCACCGTCCGCGAGCAGGTCCACCGCGCGCGGCACCGCGCTAGCGAATGGAACGATCTGGTCGTCTTCGCCATGCATGACCAAGACCGGCACCCTGATCTTCTTCAGATCTTCGGTGTAATCCTCCAGCCAGGAGTTGACGGTCTCGTAGTGGGCCAGGGCGCTGCCGGCCATGCCTTGGCGCCACCAGTTCGCGATCACCGCTTCAGAGGGCTTGGCGCCCGAACGGTTGAATCCGTAGAACGGACCCTCGGGGACTGCCCGGAAAAACTCGGAACGGTTGCCAAGCACGCCTAACTTGACCGCGTCGAACCACTCGCGCGGCTGGCCGGCAGGGTTCGCGTCAGTTTTCACCATGTTCGGCGTCAATGAAGCTACCAGCACTGCCTTGGCGACGCGCTTCTGATGACGAGCGACGTAACGCGCCACCTCGCCGCCGCCGGTTGAGTGCCCGATGTGGATCGCGTCGCGGAGGTCGAGGTGTTCGGTCAGTGCAGCGAGGTCGGAAACCCAGTGGTCCATGTCATTGCCGGTACCGACTTGCTCGGACCGACCGTGCCCGCGCCGGTCATGCGCGATCACACGGTAGCCGTGGTTAAGGAAAAACATCATCTGGGCGTCCCAGTCGTCGGCCGACAGGGGCCAACCATGGCTGAAGACGATTGGCTGACCGGACCCCCAGTCCTTGTAGAAGATCTTTACGCCGTCCGGAGTGGTGATCGTAGGCATCGCTGGTAACTCCTATAGAGTTTGATTGAAGTGTTGGTGCTCCGCGAGGCACCGAGAACGCCTGCATGCGGTTTCTTTCGAAGACTCCATCTCCAAGCGTATCCGGGATCTGCGGATCGGACACGCACGCCTGCAACGCCGAGTTGATTGGGTGTTCGATTCAACCAGCGTCATGAACCGGCGCCAATCGATCGAACGCATTTGTCACCCGCACAACTTGGTTTGAATCCTCGACGCGTCGCCCGAAGCGACGTGCGTCGACTGAGTAAGCACTTGGTCCGATCCCAAGCGATCCGCGGCAAACACACCGGCTTTCTTTCCTTGGTTCCCGCGCAGTCGGATCTTCCATCTCATCCAACACCGAGCGGCCGACTTTCGTGCTGATCGCGTAGCTTTCGCGTGGCTTCTCGGGAAGCCATTCATCCAAACGCAGCTCGGCGAGTCCCGATCCATAGAAGGGGGCGGTGTCGAAGAAGCGCGTTCCTTGCTCCCATGCGGCACGGACCGTTGCCGCTTCCTCGGCATCCGGAATCGCGCAAAACATGTTGCCCAATGGGGGTCTGCCGAAGCCGAGGGGAGAGCCTGTTGGGAGCTTGTCTCTGATGCTCATGATCGACGTCTCGTAGCCAAATATTGAAGCAGGGTACTCACCCCAGCAGCAACCGGTTGCCCGGCAGTACAGGCCAAGTCAGGACAGCGCGACTAGCGACGGCCTGTCGGGAATCGCAAGTTTCGCGCACAACACATGATCCGTGTGTCCTCGATAGCACCCGACCACCGGGTCGGAAGCGAAATCTACTCCGACCGTCTCGCGCCGGCGTCACGACAAGCAGCGATCTTCGACTAACTCTTTTGGGTAACCATTGCAGACGGCAAGCATCGAAGGAATGTTACGCAGCGAGGCGGCACCGCCTCCTCTGTTCACACCCCGTCATCGCTTACTTGGATCTCGCGCCGCCCGTAGAGCCGCGCATCCAGGGAAAATGATCCGGGGCCGAGGCATATCAGCACGGCGCACAGCACGATGAACTCTGCGCGCGCTGTCCAAGACTCGAATAGTGTCAACGTCCGCGCAATGTCCGCGTCCAGCATCACAAACACGCCGCCTACCGTGACCAGCATGGCAGCGACCGGAGTCATGAAGCCGACCATCAAAGCCGAGGCGAGGATCATCGCCAACGTCGCGATCAACACGTCACCTCCGGCTGCGCCTTTCGCGCCAGCAAGAATGATCGACGCCTGCAGACCCGCGATTCCGCCCCCGGTTAGTCGAAGCAGAAACAGAGCAGCGCCGGGACACCCAGAAGGAAAGCTGGAAAACGCCCGTTGCACAACCATGTGCCTCCACGCGTGGATTGATGCAGAGTAGAGGCGCCATGGGCGGGACGCGACACACGAAGCAGGCACTGGCGACTACTACTATCGAGTTATCCGCCGGCGCCGCCGGGTGGTCCATTCGCTAAAGCGTGATGATGCCGCGACGAAGTCCGATGGCAACCGCCTGCGTGCGATCCTTCGCACCGAGTTTTTCCATGATGCGCTTGACGTGTACCTTGACGGTGTCCTCGGCAATCGACAGCCGTCCGCTGATGTCACGATTGCGGTCGCCCTCGGCGATGCGCCGAAGCACTTCGACCTCGCGTTCGGTGAGCGACTCTGCGCCAATGTGGACGGCCAGATTCTCTGCCACGTCGACAGGAAGGTGCTTGCGTCCGGCATGTACTTTGCGGATGACGCCGACCAATTCGTCCAGCGGAGCGCTCTTCAACAGATAGCCGAACGCTCCGGCGGTCAGCGCTCGATGCACATCGTAATCGCCTGCGAAAGTCGTCACCACGATCACTCTGGCATCGGAGAACTCCGCGCGAATGGCGGCGATGGCGCTGATGCCGCTCATGTCGGGAAGCCGCAGGTCCATCAGCGTGATATCGGGGCGCTGCTCCCTGAAGCGCTCGACTGCCGCCTTGCCCGTGCCTGCGGTTGCGACGAGTTCCAAATCGCGTTCATTCGTGACGACCGTCGCGATCCCCTCCCTGAAGAGAGGATGGTCGTCGACGCAGAGAATTCGGATTCGCTCAGAGACGCTCATGGCCCGGCACCGCGGCGATACAGTTTCGTTACCCAATGAGAAAGCCCACGGGGCGCGGGTTTGTCAAAGGCTGCGCTGGCCGGCACGAGCAGGTCAATTTCAGTACCGACTCCCGCGCCGGTTCTGATCGTGAGCTGCGCACCGATGCGCGACGCGCGCTCACGCAGACCGGACAAACCGAAATGCCCCTCCCGCCCTGCATTCAATATATGCGGATCGATTCCCTGACCGTCGTCGCGAACGAGCACGCGAACGCAATCTCGCCCGTACTCCAGCACTGTCTCCACAGTCGAGGCGTCCGCATGGCGGAACGCATTCGCGAGAGCCTCTACGGCAATACGATAAATTTCCTCCCGCACAAGTGGCCGCAGCCGGCGCTGCGTGCCCTCGACCACGACGCGATATTTCACACGGCGAGGAGCCGCTAGGTCGTTCGATATATGCGTCAAGGCGCGCTCCAGATCCTCCTCTTCGGAGCTTTGCGAACGAACCTGGCGAACAGCCTGTCGGCTCTCATCCACCAACTGTCGCAGCAATCGCGTAACGCGCTGCACGAGCGGTTTCGCACTCTGGTCCGCCGCAATTTGACGGTCTGCCACTTCGAGTTGCAACGACGCGCTGGCCAGTCCCTGCAAAAGCGTGTCGTGCAGGTCGCGCGCGATGCGCTCGCGTTCCGATGTGATCGCGCGCATACGCGAGCGTTCGCGCGATGCTACTACGCCGACGCGCAGCAGATAGGCCCACCAGAGTATGCCTGCGCAGAGCAACACGACGGCGATGCGGCACCAGACCGTCTGATACCACGCCGCACGAACCTCGAAGTCGAGTCGCGTGGGCGACTCTGCCCAACGGCCTTGCTCGTTGCTGGCGACGACTTCGAACTGGTGCCGTCCCGGCCGCAGCTGCGTGTAGTAAGCGGTGCGGCGCGTCCCGGCCTCCTGCCATTGCTCGTCGATGCCGTCGAGACGATAGCGAAAGTGCACGCGATCGGCGACCCCGAGCGCGGCGGCCACATAGGAGAATTCTGTCGTCCCTGGGTTGGGCGGCAGCACCAGTGCGCTCGACACCGGGATCGACGTGCCATCGCTCTTCACGGCCCGCAGCAGCGTTTGAGGCGGCGGTGCATCCGGCGATTGCTTCGCCTGCGAGTCGATCCAGAACAAACCCTGTGTGGTCGAGAACCAAAGACGCCCTGTGGCGTCCCGGATCAAAGTCGGGCAGGGTTCAAACTGACTGGTCGTGGCAACAAGCCCGTCGTGGAAATCAAATACCTCCGGCGTCACTGGCTGCCCGTCGAGTCCGGCTTCGACATTCGCTTTCGAGATGCGAAAAGCGTTCCCCAGTCCGTGCAGCCAGAGATCGCCTTCCGGCGTCTCGACGATGCCCGTAATGCTTCTTGCGATCTCGCCCGTCACCTTCAAAGGACGAAACTCGTCACCGACGAAGGCACCGACGCCCTTACTTCCCCCAACCCAAACCCTCTGCCCACGGGCGTAGGCGGAAAACGCTTTCTCGATCGTTGTCGCGTAAGCCGGCGACTTGAGCTCTCGAAGTGCTCCGTTCTTCATGACAAATACGCCACGCTCCTGCCCGACGAACCAGAGCTGCCATTGCTCGTCGGCCAGCATGAAATAAAGCGTATCGGTGGGCGGAGCATCACGCTCCGCAGGCTTGTCCCATACGCCATTGCGCAGTCGCATGAACAGGCCGGCCGATTCGAACCACATTGCTCCGGAATCATCTTCTGCGATTCTGCGAAAAGCCGGCATCGAGGAGACGTCCGGGCCATCGACGTGAATGAACGCGCCACCGGGGTCCTTACGCGAGACGCCATGTTGTCCCGCTATCCATATGCGGCCGCGCGCATCGCGATGAATGGCCATGGTCTGCGTGATCTCGGGGACGTCCTCGATACGGCCGCCTAAAATGTGCATCAGGCTGCGATCGTAATTTCCGGCCCACAGGCTGCCGTCGGGATCGGCAGCGATGGCGGCCCCCCAACCGCGTCGGGGGAGCTTCACCGGCGTGAACGGAGTAGCACGGAATCGATCGATTCCCGCGCCGGTCGCAACCCAGACGTTGCCGGAAGAATCTTCCTCGATCCACCAGATGCCGTCGGATGACAAACCCTCCTTGGGCGTGATCCTGTCGGCGTCCAGCGCGGCCTCGCCGTCGGGGCTGAGCAACATTCGCCAGTCCGACAGATGCGCGAGTCCCGTGCGGCCGGCGGCCCAGAACCCTCCTCGACGGTCGAACGCAATGAATGATTTCGGCGCCTTGCTCACGAACCGGCGGCTCACGGGTCGACCCTGCGCGAGCGTCACGACGGCGATGCCCCACTGGTTGGCGCACCAGAGCGCCTCGTCGGGTGCCTGTGCAATCGGAAAGCACGCGACCGGGTCCGCAAATTGCTCAAATTTGTGTGCGCCCCGCGGCAGATAGTAGAGCACGCCGTCACCGTGCTCGATGATGCACACCCAGACGGTGCCGCGCGCGTCGATCAGCACGTCGCTCATCTGGTCCGCGGGGACGCCCCAGGATGGCCCCGCGAGCTTCACCTTGAGGCCGTCTAGTCGGAACAGTTGCCTATCGTGCGAAAACCATCCGATTCCATCCGGATCGAACACGAGTCGCTCGAACCAAGGTCTGGCGTTGTCCTTGTCCTCGACGGGTTCGGTCCGGCCATCCCACTGTCGCGCCGGCGCTTGCGTCGTCGGGTCGATGAAGTAGATTGCCCCGGTGGGGCTGCGTCGACCCAACGCACCGTCATAGTCGCTCAATGGCGGCGGCTTTCCACGCTCGAACGAATGGAATTCGACGCCATCGAACACCTGGTAACCGAGCGGCGTCTTCATCAGCAGCATGCCGTTCGGCGCTTCGCGCGCCCAGATCACCGACCCGGCTATTCCGTCCCTTGCGCCCCAACTCGTGTGCTCGTACTCCGCCAGGGTCAATGCTGAAGCACTGGTCGACACAAGCGCGATGAGCCACACGGCCAGAATGGCCAGCCGCTGTCTACCGACGAATTTCGCTAGCGAAAAGAGGATGACCCGATGCAGCGCACCGGGCTTGCGGTGCAATGCCTTCCGCACTGATACGACGATCGCAAATTCATCAGCGCGCCGGTGCTCGATGACTTTGCTTCGGCTGCCAAGAGCACGCACTCTGCGCAAAGAGCGGAGCGTTGCCCGTATTTGATTTTTGATTGAGACCAGCTTACGCACCATGACTTCCCAGCAGGGAGGAAGCGAGGCAAATCGAATGAAAACTATTCGCTCGTCAAGATGCTGTCAACTCTATGAGTGGCGGTGCAATCGTCGGTGACGATGGCTCAACGACCGATCGTCTGTGCAGACGTATTTAGCGCCGCTTCCAGTTCATGAGTTCGACGGAAATCACTTGAGTGAAGCTGGTTGCAGCGCCCGACATTGCCTCTTGAGAGTCGTTGCAATTGACAACCGAGTTCGCGACGCCATTGCAGACGGCGGAGTCATGTCGAGGCCGGCAACAGCAGGTCCGCTTTTGGCCGAAAGCGGCCTTGCCAGCGGCGAAACATCACGTGTCGCCCTTGCCAGACGGTTCGTTGAACTCGCCCGGATCGCATCGCGCGCATCCTTCGCTCGTCTTATGATAAAAAAAAGTCCCCGGCTGCGGCACTCGGACGTCGACCAGCAGCGACCGGCGTTTCGGTCGCGTCGAACCCACAATTCACAGGAGACGAACATGGCTCAGTTCTTGTTTTTGTGTCGCAGCCCGCACGAACAACCGACGCTCTCTCCCGCTCAGATGCAGCAAACCATTCCGAAATGGCACGCGTGGTTCCAGGAGCTCAGCGCGAATGGCCATCTGACGGAGCGGGGGAATCCGCTCGAACGGGAAGGCAAGCTCGTACGCGGCTCCAAGAAAAACGTCACGGACGGACCCTTTGCCGAAAAGGATCTCGTTATGGGCTACACGATCGTGGAGGCGCATGACTTCAACCACGCCTGCCGACTCGCCGAAGGGTGTCCCGGTCTCAGCACCGAGATGCTCGTCGAAGTGCGACCGGTGCTGCAGATAAGTCCGTGATGGAGCCGTTCGACCATCTTTTCCGGCATGAGTCGGGGCGCATGGTCGCGGCGCTCACGCGCATTTTCGGTATGCACAACCTGGCGCTCGCGGAGGATGTTACTCAAAACGCCCTCTGCCGGGCGCTCGAGGTCTGGAGGATCCAGGGCTTGCCGGACAACCCGGCGGCATGGCTGATGAGCACGGCGAAACGCCGTGCTCTCGACGTGCTGCGCCGCGAACGAACCGCGCGGACCTACGCGCCCGAAGTGGCTCATGCGATCGAGACGAATCATGACCTGGCCCCGACGGTCGAAGAAATGCTCGGCGCAGCCACCATCCGGGACGACGAGCTGCGCATGATGTTTTCCTGCTGCCACCCGCATCTCGCCGAGCCGGTGCGCGTCGCGCTGAATCTGCACATCCTGTGCGGGTTCAGCGTCGGCGAGATCGCAGCGGCTTTCCTGTGCAACGAAGAGGCGATCAAGAAAAGGATTTCGCGCGGCAAAGCCGTGCTCGCCAATTCGCGGCGTCTATTCGATTTGAATCAGGAGGATTTTACCGAGCGCCTGTCATCCGTTCATCGCGCGCTGTATCTGCTGTTCAACGAGGGGTATCACGGTGCCTCGCCGGAATATGCCGTGCGCAAGGAGCTGTGCGATGAGGCGATGCGCCTCGGTACATTGTTGTGCGAAAACTCCATGACCGCGGTTCCCGCGACGTATGCACTGCTCGCGTTGATGTGCCTGCATGCTGCACGTTTGCCCGCCCGCGTGGACGCAGCAGGAGATTTCACCATGCTGCTCGACCAGGACCGGTCGCGCTGGGACGAAGAGCTGATCAACGACGGTCAGCGGCTGATGGATCTTTCCGCGCAGGGAACGATGCTCACGGCGTACCACGTCGAAGCCGCGATCGCGTCGGTCCACGCCGAGGCGAAGTCTCCTGCCGAGACGCGGTGGGCGACGATCGTCGAGTTGTACGACACGCTGATGCAAATTCAACCTTCGCCAGTCATTGCCTTAAATCAAGCTCTCGCGATCGCGCAGCGTGATGGTCCCCAGCGCGGTCTCGATGAGATTGCGCAAATCTCCGACAGCAACCGCCTGGCCGACTACCCCTTCTATTCGGCGGCGCTGGCGGAGCTTCACCTTCGAGCAGGCGATTCCAGGATGGCGCGCGATAGCTTCCTCAAGGCGCTCGAACTCGCGCGCAGTCCGATGGAACGGCGTCTGCTGGAGCGAAGGCTCGCCGAGTGCGAAACGACCGCCGGGTGGCTCAACGGCGCGAGGTCCGAGCTGGAGTCGATATCGGAACTGCCTGGGCAGCCGGTCACGCACTGAAGGGTCTCGGCAGGTCGAAGCTTCCGACAAGCCACCACGGATCAGGATCGCCGGCTTCTGGCCCGGAAGCGGACCTTCCTCTGCTGGTGTCGCTGGCCTAGACCAGATTTTGAAGATGTGCATCGGCACAGCGGCGTGCGTGCATTCATTCAAACGCGCGGCACGGTCGTGCCGGAAAGTGCTGCCTTTGTCGAAACATTTCGCCAGGAAATGTCCCGCGCATTTCAGAGCGGCTACGCAGTAGTATCGCCGGTCACCGTCCGACACGCGTTTCAGCAGTCGAGTTGGCTCATCGACTCGTCATGCTGAAGCTGTTGTCGATGAGTCTTTTCGTGTTGCTCCGCGCGCGTCGATTGCCGACGTCTGTGATCGCTGCGAAGTCGCCACCAATGCGCCAATCCATACGCACGGGATCGCTTCCGCCGCGATCAGGATCGCATACCACGCCGGCCCGAGTTCCGCCCCGCCAACGACATACCACGCAACCACGCCGGCGATTCCCGCGGCCTGACCGATTGCCGCCAGGATCCATGCGTGACGCATCGGGCGGTCGGGCGCGAGTCGCGCGGTGACGTAACCGCCGGCCATGGTGAACAGGGCTCGATAGGCGGCTGCCATGGCGAACAATGTTGCGCTCATCGTTCGTGGAGAATGCGGGAAGATACCGGTGGAATACATCACGGCATCCGCCGCAATGGAGGCAAGCGCGGTGACGAGGAAACCGGCGACGACGGCGCTGGTGCTGGCGAGCCACGGCTTCATGCGCGAACTCCCTTGCCTTGTGCGGCAAGCAATGCGTCGAGCTTGCGCAGCTGGCTTTCGTGGCCGGCACGAGCGTGTTCGGTCCACACGTCGTCGTGCATCGCATCGAACGTGATGATCAGTTTTACTCCCTGCGCCGTCGCCTTGAACTCGACGACAGTGCCGACGTCGTACGGCTCGATACCCGGCACGAAGTCCGTCAGCGTCTTGTAGGCCAGCCGGTGCGGCGGAGACACTTCGGTGAAAGTGACCTTGCATGGCGTCGACAGCGGCATGCCGGCCTGCTGCATGAAAGCGATCTGCTCAGGTGCGACCGCCGTCATCAGATAGGCCAGCTCGCCGCCTGCGCGCAGATCGAGCGAAGTGACCGTCACGTCGAAACCTTCCGGCCCCCACCAGGATTCGATGCCGGACTTGGTGGTCCACAGCGCCCATGCTTCGTCGATCGAAGCGGCATAGCTGCGTTCGATCGAAAACCTTGCGCGGGCGCGCGCCGGAGCCGTGTTCTTCATGATTTTTCCTTGTGGGATTGTTTTGCAGTTGCGCGCTTTCGCTCCAGCGCGGCGCCGAAGCGGTCCAGACGCGCCTGCCAGTGGCGGCGATAGCCGCCCACCCAGTTTTCGAGTTGCTCGAAAGCCTCCTGGCGCAACGAATACAGACGCCGTTGGCCGTCGGGGCGCATGTTCACGATGCCGGCTTCGGCAAGGATGCGCAGGTGACGCGATACGCCGGATTGATGGATGTCCATGCGCTCGACGATGTCGCCGACGGCGCATTCGCCGGATTTCATCGCTTCGACGATGCTCAGGCGGGTCGGGTCGGCCAGGGCGTAGAACAGGGATAATTGCGCAGGCATACATATACACTATCACGCATATATTGGCTTGGTCAATGACCATTGCCGGCGCATGGCGTGCCGGCCCGACGACGAAGAGTGCATGGCATAGCGAATCGGGCGAGGCCACGCCGTGCGTGCGACTACACGTCGGCATGCTGATCGTTCGGTCGCCAGCCCTGTTTCGAGAACGCCGCGCGCGCAGGGACATTCAATTCAGGTGGGCATGGCGCAGGATCTCGGAGCGTAGGTTGGCCTGCTACTCCTGCGCACCGATGTCGCGCTGAAGTACTACTTCTGCAGAAGGAGGCGATGCTTTGTCAATCCACTACATTCGTCCGGTGAAATCCCTCAGGCCTGAAGGCGTACGTTGCCTGTAAGAATATTGCTGCTCAAATATGCTATTTTCCCGGCAAGTAACCGTTTACATCAGCGGCGCGCCGCGCCGGTGCATTGAACCTTTCGCCTATGACAGCAGGGGACTTATTGTGAGGAAATTTGCTATCGCGTATCGCTTCGCGAGTATTGCGTGCGGATCTGTCCGCTGGCTTTGCATGTCGTTGCTCGCTTTCGCAGCAACCAATGTTGCCGCCGAAGGCAGTCGCACGCTGTTCCCATCCAGTTATCCTGCAGCTGGATTCCGGGCCGATCTGGATCTCACACTGGACGCCACGCCGGGCACGCTGCCTTACGTGGGGGTAACAGCGCGGCGGCAGTTCATCTATGTGTACGCCAACGCCGGCGAATTCATCCTGCTCGGTTCGAGCAATCGTGCCAACGGTGGCGACATCCTTGTTTTCAATCCACAGTCTTTCGGTACCAAGGGCAGTGAATCGATTCCCGCGACTGCGGATTTCACCTGCAGTGCAGCGGTACCGCCCGCCGGTAGCTTCTCGGGCGGCGCACTCGGCACGATCACGGCGCGCGCGAATGAATTGGCGGGGCCGAATAGCGCCGACAACACGAATACGGTGTTGAATGGCTATGCGCCGTGCGCGTATCTCGCGCCGAGTACCGGCATCTACGGCGTGCGCTTCACGGTGGCAACGGCCGGCGGCAGCGGTCCCAGTGGTTCGGTCGGGACATTGCATGTCGGCAATGCAACTGTCGCCGCATGGGAAGCGCAGGTGCGCTCCGCGGCGACGGATACGACGGACATCAACGGACGCGTGTTCACCTATAGCTATGTAGCCTTCACTGGCGGCAATAGCCGGCCGGTCTTCCATACGATGTACTACGCCACGCTGGACGGACAGCGTTACCAGCAGACGATGCAAGGATTCGATCCCAACGGCTATGCGTTGTGGGGCAACATTTCCGGATTTCTCGACAACGGCCAGCCGCTGTACAAGGACATCCGCGGCGGCAATGCGCAGGTGCAACCAGGCACGGGCCAATTTGCCGCCGAGCTGTCGGCACAGCAGCCCCAATTTCCGATTTTCCTGAGCACGATCGATCCGTCCGGTCCAAATGCCGCCGAAACTGCGACAGTCCTCACCGCGCTCGGCATTCCGCTGGCTCCGGCGGCGCCAACGATCAACAACCCAACCTTCGTCGGCCAGCAGACCGGCAATCAGACTTACGTGGGCGGTGGCGGCACCTTTACCTTCACCGCATCCAACGACACTTCGTACCAGATCGTGATCAGCGCTGACGGCGTGGATTTCGATCCGGCCAATCCAGCCAACGCCACGCTCACTGGTCTGGCCCCGAACGGCAATGACACCGCGGCATGGGATGGCAACGCGAACAACGGCACGCCGTTTCCAATAGGCACGTTTACGTTCCAGATCACCGGACGCAACGGCGAAATTCATTTTCCGATCGTCGATGACGAAGGCAACGCGAACGGTGGACCGACCCTGACGAAACTCAACGGTTCGCCGGTTGGCGATCACACGGTGTATTTCGACGACCGCGGCTATGTGACCAGCGCTGGAACCCCGGTGGGTACGCTCAACGGATTGATCTGTCCGTCCAATCCGCCAGTACCCCCGACGCCGGATCACTCACTGATCGGCGTCGACTCGAGCGCGCAAACGTTTTCTGGTCCCGATTGCAACGGCGGTGCGGGCACGTGCTTCTACCGCTACTGGCCCGCCAATGGCAACTCCAACAGCGACTGCGCTGCGACGGCGGGATTCGGCGATGCGAAAGGACTGAATCTGTGGTCATTCCAGCAGTCGCCCGTGCAAGCGCTCACGCTCGTGATCAATGCTGCCAACATTACGTTGGTAAAAACGGGACCGGCGGCGGTGGGGCTCAACACGCCGTTCGACTACACGATCGCACTCGGCAACAGTGGCACGGGGATTAGTGGCACGGCGTTGACTGTCGCGGATGTCTTGCCCGCGAACGTCGTCGCGAACAGCGTCTCGCCCGGCGCTGGCGTGACGAGCGTCAACTGCGGCACGTTGCCGAGCGCAGCGGGTGCAACGCTGAACTGCACGGTCACATTGAGTGCGCCGCTGCCCGCCGGATCGGCTAACGGCACTGCCGCGTTCTTGCTCAATGCAACCGTGACGAGCAGCACCGCGTCGATCACCAACAATGCGTCGGTCGATCCCACCGGCTCGACCAATCCGCCGACACCCGGCGCGGGCTGCACACCGGCGACAAGTTGCGGCAGCGTGACCATTCCGGTGCTGCTGCCGCCGACAATCGCGAAAGCATTTGCGCCGACAACGATTCAGGTCGGTGGGACCACCACGTTGACGTTCTCCATCGGCAATCCGAATGCCGGCGCTGCGTTGAACGGCATCGCATTCACGGACAATCTGCCAGCGGGCCTGAGCGTCGCGGCGGCACCCAACGTGGTCAATAACTGCGGTGGAACGTTCACTGCGGTCGCAGCCGCCACCACGGTGAGTTTGTCCGGCGTAACGCTCGCCGCCAATGGCACCTGCACGGTGGCCGTCGACGTGACAGGTTCGACGGCGGGCGTAAAGAACAACACGACCGGCAACGTCAGTTCGACGGATGGCGGCGTGGGCAACACTGCGTCGGCCAGCGTGACCGTGCTGGGGCCGCCGAGTATCGCCAAGGCGTTCACTCCAACCGGCATTGCGCCAGGAGGCACGAGCACATTGACCTTGACGCTGAGCAACCCGGCGTCGAATACCGTGGCGCTCGTCGGTGTGGCATTCACCGATACATTCCCGGCTGGATTGACCGTGGCATCGCCGAACAGCTTGGCGAACACCTGCGGCGGCACCGCTACTGCCACGGCAGGCTCGGGAAGCGTATCGCTAGCGGGCGGCACCATTGCAGTGGGCGCCAGTTGCACAATAACGTTGAGCGTCACTGCAGCGACGCCTGGCAGCTTCATCAACACCACCGGCAACGTGAGTTCGACGAATGGCGGTACCGGAAATACGGCAACGGCAACGCTGGATGTCAACGCGACGCCGCAGCTGACTGTGACCAAATCGGCCAATCCGATTCCGTTCGTCATCGGCCAGCCGGCGAGCTACACGATCACGGTAGCCAATACCGGTGGCTCGCCGACAAGCGCGAACATCACGCTCACCGACGTGCTGCCAACCGGCATCACGTTGACGAGTACGAGCGGCGCCGGTTGGAGTTGCACCGGTACGAGCAGTCTGTCATGCACGTATTCCGGTCCTGCACTCGCGCCGACGGCAAGTACCGCGCTTACGCTGAACGTGAGCGTGGGCGCCGGCACCGTGAACGGCAACAATTCCGCGACCGCGAGTGGCGGCGGCGATCCGGCTTGCCCGGCAGCAAGCAACTGCACCGGCGTAGTGCAGGTACCGGTGACCACGCCGGCTGCCGATCTGCAGATCATCAAGACCGGCCCCGCGACTGCCACGGCGGGTGCCACGATCACCTACACGATTTCCGTGACCAATACGGGTCCCGATGCGGCGACGAATTCGCTTGTGGCCGATCCGGCGCCGGCGGGATTGACGTTCGTTTCGGCGGGTGCGCCGTGCAGCGCGGGTTTCCCGTGCAACCTCGGCACCCTCACATCCGGCCAGACGGTGGCGATTCCGAACGTGGTGTTCGCCATCGCGCCGTCGTTCTCCGGCACCATCGTCAATACGGCGAGCGTCACTTCGGATCAACCCGATCCAACCCCGAACAATAACAGTTCAAGTGTGAGCACCGTCGTGCTGGGAGTACCTGTGAACGTCGCACCCACCCCAGGCAACGCGCTGTGGGCGATGCTGCTGTTGTTGCTGTCCCTTGCAGGGTTCGGAATTTATCGCTTGCGACTGGACCAATCGCGCTGAGATCATCGCGCTGAGATCCGTTCCGGAAACCGTGAATGGATCCAGTGCCTGACACTGTCACTGCGGCGCCGTAGCAGGCGCCGCGTTCAGTGTGCGAGCCGGCTTCCCTCACTGGCAGCACTTCCACGTACGCACTAGACAGAGGCGGCGCGCTTGGCGCGGAGAGCCACGATGCGATCGGAAGTCATGGAACGCGCACCCGGGCGACCCTCGCCAAACGTGCGAGCTGCGTCGAGCTTGGCAGCTCAGGGAATGGCCGGCGTATACGAGACCGTCGCGCTGAAAGACAATTGTGTGATATCCGCGGCCGACGGGTCTGTGCCCGGTGTCGTGCGTACGCGGATGCCAATGCGGTCGCCTGCAGCGACCACCAAGGGCGTTCCGAGACTGATATTGGTCGCGCTGCGGAACGTGCCGGCCGTGATGATCGAATTCGGGAATCCGAATCGCACCGAACTGGTGAGCGGCGTCGTTACATAGGGTGCGGCGAGGTGATCGCTTCCGTTGTTGGGAGCGGAAGGCGCGCGCATCACCGTGAAATCATATTGCAGACCAAGCGTGTTTATCGAAACCACCGACGCAGCCAGCAGGTCCGCGCTTATCTGCAGGTCCTGAATGCTTCCGGCATATGGCACCGGAAAAGAGAAACCGGCAGCCTCCGGCGGCATCGTCGATTCACCCGAACCATTGATGACTTCGACCGTGTGGCTGCCAAATCCCATCAGCACCGGCGCAGCCGAGACTACAGTTGCACCGGACAGGATGATGCCGGTTGAAAACGGGATCAGCTTGCTGCGCGCACTCGCAGGCACGTTCAGCGCGAATTGCGCAACCGGCACTGCGTCGATCGGCTGTCGTGCAGCCAGTGCCTGCTCGTTCGCGACGCTCGTGCCGACCTTGATCTCGAGCCAGTACTGCGAGCCGCTGAATATCTGCCCGAAATCGAGATCCGTGGTGAACAGGCCTGCGTTGCCGACGAGAATCGCCTGACTGATGGGCGTGCCAACCACGTTGCCGCCGCTGACGGCATCGTACAGCGTGAAGGTGAATTGGTAGGTTTGCCCGCTCGGCAGAACGCCGCCGGCGTTGAGTTGGCCTTGATAGGTAAAGGCCGTGGTCTGCGCCGCGGGTAGCGCGATCGCGTGCGCTGCTGCGATGCAAGCGAAGAAGCCGAAGGCGAGTACGCGAAGCATGCTGTTTGTCATTTTCGACTTCCCCTGGATGCACGTGACCAGATACGCTGATCCGATAGCCTATTGCGCGCCAAGCTGCATTGTTGAGCTCAAGCCACCGTAGTCGCATGCCGCAGCGCAGTCAACACGACATCGCGCCGATTCGAGATGTTGGGCAAGACGCTGAAAGATGTCGGGCTTCACGACGCGGCAAGTTGATCGAGGTGGTATAAGCGACGCTCAAGTCAGGCATGTCGCCGAGTCAGGGGATTGCTCCATGAAGATGTTTCGAAGCGCGCCTCTCCGACGCGCAACCTGGCCGGGTGCTCTCGCGTTTGCATGCGTCGCCGCCGTGCTGCCGTTGCGCTTGCTTGCAAGCCCGCCGCCTGCCTACAGCATCGACTTCCACGTGATCAGCTCCGGCGGCAACGCATTGCATGGCAATTGCTACCGTCTCTCCGGAACCGTCGGCCAGGTCGCACCTGGATATTCGAGCGGCAGCCTGTATGCATTGATCGCCGGGTACTGGCAGCCGGCGCCGCCGGCCGCAGTGGACGAGATTTTCTTCAACGGATTCGAGGGGTGTTGAACATGCAACGCAAATCGCTTCGAGCGCTGCTCGCGCTGCTGCTGATGTCGGTCGCCGGTATTGCCGTGCAGGCGGCACCACAAACCACTGCCTTCAGTTACCAGGGGCAGCTCAATGCCGGCGGTACTTTGCCGACAGGTACCTATCAATTCACATTCACGCTGTACGACGCAGCGACAGGCGGCGCGCAGGTCGTCGGCACCGCGCCGATACAGCGATCGATCCAGGTCATCAACGGACTGTTCACGACCGATCTGGATTTCGGACAGATTTTCAACGGCACGCAATGCTGGCTCGAAATCAAGGTGGGCACCACGGTGCCCAACGAAGAGGCTCTGGCAGCGCGTCAGCCAATCAACGCAGTTCCGGTGGCGCAATTCGCGCTGAGTTCGGCACCAGGCGACTACGCGGACTTCTTTGCACTCATGCCGCCTGACAACGCTGCTACAGTCGCACCGGGCGTCGATGTCCAATTTCCGCAGGATGGACCTGCGTCGGGAACCGGCGCCATCACTCGCGTTTCTCCGAGCCAGTTTCAGTTGGGTTCGATCGGAACGTATCAGGTCCTGTTTCAAGTCAGTGAGAGCGAAGCAGGGCAATTGGAAATCGCTCTGGACGGAGCCGAGCTTGCCTACACGGTCGTTGGCCGCGCCACTGGCACGAGTCAGCTGGTCGGCATGTCGCTGATCCAGACCAGCGTGGCGAATTCCGTGCTGAGCATTCGCAATCCGGCTGGAAATTTCACCGCGCTTACGATCACTCCATTGGCCGGGGGATCGCATCCGGTGTCAGCTCATCTGGTGATCACACGATTGCATTGAAGACGGACTCCGCTCAGCCTCAATAGGCGAACTGCGCCGCGCACCTCGAAAGGGCGCGACAGCATGGCGGACAATCTATCGTGTATGCTCGGCGCTGCCGAACGCCATGGGGATGGTCGCCGTGTATTCGCGCAGAATCGAACTTCTCGATGAGTTGCGTGCCGTGCACCTGGAGGCAGCGCGACTGTCTGAAATGATGGCCGCCCTTGCCGCGGACTCGCCGACGTCCAAACAACTGAGAGATCTCATGCAAAAGGCCTACGCCGCAAATGATCGGGCCAAGCTGTTGCATGATCAGCTTCGCGCACTCGACGATCTCGATGAGGAAGAAGACTAGGAGCTGCGTGGGGTTGCAGCGCGCGAAATCCGCTTTTTGGTCGCCGACTCCTCACGACGCATGCGCCTTTGTGTGCCGCAATGTCTGCCCGGGCGAATCCGGCGCAACCATGCTAGCCTGATCGTTCACTGACTCGGCCGACGGGAAAATCACAGTGGCGCTGTTCCAAAGCGTATTGCTGTTGCTGCTGCTGGCGATCCTGTCGCTGCAGATCTCGCGCCGCTTGCGGATTCCCTATCCGACGATGCTTGCAGTGGCCGGCCTGGGCGTGGCGATGCTGCCCTCCGCGCCCACGATCTCGATCGAGCCGCACTTGGTCATGACGCTGTTCATCGCACCGGCAATCCTGAATGCGGCCTTCGAATTCCCGTTGCGCGCAATCCGCCGCTATTGGCTGCCACTGCTTGCTCTGGCCGTGGTGGCGGTGCTGCTGACTACCGCCGCGGTTGCCTGGGTTGCCGTTGCCTACGCCGGACTGCCGCTCGCGGCAGCGATCGCGCTGGGGGCCATCGTTGCTCCGCCGGACGCGGCTGCCGCGTCGGCGATGCTCAACCGCGCCGACCTGCCTCGTTCGACGACAACCATATTGAAAGGCGAGAGCTTGCTGAACGATGCCGTCGCGCTATTCGTGTTCAGCATGGCTCTAAATGTGGGCACGATGGAAGGCGAAACGCACTTGGCCGTTCCGCAGCTCGCACTGGCGATACCGGGCGGCTTGCTGCTCGGTGTCGCGATGGGACGCATTGCCGCGTTCGCGATGCCGTTTCTGGCGGGCACGTTGGGTGGAATCCTGTTCTCGTTCGTCATCACGTTCGGCACCTGGATGGTCGCCGACCAGCTGGGGCTGTCCGCGATCCTTGCCATGGTCGCCGCCGCGATGACCGTCGCACGCGGCTACGAATGGCAAAGCGCACGCGATCGCATTCACGCCAATGCGGTGTGGGACGCCAGCGTGTTCGTGCTCAACGTGCTCGCCTTCCTGTTCGTCGGCCTGCAGGCGCGTGCGATCGTCGATACGCTCGGCGCCGCGGAATTCCGTCACGCCATCGGCTTCGCTGCGCTGGTGTTTGCGACCGTTGTCGTCGTGCGGATCGCCTGGGTGATGCTCTACAACCGCATGGTCCAGCCGGTGTACCGCTGGCTCGGCTACGGTGCCGGTCCGACGTTGCGACAGGGTATCGTCGCTTCGTGGTGCGGCATGCGCGGCATGGTCACGCTTGCCGCGGCACTTGCCTTGCCCGAGGCTTTTCCGCAGCGTGGCCTGGTCGTGCTGAGTGCCCTGGCCGTCGTGCTCGGCACATTGATCGTGCAGGGCATCACGCTGGAGCCGTTGATTCGCCTGCTGCGCTTTCCGGTCGACACCACGCAAAGCGAGGACCTGCAGCGCGCGCGCCTTGCGCTCGCTGCGGTGGTACGGACGGAGCTCGAGGGGGGCGACGACGCAGCTGCGCATCTGTTGCGCGAGGAATTGCGCCTGCAACGAGCTGCCGATCAGCGTTCCACGGAGCAGGCCGATGGCGCCGTCGAGC
>Ga0105238_10000486_pt1 | contig 41823 bp, 60 predicted proteins | sample KBSC34metaG_FD_81526 | JGI IMG/M metagenome (GOLD analysis project Ga0105238, IMG submission 81526) | Corn rhizosphere microbial communities from Kellogg Biological Station, Michigan, USA - KBS C3-4 metaG | ecosystem: Host-associated > Plants > Roots > Rhizosphere > Soil | place: Michigan, USA...
CCGCTGGCGGCGAGCTCGACCGTGTTCGTATCGACCGCCGGGGTCGGAACGTATTTCAACCCGCTGGGGGCGAGTTTTCCCACGACCGGCTTTGCCTGCGGCGCGCGAGCCGGACTTGGCGGGCTGCAGGCGGCTGCGGGTGGCGCGGGCGGGCTGGCGGGCACCGGGTCGGGCACGGGCAGCAACAGCTACTGGATCGGGGCCGGGGCGAGCGGCTTTTCGGGCGGCAACGGCGGTAGCGCGGCGACCGTGCTTGGTTCGGGCAGTTCGGGCGGCTCAGGCGGCGGCGGCTCAGGTGGACCGAACGGCGTCGGCGCGGGTGGTGCGGTCAGCAGCGTCGGGGCCACGCCGACCGGCGGCGGGGGCGGGGGCGGTAGCGGCGGCGGTTCGGCCGGGTCCGCCAACAGCGGCAACAACGGCGGTAACGGCGGCAACAATTCAGGCGGCACCGGCCACGGCTCGGGCGGCGTGCTGGGCGCAGGCTCGGCGGGCAGCAACGGCGGGGGCGGCGGCGGCGGCGGCGGAAATCCTGCGGTCACGGCGTTCTCCGGTGGCGCCGGCGGCGCGGGCACGGAATTTGATGCCTCCCACGGTGCCGGCGGCGGCGGCGGCGGCGGCGCGGCCGGTAGTCCGATTCCCGCAGGGAACGGTGCTGGTGGCGGAAACTACGGTGCTGGTGGCGGAGGTGGCGGCGACAGCATTTCAGGCAATGGCACGGGCGGTTCTGGGGCTGGCGGCCTTATCGTGGTGACATATACTCCGGCAACGAGTACCTTGATGGGCGCGATTTCGATTTGATCGCGGGGGTTTGATGCCGTTCTCTAAGAGATCGCTTGAGGGCTACTTGCTGGTGGACCACCGTGGCACAGTCGGGGTGGACGGCGGCCGGGGCGCTCTGTTCGAGAGCGCGACCGTGACCTGCTCCCATTGCCAGCGTCAGGTGGTGCTCAATCCCAGCCGGACCAGGGATCGCGGCTACTGCCCGAAATGCGACCATTACGTTTGCGACGCCTGCGAGGCCATCCGGGTCGCCAGCGGCGGGGCGTGCAGGACTTTCAAGCAGATCATGGACGACCACGAAAAGGCCGTCCTGAAACAGGAGAGAATCCATGGCTAAGCGAGTCGTTTCCGTCACCACCTTGACGCCTACCGCGACGGCGGACACCACCAACCTGGTGGATGCGACCTACCCCTTTATTTTCCAGGGCGGTTCCTCGACGCAGCGCACCAACATCCTGGAGCTGTATTGCGGCGGGCAGGCCGGCGCCTCGACGCCGACATTCATGGTGCTCGGCCGCGATTCTCAGGTCGCCTCCGGCTCGAACTCAAACGGCGCGGGCCAGAACGATGCCGCGCTCGATGCCGCCACCGCCGCGCTGGCCGCTCCGGTTCTCACCGGCAACACCAACGCCACCAACAAGCCGCAGCGGTCCTCGACCTTGAAGCTGCTCAATCTGTCGTTCAACGCCTTTGGCGGCATCGTGCGCTGGGTGGCGGCTCCGGGCGAGGAAATCAGCATCGTCGGCAACTCGGCGTCGCTTGGTGAAATCTCGTTCAGCGCATTCACCGGCGGCACGGCTGGACTTGCTGGCTTCCACGGGATTTACGAGACGCTGTAAATGGCCGGCGCGCTGCCCATCAACCGTTCGGCTATGTCCACGACGACGACGGGGACGAGCACACTTACGCTCGGCTCCGCGCTCGGTGCGGTGGCGGCCAATGTCTGCTCGTATGAGAGCTTCGCATCGGGCGGCTTGGCGGACGGGCAGAAAGTCTCCTACCTCATTCTCGATTCGAACGGCGCGTGGGAAGTCGGCGTCGGCACCTACACCGCGTCCGGCACGACGATGACGCGTACCGTCACCAAGTCGTCGAACTCGAACTCCGCGATCAATTTGAGCGGCAGCGCCCAGGTGTTCGCTACGTTCCGCGCAGAGGATATTCCGCAGCCGCAGTTTTCCGCGTTCACCGCAAACGGCACGTTCACCACGCCGTCGAACTCCACCACCAATACCGTGTATCACTATCGCATGTTGGGCGGCGGCGGCGGCGGCGGCGGCGCTGGTTCGGTCACTAACGGAGTTGCCGGGGGTGGCGGGGCAGGTGCCTACGCGGAAGGAACATTCACGGGGGTTTCGCCCTCGACCGCGATCACCATCACAATTGGGGGCGGCGGCACGGCTGGAACCAGCGCAGGCGGGAACGGTGGAACTGGCGGTTCTTCCTCAATTGGCGCGCCGGTTTCCATCACCTGTGCGGGCGGCGTCGGTGGGGGGGGCGTAACGACAGAGGCCGCCGGCCAAGGCGGGGGCGGGGGCGCTGTTACTGGAAGCCCAAACGTGGTGTCATTGACTGGCGCGACCGGGTTCTCCGGTAAGTTTTCCTCGACGAGCAACACCGGCGGCGGAGGACAAGGCGCAGCAACCTACTTTGGGGGAGGCGGCGAAGGCGCAATAGGCGGAAGTCATGGTGCCGGTGTTGCTGGTATAAATTACGGAAGTGGCGGCGGTGGCGCTGGCCTTGGGTCATTTGCGGGCGGTGCGGGCCAAGGCGGAATCGTGATCATTAACTATGTGATCGCCATCTAGCGGGGCGAACCAATGTTTGGCCTTTCGGCTATCGCCTCAACCGCGATTGCGGCGGTGCCAGATGGATCGACAGCGCCGCCGTCGCCGTTTTATCAAACAAGCTGGCCCAATCCGCGCGGTTATATTCCGGCGTCCGACCTGCGTACATGGTTGCGCGCTGTCAATCTCAACTTGCTGTCGCAAGACAAATTTTTTGGCGCGGGCGGCCCAAATTATGACTATCCCAACCCGCGCGGCGCGGCGCGAGCGTCCGATCTCCGCACCTGGACCAATCCGCTCAATCTGAATCTGCTGTCGCAGGATCGGTTCTTCGGCGCGGGCGGTCCTAACTACGATTACCCGAACCCGCGTGCGCCCGCGCGTGCCTCGGACCTACGTACATGGATCAATCAGGTCGCGCTCGCTTCCAGGCCGCAGCCGCCGCCAGAAACTGTGGCGCTGCCGCAATACGACTGGCCGAATCCGCGCGGCTATCGTCAGCCCATCGAAAACAAGACGTGGCTGCATCCGATCAACCTGAACCTGCTCGGGCAGGATCATATTTTCTGGGCCGGTCCGCCCACCTATGACTACCCGAATCCGCGTCCATACCTGCGCTCGATCCAGCTCCGCACGTCGGTCAACAACCGCAACATCCGAAACAATTTCCCCGGCGTAGCGGGAAACCCGAATTACGACTGGCCGAATCCGCGCGGGCCGCGTCGCGCCATCGACTTGATAACGTGGACACAATCGCTCAAAATTATTCTGGGTCGCGTCGAGGCAGTTCCGACACTGTGCTTTACGACGGACTTTGCGCTCGCGACCTGTGCGACAGGCGTGCTGGCGGCCACCCTCTGCAACGCCAGCAGCAGCCCGAGTGGGCAAAACTGGAGCGGGCCGGGATACATGGCGATTTATGAGATCGACACATCAATCGAATTGCAGGGTGAATTCCGCGATTCGCTCAACAACATCTATGTGGACCCGACAGAGGTTCAGCTATGGGTCAAGGACCCTAACGGCAACCTCTCGGATTACAGCACGCTCGACGGCTCGATCATCCGGGAAACGACTGGCCACTACACGTTCACATTTGAGCCGTCGATTTCCGGGGTGTGGACCTACAAATGGCAGGGCACGGGCGTTGCGGCGGCCACCTCGCCGGATACGACGTTCACCATCAACTCGTCCGCGCTGCTGGCGGGATAGACCATGTTCGGACTACACGCGATTTCGGCCACATCGTTCAACGGCATCCCGGCGGAGGGGACACCGCCCGTCCCTGGTGCCGGTTCCGCATTTCGCGGCGGCTACGGAACGTCGTTCGAGCTTCTGACGACGCTGGTGATCGAGGCGGCGTTCGTCAACTCGGATGACATCTATGTGGACCCGAACGGCGTGGTGCAGTTGTTGCTGCTCGATCCCAACGGATCGCTCACCACCGTCGAGAACATGCCACGCGACGGTGCCGGGCGGTTTCACTACGCATTCGTTCCGACTGTTTCGGGGACTTACCAGTACAAATTTCGCGGCACCGGCTCGGTCAATGTCACATCGCCGGATGCCAGTTTCACCGTCAACTCGTCAACCATCATCGCAGGGTAGCCATGCGGACGAAAACCGGCGTTCTCAGTCCGAAAAGCATCAACACATCTTCGGTGGCGCAGACGAGTACGCAGATCGCGGCGTCCAGCCCGACTCGGAGCGGGCTGTTCGTGTTCAATGCGAGCGCGGAAAACACGCTCTGGATCGCGCCGGCCATTACCGCCGCCGCCAACGGGCTGGGCAGCATCGCGATCCAACCGCTACAGGGTCAGTGGTTTACGGATCAGCCATTTACGAACGTTATGAACGCGGTTTTTGACGCTGGCACCAATGCCGTAACAGTGTGGGAGTTTTACGAATGAAGATCATTCTAGCGCTGCTAGGCCTGTTCGCGGCACCCGCCCACGCACAACAACCCGTTACCGTGATCGGCCCGGTTACGGTCGGCAATTGTGCGCAGTTTTTCAGTTCCTCGCAGATCAAGAGCGCGGCCGGTGGTTGTGCTGGCACCGTGACGGATATTCCGAGCGGAACGCCCATGCTCGGCTCACTGCTCGCGACCGCAATTGCGGCCCCGGTCAATCCGGGCGCGGGAAAGTCCTGGATTTACGTTGACAGCACCACCAAGGCGCTAGTGAATAAGGACGAGACTGGGCAGGTCCACACTACCATCATTCCCGGAACCGCCCCAGGCGGAAGTTTTGTGACCGGCATTAACGACTCGGGCGTGCTTTCGTTCGGCGGCGTGACGATTCCGAGCGGCGCCAATCCCATCGCGACTGCCGGCCCGACTGCGATTAATGGCTCAGCCTCTACGTTCATGCGCTCGGACGCGGCCCCGGCCGTTCAGACCGGAAGCAATTCACAAAAAGGTTTGCTGCAGTGCGACGGGCTGACCGCATTCTGCACGGGTGGCAGCATTACAGTGGTCGGCGGCAGCACAACGGCAATTGACGCGGGCGGGGCCACGACCGGAGTTACCAACGGCGCCGGTCACTCGGTCATGGTCCAGAACAGCAGCAATTTTCTGGATCACATCTCGCCCGGCACGTCCGGCTATGCCTTCATGAGCAACGGCGCCTCGGCCGACCCAAGCTACCAGGGCTTCACGGCGGCCGGCACCGGGGCATCGACCCGTACTTGGCAGGCCAAGGCGCGGGATCGCGTGAGTGTGCTTGATTTTGGCGCAGACCCGACATGTACCAACGATTCCGCCTCGTCCTTCAATGCCGCCATTGCCGCATCGGGCGGCGCGCAGGCGGTGTGGGCTCCAACCGGCTGTTACTTGATCGGCGCCGTTGTCTCGGCGCCGAAGGTGAATTCCGGGAATGTGGCTATTATTGGCGATGGCGTCTGGAACACAGTCATCCGGCGCAAGCCTTCTTATACGAGCGGCGATATATTTTTGTTTGATGTGGCCGGCGGCGGCGGAACGCTCGATTACATCTCCAATCTACGCATTGAGGCCGGCGGCGGCGCTCCGTTTCACGTCACCTCGGGTGCGGCCCTCCACATCAAAGCGCCCGTTGTCGCAAAAAACCTCTACATCGTGGATGGCTTCCGGGGCGTCTGGATAGATGACACGCTTAGCAACACAATCGACAATGTGCAGTATTTGCAGACAGCCGGTTACTCCGCGAGCTTTTCGTCAGATGCGGGGCTGCTTGTGACGGGCCACAGCACCGCGATCATATCCAACTCGACGTTCCAGGGGCAGGATGTTTCGTCCGTCAACAACCTCACGAACGGAATTCGCATCGAGGGCGCGGATGGGCTGCAATTGTCAAATATCGCCGGCACCGGCCAGACCGGAATGGCCATTCAGGGCGGCCATGGCTCACCTATTGACGACATCTATGTGGTAAATGGCATTTTCGACAACTGCACTACTAATGCCGTCACCATCAACGGCACGAACGCACCGAATGTCTTCACTAATATTCGGTTTGTCGGATCGCACTTCAATCAGGGCCACGCGGGCGGCGCCGATGGCATCACGGTGTCCGGCGATGCCGATTACATCGAATTCAACGGCGGAAATATCAACCTTTCATATGGCAGCGGTATGGTGATCGACACCTCCGCAACCGCTTATCACGGCGGTCCACATCAATCGGTCATCGTCGATGCTGTGGATATTTCCGAGAATAACACCAGCAACACGGCTGGCCTTAGCGGTATCGTGGTGGCCAACAACTCGTCTGGCTTTCACATCCGAAACAACACTATAGGCAATCGCTCGGCCGCCGGGCACCAGGCATACGGAATCTCGCTCGGATCGAGTTTGTCGAATGGCGAAGTGCAGAACAATAATCTCGCGGGCAATGCGATTGGTCCATTATTTCCAGCAAGTAGCGCGGGCTATACCAACGTCTTGATCTTCGGCAACAACCCGCAGACCTTAGCTTACAGCCCGATTTATACCACCTTTCTCCACGCGGTGGATGCCGACTTCGCCGGCACCGTCACCATGGCACCGACCAATGCAACGGGTGTGTATCTGTGCATCAGCGGCACGACCATAACTTACGAACTCACCTCATGCCCGCCGTCGGATCGTGCGGTCAAGCATGACATCGTCCCGATTGACGATCCGAAGTTGTTGGACAAAATCCTCGCACAGCGCGGCGTGCGCTTTACCTACAATGAGGGCAAAGGGGCGCCGGGAAGGCGTATCGGAGTGATCGCAAACGAGTGGGAACGTCCGTTTCCTGAGCTTGTGGATCATGACCCGGACGGCACCCGTCATTTCGACTATGCCGCGACGTGGGGCCTGACGGTGGAAGCGCTGCGACAATTGCGGCAGGAGATTTACGAATTGAAAGCCGAAAAACGCGCCGCATCAAAACTTCGGCCCAAACATCGCCGGCATTAACCAAACAGAAAACATCGCAGGATAACATGGCTCCAACCTACGGATCGCGCTGGCCGACCTACGCAAAGCAATGGGATGCGCTCGTTCTCGTTGCCGCTCGCACCAAGGAAATTCAAGCGACGGCTAAAAACATCGTGGCCGCGAAGGATCGCTATGCGGCGGTTGAGAAGGTGACGGGCGTTCCCTGGTACTGGATCGGGCCGACACACGTTCGCGAATCGGGCCAGGACTGGAAAGCCTCGCTTGCGCAGGGTGACAGATGGGATCGGGTGTCAGTTCACGTTCCGGCCGGGCGCGGACCGTTCGCAAGCTGGGAGGCGGCGGCAATCGACGCGCTACAGCTTGACGGACTGACGCGCGTGATCGACTGGCGGCTGGAAAAACTGCTCTATTATTGGGAGCTTTACAACGGATGGGGCTACTACGCGCATGGAGTGCCATCGCCCTATGTCTGGGGCGCGACCAACGCCCAGAAGCCCGGCAAGTACGTGCGGGATGGCGTTTGGTCCTCGACGACAATGGACGTTCAACTCGGCTGCGCGGCGATGCTGCGCGCGATCATGGATTTGGATACGACCGTAAAGCCCGTGAGGGAGACATGATCCGGCTTGTCGTCGTGACGCTGATCGCAAGCGTTGTTCTCATCGCATTCGCGATTGAGGTGACGCGATGACGCAGCCCGACATCTATCCACGCGCGGAAAATATCCGGCTGATCGACACGCAGCCGCCGCCCCCTAGACCAATCGACCCTATGATAGTATTCCTTGTCGTGGGTGTTTTGACTTACACCGTCGGCGTGGCTTTGCTGGCGGTCTGGGTTAGTCAAGGGGGAACTTGTCCATGAACCTGCAAGACGCGCTTAGTTATATCGCGCAAAGAATGACCGAACCCTCCACTTGGGTTTCGATTGGTGCCCTGGTCACGGCGGTCGGCTGGAATATCGCCCCGGAATACTGGACGCAGATCGCGGCCATCGGGATGGGGGTGGGCGGCCTTATGGGGACCATTCTACGTGAGCGCCAAAACCACACCACCCCGGAAATCAAAGCAATCGTCAAGGAAACCGTGAAAGATTCGGCCGTGAAGGACGACGAAAAATGAAAAAAACCATCAGCGCCCTTTGCCTCGTTCTGGCCGGATGCTCGACCTTCCAGAACCCGATCAACACCACGCGGCTGGCGGAAGTCGAGAGCGCCTATGGCATCGCGCTGTCGGCCGCCGTTGCCTATCGGTCGCTCTACAACATCAACCGCTGCACGGCATCGAAGCCCGAATCGGCTACCAACATCTGCGCGCGGCGGTCCGTGGTGCTGTCCCTGCAGAAGGCGGATCGCGAGGCACAGGTCGCGCTTGCCGCCGCCCGCACGTTCGTCAACAACAATCCGACGCTCGACGCGTCCAGCGTGATTAGCGTCGCGTCTCAGGCGGTGGGCGTGATGCGCGACATCGAATCAATCAATGGGATCAAGTGACATGGACGCGGCAACCATCGAGGAAATCATCACCGTCGTCGCGTCCGTCATCAAAACGGCTGTGGACTTCGGGCCAACCATCATCAAGGCGGCCAAGGACGCCGAACCTTTTGCGGCGAATATCGTTAACACCATCATAGGAAAGGAGACCACCAAGGACGAGCTTGCCCAGCTTGAGGCCGCGATTGCCGACCTTAGCGCGCAGCTCCAAGCCACGTTGCCCGACCAGCAGGCCGACGACATTTAGCCGGCCGCCATGCCACGCGGACATGAAGATATGAGTATTGAACTAGACCGCACCCCAAGCGGCGGATTGCGCGCCAACGTCGTCAGCATCGCTAACCTGATCGCCCTCGTCGCCCTCCTGCTCACCGCCTTCACATCGTTCAGCAGCTTCCGTAGCCAGGTGGACGGCATGGGCATTCGCGTGGACGTTGTGAGCAAGGAAATCAGTACGATCCGGTCCGACCTTCAAGCCAGCCTGTCCAAGCGGGATGCCGACCTGCGCGAGCTTCGGGACAAAACCGAGGGCGTATCAAATCGGATGTCAATTCTTGAAACCAAGATGAACGCGACCTCCACAACCGTTGATCGCGTCGAGCAGAAGATCGACAAGCTGCTACTGCCCACGTCCAGTCATTAGGCAAAGAATGAACATCATCCGCGAGGGGGAGCCCCTCTTTCTTTCTCAAATCTCTAGAGGCGTGTCGAATCGACTCTATCCACAAAGTGTACGACATTGTTTGTGCATTGCCAAGACATTGTCGTCGCATTGTCAAGACAATGTCCGTGGGGAGTATGGGTAAATGGCTGATGCCTCAGGGACCACACCCCTCCTTGCTCGCATGCTCACCGTCAGCGGCGATGCATGCATTTGTTGCGCGCTTGAATCCGTCCATTCGCGCGCCGTATTTTTCCATCAGATCATAGTGGACCGGATGCAGCCCGTTCAGGTCGTAATCCCGCTGATATCGATCAGCCCAGACGGCAAGGAAGCCCACCAACTCGTGCGGTCTGCGGCGGCGTTTCGCCATCGGTCGAGCCTCGCATGTGTGATGTCAGTGCGACTAGCTGAAGTGCGAAAACAGGATCAATGAGAAGTCGTCGGCAGAGACCTTGCGTCCGAAAGCGTCCGAGACCGTTGCCGCCAAAACTTCGCGATCCACGTCCAGCTTCTCGGGATTGATCTTCACCATCTCGATCCCTTCGTAGGGGTCGCTCTTTGCGATGATCTTTCCGGCGATGCAATACTTCCCGGACATACCATCGTAGATGATGTCAAAGCGCCTCTCGGGTGCCCCGTCTCTTTCGGCCTCGTGCTTGTCCCAATCGAAAGCTTTTGCGCCCATGTCTGTGCCGAACATAAGATAGTCAGTGCGGTCTACACCCATGTGGATATCCTCGCTTCCTACTGATATGTGTGGCGGAGAGGGTCTGGCGCGACCAGACCGTCAGGCGGTGGGGCAGGCAAGGGCTCCGACCCCCACGCTTTGCCGAGCCTTAAATACCTACGTCGCTGCATTATTGTGCGACCTCTCCATAATTCCAGTTTCGACGCATATGCGTCAGCGTCTACGTGCGACGTGACTTTGGTATCTCGGCCCATGCCACAACGGTTGCGTGCGAGTGTGTCAGGCAAATCCAGCCGGTCTTGTTGTCCCAGTCTTGATCTGCTTCCACATATCGCGGCTCGGCCTGATACGGGGTGACGATGTGTTCTCCGTCCCCAAGCTCGACAAGGTACATGCCCGACTTGTGTGGAAATCCTCGGTGCCATGTCAGCGGCACGGTGTCGTAGGTGATTTGTGTCATGTCCAGTCACGGCCCCTATGCGCGCCTCGCCCGTGGTCCCGTTTTCCACGGCGTAACCATTGGCCAATAGACCTGCGTTGGATATTGCGCCCAATCGAGAGGACCTTCTGTGCCGATCTGGCCGGCAGCATCGGCGCAGGCGCTAATCATCCTTTGAACGTCCGCCGGAGCGAGATGTATGTTGTGCTCTCGCTTCGTTTCAGGGTCGATCAGCGTAAGAGTGAGACTGCGATATCCGGGTGCCGTCCAGATGTGTTTGAGTTCAAGCATTGTCGTCCTCCGCTTCTCCTATCCAACCGCCGTCGCCGTGGCACTTGCCGCACGGCTCTCCGATTTCCATCACGTGGCCGCGCCCGCAGCCGGGCTCGTAGCCCCAATAGCCGCGGACGATTTCGCCGGAACCATCGCAGGCGTCACAAACAAACCATTGTTCTGGCGGGTCGCTATCCACGGTGATGGCCTCAAAGCGGACGGCGCTACGACTTGAAGGGGTTTACCGAGCGGACCCACCCGTCGCGGATACGCAGTCGATCAAATTCGAGCCAGCTTCCTGGATCGTCCGGATTGCCGGTGTATAGAACAAGCACGTCACCGCTGGCTGACACCTTGGCAATTCGTCCGAAGTTGTTCCAAAGCGACTCAGCGGTTTCAACCTTCATATCTTCTGGCATTCGCATTCTTTCCTCCGTCCATTCTACTGACGACAGCGGCGATCACGCGGCGAGGGCAAGTGGAAATGCTTTGTGCTCACGCCCATCGATCACACATCCGTTTTCCTTTGGCCGCACGCCACCCCATTGCTTATGGTGGAAGGCGATGCCGTTGCGCGCGCACTGATCGCGCATGCTGCGTATCCAATCGGGATCGGTGTAACGGAAGCCGGCGCCGCTTTCGCCACCAGTGATAATCCAGTCGGGACGCGCGGCTCCGATATTGATCGGTCCAAGCATGGGCTCTACGGAAACCCCATGCCACGCCGCTGGCACGGCTTCGAGCTTGTGATAATCGCGATCCCACTCTTCTTGGGTGGCGAGCGTCGCCATTAATCCGACGTGGATGTATTCGATGCCGTTCGTCCAGTCGTGCGGCAGCATCTTCGGCGCGTTGCCGATGCGCTTGGTCAGGAGCATCCAGCGCAGATTGCGGGTGCGCCGAATGAGAGCGAAAAGATCGTCTCTCCATTCCTGCGGGACCTCGTTGTCGAAGACATCGGCAAGCGAGGCGCAGAAGACGCGGGGCCGGTATCCGGTCTCCGCTGCCTTGCGGTCCCATTTCAGCGGCTGATCCCAGGTCTTGGTGCGTTTGCGAGGAACTCCATGGCCCCAGCCGGCGACCCATCCACGCCGCTTATTGTCGCGTTCGGCATAACAGCGTTCGCATGCGCCTTGTGGGCCGGTACTCACTTTCGTGCAGCCGATCCATGGATTGAACGTCGCGTCGGCCCATGAGATTGCGGTTTGCTCTGCCATCTTCTCATCCTCACAGCCCGAGGGCTGGTCTAGTGGATAGGCCCGAACGCGCCCACGAACATGATGATAAAGCACAGCGCGATGGCGATCATCGTCAGGTCGCGGCCCACGCTCGCCGTCACCGTTGCGTTTTGGTCATCCTCGGGCCACGGATTCCAGTTGTCGGTGTCGTTCATGCCGCCTTCTCCCGATGCGCAGCCCGAATAAGCTGCACCTGTTTGATTTTGTCCGCTGATCCACGCGAGTAGCGCGCAGTCATCTTGATGTCGCTATGGGTGGCCGCGTGGCGCATCATTTCCAGATCAGCCCCCGCGTCGGTGCCCTCGGAAATCGCCCCTGCGCGGCTGTCCATGTTGAACACCTCGTCCGGGACGCCCGCGCTTCTGGCAATCGCCCGCCACAGGCGGCGAAACTGGTGATCGCGATACGGAAGGCCGGTTGCCTCGTTCAGGATCAGCGGCGGCGACCATGGGAAATAGCAGCGCAGCAATTCATCCTGCGGACCGATCCCCGCCAGCAGCCGCAATTCCTCCACCACCATCGGTGCGAGCAGAATGTTGATCTCGACCTCTTTCTTGCGCTTGTTCGTGACGTGCCGGAGCGTCCAGTTGTCATCGATCTCGGGCCAGCGCACACCGGCCACCCATTTCACATCCTGGACCACCAGGTCGGACGGGCGCGGCTCGGAAACCGGGACATATTCCCCGATCACGTCCTTCTGCCGCCAGATAAACTCGTACTGGCAGGCTTGGGCGAGCGCGATTGAGGGTCGCCCGATCCGGTGGGCCTCCGCTCGAATCGCGCTCGCCTGGTCCGCCGTCATCCGCTCCTTGCGGGGCTGGGGCATCGTAAACCGCATGTCGTGAAGGATGGTCTTGACTCGCCGGCATTCGTCGCTCTCCAGAAGCGTGGCACCGAACGTCATCAGGGTCCGCAGCATCCCGATCAGCGCATGGCCCATCGCGACCTTGCCGTCCGCGCCCCACGATTCGTGCCAGCGCAGCAGGAGGCGGGCGTTGATGTCGGAAAGCTCGACCGCGCCAAAGTCGCGCCCGATCCGCTCGCAATTGCGGAGGTAGTTTTGCCGCGTCACCCACGCATTCTTGTGGAACGGCGAATCCGGGTCGGTCTGGTAGCTGGAAATGAGGGTGGAGAGGTTCATTTTTGCACCGTTCGAGCCTGATCCACTAACCGCCGCACCAAATCAGATATGGTAATCCCAAGCTCCTTGGCGGCCTTTTTGAGCCAAGAAACTTGTGGGTCGGTCAGCGCTATGGATCGTTTTTTCATGGGTGCTTTCGTGCACCCGTCGGGAACCCCTGTCAAGCGGGGCTGTGGATAATTATTTGTCCGATGAATTCTCGTTAGCGGCGCTATACGGGATCACTCGGCTAGATCGCGGGCAACTTCCCGGTCGGCTCGTGTGCAAATCTCATCGAGGCAGGCATTTCCGTTCCATCGTTGTTCGCTGATCCAGCGGAGCGCATCGCTTCTCGTTTTAAGCACCGAGGCGTTTATCCGGGCCGAATTTTCGACGATTTTGACGCGGGCCTCCAGGTTGGCAATAGTCACATGCAGGCTGCGTTCCTCGGCCAGCAAGGATTGCAGTTGCCGTTCTAGAATCTCAATTGATCCGGTCTTTTCGAGTGCCGCACGCACGCGATCAACGTCGGCTCGATATTTTGGTAGCGTTCCGGCAAGGGCCTGAAGCAACTTGCCAGAGCGCATATCCTTGTCCCAACGGTCATATATTTCGGCACAGATGGCTTTCAGGTCTTGGAGGGGTGTGCTCCGTTCCGCGTCATAGGCGTCGGTCATTTCGGTTGCTCCCGCTCAGTAGAGGTAAGCGCCGCCACGGCTTCGTTCATCAATTCCGCAATCGTCTTGGCCTCTTGCGAGCCGAGGTGACGATTGTCGCGGCGGTCAGGTTTCTCGGCCAACGCCTTCGCCTCGCTGGCGTAGAAATGGGCGTTGCGTTCAAGCCTTGCGATCAGATCACCGCTCATCTCTCGCCTCTCTTTTGGGTAAGCCGCGCCCTTCTCAACAATCCATTCAAAGTCGCTCATGGCTTGGTCCGCTCTGGGGTGGTAAGCGGACGCATCAATCTACGAGCCGCTTGAGTTCAGATAAGGCGTCGAACGACTGCCCATCTAGGAGCCTGTCCATACCGGCCATCCAACTCGGGTGATCGCCGGGACACTCTCCGTCGTGGTCGTGTAAAAATTTGACCATGCGATAAAGTTCATTGCATCGCTGGTTGGCGCGGTCGAGCGCGAGTCGAAGGTCACCCTGGACTGGCGCAGCAATCTGCGGAGCAGCGTTCAAAAGCGCCCAGTACGATTGATGCGGGTTGTAGGTCTCGCCACCCTTGAACTTGATCGTCGTAGCCGAACGCGCCTCATCGTAGGCGTTTAGCATTTCAACGGTTGGCTCCGTGGGGACCGATACAAATTCCCCCGATGGCTTTTTGATAGGAAATTCCATGATTTTTCCCTTCGTGGTTTAGTCCCGCTTATCGGCCTAGATTGCACAGGCTTTGGACAAATAACTCACCGGGTTCGTGTGCCGGCCGGCTCTTAGTTTTCATCGACCTGCGATAATCTTCGAACTTTGTCTTTCGCCAGACGTGGCCGTTGCACCAGCGGGCCATGTCAGTCAGACTTTGCGCGCTCCAATCAAAACGGACATGCGGTCGCTTCTGAAGCGCATTCAGTTTCATGTAGGGCTGCGCATGAGGTTCGCCGCCCCAAGCGATCACCTGGTTGATCCGTTCGAGGCAGGCCGCCATCGGTTCGTTGCCGATCAGGGTGTAGACCCGCTTTTTCTTGGGGGACTCGGCCTTGAGCATCCGCATGACGCGCTCGACGTAGGGCCGCTCGGCCTGGTCGTCATAAGCGAAGCGCCAAGGCCCGCGATTGATTGTTCGCCACCGAGCGTAGACCTCGTCGGTGAACGTGCGCGGCTCAAAGCCCGAATTGGCATCAAGGAGCGGGATGCCGGTCTGCACATACCGGGAAACGATGTGGTCTTGGTACTCTGGAGCAAGCGCGGAAAGGTTGTTGTCGCAAAGCACAGGCCGCACCGGAAAGTCGGGCAGGAGGGTAAATTCCTTTCCCTCCATTTTGGGCACGATGCAAAACCAGCAACCGACCGGACAGCCGCGACTGGCGATTGTCGCCATTGGATTGTGCCGCGCCACGGCGTCGGGATAGTCCCCGCCGTATTCCGCAACTCCGTTGAGGTAGGACCGCAGCTTGTGCGGGAATAGGGCCGGTCCGCCCGCGATGACGCGGAAGCCTTGCTGCCGATACCACGAGGCGCGGCTATAGGCGTGCGGCAACCGCCACGTAAAGGCGATCGACAGGAAGGCTGTGTCGCCTTCCGTCCATTCCGCCAGTCCGTTCGGCCAATTGCCGGTAGGCTTCATCTTCGTCATGTCCGCTCTGCGGTCTACTGTGGATGCTCAGTATCCATCGACGGACGCAAGTCCTGGGTTGAGTTCGCGGATGACTTCCGCCATCCGCTCGCACCGACCGCGAAGCCCATCAATTTCGGCGCGAAGCTCCCCATTGGCGCGTTCCAGACGAGCCACATCGCTACGGATCGAATGAAGCTCATGCTCGTCTGCCTTTCGTTCTATCTGGCGTCGAAGGTCGCTCAGATCGTGCCCCCCATCGGTGAATGGGTTGGTGTGCATTGTCCTCGTCCTCTCTTGCGCACATACCTGCTGCGCAGCACCACGGGTCAACTCGCTTCTCGCGGTCGCAAGGGCAATTCATCGTTCTGTCCGTTCTGCAGAAGACACTGGACGCATCATTCGCATCCTCGACCGACTTCGCCCTTGTCTCGGGCGCTTACGAATATCGTCCACGGGCGCCAACCAGCAGGGCAGTGAAATCCCCAGGTCCGAATGACCGGGCCAGTAATGAACAGGCTCCATACCGGCACCTCGTGAACCTGAATCCGATGCGCGGCAGAAGGCAGGCGCATCTTTACGTCCCCTTGGCTGTATTCCTTCGCCACATGAACTCCACCAGCCCGAATGGTGTGCTCTGTGTAGCTACCTTTGAGTAGGAGGCTGATGTTAAGCCAAGGGTGGTCATGCAACGCCCGATCATCATCGGACCGCCAGAAGCGATGGAGGTAAATGTTGAAAAACCGATTTCGGGGAATGACCCACCATCGCTCCATGTAGGGGGCGGCGCGACCTCCGATGACAAAATCGGGCGGTCGAGAATTGGCGAGTTTTTCAAACCAAGTAGTCATTCCCGCTCTCCGTTAGACATCGCCATTCGATGGGTCTTCGACGGGCCGAAGGTTGTCCTCAATCCATTTCTTTATTTTCGCAAAGCGCGTCTCGGGGTCCGTCTTCCAAAGATGCTCGTCATTCATGTACATAATCTCGCAAGCGAGCGTGTGCGGAATGCCGAAGGCGGTCGCAACCGCCTCATGATCCTCGGGGTCGAGCTTTGACATATCCACGCCGCGACATTTTCCGACCGACCCGATTGCACATACGCCGTCGTCGGCTTCTAGCGCCCCGGCAATCAGTTTTTTCTCCGGAAGGGATTGCATGGCCTTCCACATTTCCAGAAGGAAGGATTGCCCGCGCTTGCCTCTGATCGCACTGGCCACGGCACCGCGCCAGCGGATGAGGTCCCATTGCTCCAAGTCGTCCATGTATCCAGATCGGCTCATGTCGCTATCGTCGCTTTAGAACGCCTCAACTGTTGGAGTGATTATTCATCAACGCCGCGACACTCGTCGCAGGCGAAAGTTTCCATTCCGAACGGCCAGCATCGCGTGAGCGGCCGAATACGCCCGCAGCAGTCGCACTCGCCCATCTGGTCGTCGTCGGAGGGCTCAGGCTCAGTCGTTTTCCAGTGGTCGTAGGTCACGTGTTCCGTCCAGTGACAATCAGTTAGCGCGAGGTCCGTCCTGCAGAAACTTCGGGATCGGGTTTTCAATCGGCGCGTCGGCCTTGTGTGCCATCTCGCGCGCCTGGTCGATGCCCTTGAGCAGGAGATTCGCCGCGTCGCTCAACTGCGTCCGCATTTCGACGCAGCAGCGCATGTAGTAATCGCGCGACGCGGAGGCGTTACGGTAAGCCAAGTCGAGCGCTTCCATCTTCGTGGTGACGATAGCCAGTTCCCGCTCCTTGGCGGCGAGTTCTCCGGTAAGCCTCTCAAGGTCGCGCCTCGTCTGGGCCATGCGCTGGATAACGCGGGTGGCCTCGGGATCGTGATCATGGTCGTGCTCGGTCATACTCATGTCGGCACCTTGATGTTCGCACGTTTAAGATAGTTCGTGATGATCCGGTCCACCGGGTCGGCTTTTCCACCGCTTTTTTCGAGTTCAAGCGAGCGCTGCAGCGACAGCCCCTGCGCCTTGACGCGTGGCTGCACCCACATATTCCAGCCCTGGTACGCCAGCGCGGCCGCCATCACGCGATCATCCTTGGCCCGGCCTTCGGCCCCGATGGACCCCTCGTCGTTGACGATACGGCGCATTTCCTCGCACAGCGGGATGGAGCGCGGCGTCATGCGGCCGAGTTCGATGCCGTTCTTGAGCTGGTTCATCATGCGGCGCTTGAGTTCTTCGCTGGTGCGCCACTGGTAGACGATGCCGCCCGACAGCGAGTCGATCTGCTTGAAGAAAAAATGCCGCATGTTCTTGAGGATGTTGCGGATATTGGCCGATTCGTCGCTCGGCCGGATTTCAGAGGCGGATTTCTGCACCTTCTGCAGTTCGTCGAACACCGCTTGGCCCGGCCCGGTGATTTCGAGCACCGGCATACAGTAGGTGGCGCCGTAGTAGCCGCACAGGTGGGCGAGAACCCACGCGAATTGATACGTCGAGGGCTGCGGGCTGCAGAATTCCGCGACCTGGATCAGTGCGTCGGAGTAGCAGCGCCAGACCGACGCCACGCTGCGGTCGGCCTCGTCGCTCGACCCATAGGCCGGATCGGCGCCGACGACGTAGAAGCCGGCGTTGCTGGCTTCCTCCCAGATGCGCAGCTCGGCGCGGGGATCGCGGACCTGCTGCACGCGCGTATCCTCGAACTTGTGCGTCAGCCGGTAGCGGAAGCTCTGGAACATATGCTTCTTGGCTTCGCGCGTTGCGCTGGTCAGAGCCTCGACTGTGAAGAATTTGGAGCCGGTGGCCTGGAACGCATCTTCGGCGGTCCACGGATGCTCCTGGTCCATGGTGCCGTGGTCCCCGGCCTTCTCCGATTCGAAATGCCAGCGATACCAGGCGACCTGCTGCATCGAGATTTCGAAGCCGTAAAGCTCGCGCACCAGCCGCACGCGCTTGCGTTCCAGCGGCGACAGCGACGTGCTCAGACCGTCAGGCATGAACTTGGCGAAAAACGGATGATCGAGCGGCAGTTGATTGCGCTCGTCCCGCCACCAGCCCACGAAGATGGCGCGCTTGGTGGGATCGCGGGTCGCCATGTCCCACTCGTCCCAGAACCAATTGAAGCCGTTGGCCGTCGTCTCGTAAATCTGCAGCCGGTGCGGATAGAGCGACGAGGTTTGCGAGCGGAATTCGGCCACGTCGTCGCCGGAGCCATAGAACGCGCATTCGGTGGCGTGGACGTAGTTCGCCGCGCCGGAGCGGCCCAGACCGCCCTTGCGGTTCTCGCTGGTGCCGGCGATCAGGTAGCGGAATTTGGAGCCGTTCTTGAGGATCAGCAGGTTGCGGTTGTGGCGAACGTATTTGACGATGAAGCCCTTGGGGATTTCCGCGAAAAACACCTCGATGGCCGAGCGGAAGTCGTCGCGGCTGTCCTCCTTGTGCGTGATGAACACGCCGAGCAGGCCCTTGTATTCGAACGACCAGAACAGATCGAGCGCGAGGAAGAACGTGGATGCTCCGAGCTGGCGGGCCTTGAGGATGTAAAACGTAGTCACGCCTTCATCGAGGCCGGCGCAAATCTCGTCGAGGATGTAGCGCTGGGAGCCGAGCAACTTGAACGGGACGAGGCCGTAGTCCTTGCTCTGCACCTTGAGCTTGGAGAGGAATTTCAGGAACCGTTCACGCGGAAACGGCGCAACCTTGGTGAAGATTACCTCGAACTTTTCCGGGTCATCATGAACGGTCACGTCAGTCATTTGTCAAAGTCCGGGTTCGTCTCACGCAACGGCTTCGCCCACATCTCAGCCCATGATTCCTGTTTCGGCGGCGCGGGCCGTTCGATGAACATGTCGGGTTGTTTGAGGGCTTCACTGATACGACGGCAGGCGATGTCGAAATACTTGGGTTCGATCTCGATGCCGATGAACTTGCGGCCGAGCTTCACAGCGGCAACGCCTGTGGTGCCGGAGCCCATGAAGGGGTCGAGGATGGTTTGGCCGCACAGCGAAAAGTCGCGTACAACCTCGGTGAGTAATTCGACGGGCTTTTGAGTCTCATGCCCCTCGTTCTCGGGGTGCGCCTTGAACACGACCGGAAACGACTCGAAGATGTCCCCGCGTTTGGCCGTCGCTTCTTTGCCTGCCACCCATATCAGCGGCTCATAGCGATAGCCGACATTGTTCGGCGCATAGATCGCAAAGGTCTTGTTCCAGATCATGACGCGCTTGGGCGCGAACACACGCTCGATTACGTCGAGGCGCTGCGCGCTCCAAAAGGCCAGCACGTTGCCTGCGACGTTTTTTCGGCACCACCCCACCAATTCCCGCGAAATCGCGTCAGCAGCTTCCGGCGTGTCATTGGCAAAGCCTTTATTCATCCCATACGGCGGATCAGTCACCACAGCATCCACCTTCCCAAGCGCAGGCAATATCTCCCGGCAATCGCCAAGGTAGAGCGTCACGCCTTCGGCTAGGGTTTCGATGCGATCACTCATCGCGTCCAGTCCCCGTCGCGCTCGTCCTTGCGGTCCTTGGCGTCGTCGGCATCCTGCTTGCGCTTGTCGGCCGTCACCCAGGAATCGACGAGGCGATCAAGCCACGCATCGCGCTCAGCAGGCGTCAGCGCCTCAAATTCCTCGACGGTGAGCTTGGCGTTGAACGGCGTCATTCGATTGTGACCTTCACGTCAGCAAGCGGGGCACAAACAAAATCATAAACAGAGTTGGCAAATCCCATTCGATCATCCGGCGCATTAGGTGGCAGAGATAGCGCCTGCTCCACCGCCCACTTGCGCAGGTTCATGCCGTTGATCGCCTGCTCGATGGCCAGCCTGATCTTGCTCTCGATCTGCGCGACCTGCTGCGCGTTCAGATGCTCAGCCATTGTACGGCCCTCCCTGCTGCTGGATGATGCTTTTCACCTTCGCCGCCACCTCGTCGTCAACGTGACCGTGCAGAAGCTCGGCCAGTATCTCGGCGCCAAGCTTTTCGTTGTGCGCCCAGCACGCCGCGACGAGCTTAGAGATCAAGTTGATCTGCCGGTTCGTCATGCTTGGCCTCCGCTCTCAAATCGACTTCGGTTGCGATAGCCTTGAGGCCGTCGAGTTCCTTGATCAAGCCCCGGCGCAGCCCGTTCGGCGTGGCGGTCCATTCGGTTTCCAGCGCTTTCATTCCGTTGGTGGCGGCGGCTCGGAGCGCGTCGCGGGCTTCCTGTTCTGTAAGTTCCGCTCCGCCTGCATCAGCAGGTGCAGCGCGATCAGTCGCTCCACCAGCGACTGCGGGCCGCATATCCGCTCGCCCAGAATTCTCTCCGCCTCTGGCCCATCGAGCAAGGAGTTCTCCGGTTTTTTCATTCAGCGCCTCGTTGTCGCGGAAGCAATGCTGCAGGTATTTCGGTAGCTTGATGATGAAGTCCTCGCCGGCCTTTTCCGATTTCCACACTGGCACGCCGTTGGCGCGGGGCGGCAGAATGCAGGTCAGGTCGAGCGCATAGATGATCTCGGCCGGCGCCACGGGCTGGTAGCCGATATTAACCGGAACGTTTTTGCCGTTGACTTTTTCGGTTTTGGTTTTTTCCCGCGCCCGGAACGTAAAAATGAGCGGCGTCTTGATCTGCAGGAATCCGTTGATCATCTTGCGGCGGCTGGCTTTCGGCTTGGCCCACGCCGCCCACTCGTTGCCGCCCATTTTCGGCACGTCCTGGTCGTGCCAGTCGAGCACGCCGCCGTCGCCTTCATGCTCATCGGACAGCGAGTCGATGATGATGGCGGCCGGATCATGCTTCTGCTGCTGCTTCACCGCGTTCAGGAATTCTTCCGGCGTGAACGGCGGCTTGAAGTCCACATGCAGAAAATCGAACTGCGGCGCGTACTTCATGGCGCGTCCGCTCTCGGTGTCGATCAGCACCACCGGACCGGGGCGAACGGCCTTCATGCCGGTGGCGAGCCGCAGCGCCGACATGGTTTTGCCGCCGCCGGGCGGGCCGACGATGCCGATCAGCAACGGTACTTCGGTCAGGGTTGCCGGCTTGGCGTCGAATTTGCGCGGTGCGGTCGCCATCATCCACCCATCAGGCTGTCGAGGGGTTTGCTCTTTTTCGGGCGGCCCGGCTTGCGCTTGAGTTTCGGCGGCGGCGGCGGCATCTGGCCGGCGTCGAAGTCGCGAATCTCGCGTTCCAGCCAGCGGTTGGCCAGATGCTCGGCGTGGCGCAGCGGCATGATTTTGGCCGGATAGCCGCGCCAACCGTCCTTGAGGCATTCCGCCCACAACGCGATGGCGCGGTCCACCTTCTTGCGGGCGATGGTCATTGTCGCCGGGTCCGGCTCGACCACGCTGATCAGGTATGGCGGCTCGGTGTTCTGGAACAGCCAGCGGAACCGGATGCGACCGGCGAGTTGCGGGAATAGCGCGACCAAGCCGCGTTCCTGCAACGCACACTGGGTGTCGTAGCCCATGCTGACCACGTGGATGCCGAGCGCCATGCCTTCCGGGTCGATGTCGGTCTCGGTGGTTTTGTAGTCCCAGACCTCCCAGACCGGCTTGTCGTCGCACAGCCGGTCGATCAAGGATCGACACCAGACCGGGCCATCCTGCCAGAATAGCCCGACCTCAAATTTTCCTGTGGATAACTCTTGAGGACTTAAATCCTCAAACTGCCCGATCTGCGCCTTGGCGGCCGTCACCATTTCGTGAGCGGCGGTCAACTGATCGACCAGCACGGGGAGTTTTCCGGCGGCCCGTGCGGCGTCGCGGGCTTCCCTAGCGACGCCGCCGCGGTAGTCGGCCGCGTCGATGATCTCGAGATCGCGGCCGGCGTTGAACAGCAGCCGGTGGGCGACCGAACCCAGGTCGAGCCGGGTCGATTCCTTGGGCTGGTAGTTCGGGTTCAGGCGCGGGTGCTGCTCGCGGGCCAGCGCCGGGCAGCGCAGCAACGGGCCGATGGTGGAATTGTTCAGCGACGGCTGCGGCGCCGGATCAGCGTGGTAGGTGTCCGCGTCGATCTCGAACAGGCCAGGCTCGCTAATCATGGGCCGCCACCGTGCAGACCAGCGCATGGGCGAGCTTGCGACGCGGCGGGTCCATCTCGCGCAGCCGCTTGAGGATGGCGGCAACGGACGGGTCGGACAGAATGGCTCCGATCTCGATTTCCAGCGGGTCCGGTCCGGTTCGGCCCTCGCCCAGCAAGGCGCCGGCGGTGGTCTGCAGCGCGGCGGCGATCTGCAACAGCCGGTCAGCGCTGGGGGCTGTCGAACCCGCCTCGTATCCCTGGAACTGTTGCTGACTCACATCGACCTCGTTGGCCACGCGATCCTGCGCAAGGTCGAGCCACAGGCGGCGAGCCCGGATGCGCTGTCCGATCTGACTCAGAATGGCGGCGTCGCGTGTTTTTGGCATGGGGCGGTACTAAATTCTTAATTGTAATGCGTCAACAAAAATTGTAGAGTTGTGCATAACTTTCGCAATGGGAGGGTAAATCAATGCGTTACCGGCGATCACGGGTGCTGCGGGACCGGAACAAGGCCGGTCAGACCATCAAATCCAGCCTGCCGGTGGAGCGGATCGAGGTTCGCGTGTTACTTGAAGGAACTGTGGAAAACCATTGCCGGGATTACAGATTCCGCCTTGACAACCAGATATTGACCGTCTACCGCCGCGTCACACCAGGGGTGGATGCGTGGCAGCGTTTCAGGCCGACCGAAGCAGTGACGTTGCGTCAGGCGATCTGGCGCCATCTGGAGACGCACCATGCGGATCACCTTCGAGCTGGACGACGGGACGGAAGCGCTGCTGCGCCTGAGTGCGGCGCGGATGCAGTTGAGCACCGGCCGGCCGCAGGACCCGAGCGAGATCGCCAAAGCGCTGGTTCGTGAGGTGCTGATCGACGACGCCGCCGAGCACGGCCTGACGCCGGGCGCGGCGCGGGTGCAGTGATGACCTACGCGATTCACCCGACATCCGGCTTGGCGGCATTCGAGGAACCGGACCACCCGCGACGGGCGCCGAGGCTGCGCTACCAGCTCACGCTGCCGTTCCCGCCCAGCGTCAACGACATCTGGCAGTTCACACGCCGCCGGGTCAGCCGGTCCGCCGCCTACATGGCGTGGATCAGGGAGGTCGATGGCTGCGTGCTCGAACAGGCCGGCATCCGCGCCTATCGCCGCACCATCCAGGGCAAGTACCGGCTGCTGCTCGAACTCGACCTGCACCGGTTCAGCGCGGTCGATCAGGACAACTGCATCAAGGCGGTGTCCGACACCCTGCAGCGCAACCGGCTCATCGCCAACGATAAATTCGCGTGGCAGACAAACGTGGTATGGACGGAATTTGACACCTCACACGATGATCGCCCGCTATGCCGCGTCACCGTCGAGGAAGTCCGGGCGTAGTTCATCGTTTCCCCGTTATCCACCGACCAACTGAAACAACAGATAGAATCTTTCTTTTGTTGGCAGGATAACTCGGCTGGGAATTATGGGGACAACCCATGGACATACTAGATGTAGTAGCACGAGAGCACAAAACGGAAGACGTCACACCACATGTGGTAGGTGCCACACTCAACAACCGAACGAAGCCACCCCTTGACCGCAAATTTTCCTGTGGGCTAATCGGACGACCTACTAGATATAGTAGGTATCGCACCGCAGCACACACAAGTCACACTTGACAGCATCATGGCAGACGTCGTTCCACTCGCGCGGAGCACAGCACAGCGAGAAGCCGAGAGACAGGTGTTGCTCGCTGATCTCCGCGAAATCCGCTACAGCCCAGCAATCGACCGCCAACGAGGCGCAGTGTTCGGGTTGAGAACGCTGTCCATCGAAAGCGGCGTATCCTCTTGGACGATCTACCATTTCATCAACACCGGCATCATTAACTGGCGACCGCAGATGAAGCTCGCCGCCGCTCTTAGCAGGTTACGCGAGGAATACGGGTATCAGGCTCCGCGCCCACAGCCCCCCGCGCGGGCGCCCGAGCAGCCGAAAACGTCCGAACCGATCACGAAATACCTTCGCTTCCGGTAACGTTCTAATTTTCGTCCACTCTGTGGTGATAAGCGGACGGCCGAGGGGTGAGTCTGCCTCGGCCTGGTGCCCTGCGCGCGCGGGCCTGCGCAGCCCAAGGGACGCAAAGGGTCGGTTGCGGTGCCCTCCCACCCAGTCCACCCCCAAAAAAACTGTGGATAAGTCTGGAATGAGAATTATCTCTGTGGCACTAGGACAAGTGCGGTGTCGGTGAGGTTGTTTTCGGTGGTTTTGGTGATGCCTTTCCCCGGAAGTCCGCTTTGGGGTGTGGCCGCAAGCGGGGGCGGAACGAGTTGATAGAGGCGTGCGTTGGTTCCGCGCATGATCGACCTTGTGATTTACATTGCGATTTTGGTGATCGTGGTTTGCTTGGTGTGGTGGCTGCTGACGCAGTTGCCGTTACCGCCGCCGGCTGCGAAGTTCATTCAGATTGCAGTTGTGGTGATTGTTGCGGTGCTGGTGATCGGGCTGTTGCTGTCGCTGGGCGGGCATGTGCCGCTGCATCTGCGCTGACGTTTCACGGGAAACATTTTGCGGCTATGGTTGACCCATGCTGGAGGCGTGAGCGTTATCCCACAGCGCGCGTTGACGGCCGGGCGCTCGCGTGATTGTCTGCGCGTGCGGTCCTTCCTCACCGGATCGCGTTGCGTACATCCCAGCCTTGAGCCGGTTGCTGTCTTCCCCTCCCGGGTCCGGCAACCGGCTTTTTTTCCGCCCGGTTCCGCGCTACGGTTCGCGCATGAAGAACATCGTTCCGCGCTATCGTCCCGGAATGCAGTGGCATGAGCTGGAGCGGATTGCCGATCCGGCGCGACGCTGGCGCTTCATCGAGTGGCTGATCCGCTACTGGCAGCGAAAGACGTTCGCATGAGCCTCGGGGTTTTGCGCACCTGGCAATGCCTGAACCCGCGCTGCGGCGCGGCGTTCGATGCCTGGGAAGCCAATCCGGCGTGTTCGGCCTGCGGCTGCGTGCGGGTGCAGTGGATGCCGGGCGGCGGTCATGTCGGCAAGGTGGCGGGCGGCGTCGATGCCGATTTTCGCGCTCTGGCCGACGGCGCCGGGCTGACCAATCTGCATTCCGCCAAACGCGGCGAGGCGGCCAAGATCATGACCTCGCCGGCGCCATTCGACGGCCGGGCGCAACAGCCGGTGACGTTCGCGCCCGGCTTTGCCGCCGCCGTTCCGCTCGATGTGCCGCGCTGCGTGCCGTCGGCGCAGCCGGTGAACTTCAAGGCCAAAGTCACGGCCGGCAGCGCGCTGGCACCGAACCAGTCGTTCCCGCGCATGTCGAGCAACACCCAGATCGAAGCGCGCCACTCAGGTAAACCATGATCATTCCCGAGCGCGAGCCGGAGAAGTCGGAATACCTCGCCTGGATCGTGAAAACCTGTCTCGACTCAAAGCGGGACCGCAAGGATTTGTACGACCGGCGCCGGCGTTATTTCCTGTACGGCACCGATAGCGATCAAACCGTCACCTACAACCGCATCGATTCGCACCTCGATCTGGTGTCGTCGTTCCTGTTCTCCGGCGACAACGCGCAGTTTTCGCTGTCGGCGCCGCTGAACTCCGACGACGATATGGTCAAGCAGTTCATGGCGGCGGAGGACTGCTTCAATCGCGATTTCCGCGACGCCGGGCTGTTCGACGTGTTCTCCGACGCCATGACCTGGGCGTTGACCTTCGACACCATGATCCTGAAAGCCGGCTGGTCGGACACCCGCAACGAGGCGACCTGCACCATCGTCGAGCCGTGGAAGTTCGGCGTGTTCGGGGAGGAAGTCACCGAGCTCGAGAACCAGCAGGCGTTCGTCCACAGCTACCACATCGACTACGACAACGCGGTGCAGCGGCTGTTGCGCGCCGGCCTTGGCGACAAGATCAAGACCCTGAACGTGGTCAACACCCCGTTCGAATCGCCGTTCCCGGAAATCGTGACCCGCATGATCATTGCCTCGACCGGCGGGCAGGACCTCACCGGCAACGTCACCGGCGCGGTCAATCCGGCCTATATCGGGCGGCCGAGCTACGAGCCCAAGGTTGACCGGCCGATGGTCGGCTTCCACGAACTCACGGTGTGGGACGACGAGTGTGAGGATTACCGGGTGTTTTTCCTGGTCGATCCCGGCATTTGCATCTCGGATTCGAAAAAGACCATCGAGGTGCTGAAAAAGTCCGGCGGTTTCGCGGCGCAGCGGCGCCAGCAGGAGCAGTTCTTCAACACCCAGACCAATCCGTTCCTGCCGAAGGAACACGCCTTCATCCAGATCAGGCCGTACCAAGTCTACGAATATTTCTGGGGAAAAGCCCACATCGAGGCGCTGATCCCGCTGCAGAACTGGTCAAACGAACGACTCGACCAGATTCACGACATCCTGGAGCGGCAAGCCTACCCGCCGCGCGTCGGCTCGGGCTTCCTCGGATTGAGCGATGAAAAGATGGAGGCGTTCGGCGGCGCCGACACCTGGGTGATGGACCAGTTGCCGCAGGCGCAGATCAAGGAACTGTATCCGGAGATGCCGCCCGACATCTTCGCGGACTACGCCCAGATCGGCAACCTGTTCATGGAAGCGTCCGGGCTGACCGAAGTGCTGCAGGGCAAGGGCCAGACCGGCGTGCGCTCGTCCGGTCACGCCAAGGAACTGAAAACCACCGGCGCCGGGCGGATCAAGAAAACCGCGCTGCGGCTGGAAGCGCCGCTGGTGCGCATGGGCGATCTCTATCTCAAGCTCAACATGCGCAACAACAACGAGGAAATAAAGCCGGACCCGAAAGAGGACGGCAAGCCGGGCGACCCGTTCTATTATCACAACCTCGGGCCGGACTACACGCTGCGGATCGCCGGCCATTCGCATTCGCCGCTGTTCACCGACGACACCAAGGAGATGGCGGCGGCGCTGATCAAGGTCGGCGCCATCGATAAGGAGCAGTTCATCCGGCTGCTCAATCCGCCGAACCGCGACAACCTCATCCACTCGCTGCGCACGCGCACGCGCAAGGAAGCGCTGGCCAAGGCGCTCAATCCCGATCACGGCAAGGATCGGCCGAAACCGCGAGCTGTCGGTTGACAACATCACGCCGCGCGCTACGCTGATCGTGACTGGCATCCGCCAGTTGAGCCGGCATCGCATAACATTGCGTTGACCACGGCTCCCACTCGAACGAGAAGGGAAAATACCATGAAGCGCAAGCACAAGCGGGGCAAGCGGCGCAGCCGTCGGTAACCTCCGCACCGGAGATTCTGTCAGGACCCCATCGGCGTGCACGGATGCCGGTGGGGTTTTCATTTGCCCGACACGCACTTGACGGGTTCCGTTAAACGGGAATATCAATTGCAAATGGCGCTTGACGTTCCACCGACTGACGGCGTGCCTCCACCCGGAGGACCGGGTGCTACACCGCCCGGCGCTCCTGCGGTGCCGAAGTCGCCTCTGGGCGGCCCCGGAGGGCCGGGCGGTTCTCCGATGCTCGCACCCGGCGCCGGAGCCGGCAACCAGGCCGCCGCCGTTCAACAGGTCAAGTCGATTCTTCCCGGTCTGCTGCAGGCGGCGATGGCGTGGCCCGCCGGCTCGAAAGAGCAGCAGGCCGTGCTGCGCGCGGTGTCCTCGCTCAATCCGATTTTCGGCAAGGCCGAAGGCCAGAACATGGTTCCGGCCGGCATTGCCTCGCTTGCCGCCGCGGCCAAGGGGGGCGGGCCGCTGTCCGCCGCGCCTCCGCCCGGCATCACCTCCGACACATCCAAGCCCCCGCCCGGCATCGAGTTGCCGCCGGGAGCATAGCGAAGGAAGCGCATCATGAGCGATTATCTCAAGCCGAAAGCGGCGGCCGGCAATCTCGGCAAGCGCCACATGCAGAACGGCATGTTCCGCAATCCGCCGACCTATTCGCAGCTCGGCGGCTTCACCTCGGAACGCAAGCTCACCGACCCGGCCGGCAAGCGCGACTCGATTTCCGGCATGTCGCTCGAGCGCGGCGGCCCGACGGCTCAGAAGGGCAAGCCGATCTGATCGGCTGATCCGTCATGACCGACCCGACACCGCGCAGCCGCCACGGCTTCGATCCCGCCACCGCCTTCGAGCTGGCGGACCTGCTCAAGGAATTGAGCGAGAACAAGGAAACGCGGCGTGACATCGCCCGCGCCATCAAGAAGGCGAAGGGCGATTCGCCGCACGCGGCGGCCTTCAAGGATGTCGAGATCGAGGACAAGTTCGAGGAACTCAAGCAGAAGCAGGAAGAAGAAAGCCTGCGGCGCGAGGGCGAGCGGCTTGTTGCCGAGATGAACGCCAAGCGCAAGCGGCTGCTCGACGGCGACGACGCCGGCCGCAAGTACAGCGAGGACGACATCAAGAAAATCGAGGATCTGATGCAGAAGAAAGGCATCAGGGACTACGACGACGGCGCGACGCTTTACGCCGCGACCTTGCCCCCGTCCGATCCCAAACCCGGCAAGGACGAGTTGCCGCAGCACGGCGCCACCTGGGAATTCCCGCGCTGGGACGAATTCGGCAAGGACCCGGTGAAGGCGAGCCGCAACGAGGCGCACCGCGTCATCGGTGAATTCATGAGGAAGCGCGGCTAGTCGCGCGAGGGAGGCTAAAGTGCCGCAATACGGTTCTGGAATCATTCCGGCGTCAGGCGCCGTCGCAAGCGAACTCACCGCCACCGTCCGCCGCGCATTCATGCCGCGCGTCTACGTGCAGCTCTGGAAGTCGGCGCCGTTGATGGCCGCGCTTCTGTCCAGCGCGCAGGTCGCCTCCGGCGGTCTGTCTCCGATCACCGCGCCGCTGCAGGGCAACCCGATGGTGTCGGGCCAGTGGGTGGATTACTCCGGTTCGTTCGAGCAGCCCGGCGTGACGCCCGGCATCCAGAACGCCGAATTCAACCTCAAGGCGTTCGTGTCCACCATCCCGTTCCTCGGGTTCGAAGGTCTGGTGCAGTTGGATTACTCGGTCGTGCCGCTGATCGAAGCGCGCATGAACGACTCCACCAACGTCACCATCGACACGTTCTCGTCGGCGCTGTTCAACAACGTCGCCAACCAGCAGCAACTGATCGGTCTGCCGGCCGCCATCGACGATGGCACGTTCGCGGCGACCTACGGCGGCATTTCGCGTACGCAGAATTCGTTCTGGCGCTCCACCTACGTCAACAACAACGGCTCGGTGGTGCCGACCCGCAACCTGATGCTGCAGTATATCGCCCAGGTGTCGAAGGTCACCGGCGAAATGCCCTCCATCGGCATCATGGGCTACGGCACATGGACGCTGCTGGCGCAGGACTTCACGTCGCAGGAGCGCTACAACATCACGCCGGGCGATGCGTTCGGCGCCGACAAGAAGGCGGAAGCGCTGTTCCGCGCTCTCGACGTGTCCGGCGTGCCGTTCTACGCCGACCCGTACTGCCCGGAAGGCACGCTGTATCTGATCAACACCAACTATCTTTCGCTCTACCTGCACGAGCGGGCCGCGTTCTCGTTCACCGGGTTCGAATCGACGCTGCCGAACAACCAGTTCGGCTATGTCGGCGCGATCCTGTCGCTGCTTGAGCTTGTCGATGTGAAGTGCAAGGCGCACGGCAAGTTCGACGGCCTGTCCTATCTGAACATCTGAGGGTCCGACCATGGCTCGCATCGGCGGCGCATTTCCCCTTCCGCTGGCACAGGTCCAGGAAGGTGGAGCTTCAATCGAACTGGCCTCCGGTGGGGTGTTTTACCCGCCGTCGGGCGAGTACCTGCTCACGCTCGGCACCGGCTGCGTGGCCCAGTATTGGGACCCGGTGGCGCAGCAGTGGCGCACGTTCTGCCCGGCCGGCTCCGGCTGCTTCGTCAGCTTCGACGGCTACAATTTCCGGCTGCTGAACACCACCGGCATCGTGTCGTCGATGGCGATCACTGGCGCGGGCACGGGCGGCACCAACGGCATCGGCTTCGCGGCCACCGGCGCAGCCGCCGCGATTGCGGCGTCCGACACCACGGGGGGTGCGGGGGCGACGGCTTACGTGATCGTGGGCGGCTCGGTTGCTGCTCCAACGATCACGCAAGCCGGCTCCGGCTTTGTCGTGCCACCGCTGGTGGTCATCGACCCGCCGCCCGCCGGCGGCATCCAGGCCACCGCCATTGCCGCGCTCACGGCAGGCGGCGGCATTGCCTCGATCACGATGGAAAACGTCGGCGCGGGCTATACGGCCTCGCCCAACTTCTGGCTGCTGCCGCAGACCGGCGTGTACCAGGGCGGCACCTCGGGCGGTAACACCCAGGGCGCGATCCCGGCTCCGGGTCTGGTCTATCCCTCGAACGCGGCTCCCGGCAATCAGAATACGTCCTCGTCGGGCGCGCAGCTCACCTCGATTGCGCTCACCGGCTCGGGCACCGTCACCGGCCTCGTCATCGTCAACTCGGGAGGCGGCTACACCTCGGCCTCCCCGACCGTGACCGTGACCGGCCTGTCCGGCTCCCCGACCGCGACCGCGACCGTTGCCACGACCACGCCGGCCGTGTCGATTTCCTTCCTGCAGCCGCGAGTGCAGTAATGAACCCGAACGACAACGACTCGCGCGTGCATTACGTGCGAGTCACCAACGGGCTGGACTTCGACTTCGTGGATCGCTTCGACGGCGTGCCGGTGCGGATTCCGCCCGGCAAGTCGGAGAACATCCCGCCCGACATGGCGTGGCATTTCTTCGCCTACACCCAGGACGCGCAGCGCGCCGAGATGTTCCGCCACACCGCCAAGCGGCACGGCTGGAACACCAAGGAATTCGTGACGCCGGACCCGGCCACCCGCAAGACGCTGGCCGAGACCTACTTCGACAAAATCAAGATCGAGGCGGTGATCTACAAGCTGGTCCCGGCCGAGCCGACCGACCCGCAGGCGCCGGTGCCTGCGGATACAGACGAGACGCCGGCCAAGACCCGCATGGTTCCCAAGCGCGTTGAAGTGACTGTCTGATGAATGCTTCTGTCGGATTACATCACGCAGGTTCAATTCCTGGTCCACGACCAGACGAACGCTGACTTCACGCAATCCGAGCTCGTCAACGCTATCAATAACGCGCGCACCGCCGTCGCGCTCGATTTCCACTGCGTGCGCGACGTGTACCTGTGCCAGTTGCCAGGCCAGCCGCCGGTGGCCGGTCCCTATCGCCCGGTGTCGGTGATCCAGAACCAGGAAGCCTACCAGCTCGCGGGCGGCAATTCGAACAACGGTCAGGTGGTCGGCGCCAACGTCACGGCGGGCGGCTCGGGCTACACCGCCGCCACCACGGTCACGTTCTCGGCCCCGCCCGATGGTGGAGTGCGGGCGCTCGGCTCCCCGATCATCACCTCCGGCGTGCTCACCGGCATCAACGTCACCACCTGGGGAACCGGCTACGTGCCGTCGCTGCCGGGCAGCGCGACGGTCCCGACCGTGACTATTGCCGACACCGGCGGAGGTACCGGCGCTGCGGCCACCGCCACCATGTTCAACAACGTGATGAACGTGATCTCGATTTCAAACCTGTGGGCAAACCAGCGCTATATGCTGCGGTTCCGTGGCTTCACGCTGTTCCAGGCATACATGCGCTCGCAACTGTTCTTCACCGAGCGCCCGCTGATCTGGACCATCCACGAACAGTCGAACATTGTCCTGATCCAGCCGCCGCCCGACCAGGCATATCAGACCGAATGGGACGTGCTGTCGCTGCCGCTGCCGTTGACCAATCCCGGCGATGTGGACACCCAGGTCACGATGCCGTGGGCGGACGCGGTACAATATTGGGCGGCGTATCTCTGCCTGATGAAGCTGCAGAACTTCGAGCAGGCCGGCGCGCTGCTCAAGCTGTACGAGGCTCGGGTGCCGCGCGTCATCATCGGCGCCGGCGGCGTTCGCATCCCGAATCCCTATAACAGATCGTTCCAGCGTCGCGTCTTGAGGGGCTAGGCGATGGCCGCTCCCGGCGCACAGCAACGGTCCGCCTCCAAGTTCATCGTTTTCGAGAACTTCGAAAAGATGGACACCGCCGGCTCGCGCGAAGGCCTGCCCGAAAAAGCGCTGGCGTGGCAGGAAAACCTGCAGTTGATCGCGCCGAACAAGCTGGTCACGGTTCCGGCCGTCGCAGCGTCCGCGCTGGCCACGCTGTCCGCCACCGTGATGTGGCTCGACTTCGCGTCGCTGTCGGAGGTGGACTACCTGATCGCGTTCACCACCGACGGCGCCGGCTACGGCATCAAGCTGTCGGATGGCAGTGTCAACAATTTCGCCCCGCCGGGAACCTTCACCGACGCCGACATGACGGTCTGGCAGGCCGAGCGCATCCTGATCGAGGACCCGAACCTGGGTTATGCGACCTGGGATGGATCGGTGTTTGTCAAGCCAGGAGGGGTGTCTCCGAATTTCACCATCACCGCCGCCGGCTCCGGCTACTCGACGCCACCGTTCGTCTCGATCACCGGCGGATCGGGCACCGGCGCGACCGCTTCGGCGCAGATCGCGGGCGGCGTTGTCATCGGCATCACGTTGTTGACGCCGGGCACCGGCTATGCGGCTGACGACGTGCTGACTGTCACCATCATCGGGCTGGGCGGAACCGGCGCCACCGGCCACGTCACCATGACCGGCTTCGATGTGAGCAGCGTCACCATCGCCAATGCCGGCAACTTTGCCTCGCCGGCGCCCGGAACCTACGCGCTCAGCTTCTCCGGGGGCGGCGGCTCGGGCGCGGCCGGCACGGCGACTGTCATTGCCGGGGGCAATCTCGGCAACACGGTGTCGGCGGTGACCCTGACCTCGGGCGGCTCGGGCTATACCGGCGTTCCCACGGTCACGCTGTCCACCAGCGGCGGTACGTCGGCGCCCGCCTTTAATGCGTTTCTGGGCACTCAACAGGTCGCGACCATCGTTCTGGACTTCGGCGGCACCGGCTACACCACCTTGCCGACCGTCACCATCTCCGGGGGCGGCGCGGACGCGGTGCAGGCGACGGCGCACGCCACCATCGCGGCCGGCGCGGTGACAAGCCTGATCCTCGATACGGTCGGCTCCGGCTATACCGGCACGCCGACCGTGGCCATCGGCGGCGGCTCCGGGGCGACCGCGACGGCGCGGGTGTGGCCGCAAATCCCGGCGGGCGCGACCATCGCGGTATTCCAGGGCCGGGTCTGGATCGGCGGCGGCGGCGGGGTTACGGCACCTCTGCTGCAATGGAGCGGCACGCTCGGCTATGACGACTTCGCTGCGGCCAATGCGGCGGGATCGCTCGACATCACCGACGCCGACCTGACGCACGCCATCACGACGCTGCGCGCGTACAACAATTACCTGTTCATTCTGGGCGACGAGTCGGTCAAACAGATCGGAAACATCTCGATCAACTCGGCGGGCGACGTGACGCTGTTCACGATCCTCACACTGTCGTCGGACCAGGGCACGATCTATCGAAACTCCTGCGTGTCGTTCAATCGCGTGACTTTGTTCTGCAACAAGAGCGGCATTTACGCGGTGTACGGATCGAGCGTGCAGAAGGTGTCGTCGGAACTCGACGGCATTTTCCCCAACATCGACTTTTCGCAGGAGCCACAGGCCGCGATCATCGACCTCAACGGCATTCACAACGTCGGGTTTCTGGTGCGTTACGCCGATCCGTTCACCGGGACGACGCGCTCGATCATTCTGGCGTTCGACGGCAAGCGCTGGTTCGTGATCGTGCAGGGCGAATCGCTCAAGGCGATTGCAACGACATCAACGCTTGCAAGCGGCGCGCATCAGATTTACGGCTCGTCCGGCTCCGACATCACGCAGCTTTTGTCGAACACCGGCACCGCCGTTTCGTTCCGGCTGCAAACCGCGCTCAGCCATCACGGCAACGCGATACAGAACAAGAAGATGATTCGCGCAGGCTTTGCCTACCAGTTGGCGAGCGGCACCGCGACCATCGTCCAGAAAGTGGAAACCGAGCAATCGAGCCGCAGCAATACCCGCGCGATCAAGTCCGGTTTCCATCTGCTGGGCTATGCCGACGGCGTGGACCTGTCCGGGATTTTCCTCGGCCAGACCCTAACCGGCACCATGAAGGGTCTGACCCTGACGCTCGCCGCCGTCGAGTACCAGGAAAACGCGCTCTGGCCGCAGAAGTGAGCCAAAAATGATCAACTTTCAACCCGATACCTGCACGTTCAGCGACCAGACCGGGTACGGAATGTGGGACGACGGCCACGCCCGCGAGCATACGCAGTTTGTGACCTCGCTGGCGGCCAAAAGCCCGGCGGTTTTGATCTCGGACTACAACCTGTTATCCTTCCTGTCGGCTCCAAAATCGGCGCGATCCGCCATGTTGCAGTCGCACTATGACGCCCACAAGCTGTTGCGCGAGCAGGCCAGCATTACCGGCGTTGACCTGTCGGCGGTTGACCTCGACAAGGAGGAAGATTTTTATCTCTGGCTGGGCTGGCACGCGGCCGAGCACCAGCAAATCCGGGACTATCTGGGGATCGCGTGATGTTCGGAGATTTTGACAAGGCATTCAACATTCCGGCGATGGATACCGGCGCCGCGCCCGCGATTGCCGCCAACCCGCCGACACCGGCGCCTGTCGCATCGGTCCCCGCCACGCCGATTGCATCGTCGGTGCCGCCAGCCGGTGCCGCGCCCGCGTCCGGTGGAGCGCCAGCACCGGCCGGGCTTGCTACATCGCCCCTCGCACCGAAGGCATTCTGATGTCAACGCTGTCGAGCCTGTTCAAGAAAGACCCGCTGCCGGCCGAATATGGCCAGATCAGCAGCATCGGCACCGGCCTGTCGTCGTCGGCCGATTCGCTGCGCAGTTACGGGACCGACCTCACCAAGCTCGGTCAGTCCGAACTCGATCTCGCCTATCAGGACAAGCTCACGCCGTCGCAGCAATCTAAGGTGGACGCCACAAAGACCGGGCTGACCAATCAGGCGCGGCAGATGTACTACAACATGGGCCGCACGCCGGATAAGGACACGTCATTCATCTCGACCACTGCCGACATTGATTCGAAGGTGTCGGCCATGTCGGAGGACTACATCCAGTCCACGATCAAGCTCGGGCTGGGCGAACTGGCGGCGGGCGCGAGCCTGTTCAGCAGCGCGACCAGCGCGGACAGCGCGGCGACCACCGCGCTCAGCGACACCGGCAAGGCGCAGCTTGACGCCGACAAGGACTACAAAAAGACGCTCACCGACACGTTCAACTCGCTGTTCAAGCTGTTCGGCACTGCGACCGGAACCGGCGGCATCAAGTCGCTGCTCGGTGGGACATCCACGGCTGCGGCGACTGACTCCACCGGGGCCGCATTGACGGCAACAGAGGAAGGCACATCGGCGGCGATTGACGACCTCGCCGCCGCCGGATTGCCGCTGTCACTCATATGACCGACACCTATCAGCCGACCGAAGCACCTGCGCCTCCCGCCCCGCCGCCTCCGCAGCAGGACGCGCCCGCGCAAAGCTCGCCGTTCGACGCGGCGTTGACCGGGCTGGAGCGCTCGATTGCGAACGAGCAGCGCATCCAGCAGCAGAAGGAATCCGCGCTCGCGCCGAAATATGCCGCGCTGCAAAGCTCGCTGTCCGCTCCGATCCCACAGCCGCCGCAACCGCAGAGGATGCCGGAAGCGCCAAAACCTCCCGGACCGGAACAGGCGCTATTCGGATTCGCAACCGCCATGCTTCTGCTCGGCGCGCTGTCGAGCAAATACACCCGCATGTCGTCGGGCGCGGCGCTGTCGTCGTTCAACGGCGCGCTGCAGGGCTGGCAGGCGGGAAACCTGCAAGCCTACGAGGAAAAATCCAAGGAGTGGGAGGCCAACACCAAGGCCACCATCCAGAACAACAAGCAGGAGACCGATCAATACAAGCAGATCATGGAAAACCGGAAGCTGAACATCGACCAGCAGATGGACCAGATCAAAATGACGGCGGCGCAGTATCAGGACAAGATGATGTTCGAGGCTGCGAACGCGAAGAATTACACGCTGGTCGCGCAAATCTGGGAGAAGAAAAACGAGGCCGGCGCGAAGCTGCAATTGCAGTCTCAGAAGCTGCTCGATGATCGTGAAAAGCAGAAACAGAAAAACGAGCAGACCGCGCAATATTGGCTTTCCCCGGAAGGCCAGCAGCGGCTTGCGTTGCCCGAAGGCCAGCCCGGCGCGCTCACCGAGCAGCAGAAGGCTGGCGTCGGGCAGCTGATCCAGGTGTACGGGTCGAAAGGCCAAGGCACGCAGACGCCGGAAAAGATCGCGCTGCAGCGGTTCCTTGAAGAACATCCGAACGCGACGGCGGAAGAAATCCAGAAATTCCGCAACCAGGGCAAGCAGCCGCGCTCGGCCCAAGGCATGTCGCTCGCGCGCTATCTGGAGGAAAATCCGAACGCCACGTCCGAGGACATCCAGAAATTCACCGCGCGACAGGCGGGCTTGAGCGCGGAGGAACGCACGGGCGGCACGACTGCGGCCAATCTGGACATCATCATGCGCAACGCTCACGCCGCGATTCCCATGGCAATCGAGGCTTCAAAGAAGGTCCCGCGCGGCACTTGGGTTCCTATCAACGAGCTTGTCCAGAAAGCCGAAACACAAGTCAGCAATCCCGAACTCAAGGAATTCCGGCTTGCCAATCTGCAACTCGCGGAGTTGTGGGCACGCGCGATGAACCCACGCGGTGTGATGCGCGAATCGGATCGTGAACTTGCGCTCGGTATGTTGAGCACCGCCGACAGCCCGCAGACTTACGAACGCGTGGTGCATCAACTGGAAAACTTCCTGCAGCGCGAGCGTCGCGCGGTTCAAGAATTCCGCCAGCACATCGAGCCGGGCCAGCCGTTCAAGCCAACGGCTGAATCTCCCACCACAAGTCAGCCGTCGCAGATCATCAAGTATGATGCTCAAGGGAACCGGATTCCGTGACCATCACGGCACAAAGCGCGGACGGGGCGACACACGAATTCCCGGACGATACTGCGCCGGACGTTATTGATCGCGTCATGAAAAGCTATGCGACATCGCCGGAGGGTGATGGAGCGTTGACGCGGTTTGCAAAGGGTATTCCGGCGGGCTTGGTTAAAGGTCTGGGCGAGGGCGTCGAGGCTGTCGGAGCATTTGCACGACGCGCAACCGCGCTCCCAAACCTTGGGCCGCCGATTGAGATATTGCCCGATATTTCCCCGGCCGTGCAAAAGGCCGAAAAGCCCGTCCTTGAGGCGCTTCCAAAGCCCGAGGGCGTGGCCGGTCAATTCGGTCAGACTACTGGCGAGTTTGTCGGAAACCCTCTGAGCTATCTCGGACCCGGTGGCGTTGCCGGGAAAGCTCTGATGGCGGGCGCGGCCGGGCTTGGATCGGAGGCTGCGGGGCAAGTTGCGCAAGGAACCAGGTTCGAACCGGCCGCACGGGTTGCTGGTGCGGTGATCGGTGGGGCGGGCGCGGCAAAGGCGGCCGATGTGACGCGGGCGGTGACTTCACCGAACGTGCAGGCTGGCGCCGATATTGCCCGCGCGATCAGTCGGGACGAAACGACCGCCGACGAGTTGATGAAAAAACTTCAAGAGGTCCGAAAAATACGGCCGGATGCGACACTTGCGGATGTCGGGGGAGAGAACGTGCGCGGCATTGTCGAGCGAGTCGCGCAAACTCCAGGCGCGGGACGCACGATCATCAACCCCGCCCTGACAGAACGTCAGCAATCCCAAATGGGCCGAATTTCGAAAGACCTGACGGACTTGACCGGAAACAACAAGACGGCCGTTCAGGCAATTAATGAAACGATGGACGCCCGGAAGGTCGCCGCAACCCCATTGTATGACCGCGCGATGAATTTCAACGCGAGACAGAGCCCTGAAATTCTTGCGGCGTGGGAGGCGGAAACTTCGCAGGGTTGGGGCAAGCAAATTCTAGAAAGCCCGGATTTCAAACGCTCTCTGCAAACCGAGTACGGCATCACCGACCCGACGAACGCTCCGTTTATGCGCGTCATTGACGCATGGAAAAAGGAGGCGGACGGCCTGGTTGGCGAGGCGGTGCGAAGCGGAAACAACAACCGCGCCCGTGTTATTGGCGAAATGCGCGACCGGGTTGTTGCCGCTGTGGACAAGGCTAATCCCGCCTACCAACAAGCACGTGCGGCGTGGGCCGGTCCATCAAGCTACATGGATGCCATCGAGGATGGCAGAAATATTCTCTCGAACAAGATCAGTGCGGACGAGGTAAAATCAACCATCGCCGGTATGAGTGCGGCCGACCAAGAGGCGTACCGAATTGGTGCGCTATCCGCGATTCGCGGGAAAATGGGCAATGACCCAGCAAAGATGGCCGACCTCACCAAGTATTTGCGCTCTCCCGAGGTCAAGGCCAAGGTTGCGGCGATCATGCCCACTCCGCAGGCAGCACAAAGCTGGCTGCAGCGGCTGGAATATGAGGTGGGATCGTCGGAACTTGCGGGCCGCTCGCTTGGAAACAGCGCCACTTATCGGCGGCTGGCCGAGCGACAGGATGCGGATGGGGTGATGGGCGATCTGGTCATGGACGCGCTATCTCACGGCGCAGCCGGGAGTGTGTGGCGGTGGTTTATGACCGTGCCCACCAAAGTCAAAGACACTCTGCGATCTCGATCTGACAAGGCGCTGGCAAGCACGTTGATGGAGCCGCAGTCCATTGGCGATCTGGCCAAAACCCTTGGAAAAGCCAGCGGGCCATCTACCGCCAGCGCTTCGGCGCTTCGGGCAGGAGGCGCGGCGGCGAGCGCCCTTGCCGAACCGTTGCAGTAACGCTAATCTTGCGCCAAACATGAGCAAATCGGCGGAAGATACTGAGGAAACAGACTTTATGGCCGTCCTTGAGAAGGGTGTCCGCGACGTGCTCGGCAACCGCAAGGCCAGCCCGACCGACAAGCTCGCCGCCGTCAACGCAGGCGCGAAGCTGTTGGCGATCAAACACAAAATCACCGGCGGCGACGAGGACAGCTTTTTCAAATGAGCGAGCAGCCCACAGTCACGCGCCTTTTCACGGGTCCTGGCATCGACGTTCCGGCCGGTCCCGCTCCCGAACAGATCACGCGCGACTACGTGGCCATGGCGCGCACCATCGCGTCCATCTGCGCCACCCGGATTCTGCTGCTGCTCGCGGTCATCACCGGGGCCGGAATATGGTCCTACACCATCTGGGACCCGACGCGTGATCGGCTGTTCGCCGCCGTTGCGTTCTCGCTGGTGTTCGTGCTGCCGCATGTCATCCTCTACTGGAAACGGGGCTAGGAGATAATCATGAAGCGCATCGTTCTGCCGACGCTGGTTGCTGCCGCGATTGCCGCCGCGACCGCGTATATTCCGCCGTCGTTCGGTCAAGGCACCACGGCCATCCGCCCGGTCGTGACCACGAAGACGTTGACACTCACCACGGCTTCGCTGCTGGTCGCGACCAATGGGTCGAGGCGATCGATCCGCATCTGCAACACCGGCGCCACGAATGCGATCTGGGTCTGGGCAGGTCCCGCGTCTCCGGTCCTGAGTGACTACATTCTGGCGCCGGTCACCTCCAATGCCATCGCGTGCTACACGCCGCCGACGGCGATCACCAACGACGCCAGCCAGCAGTACAGCGCTCAGGCGGTCGGCTCCGGCGGCTCCACCGTCTCGATTGAGGAATGGTAGGCGTGCGGTGCTCCGGCTGGTGGGATTTGTTTCGACGGGTCTTTACTGGCCGGGCATTTCAGGCGCGGCGACGACGCCTCGATGGGCCGCGCTGTTCCTCATCGTTCCGTGGCTCATCGCCGGCCCTTCGCCGCTTGCTGCCACGCATCTATGGGGCCTAGGATTTGCCGGCGTCGCGGCACTGTCGCTGCTGTGGACGCCGGACCTGTCCGAGGGCATCAACCAGCTTTTCATCGTCGGGCTGTGGGCCTCGCTGTTCCTGCTGGGGCGCGAGCATCACGACATCCGGCCATTCTACACCGGCGCGATTGTCGGCCTGGTGCTGTCATCCGTCGTCGCCATCATCCAGTATTTCGGCTGGCATCCCGTGGCCGACCGATTTCCCGGCGCGCTCCCGAGCGGTCTGTTTGTTAACGGGAATTACATGGCCGAGGCCGCCGCGCTTCTGCTGATCGTGGCCGTCATTGAAGGCTGGTGGGAATCGTGGTTTGCGCTGGTGCCGGCGCTGCTGCTGCCGCACGCGCGAGGCGCCATTGTCGCGTTCGTTCTGGCCATGGTGCTGTATCTGCGTAAGCAAGCCTATCTGGCTGTGCCGCTGGCGTTCCTGCTGATTTGCGCGCTGATCGGATTTGTCTACCGGATGGACGCTTCCAGCAGCGAGCGCTTGCAAATCTGGCAATCGACGTGGAACGGGCTGACGATCTTCGGTCACGGCTTTGGCTCGTTCTGGTCCACCTATCCGGCCTATGATCTGCGTCCCGGCGCGATCATGAACCCGGAATTCGCCCACAATGAATTCCTGCATGTGGCGTTCGAGCTCGGCATTCCGGGGCTGCTGTGCCTGCTGGCGTTCATGGTGTCACTCGTCGGCCCGTTGACGACGGATCGAATCGTTCTGATCGCCCTAGCCGTGGAGAGCTTCTTTGCCTTCCCCCTGCATCTACCGGCCACTGCCGCAATCGCGTTCCTGGTGTCGGGCCATGCTTTGCGGGATCGGTATCTATTACGCAGCCTCAACCCTTTCCGCCGACGTGATAGCGTCAATGGGGTGGAGGTTCGGGTCGCTGGAGCTGGTCCGACTGTCTACGACACTTTACCCGTTCGGCCATCGACAGGCCGAATTGAGGGCGCTGGTTGACGGAATTCGGGAGTTGAAAAAATGAGGAAAATCACCTTCGTCGCGGCGGCCATTCTCACCGCGATCTCGACCGCAGCGCTGGCGCAGCTCGCAAGCCCGGTTGGCTATCTCAGCGCGGCCAGCACAAATTCAACGCTGGTGAAGGCCGGGCCGGGGCAGGTCGCGGGCTTTGTGATCGTGAACACCAACGCGACGGTCTATTACTTCAAATTCTACGACAAGGCGACGGCGCCGACGTGCGGGACCGATACGCCGAAATGGCGCATTCCGATCCCGGCGAGCACCAGCGGGGCGGGCTTTGCGGTGTCGTTCCCGGTCACGATCAACTTCATCAACGGCATCGGCTTCTGCATCACGTCGGGCATCGCGGACAACGACACCGGCAACGCGGCCACCGGGATCACGGTGAATCTCGGGGTGAAGTAATGCTGTCGAGGGGGCGCATTCTTCGGCCGGTGCGACCCGGCGACTGGCGAGGCCCGCACAAGACGCTGTTTCGACTGACGGCTCGCCTCGACGACGGGCTGATCCGGTGGCGGGGCTGGTTCGAGGATCGCGACGACGCCGACGAATTTCTGTATGAGCTGATCCGCTATCGGATGAACGGCCAGCCCATCGCGCCCGACGTGGCGCGGCTGCCGAACCCGGTCTGGTTTCCCGATTTCAACGAGGGGTTGGACCTCCGATACGACTTCGCATCGGTCACCTACATCACCAGCGGATCGACTTTCGTGGTGCCGACGGACTGGGACGCGGCGGCGAACTCGATCCAGTGCATCGGACCGGGCGGCGGTGGCGGTAACGCGACCGTGGCCGGTTCCGGGGGCGGATCGGGCGGCGGTGGCGGGGCCTGGGCGCAAAGCATAAACCTGCCGCTGGCGGCCAGCTCGACGGTGTTCGTATCGACCACCGGGGCCGGAACGC
>Ga0105238_10000488_pt1 | contig 41712 bp, 36 predicted proteins | sample KBSC34metaG_FD_81526 | JGI IMG/M metagenome (GOLD analysis project Ga0105238, IMG submission 81526) | Corn rhizosphere microbial communities from Kellogg Biological Station, Michigan, USA - KBS C3-4 metaG | ecosystem: Host-associated > Plants > Roots > Rhizosphere > Soil | place: Michigan, USA...
GTGAGAAATGAAATAAAACTCCCTCCGTTTTACTTTTTTTCGTACATTTGCGCCTTCGAAATAGCACCCCTGCTGCTGATTTACAAGGTGTTATTGACATATTTGGGAAAAGTGTAGTAACTTTACAAATCCATAGGGGAAACACAAATGATTAAAAACGGGGATAAAAAAAGGATTTTAATCACGCAACCCAGACCTGAGACAGACAAGTCGCCGTATTTCGAGCTTGCCAAGAAGTACGAGGTGGAGCTTGCTTTCCATCCGTTCATTCGCCTGGAACCCATACCTGCCAAGGATTTCCGGAAGCAAAAGATCGATATTGCACAGTTCACGGCTGTGATCTTCACCAGCCGGAATGCTATTGATCATTTTTTCCGTATTTGTGAAGAGATGAAGGTCAGCGTGTCGCAGGATACCAAGTATTTCTGTATTACGGAGGCTGTGGCCCTTTATCTCCAAAAGTTCATACTGTACCGCAAGCGGAAAGTTTTCTATGGCGCGGATGGATTGAACAAAAGCATGTTCGACGTCATCAACAAACATAAGGAGAACGAGAAGTTCCTTTATCCCTGCTCCGAAAATCAGCAGGACAACGAGATCATCAACTGGCTGAAGCATAATAATTGTGGATTTGCCACCCCATTCATGTATCGTACGATCAGCAACGATGTGAAGGTAGTCCTCGATCAAAGCGAATACGATATAATCTGTTTCTTTACGCCCAGCGGTGTCAAAAGTCTCTTTGACAATTATCCCAAATTCAAGCAAAACGGTACCAAGATCGGGGCTTTTGGCAACAACACTTCCAAAGCTGTGGAAGATGCCGGGCTTACACTGGATATAAAAGCTCCCCAGCCACAGGCGCCGTCCATGGTATCCGCCCTGGAAAAATACCTGGCTGTGGTAGCGAAAAAGAAATAGTAAACCTTCGGACGCCCGTCCAATTCTGGCTTGAAGCTTGTAGTTTGCAGCTTTAAGCATAGTTATGAACAGACTCTCTCAAGAGACCAGCCCTTATTTATTACAGCATGCCCATAATCCGGTGGATTGGTATCCCTGGGGGGATGAAGCTTTACAGAAAGCGAAGGTCGAGGACAAGCCCATCCTGGTGAGTATCGGCTATGCGGCATGTCACTGGTGTCATGTGATGGAGAGAGAGAGTTTCGAGAATAAGGAGACGGCTGATTTCATGAACAGGCATTTCATCAACATAAAGATCGACCGGGAAGAACGACCGGATCTCGATCATATTTACATGGAGGCTGTGCAAGCCATTACGGGCAGCGGCGGCTGGCCGTTAAATGTATTTCTTACGCCGGAAGGCAAGCCTTTTTATGGCGGCACGTATTTTCCCCCGCGGGCCATTTATAACAGGCCTTCGTGGAGAGATGTCCTGCAGGCGATCAGGGATTCCTTCCGGGAGAAAAGGCCGGAGATCGAGCAGCAGGCGCAAAGTCTCACCAGTCATGTGGCGACGACGGGCTCATTTGGAGTGGGTGATGGGACGCCTCATCCCGGAGCAGGGATCTTTAACAAGGATACGCTCCGTCAGATCTATGATAGCCTGATGGGCATGGCCGATAGACAGGAGGGTGGTTTCGGCAGGGCGCCCAAGTTCCCGCAGACTTTTTCCATCCAGTTCCTGTTGCATTACTATTACTTCACAAAGGAGGAAGCTGCCCTGCAGCAGGCGTGTCTCAGCCTGGAAAAAATGATACGGGGCGGTATATATGATCAGCTGGGGGGTGGTTTCGCCCGTTATTCCACGGACGAAAAATGGCTGGTACCCCATTTTGAGAAAATGCTTTATGATAATGCCTTGCTGGTCATTGTACTTAGCGAGGCTTATCAGCTTACCCGGAAGGAAGTTTACCGGGCGACTATCCGGCAGACCATGGAGTTCATCCACCGGGAACTGTCCGACGGACAGGGTGGATTCTACTCGGCCCTTGATGCGGACAGCGAGGGAGAAGAAGGTCGTTACTATGTATGGGATAAGGCGGAGATTGACGTTGTGCTGGGTGAGGGTGCTGCTGTTTTCAACGATTTTTATGGTGTTACGGCTGAAGGGAACTGGGAGGGGAAAAATATCCTGACCCGGCCGGGCGCCCTTTCACTGGAGGACCCGGGATTGGAGCAGGCCCGTCTTCGTCTGTTGGAGCATCGGGGTCGGCGGATACGTCCTGCGTTGGATGATAAGATCCTGCTGGGCTGGAATGCCCTGATGAATATTGCCTGTTGTAAGGCATATGGAGCGTTGGGAGAGGAGAAATACAGGGAATGGGCCGTACAGAACATGGACTTTATCTTTCAGCGCCTGAAAGGCGAGGGGTTATATTTTTTTTATCACTCATATAATGCTGACAAAGCAAAGTTCCCCGCTTTCCTGGATGATTATGCCGGGTTGATAGCAGCATTGATCCAATTGCAGGAGATTACGGGTAAGACGGATTATCTTCTTAAGGCTAAGGAAGTTATGGAATTTACGCCCCGGCATTTCTCTGAGGATGAGACCGGTTTTTTCTTTTTTTCCCACCGGGATCAGCAGGACCTTATTGTCCGGAAAAAGGAGATCTATGATGGGGCGACGCCTTCGGGGAATTCCCTGATGGCTTTCAACCTTGCGTATATGGCCATTATATTTAATGAGTCGGATTGGAAAGAACGGGCGGTCCGGATGGCTGCATCGCTCGGCAGACCTGTGACCCTTTACCCGGGCAGTTTCGGGATTTGGGCAACCCTGTTCCAGGCCCTTACGTATAATATTCCTGAGATCGTACTTACCGGCAGGCAGCCGGAAAATGCCCGGCAAGAGCTTTTGCAGGAGTTCATCCCCTACCGGGTATTCCAATCTGCCAGCACAAACAACACCCAATTCCCTTTATTGTCGGAGAGACCGGTGGAGGACTTTCCGCTGATTTTCCTATGTAAAGATTATACTTGTCAACTCCCTGTAAATGAAGTGACTACATTTATCCGTCTCCTCGAAAATGTGCAAAAATTCAGCTCTTGAACGTACAATAAGTCCAACATGCCCGGCGTTAATATTATTAGCGTCTTGAATTCAAAGAGTTTTATCCGTCCTTTTGAATAGCGAAATATTCGCTTAAGCCATTGGGAATCATAATGGTAAGCGGCAAAAGACATTATATCCGGATGAAAGCTTTGACTTTCGAAAAATTAATTTTAAACTTGTAGCGAGATGTTGTCAAAAGATTTTTTTTGCCCAATACCCTTTAATATTATGAAAATGAAAAACCTATCCACTCTGACGGCCCTGTCGGCTCTTATGCTGATGACCGCATGCGGAAAAATAGGAAAATCCCACAAAGGATTACCCGATGACGGGCAGCTGCATGGTGCTTCTCCTGCAAATGCCTATAATCTATCCAAGCCCCCCGGCATGGTGTATATACCGCCCGGAACCTTCCACATGGGGCCCAGTGATGAAGACATCAACTACGCGTATACTGCAAGGAACAGGCAAACTTCCATTAATGGTTTCTGGATGGATGCAACAGAGATCACCAACAATGAGTATCGCCAGTTTACCAATTGGGTAAGAGATTCCATTGCGGCTACCCTGATGCAATACGGTAAGGATGTGGACGGCCATTTCCAGATAGACTGGAAGAAAGCTTCTACCATCAAATGGGAGGACAAGGCTACGATCGAAAAGATCGATCAGCTGATAGTTGTTCCTGATAACCGGATCTTTGGCAAAAAGGAGATCGATCCTGCCAAGCTGAAGTATCATTCTGAGACTTTCGACCTTAAGGAGGCTTCCCAAAGGATGAATGAAGGCAAGCCCCGTGGTCAGTTCATCCGGAAAAAAGATGTGCCGATCTACCCTGATACCCTGGTGTGGATCCGTGACTTCAGCTATTCCTACAATGAACCAATGACCAAGCGATATTATTCTCACCCTGCTTTCGGAAATTATCCTGTGGTAGGTGTGAACTGGAACCAGGCTACCGTGTTCTGCGAGTGGAGGACCCACTATCTGAACTCCTTCCTGGAAAAGAAGCGTTTGGCTACGGAGTCCGACTTCCGTCTGCCTACGGAGTCCGAATGGGAATATGCATCCCGCGGTGGCCGCTCTCAATCGATGTTTCCCTGGGGTAACTATTACCTGAGAAATAAAAAAGGCTGCTTATTGGCAAACTTCAAACCTGGCCGTGGTAACTACCCGGAAGACGGGGGATTCTACACGGTGCGTGCTGATGCTTACTGGCCCAACGATTTCGGTCTGTATTGCATGGCCGGCAACGTGGCTGAGTGGACCTCTTCCTTCTATTATGAAGGTTCTTACAACTTCCAGCACGACATGAACCCCGATATCCGCTGGAATGCGAAGGATTCCGACCCTCCCCGTATGAAACGTAAGGTAATTCGCGGCGGCAGCTGGAAAGATGTAGGTTACTTCCTGCAGACAAGTACCCGTACTTATGAGTACCAGGATACTTCCAAGTCATACATCGGTTTCCGGTGTGTGATCGATCTGCCGCCTACATTGACCAATAACCGTAGGTAGAACCTGGCAATTTTTTCAAAAAAAATTCGTTTTGATTTTGAGAACCTAAAAAATCAACAGGAACTCTTTTTCCATAACCCTTTTAAAATCCCCCTTTTTCAACAATTAAAAAATTTAAACTATGAGCGCTGGTGTATCTAAATCTACCGAAAGACTGATAAACATTATAGTGTGCGTAGGTGCAGCCGTTGTAATCTTCGGAGCCCTGCAAAAAATTCTGCACACGAAGCTCGCCGACTTCTTTTTGACAGCAGGTCTGCTGACCGAAGCTTTGATATTCCTCGTGTATGCCTTCTTACCCCCTCCCGGAGGTGAAATGCATGCCCTGGTTGAAGCGCTTCCCAAACTGGCCGGCGGTACCAGTGGTAACCCTGCCCTGGACAAAATGGACAAAATGCTGCAGGAAGCCGATATCACACCGGCTAACCTCAATCGTCTGAGCGACGGGTTCAAGAAGTTCGGTACTACCGTAGAAAAGATCAGCGATGTATCCGGCGCACTGGCTGCAACGACTGACTATACCAATAAGACAAAAGAGGCTGCACTGGCCCTGGATAGCATGAAAGGCGCTTACCAGAATGCTACCAATACCATTTCCAGCTTTAATGCTGCTGCTGAAGGCACAAAGCAATTCCATACACAGGTGCAGGTGCTGACCAAGAACCTGGGCAGCCTGAATGCCATCTATGAACTGGAACTGCAGGACACCAATAACCACCTGAAAGCTATGAACAGCTTCTATGGCAACCTGGTGAAGGCCTCCGAGACAATGCAAGGCAGCGTATCCGACGCTAAGAAGACACAGGAACAAATTGCCCTGCTCGCTAAGAACCTGGGTAACTTGAACCATGTTTATGGCAACATGCTGAGCGCAATGCAAGGCCGCCAGTCCTAATATCGATGATATCTACCAGCCCGTTTTGTCCGGTGCCACATTATGAAAAACTACTATTTGGAAAAAAAATAATTTACTGACCCATGTCTTTACCAAAAGAACCGCGGCAAAAGATGATCAATATGATGTATTTGGTGCTTACAGCCCTGCTGGCACTGAATGTATCGGTGGAAGTATTGAACGCTTTTAAGACCGTGAACCATAGTATAGAAGGCTCCAATGGAGTCGTCACCAAAAAGAATGACCAGACGTACAAGTCATTCCAGGATGCCTTAGATGACCCGAAGACGGCCGAGAAGGCCAAGATCTGGGCGCCCAAAGCATACCAGGCACAGAAGCTTTCCACCGGTCTGACAAGCTATATCGAATCGTTGAAAGGTCAACTGATCGATGAGTCCAACCCCCAGATGAAGGATGGGCAGAAGGAATTTACCGAGGGTAACCTGGATGCCGCTACCCGTATCTTCGATACCAAGGGAGAAGGCCCCAAACTCTACAAGAGTCTTACTGATTACAAAACCAACCTGCTGAACCTGCTGGATCCTTCCAATTATCCCGACCAGCCGGATAATATCAAGGAGGACCTGCGTCAGACAAAGGCACGTTTTGAAAAAGAGCTGCCCCTGGACATGAGCATCCCCAAGTCCGAGTCGAATAATACGCCCACCGGCAATATTCCCAAGGACTGGACCATCAACTATTTCCATATGACGCCGACGATCGCAGCCCTGACGATCCTCAGCAAGTTCCAGAGCGATATCAAGAATTCCGAGTCCCGCGTGATAGACGAACTGCACAAGAGGATCGGCGAAGTGAAAGTGGTATTCGACAAGTTTGAGCCGCTGGTAGGTACCAACGCCACTTACCTGATGCCGGGCGATGAACTGGAAGTTACGGCCGGTGTCGGCGCCTTTAGCGCAGCCGCACAGCCGAAGATATACATCAACGGTTCTGTGCAACCTCTCAATGGAGAAGGTGTAGCTGACTACAAGACAAAGGTCAGCGCTACCGGGACCGTAAATGTCAAGATCGAATATACCAAGCCCGATGGCAGCACCGGGACGAGCGACAAAGCTGTGAAATACACTGTATGTCAGCCTTACGGCGCCTCTGTATTCCTGGAGAAGATGAACGTACTGTACATCAAGGAAGACAACCCTGTGAAGATCTCCGGCGGCAGTGTAGGTGCTGAAAAGGTACACGTGAGCTTCACCAATGGTGAGATCAGCCGTACGGGCGGTGACGACTACAATGTCGTTCCCACTACTCCCGGCGAAGGTAAAATCATCGTCAACGCCAATGGCAAGATTACCGAATTCCCCATGCGGGTGAAATACCTGCCGGACCCTACCGGGTTCGTAGGCACCAAGAAGGGCGGCGCTATCAGCTCTGCTGAATTCAAAGCTATCGGCGGACTCCTGGCGAAACTGGAAGGTTCCGAATTCCAGTCTTCCTTCAGGGTGGTCAGCTATAAACTGGCAGCTATTGGCGGAAATATCCCCCAATACCAGGAAGCAACCAATGAGGGTCCCCGTTGGAGCGGACAGGCAGCTGGGATCGTACAGCGTTCATCTCCTGGTACCAACGTCTTCTTTGATGCGATCCGGGTCGTGGGTAAGGACGGAAGAACAAGAGAACTGCCTCCAATTGTGTTTAGCCTGAAATAAGAGATTGTAAGATCTGTCCGCCACGTGGCGGGCAGATCGTTTTGAAAACAAAGAATAAAACAAGAGAGATGAAAAAGCATTTTATCAGATTATGCTTGCTGGCGTTGGTGCTGTCGCTGGTTGCCGGCGCTGCTGATGCGCAAACCAAGAAACGCACAACGAAGAAGAGGGCACCGGCCAAGAAAACCGCTACTACCAAGAACCAGGGCGGAAGCAATACTTCTGTAGCTCCGGTGAAGGATACTACGGCAAAGCCGCCCCCTCCTATGGCAGACATCAAGCTGGATACGCCCCGCAAGTCCCTGCGCAATGACGCCATCATCGAGCGCAATCTGGTAAAAGACCGTACGCCCCTGGCATACGAGAATATCCGCGAGGATGATGCCGTATACAGACAAAGAGTATGGAGGGAAATAGACGTTCATGAAAAAATGAACCTCCCCTTCGTATACAAGGCAACAGAGGACAATGGTAACCAACGCCTCATTTATATCCTGCTCAACGGGATCAAAGCCGGCCAGATCACGGCCTTCGACGCCAACGTCGACGACCGCTTTACCACGCCGATGACCTTCCAGCAGATAGCCAACGGACTGGTAGGCGCACCGACGACCATCCAGATACCTGACCCGGTGGCCGACCCCAATGGAGACAAAGGCATCATGAAAGATACCATCATCACGCAGGAGTTCAACCCGGATGCCGTGGAGAGATACCAGATCAAGGAAGAATGGGTATTCGACAAAGAATCCTCGCGTCTCCACGTTCGTATCCTAGGTATCGCACCGGAGAAGACTATCCTCAATCCCGATGGCAGCTTCCGTGCCGTGCTCCCCATCTTCTGGGTATATTATCCCGAGATCCGCCCAATCCTCGCCAAATACGAAGCCTATAATGGTAAGAACTTTGGCGCACGTATGAGCTGGGAGGAGCTGTTTGAAAGCCGCATGTTCTCCAGCCGTATCATTAAGTCCACGGTAGACAACCCGGGTGACCAGTTCATCGCCGGCTATATCAAGGACCCAATACTCCAATTGTTGGAAGGAGAAAATATCAAAGAGAAAATATTCAACTACGAACAGGATCTCTGGTCGTATTAATAAAGGGTAGCACGCAAAGTGCACCCAGTCAAAATAGCTAAGGGGTATCGTAATTTTACGATACCCCTTTCCTTTGGAGGTAACCCCTAATCCCCAGGCTGCGGTTAACCTTAATAAATACTTAAAAATTAATTAGTTAGTGTTAGGATTTTTTTTCCTAAAATACCCAAAAGCGGGTATTGTTTAATAAAATTGTTTTACTATTTTTACACTGGTTTTTCATAGGATATTGGATTTTAAAAACGGGGCTGGATGTCTATCCGGGCCCCTTTTATTTTTTATGGCCCTTCGGGTAGCGGACCTGTGGTCCGCTCTGTTTTGACCGCGTCCAGCGGTCGAAAAAGCGCGAAGCGCAATAGATTAGATTCTAACAAGACCCGGCAGCGTAGCTGCCGGAAAAAACATCTGCGTTTTTTCGCAAAAAAAAAGGGCGTTTTTACTTATTCTCTCCTCCTGCAGGATTAAAATGCGCCTTTACCAGCTTCGCTTTTGCGCTTCCAATGATAGTGGCTATCTCTTCTTCCGTCAATTGTTTGATCTTATTCACCGATCTGAATTCCTTCAATAGCAGATCAGCCGTCCGCCGGCCGATAACCTGTATCTGTTCCAATTCATTGGTAAAAGTGCCTTTGCTTCTTTTCTGCCGGTGAAACGTGATCCCAAACCGGTGAACTTCGTCCCGGATGCGCCGGATGAGCTTCAGACTATCGCTGTTATAAGGCAGCTTGATCGACTCTGTATCGCCCGGGAAAAAAATTTCTTCTTCATTCTTTGCCAGGCCTACCACGGTCATCATCCCGGTGATCCCTAATTCGGTGACGCTTTCCATGGCCGCACCCAACTGTCCCTTGCCTCCATCGATGATCACCAGCTGAGGCAGGGATTGCTGTTCATCCAATAACCGCCGGTACCGCCGGTGCACGACCTCTTTCATGGTGGCAAAGTCATTGATACCTTGTACGGTCTTCACATTGAAATGACGATAATCCTTTTTGCTTTCTACCCCATCCCTGAAACAAACCATGGCCGACACGGGATAGCTTCCCTGGAAGTTGGAGTTATCGAAGCATTCAATATGTATGGGCAGCTCCGACAGCTGGAGGTCTTCCATTAGCTGGTAGAGCACTTTCTTTCGTTCATCCAGCGTCTTGCCTTCCAGCTGGAGTATCTTCTTTTTGCGCAGCTCCTCACGGAAATAACCCACATTTTTCTCGGAGAGGTCCAGCAACTTTTTCTTATCCCCGCCTTTCGGCACTGTCAGGATAATGCCTTCTTCCGGGTATTCCAGGGGGAAAGGAAGGATGATCTCCCGCGCCTGGCTGTTAAAGGTTTCCCTCAGTTGCGCCACGGCAAAAGCCAGCACCTCCTCATCCGACTCCTCCAAATGTGTCTCTACCTCGGTGGTATGAGTCTGTACAATGGTGCCGTTCTCTACCATCAAATAGTTGATATATGCATGGTCGCCGTCCCGGAGAATGGAGAATACGTCCGCATGACTGAGATGCCTGCTGACGATGACGCTGCGGGCTTCATAGGTTTCCAGGTGCTCGAGCTTTTTACGGACGATCTCCGCCTTTTCAAAGTCCATTTTCTCCGCCAGTTCACGCATCTCCTTTTTAAACTCCTGCATCAGGGGTCCCAGGTTGCCTTTCAGGATATTCTTCAGCTGCACCAGGCCGTCCCTGTAATCTTCTTCCGTCTGCAATCCTTCGCAGGGCCCCTTACAATTGCCCAGATGATATTCCAGGCAAACCTTGAATTTCCCTTTGCGGATATTGTTTTCCGTGAGGTTCAGCTGGCAGGTCCTCAGCTGGATATTGCTCTTGACAAAGTCCAGCAGTTCACGCACTTTTCCCACCGAAGTAAACGGGCCCAGGTATTCACTGCCGTCATTGATCTTGCGACGGGTAAGGAATACACGGGGGAAGGGTTCATTCTTGATGACGATAAAAGGATAGCTCTTGTCATCCTTCAGGTTGATATTGAACTTTGGCTGGAACTGTTTGATCAGGGAGTTTTCCAGCAGGAATGCGTCCTGTTCGGAATTTACGATGGTGAACTCGATGCGGCGGATGCGCTGCACCAGTTCATGGGTCTTATAGGTGGTAAAGGTTTTGGTAAAGTAAGAGCTTACCCGTTTACGCAGACTTTTGGCCTTCCCGACGTAAATAAGCTCGTTCTTTTCATCGAAGTATTTGTATATACCCGGATCTACGGGTATCGTATGTGCAATATTACTGAACTGTTCCTGGGTCATAAATATCCGTTAATCTGCCTCTTCATTGTTCCAAACTACTTTCAGCTGCCGGATCTCAGGAGTTTTTCCGGGTGGCTGAAGACTGGTGACGATCAGGAAGCTATGCCTGGCCTGCCAGTACATTTTTCTTATCATCAAAGTATCGGACTGCCGGGCTGCCCTTTCCAGGTAAATGCTTTTCACCTTATCGAATCCGTTTCCGTGGGAGACTACCACATCCACCCGCTGCAGGGACTGACTTTTGTCCCTGGGGGAATAGGTAAAGTTGAGATAACCTGTGGTCTTATCGCCGAAGGAGTTTTCAGTATAGTTCTTTTGCAAATTGTCCGCGGTAAGATCCGGAGCCAAAAAAGTGGCTGCAAGCTTGTGGAACTCATCCGGCGTAAGGAATGTGGAATCTGTCCTGTTATGGGTAGTTTCACATTTCATAATGGCCAGGGGAGTGCTGTCGACATAGCGGATCTCGGACTGCAGGTAGTCTGCTATGGGAAAATATCCGGGAGTGGTCGTATCAGCTTTGGCAGTGGCTTTGTCGGATGCCTGGACAGGTTGCTGATGGTTTCCGCAGGCGCTTAACAATAATAGATAGCAGCCGGCGAAAAAGGACAATGCTTCGCATTTCATACGGCAAAATTACGACTATGGAATGGCTTTCACAATGCCGATCTTGAGACCATATCCCTTCAGGTTCTCGCGGATGGGGTATCCGTCATTAAAGGAAGACAGCAGCTGATAGCGGAATTCCGGACCTGCCTGCAAGCGCAGTCCGTTATGCAGTTTATAGGAAAGAAAGGCTTCCAGGCCTCCGGTGAGGTTCCATCTTCTGAACTGGGAGGGGCCTTTGACGTAGTTGATATAGTTACTCGTTAAAAGGTAAGAGTTGGTATTCAGCAGGTAGCTGGGCTGAATAGTAGCGCCTACATTGAGCTGAAGACGTTCGTTGCCCATTACTCTGAGCTCAAATCCGAGGGGGGCCGACAACTGGTAGAAGTCGTTTGTCAGGTGTATCTGTGGTTTGCTGACAAAGGCGCGGTTGGTGGCGTGGGCATTGACGCTATCGACATAGTAACCGTAGTAGGAGTTGATATCGGTGCTCACCCGCTGCGGGTCGGCATATGCCTTCATGGTATAGCGGCTGAAATTGAACTGCAGACCCGCTTTGACCGTCAGGTTGCGTGTGACCCGGTACAGCAGCGTACCGCCCACTTCAAATCCGAACGACGGCGTATGATCGACGTAGTCTTTTGCGTCTCCCTGCACGTAAGCGTCCTTGGTGGTTATCCCGCCGGAGAAGCTCCTGTAAGTGACGGTAGGCGACACATACATTTGAAAGTATTTCCTTCCTCTCTTGGCTGCTGCGGGCAGATTGTAGACGGCATAATCATACAGCCAGTTTATTCTCTGCTGATCGGCTATGGCATCGGTGAAAACAACATTTCCGCTGGCGGTCTTTCCGGAAGAGTCGACCAGCGCTTCATTACCGGTGACGACTCCCGTGCCGGAGCGGGTCAAGGCAAGGGTATTCCTGGAGTGAGCATTATTCCGGGCCACGTGCATGGGTTGATCGATATCTTTTTCTGCAGGTGCATTGGAGGAGATGACAAGCGACCTGTCGGCCGGAGCGCTTGCTGAGAGGGTATTACTACCCGTAGCGCCTGCATTCCTGCCTGTCTGGGCTACGTATCCGGCAGAGGATACAGACGACGGTTCTTCCGGCATTCCTGCTGCCGGAGAAGAGGGGTGGGCCAGCACTGTGATCAGAGGGATGGAAGGCGGCTCTGCAGGAAGGCTGACCACCTGGCTGAGCATACCGGAAATATCCGGATGGATCTCCGCAGGATCGCTGATCCGCACATTTATTCCTTTATATGAACGGTCATCGGCGCCGGATGCACTGCGTTTACCTGTTATGGAAGAAGCCGTATTACGATGGCGTTGCCCGGAAAGAGACAATTGCGGAGATGTGTTCTCATCCCCGATGTCACCGGGATCTGATGTACCGCGGACGGTGGTCACCGTTCGCTTAGCCAATTCTGCTTTAGAAGGGGAGAGTAGTTCCCTGCCCGCGAAGAACAGGATGCCTGTAACCAATAGGGACATGCTTGTTATGAACCATCTTCTTTTAGTATGCAACGAACCGTGGATACCCTTCCATACCTTCTCGGAGGGGTACATTTTGTATTGCTCTGTTTTTTCCCTTAGCAGTTGTTCGAATTCATCACTATAGAAGTTGCTCTCCTTCATTATCAAGCATTTTTAGGGATATTTTCATGGTTTGGATTTACATTAACGGATAGCAAACAGCCACTCAGTTTTTTCTCTTGGTTTTGGTAGTATTTTCTTTTTGATCAGAATATCTTCCAGCATTTGTTTCGCCCTGGTGTATTGACTGCGACTGGTACTCTCTTCAATGTCCAGCATATCCGCTATTTCCTTATGAGAGTACCCTTCGATGGCGTACAGGTTCAGCACTGTGCGATAGCCGATAGGTAGTATGCGTATACATTCTACGATCTGCTTTGCCTGTACGATGGAAGGAACGCTTTCTTCCCGCACCTGGACCCCACTGGCGTGAACGATGTCAAGACTTTCATTAAAGCGTTTGTTCTTCTTCAGGTTGTTGATACAGGTGTGGACGATGATCCTTCTGATCCAACCTTCAAATGCACCTTTGTTTTGGAAAGTATGCATCTGTGAAAAAACTTTAATGAACCCTTCCTGCAACATGTCCTCCGCGTCTTCTCTGTTATGAGCAAACCGGTAACAGACCGCCAGCATTTTAGGACTGTACCTGTTGTACAGTTCCCGCTGGGCAGCCGCCGAGTTTTTTAAGCAGCCTTGTAAAATGGCTTCTTCGGTCATATGGTCACCGGAATTGGTTGCCCTGTAATTTAGACAATTTTTATGACGCAAAGCTGCATCCCGTCAAAAAAGATCAGGGCTGAAGGGGAACTCCGGAGCCCCGTCAGATCAGGATTTCGCCCGTCATTTCGGGCGGGATAGGCAATCCCATGATCGTCAATATAGTAGGCGCCAGGTCCCCCAGCTTGCCGGACCGGACCTTCCCTTTCCAGTCCTTGTCGATGATAAAGAAGGGCACCAGGTTCAATGTATGGGCGGTGTTGGGGGTGCCATCCTCATTGACCATATAGTCGGCATTGCCGTGGTCGGCTGTGAGGAATACGGTGTAACCGCTGTCCAGAGCGGCTTTTACCACTTTTTCCACGCATTGGTCCACCGTTTCGGCGGCCTTGATGGCTGCTTCCCAGACGCCTGTATGTCCCACCATATCGGTGTTGGCGTAATTCAGGCAGATAAAGTCAGCCGATCCCTGCCGGATCTCGGGCAAAATGGCCTCGGTCAGCTCGTAGGCGCTCATTTCCGGCTTCAGGTCATAGGTGGCTACTTTTGGTGAAGGCACCATGATCCTTTTTTCTCCTTCAAAAGGCACTTCCCTGCCTCCGCTGAAGAAGAAGGACACATGCGGGTATTTTTCTGTTTCAGCGATCCTTATCTGTTTTAGTCCCTGCCCTGCTATGATCTCACCCAACGTATTCTTCAGATCGTCGTTCTCAAAGATGACATGCACGCCTTTGAAACTTTGATCATACTGGGTCATGGTCGTATAGTCCAGCGACAGTTTTTTCATTTCCTGTTCGGGGATATCCGTCTGCGTTAGCACCTGGGTGATCTCGCGGCAACGGTCTGTTCGGAAATTGAAACAGAGGGCAAAATCCCCGTCCCGTATGACGGCCAGGGGTTGCTGGTCCTCTCCTACGATGACTGTGGGTTTAATGAATTCGTCTGTAATGCCTGCGGCATACGCCTGTTCCACCGCGGCCAGGGCGTCTGTCGCCTTTTCGCCGGTGCCTTTTACCATGGCGTCATAAGCCAGGCGGACCCGCTCCCAACGCTTGTCCCGGTCCATGGCATAGTAACGGCCACTGACAGTGGCAATTTTACCGGTGGTTGCGTTCAGATGTTCCTGTAGTTCGCGAATAAAGCCCAGACCGCTTTTCGGATCTGTATCACGACCATCCGTGAATGCATGTATATACACCTGTTCCAGGCCTTCCTGTTTACAGACGTCGATAATGGCTTTTACATGATTGATATGACTGTGCACTCCGCCATCGCTGACGAGACCCAGTAAATGCAGTGGCTTACCGGCCGCCGCTGCACCGCGGACAGCGTTCAACAGTACCTGATTTTTTGCAAAGGAACCTTCCCGGATGCCTACATTGATACGCTGTAACTCCTGGTAAACGATCCTGCCGGCGCCCAGGTTCAGATGTCCTACTTCCGAGTTGCCCATCTGGCCTTCCGGTAAACCTACCTTTTCTCCGCAGGTCACCAGCGTTGTATTGGGATATTGTTGGTATAACGAGCTGACAAAGGGAACCCGGGCATTTTGGATCGCATCCGATGACTTTTTGCTTCCTAACCCCCACCCATCCATGATGACCAGGATTACTTTCTTTTTAGACATAGATTTCGCTTTGAATGCGCCCGTGGCGCATTGGCCGAAGGCCAGTTATTAGATATTCGAGAATTGGCTCCGCGAAGTTAGGGAGAATAAGGTATTTTACCCCCTAAAAGACAGTTTGGCATGTATTTGGTATTAAGCGAGGCGACTAATATTCTATTATATGAAACGCATTCTCGGATTAGCGGTCCTTTCTGTCGCGCTTGTCCTGGTTTCGTTCCGGCCTGATTATACCATCGACGACATTGCCCTGGCAATGCGGTCCGGCAATATCAATCAACTATCCCGTTATCTCGACACAAGGGTTGATATCGCTCTTCCGGAAAAAAGCGATACTTACAGCAAAAGCCAGGCGGAGATGATCATTCGCGATTTTTTCAACACCAATGTCGTCCGTAATTTTTTGGTCAGGCACAAAGGCGAGAACAGTGGCCTGGAATTCTGCATAGGGGTTCTCCAAACCCGTAATGGCGACTATAGGACCACTCTTTTTATCAAACAAAAAGGCGACAGGCTCCTGCTGCAGGAACTTCGCTTCCAATCTGTCCAGTAGACCCTTCCTCCAACCCGTTCCTTTCCCTTTCTCCAACCTTCTTACCCTGTACCCGCTCAAAACGGTGAATTCCTGTATCTTTACTTCATGGTCAATACTTTTGACGAACAATTGCGATTTCTTGTGGAATCTGCTTTCCGGGAAGATGTTGGAGATGGAGATCATACCACTTTATCCTGTATCCCTCCCGACGCGAGAGGGAAAGCGGTCCTGAAGATCAAACAGGATGGAATTCTTGCCGGCATGGAGATAGCGGAGAAAATATTCCGGCTAAAGGAACCTTCCGCAGTTTTTACTCCTTTTAAACAGGATGGCGATAACATGAGAGATGGTGAGGAGGCTTTCGAAGCAGAGGCATCCGTTCATGTCATCCTGCAATGCGAGCGGCTTATCCTGAACTGTATGCAGAGAATGAGCGGTATCGCTACGCTCACCCGGCAATATGTCGACAAACTGCAGAAGTATAAGACCCGTGTTCTGGATACCCGCAAGGCTACACCCAATTTCCGTTTGCTGGAGAAAGAGGCTGTGCGCATCGGCGGCGGCATCAACCACCGTTTTGGACTTTTCGACATGATCATGCTGAAGGACAATCACATCGACTATGCCGGCAGTTTAGAAAAGGCCATCGAAAAAGCCAATGCATACCGGCAAGCCTACCGGCCGCACCTGAAGATAGAAGTGGAGACCCGTAATATCGAAGAAGTCCAGCGCGTGCTGGACGTCGGAATGGTAGACCGGATCATGCTGGACAATTTTACTCCCCGTCAGCTGTCCAGGGCGCTTGCGCTGATAGGTGAGCAGTACGAGACGGAAGCCAGCGGCGGTATCAACCTGAGCAATGTCGAGGATTATGCCCGCACCGGCGTGGATTATGTCAGCATTGGCGCTCTTATCCACCAGGCGCGGAGCCTGGATCTTAGTATGAAGGCGATTGTAAATAAACCGGCATGAGCAAGAGAAAACCAAACAGCTCCGGTATCGTTTATTCCACCGATCCGGACTTTAGAATGGACGAAGAGCTTCCCCAGGAGAAGACCCTGGCCTCCCGTCAGCAAAAATTACGTATAAAACTGGATACCAAACAGCGGGCCGGCAAAGCGGTGACCCTCGTAGAAGGCTTCATCGGCATACCGGCGGACCTGGAAGAATTAGGAAAAAAATTAAAAGCCTATTGCGGCACGGGCGGTTCCGTCAAGGATGGACTTATCCTTATACAAGGTGATCAGCGGGATAAGATCCTGCAATGGCTGTTGAAGCATGATTACAGCTCCTCGAAAAGGGCGGGGTAATGATGTATTATGAATAATCCCCTGTTTTTTACTTTACTGGTCACACTGGGTATCGGCAGCGCGCTCACGACCCTTATCAGCTTTGTGCTCTATATCAAAGCCCGGACAGCCGAAAGGGATCATCCGGATGAGATGAGCTCCGATAGTCATCGCAGACATGCGGAGCTTCTCCGGAAAGAACGGCTTTATCAGTCCATTCATTTTAAGTCCCTGCTCGTCTTTGTAGCCCTGGGCGTGTTGATCCTGATAGCAATATCCCGGCGGATCGATTGAACGAGCCGCCGGGATGATCTTTTATTCCACCAGTAGTTTGAGTGTCTGTGGCTTCTCTCCTTCCATCACTATCATTATCACATAGCTGCCTTTTGCCAGTCCGGAAGATGGTATGGTCTGGCGGAAGTAACCGGGCTGTGTTACCAGCACCAGCTGTTTTACCACCTTTCCACTGATGTCATAGACCAGGAATTTCAAAGTACCTGCTTTCCATCCTTGTCCTTCCACCGCGAATTGCTGGTCTGCAGCTACGGGATTGGGATAAAGCTTTAATGTCCGGGTTCCATTGGCAGTAGAATCATCAAGAGACAGAGCCGATGTTTCGACCGTGGCTACAACTGCTCCGGCAGTCGCCGTTTTTGTCGTCACTGTCAGCTGATCGCTGGCCGTCAGACCCGTAGAACCTGTTGCGGCGAGCTTGAACACGTAGGTTCCCGCTACCAGCCCGACAGCTTGTGTCTGAGCGGCGTTGGAGTTGACGAAATAAGCGACTGCCGGACCGCTGACCTGTGTCCATTTGTAAGCGGAGACTGTGCTGTTGGTCGCTGTGGCCGAGCCTGTGAGATTTGCCCTGCTGGGCAGCGTAATGGTTTGGTCGGCGCCGGCATTTACGGTAAGCGTGGGCGTTGTGGAGAATGCTTTTGCCGTGATCGTTATTTGATCGCTGGCCGTCAAACCCGTAGAGCCTGTCGCGGTCAGCTTGAATACATAGCTTCCCGCTACCAGTCCCGTGGCTTGTGTCTGTGCGGCAGCGGAATTGACGAAGTAAGCCGTTGCGGGACCGCTGACCTGTGTCCATTTATAGCTGGTGACCGTGCTGTTGGTGGCCGTTGCCGAGCCTGTCAGATCAGCACGGTTGGGCAGCGTGACTGTTTGATCCGCACCCGCGTTAACGGAAAGCGTAGGTGTAGCGGCAGGGTTTACCGTCACAGTCACCTGGTCGCTGGCGGACTGTCCTGTACTGCTGGTAGCAGTGAAGGTAAAGACATAGGTTCCCTGCACCAGTCCGCTGGCAACTGTCTGCGCCTTCGTGGGTGCGGAGAGGGTGGCGGTATTGGGACCGCTGGCCTGCGCCCACTTATAGCTGGTAATGGTACCATTGGCATCCGATGCGGTACCCGTAAGCGTGGCACTGCCGGGTAGTGTAACGGTCTGGTCGGCGCCGGCATTGACGGCAGGCGGTGGTGTGGTCGAGCCGTTGTCGATAACAACATTGTCTCCCTGTCTTTTATATTGAAGCATCCACTGATAGACGTTGAGCCCATTTTGTACGACGCCCGGCTGGTTGGGCGCGCCATAGGTCTTCACCCATCCGCCATGCCCCTGATCGGGAAAGATGGTCATCCACGGGGCCGGATTGGCGCCTTCCTGGTTCAAGAGCTTTATATAATCTGTCGTATAGGAAGTCGGTACTGTGTTATCCACCGAATTGGCTGTGGCCCACACCGGCACATGCGCTTTGACGATCTCGTCCGCCCGTTGAATGACGGGCGTGGAGGCGCCTGCCACCACCAGCAGGCCGGCGATACGTTTTCCGTACAACGCTGCGGAATAGCCAGGATATTCCCAGGCGATGCCGCCCCCCATGCTGAGACCGGTGACGTACATCTTGGTGGTGTCCACCCTGTAGTTCCTGATGGCGTAATTGATCATATCATTGACAGCTATCTGCTCATAGCCGTTCCAGGGCCAGGTATTCAGCTGAGGGCTCACGACGATGAACTCGAAGCTTTTCCCATTGACCGTCACCGGATCAGGGAAGTAGGCGTTGACATTATTGTTCACCTGATAGTTGATCTGCATGGGAGGGCCATTGCGCAGGACGGCGGGCAATGCGCCGGCGCTGCCATCGCCTATTTCTCCTATACCGTGCAGAAATACCAGCAGGGGATATTTCTTCGTGCCTGTACTGTAACTGGCTGGCAGGGAAGTATAAAACCCATGGATAAAGCTGTCGACAATGGTACTTGGATGCGCTGTCAATGTTCTTTTTTGAGAGAAAAGCAAACCTGGGGTGGAGAAGAGGAGGGCCAGGCAAAACAATGCCGCCTGACAGAGTTTGTACAGTTGTTTCATGTTGTTGTATTTGGATGCCCGGAAAGGGAATGGAGTCGGATCAGCAGCGTTTACGCGCGAATTCCATGCCAAAGGTTTGTTAAAACCCCGGTGGAGGCAGTTTTTATTGCAGATGGCTATTGGCCCTGCGCCAGCGAATATGCTTTTTTATCGCCCCACATGTTGAGGAGCTCGGAGGAGCATATCTTGAAATCCCCACTCAGACTGACGTACAGTCCCAGCACATCCTGCTGGTTCAAGGGAGATCCGTCGATGCTTTCAAAACGGACGTTGTACTGATTGACGAGATTCGTATAGACGGAACCGGTAGGCCATACCTGTGTGCCCCTGTTGCTGATGTTGATGAGATTGAACTTTACGCCCGCATGACGTTGACAGCGTTTGGCGATGGTTTCAGGCTGTTCGGAGCTTTCGATAAACAGGTCCACGCCGACGATAAACTCTTTCTGCATTTCTTCGGAGACCATCATCTCGTTACGGGTAAGCTTAAAAGCCGTCTGGGTCACCGGCATGTTGGGTAACAATGGCCGGGCCATGTGCTCAGGTGTCTTGCCGAAGTTCCTGACGATGGCTTCCGCGAAATCCGTTGTATTCAGGGAAGGAGTGTTTCTGTCGCCAAAATCTCCCGTGTGAACTCCCTGTTCCAGCGTATATAATAATGCGTTCTCGATGATGGCGGCATTTTCCATCAGGCCAAGGTGACGGAGCATCGATATACCGCTGAGCAGCAGGGCTGTAGGGTTAGCGATGTTCTTTCCGGCAATATCCGGCGCGGTGCCGTGGACCGCCTCGAAAATGGCGATATGGTCCCCGATGTTGGCCGAAGGGGCAAACCCCAGCCCTCCTACCAATCCGGCACAGAGGTCGGAGATAATGTCACCTTGCAGATTGGTAAGCACTACCACGTCGAATTCCTGGGGACGTACCACCAGCTTCATGGCCAGGTCATCCACGATGACATCGTCGGCTTTTAGCTCCGGGTATTCTTTTGCCACTTCCTGGAAACATTCCAGGAACAGCCCGTCCGTCAGCTTCATGATATTCGCCTTGTGACCGCAGGTGATGCGACGGGCGCCTTTCTTCTTCGCCATTTCGAACGCATATTTGATCACCTGCAGACTGCCCGGCCGGGTGATAAAGCGGCGGCTGAGCGCCACATCCTGTGTCAGCATGTGTTCGATGCCGCCATAAGTATCCTCGATGTTCTCGCGTACGATGGTAATATCTATGGGAATGCCCGCTTTGGAAAACACCGTATCCACTCCATGCAATGTCTGGAATACCCGCTTGTTGGCGTAGGTGTTCCAGGTCTTACGGGCCGTTACATTCACACTTTTCACCCCTTTGCCCTTGGGCGTTTCCATCGGTCCTTTAAACAAGAGCCCCAGCTCCTCGATCGTCTGTTTGGCCTCCGGCGTCATCCCATTGGAAAAGCCTTTGTCAAACACCCACTTGCCCATATCTACGAATATATATTCCAGGGGAACTTTGCCTGCCTTGAAAATATTGAGCACTGCGTCCATGATCTCGGGGCCAATACCATCTCCTTTTGCTACTGCTATCTTCATATTTCAATATATTATACTATTACGGGTGATGCCGGGTGCAAAATTAAGCCAGATTTTCCGCCGATTTTGATTAATTTTAGATAAAATTGATTAGATGGCAAACAAGATCTCAGAAGGCGTGGAAGTAAGCGTTGAGACCTTTTATCAACCGGATTACTCCAATCCTCTTTCCGGTGAATACATGTTTGCCTATCGCATTACCATCGAAAATCATAACAATTTTTCCGTAAAACTGCACCGGCGTCACTGGCACATTTTCGACAGCAATGGGAGCTACCGGGAGGTGGAAGGGGAAGGAGTGGTTGGCGTACAGCCCATTCTCAATCCGGGAGAACGGTATCAGTATGTCAGCGGGTGCAACCTGCGTACTGAAATGGGAAAAATGTATGGTTCCTATACGATGGAGAACCTTAACAATAAGAAAAGCTTCGAGGTCAATATCCCCATTTTTGAAATGATCGTCCCTTTTAAGATGAATTAACCCGAACGAACCGGAGGTTCGTTGGCCGAAGGCCAATAATTAAATGTTTCCGGGCAACGCGTTAAATTTTTGAAAAAAGCGTTGGCCGGATATTTTTGGTGCAACGCCTGACCCGGCCGGATTGTCAATAGAGGGATTTAAAAATTATCCATGAAGGCTCTAACCCTGGTTTTACTGGCTGTTGTTCTCTTTTTCTACTCCTGCAGTAAGAATTCTTTGTCAAATACCCGCAATGAGACCGTGGGGCAATTGAAGTATGGCGGAGATCCCAATGCGGATGGTCTGGGTTATTATATGATCACGGACAGTACGCATGAAACGCTTCACCTGGAGAACCTGCCGGTGGAATACAAACATGAGAATGTCAATGTACATGTAGCTATCAACTTTTTCGATACAGGCCAGACGCTGACGATGGAGGCGCTTCCAGGCACCGTCGGCCCCCGCATCGTTGTTGTCCGGTCAATCCGTAAACTATAAGGACTCCTCTTTTTTGATGGCCGCCCGGTAAAGGGCGTAGCCCATGACGGCGAAGAAGGCGATGCCAAGCAGGTAGTATCCTGTTTCTCCCAGCGTACCCGTCATGGGCCCTTCCACGCTCACTTTTTTCAGAAAGGCCACCACTTTATCCGGTATATTCAGGAAGGCAAAAATGACACCCATCAGCGCGCCTCCTGCCACGAGACCGGTGGCAAACAGGTTCCCTCTTTCCAGTTCCTCTTCTCCTTCTTTGGACGCTGATAATCCCTTTCTTTTTTTCACCCTGTCGGCAAAACCGCGGATCATGCCTCCGATGTAGATAGGCAGGGTGGTAGAGATAGGCAGGTATACACCAATGGCGAAACTGAGGGCCCGGACACCACATAGCTCCATCACCACGGCGAGGAAAGCGCCTGCCAGCACGAAGTTCCAGTCCAGTTTGCCTCCTTGTATGCCTTTGATCAAAGTGGCCATCAAAGTAGCCTGTGGAGCGCTGAATGTACTGCCGATGGCGTGTTTGACACCCTGGGCCTGCAGGTCTGCATTGGGGATATCTAATATTTTGATAGTAAAGCCCACGGCTAATGCGGAGACAATGATCCCTACAAAGAGCGCCAGCTGCTGGTAACGGGGAGTGGCGCCTATCAGGAAGCCGGTCTTAAGGTCCTGAGAAGTGCCCCCTGCGGTTGAAGCTGCAATACAAACCATACCGCCAACTACCAGCGCCATTGCTTCGTATCCTTTTCCACCCCAGCCCACGGCCAAAAAGATGAGACAGGTGCCCATGATCGTGGCAATGGTCATGCCGGAGACAGGGCTGTTGGAAGACCCGATAAGACCTACTATACGGGAAGCCACTGTGACGAAGAAGGCGCCGAATACGAGGATCAGCGCTCCGATGAGCAGACGGCTAAAAAAGTTATCGCCGGGGATGATATTCAGACAGGCGATGAGTATGATCAGGCCAATGCTGCCGAACATTACGACTTTAAGGCTCAGGTCGCGTTCTGTACGGACGCGGCTGTCCGTACCTTTTTCTTTTACGGAGCCGATGCTTTCTTTGAAAGAGGATACAATGGTAGGGATGGTCTTGATCAGGGTGATGAGACCGCCCATGGCCACAGCGCCGGCGCCGATCTGCCGTATATACGCCCTATAGATAGCTGAAGCAGGGTCGGCAAATGTCCTGGTGATGGGATCCCATTTTCCAGGGCCGCCTGCCGTATGTATATCCTTTAGAAAACCCAGCTTTACTTCCTGGAGGGCGATCATTGCAGGATCGACCAATGATGCCAGCAGGGGTTGCATGACCAGCCAGCTCAGTATGCTGCCTGCTACCAATGTGCCGGCTATGCGAGGTCCTACGATATATCCCAGGCCCATATATTCCGGCGTGATGTCGGCCGATACCTGGGCGGAAGGGAAGATGCTGTTCAGGCCTTTATATTTCACCGTATCGAAAACAGGCGTCTCCGCGATGACCTTGAACATCTTTTGCAGCAGCGCATATACAAAGGCAAAACCGAGTCCCTGGAATGCTGTCCTTGCGAAGCTGCCCCCTTTTTCCCCGGCGATCAGCACCGAGGCGCAGGCTGTTCCTTCGGGATAGGGAAGTGTTTCATGTTCCTTGACGATAAGACTGCGGCGGAGGGGGATCATCAGCAGGGTACCCATAATTCCACCGAAGATGGAGAGAATGAAGATGACGGCATAGTTAAAATAATTGCCGGACTCTGCGGAAGAGAGGAAGAGGAATCCCGGCAGGGTGAATACTACACCTGCCGCAATGCTTTCGCTGGCGCTGCCGGTGGTTTGGATGATATTGTTCTCCAGGATGGTGGTCCTGAATAATTTCCGGCCGAGGGTAATGGCCAGCACTGCTATGGGAATGGAGGCTGACACCGTCAGACCTGCTTTTAGGGCAAGATACACGGTGGAAGCGCCGAAGAGGATGCCAAAGATGCTGCCCAACAACAGGGCCTTGAAAGTAAATTCTTTCATTTGGGCGTCGGCACTGACGAAAGGTTGAAATTTCTTTTCAGCCATTATTGATTTTTTTGGAGGGTTAAGCCTCGCCTGTCTTTTCACGGACGATGCGGTTCAGGGATTTGATACGGCTGAAGATCAGGACGCTCCCGATCGTGCCGGCAATAAACCATACCAGAAAAAAGATCTTTTTGTCGGAAAACTTGTCCCAGGAGCTGGTCATGAGCCCGGCGAATTTCCCTCCCAGCGACATGGTGAGAAACCAGCCGCCCATCAGCAGGGAGGTCAGTCTGGGGGGCGCGAGTTTGGATACAAGCGACAGACCCATGGGACTCAAAAATATCTCCGCTACCGTCACCAGGAAATAGGTGCCCCATAGCCATCCGGGAGATACCTTATAATGATAGATAGAGGGGATGGAAAGGACTGCAAATACCATCCATAAGGATGAAAGACCCGAGATAAAAAGTGCGATCCCGAATTTGGCGGGTGTTGTCGGCTCCCGGTTCCTTCTTCTAAGCCAGCCGAACAGCAGCACCAGCAGCGGGGTAAGCGTCACGATAAAAAATGGACCGATGGACTGGAATAGTTCGGCATTGGCCAGCTTTTGCTCCTGGCCAGCCGGCGGCCATTGTTCCCGGGGTACATTATTATAATAAGGGTCCGGTCCAATGGTTTTTACCACATGCCCGCTGTCATCCATGACAGGCATCAGGCGATCGTCTACCTTGTCCGTTTCCCGGGGGGCGGTGCTTACCGTTTGCAGTAAACCCATATGGTCGGCCAGCTTGCTGACTATGGGGGAATTCAACGTTCTGTCCGTATGCCGTTCGGTCCAGAGCGTATAGGCGGTGAAATTCTGATAGTATAATGACCAGAAAATGACGGAGGCGGCAAAGATGAACAATAATGCGCCGATGCCTTTCTTATCTTCTCCTTTGGCCTTGACCCATAGGGAGATGAAATAACCGATCACGGGTACGCAGGCGAAGACGAACGCATCGTTGGAAGGCTTGCCCATCAGGGTCGTATGAAAGAAATGGGAGGGTACATAGAAACCTATGATGGCGGCAATGATGGCAGGGACAAAGACATAAAGAGCGATGCGGGACAACGGCATATCTTCCGGCTGAGCCGGTTTCAACACATCCCCTTCCCGTACCTTGGAAAGATTTAGCCAAAAAGTGATGAGGGCGATGATCATGCCGACACCGGCGGCCCCAAAAGCGTAGCCCCATCCGTACTTATTGCGGAGATAGGCAGCGACGAAATTGCAGAGCAGGGCGCCAATGTTGATACCCATGTAAAAAATATTATAGGCATTGTCCTTCAGTGGTTTCAGGTCTTCCCGGTTGTAGATATTGCCCAGCAGGGTGCTGATATTCGGCTTGAAAAAGCCGTTGCCGACAATGACCAGCCCCAGGGAGACATACATGGTTGTATCTCCCGGCAGGGTAAGGCCCAGGTAGCCGGCGGCCAGCAGGGACCCTCCGATAAAGATCGATTTGATATAGCCCAGGTACCTGTCGGCAATGAGTCCGCCGATGAAGGGGGGAAGCCATATAAGGGCGATAAAGGTGCCGGTGATGTCGGCGGCGGTGCTGGCGTCCATGCCTTTACCACCTTTTTGCCTGCTGTCGAACAAATACAGGAAAAGGATACCGGCGATAAGATAGTAAGCAAAACGTTCCCACATCTCGGTCAGAAAAAGTACATATAATGCTTTGGAATGCTTGCCGGTCCGGGTGGTCGGTGAACTCATGCGATGATTTATTGGCGCCTAAAATACAGATAAATCTCATACTTACTAGCGGTACAGACATTTAATGGACAAAACCTTAAATTTGCCCCGCCCGCCACCCTATGAATAGGACTTACAAGCTTGTGAATCTAAAATAGACCCATGAATATTTTACTGTTAGGCTCTGGTGGTAGAGAACATGCGCTGGCCTGGAAACTTGCCGGCAGCAGTCTCTGCTCCTCTCTGTTCATTGCTCCGGGAAATGCCGGCACCTCCCAATGCGGCACCAATGTTGACCTTTCTCCCACAGATTTTGAAGGCATCCGGAAATTCTGCTCCAAACAAAGCATCGGGCTGGTGGTCGTGGGACCGGAAGAGCCCCTGGTAAAGGGTATTGTCGATTTCTTCGCGGCGGATGCCGCCTTGCGGACGATCTCTCTCATCGGTCCTTCTGCAAAGGGGGCGTTGCTGGAAGGCAGTAAGGCCTTTTCCAAGAAATTCATGGAACGTCATCAGATACCTACCGCATCGTACCGTGAATTCGATACCAGTAATTCTGCTGAAGGTATTGCTTACCTGCAGCAACATTCGCTGCCGGTGGTATTAAAGGCTGATGGACTGGCTGCCGGCAAGGGGGTGGTGATCTGTCAAAACCATATCGAGGCGGTGGCGGAGTTCGAGCTGATGTTACAGGGAAAGTTCGGCGAGGCGGGCAGCAAAGTAGTGGTGGAGGAATTCCTCTCCGGTATCGAGATGTCCGTCTTTGTGCTGACGGATGGTAAGAACTACGTCGTATTGCCCGAGGCCAAGGATTACAAGCGGGTGGGCGAAGGGGACAAGGGTCCCAATACAGGAGGGATGGGTGCTGTAAGCCCCGTGCCTTTTGCAGACGATATTTTTATGTCCAAAATAACACAGCGGATCATTATCCCCACGGTGGAAGGCCTGGCAAAGGAGGATATCGATTATAGGGGATTCATCTTTATCGGCATCATCAAGGTAGGGGAAGATCCGTATGTCATCGAATACAATTGCCGGATGGGCGATCCTGAGACGGAGGTGGTGATGCCCCGTTTAAAGAATGATCTGGTAGCGCTTTTCCAGGCTGTGGCGGAACAGCGTCTCGACAAGGTAAAGATCGAAATAGATCCGCGTATCTGCTGTACCATTGTTGCCGTCAGTGGTGGTTATCCGGGCAGTTATGAAAAGGGTTTCCCTGTTACGGGGTTGGATGAACCGCTGTCTGACGACAGCCTTGTATTTCATGCGGGCACACGTGAGGAAAAAGATGAGGTTGTGACCAGTGGAGGGCGTGTCCTGTGTGTCTCTTCTTTTGCCGACACCGTCTACGAGGCGGTCGACAAGTCGAGGGATGTACTGGAAAAGATCTATTTTGAAGGCATTTACTACCGGCGGGACATCGGTTATGAATTCCTGTAACTAATGTATATATATGTCAAACGAGGTCCATTACAACGATTATCTGCAGCTGAATAAGATCCTGGAGGCACAGGACCCTGAGAGCTTCCGGCGCGGAGAGCCTGCCCATGATGAAATGCTGTTTATTGTCATCCACCAGACCTATGAGCTTTGGTTCAAGCAGCTTTTGTTCGAGACGGACTCCGTCATATATATCATGGAGCAACCCTCCCTCAATGACAATTCTCCCGAATTGCAGACCGTTGTACACCGTCTGGCCCGTTGTGGCACCATTCTGAAAGTGCTGGTGCATCAGATCGACATCATGGAGACCATGACTCCCATGGATTTCCTGGACTTCAGAGATATGCTCCGGCCTGCTTCCGGTTTCCAGAGCTGGCAGTTCAAGCTATTGGAAGCCCGGCTGGGACTCAAATACGAACATCGCTATGGGCAACAGTATTATGTCTCCCAATTGCGACCGGGGGAGGTCGATATCATTAAGAAGGCTGAAAAAGAGTTTTCTCTTTTACAACTGGTGAATAGCTGGCTGGAGCGGATGCCTTTCGGCGAGGGATTCTGGCCGGATTACAGACAGCGCTACCTGGAATCTTTAGCCGAGAGTGAAAAGCAGCATCTCCCCCTCTTCGACAGGATATTCTTCGGTGACACCTCACCGGAGAGCCCATCCGAAGGCCGTTCATTATCCCCGGCTGCCTGCCGGGCGGCATTGTTCATCATGCTTTACCGGGGGTATCCCATCCTGCAGCTGCCTTTCCAGGTACTTAACCAACTGCTGGAGATAGATGAGCAGTTGAGCACCTGGCGCTACCGCCACATGAGCATGGTCCACCGGATGATCGGCACGCGCATCGGGACAGGAGGCAGCACTGGTAAGGATTACCTGAGCGCCGCATTGAACAAGCATCATTTGTTCAAAGAGATTGCCGGCCTCACCAGCTTTCTGATCGAAAGGAAAAAACTACCGCAGCTGGACGCTGAGATGGAACGGCGATTGGGGTTTGCGAGATGATGAATATTTCATTGTAAACATACGCAAGCGCAATTTTTTTCGTTCTGTACAGTGAGTTTTACCCTTTGAAGACAACCTTCAAAAAAAAATTTGGCAGTTAAAGTTTTGTGGAAAATAATCGCATGAATCAAGGGTTTCACCTTTGTAATTCAAATTATTTCCTTCAATTTTGCTGACCGGAATCACCAGAATCGCCGACTTTTAAAAATCTGACCTTTATACTAAAATGGGATTATTCAATTTCCTTACGCAAGAAATAGCCATGGACCTGGGTACCGCCAATACCCTTATCATACATAACGATGAAATTGTGGTAAATGAGCCGAGCATTGTGGCATTGGACCGCAATAATCCAAAAACCGTGCTGGCAGTCGGCAAACGTGCCCTGATGATGCATGAAAAGACCCATGAGAGCATCCGCACTGTAAGACCGCTGAAGGATGGCGTTATCGCAGACTTTAATGCAGCCGAACTGATGATCAGGGAAATGATCAAAATGATCTATCCCAAGAAGCCGCTGTTCCCCCCCAGCTGGCGTATGATGATCTGTATCCCTTCCAGCATCACTGAAGTTGAAAAAAGGGCTGTCCGGGACAGTGCTGAGCAGGCCGGGGCCAAAGAAGTATACCTGATCCACGAGCCCATGGCTGCTGCCCTGGGTATCGGCATAGATGTGGAAGAGCCTGTCGGTAACATGATCATCGACATCGGTGGTGGTACCACCGGTATCACCGTCATCGCGCTGGCCGGTATCGTTTGTGACCAGTCGATCCGGATAGCCGGCGACGAATTCACGGCAGATATTATGGAGGCGCTCCGCCGCTACCATTCGCTGCTGATCGGCGAACGGACGGCTGAACAGATAAAGATCCAGATCGGCGCCGCCCTGAAAGATCTGGATAATCCCCCTGATGATATCCCCGTCAATGGACGTGACCTGGTAACAGGCATTCCCAAGCAGATCATGGTAAGCTACCAGGAGATTGCCGAAGCCCTCGATAAGAGTATTTTTAAAATAGAAGAAGCTATTCTGAAAGCCCTGGAAACAACTCCGCCGGAGCTGGCAGGCGACATTTACCGCCGCGGTCTGTATCTGACAGGTGGAGGCGCCCTGCTTCGTGGATTGGACAAGCGGCTTAGCCAGAAGATCAAATTGCCTGTACACATCGCCGATGACCCTCTGAAAAGCGTGGTCCGGGGCACCGGTATTGCCCTGAAGAACTACGATCGCTATCCCTTCGTTATGCGATAGCAGATGGCCTGCCGAACAAAAAACCAGAAAAAGAACTCCGAAATAAATCTACACAGCGGTGCGTAACGTTTTTCTCTTCATCAGAAGGCATTTCAACTTCCTCTTCTTCCTGGTGTTGCAGATAATAGCGCTTTCCTTTCTCTTTCGCTATAACAAGTTCCACGAAGCCGCTTTTATGAATGTCAGCACCGAGCTTACAGGAAGGATCAATGAAAAATACAACGGTATCGAATATTACTTTCAGCTCAAACGGACCAATGAAGCCCTGGTAAAGGAAAATGTCCGGCTTCGCCAGTTGTTGAAGGAGAATTATGAGGCGCCCGATTCCAACAGAAGAATGATCGTGGACACCATCAAGGTGGATTCAGGCAGGTCCATCCGTAAATACAACTACCTGGAGGCAAAAGTCGTCAGCAGCACTACTGCCCTGCAAGCGAACTATATTACCATCCACAGGGGATTTGCCCAGCAGGTCCATCCCAACATGGGCGTGGTAGGGCCCCAGGGTATTGTAGGGGCCGTGGTCAATGTCAGTGAGAATTTTGCTACGGTGATGAGCCTTCTCCATCGTAACTCTAAAGTGGTCGTCAAGCTGAAGAACGGGGGAGAAAGAGGTACCGTCGAATGGGATGGTCTCAGCCCGTTGTTCCTTACCCTGAAAGATATTCCGAAAAGCGCCAAAGTGGCCAAAGGAGATACGGTCCTCACCAGCCCGATCTCCTACCTTTTTCCCGCCAACCTCATGGTGGGCACCGTTTATGACATTGTCCCGGACAATGCCAGCAATTTCTATACGTTGAAGATAAGACCCTCTACCAATTTCTTTAATATTGAGTATGTGTATGTTGTGGATAACAGGCAATATGAGGAACAAAGGCGCCTGGAGGATTCCACCCGTAAAAAAGTACAATGAGCGAGCTGCTGAAAAATACCATCCGGTTCATATTGTTCATCCTGGTGCAGGTGTTCATCCTTTTTAAGATGCCTCCTTTGCACCGGTTCATCACCCCCTATCTCTATTATCTTTTTATCCTTTGGCTGCCTTTCAGTCTGTCGAGGGCTGGTCTTACGCTGGTGGGGTTCATCTTTGGACTATGCCTGGATTATTTCAGCAAAACGCCGGGTCTTCATGCCGCCGCCTGCACGCTTATTGCCTATGTGAGGCCTTTTGTCATCGGTCTGCTTATTTCCCAGGAGGGCGCCGATAAGAACTATATCGCTCCTTCCATCGTCAGTATGGGATGGGCCCCTTATGCCACCTATGTTCTTGTGCTGACCCTTCTTCATCATACCTGGTTAGTGTTGCTGGAGTGGATGAGCTTCGGGTCTTTTCTTTATTTTTTAGGTAAGGTCATCGCCTCCTCTGCCGTCAGTCTGCTGCTGGTGCTGCTGACAGAATTGCTGTTCTACCGCAAGCAGAAATTTAGGACAAATACGATCTAGTCTTCTGCGAGGACAAACCACGGGTTTGTCGGCCGAAGGCCCATTATTAGCGGTTGCGAACGCAGGATAAATATTTTCACAGATAATCCTGCGTTCGCAATCATTATTAGGCCATCAGCGTTAATATCCCGTACTTTGTAAACTCGTTGATCGTTCTCTCGGCGCTAGTAATCATATGTCTGTATTCAACCAATCCCGTAGTAATATAATCCGCCTCATATTTGCGGGTATGTTCCTGATCATCGCGGCACAATTATTCCACCTGCAAATCATATCCAAAAAGTATAAACAGCAGGCCCAGGAGAATGCGCTGTTCCGGAAAAGCATCTATCCTTCCCGCGGTATCATTTATGACCGTAAGGGGAAGGCCATTCTCAATAACACAATCATGTATGACCTGATGGTCACTCCGGCACAGGTAAGAAATATCGACACAGCTTATTTATGTCAGCTGGTAGGCATCGATACCGCCGAGTTCCGCAGCCGCGTCCTGGATGCAAAGGCGAAGAACGGCTCCTTTCGTCCCACTATCTTTGAAGATCTGCTTCCCCCCGAAATGTATGCACGGCTGGAGGAGAATATATGGAAGTTCCCCGGTTTCAACCTGCAGGAGCGGCCTGTAAGGGTCTATCCTTATAACGCTGCCGCACATATCATGGGTTATGTAGGAGAGGTGGATTCGGCCATTTTACGGAGATCAAATAATTACTATCAGCTGGGGGATTATGTAGGCCGGAGCGGTCTGGAACAATATTATGAGAAAGCGCTGATGGGTCAGCGGGGTATCGAATTCTGGTTAAAAGACAATAAGAACAGGCTGGTAAGGAGATATGGGAATAATGACCTGGATACGCCTGCTATTGCCGGTAAAAATCTCCGTACCTATATGGATATCGAGCTGCAGCAGCTGGCAGAGCGGCTTCTGGCGGGCAAGACGGGCGCTATTGTCGCATTGGAGCCTTCCACTGGGGGTATATTGGCCATGGCTTCCGGTCCCAACTATGATCCCAATTCGTTGACCGGTCCGGACAAACAATCCAACTATGCCCGCCTTGCGCTGGATGTTGCAGGACCCATGTTGAACAGGGCTATTAAAGGACAGTATCCTGCGGGTTCCACCTATAAGCCTATCGGGGCGTTGATCGGGTTGGACGAAGGAGTGATCACCCCTGCCAGCGGCATTAGCTGTCTGGGTAATTATTATGGCTGCAACAAGCCTGTGAAGTGCGACGAGCATTGGGCCGGACATGCCGCCAATCTGCGGTTGGCGATTGCTAATTCCTGTAACTCATTCTTTTGTAACACTTTTCGTCTAACGATCGACAACCCGGAATATCACAGCACTCGAAAAGGATTGATGAGATGGAAGGAATATGTCAACGCATTCGGCCTGGGTCACCGTTTGGGGGTCGACCTTCCCAGTGAGGATGGCGGCAATATTCCGGACACAACGGCTTATGACAAGGATTACAACCGCAGCTGGAACTCCTGTACGATGGTCACTATGGGCATCGGTCAGGATAAAATGCTGGCCACACCGTTACAGATGGCAAATGCCATGTGTATTGTTGCCAATAAAGGGTATTACTATACGCCCCATTTTGTAAAAGATATTGAAGGTGCTGCGGAAGATGATACGGTCCTTAACCGATTTCACATAAAGCATGAGCCGGTGACCCATATACCCAATGATGTTTTCGAGGTGGTGCACAGCGGAATGCAGGATGTGATCGAGAGCGGCACCGGCCGTTCTGCAAGGGTCCCAGGTATCACCATATGTGGTAAGACGGGTACGGCGGAGAACAAGCGGGTCGTGGACAGTCGTATTCTCAAGCTGCACAACCACTCCTGGTTCGTTTGTTTTGCACCCCGTGAGAATCCGAAAATTGCTGTGGCGGTAGTCATCGAGAATGGCGGCTATGGAGCCACCTGGGCGGCGCCTATCGGCTCCTTTATCGTGGAAAAATATCTGAATGACACGTTGCGGAATGAGCGGCTGCCGGAGGTAAACAGGATTGCAGGACAGAACCTGATGCCAAAATTCCTTGTCCGGGTTCAGTTTAAGACCGATTCGACCCGGGCTGCCGACCGGGCGCGCCAGACGGGGGATAGCGCCAGGTTGATGAAATACTTAGACCGTGCTAACCGTGCTTTCCTGCTGGATACTTCAGAAGGTTCGAAAAACCCCCTGATGCAAAATATCCGGAAAATGCCGGCGTACAAGCCGCTGGTACCTAGGACGGTTCCCACAGCTCCGGCTTCGGGGTCAAGACCGGACTCCAGCCACCGTATCACTGCTCCGGATACACCTGCAGTCCGTCGCAAGACAGACACCGGAGTGCACCACCGGCCGCCCGAACCTATTAGTAAACCCACGGATCAGAAGGGGGATTCCACCCAACAATAACTATGAGCCAACGCAACCCTACTATATCGAAAGGAGTCGACTGGGGCCTGGTATGGATCTGGTTTATCCTCTGCGCCATCGGTGTCATCAGCATCTTTGCCGCCTCTTATCATGAAGGCGAGAACATCATACAGGGCTTTATTTCCCTCAAGACGGACTATAGCCGTCAGCTGCTGTTCCTCGTTCTCTCAGGCATCATCGGTACCTTTATCCTGTTGACGGATAGTAAGTTCTTTACCGCCACCGCCAATCTCGGATATGCTTTTGGGATATTTCTTTTGTTGCTGGTGTTTCCCTTCCATACCCGGATAAAAGGGACGGAGTCGATCATCCGTTTTGGAAGCGCCTTCCAGCTGCAGCCAGCCGATCTTTGTAAGCTGTTTGTGAACCTGGCTCTTGCGAAGTATTTGTCCCGTGTTGAAACAAATTTTACCCGGCCCCGCAGCCAGCTGATCGCTGCCGCCATTGCATTGGCGCCGGCCATGCTCAGCATCATGCAGAAGGAGACAGGACTTTCGCTGGTGTATTTCTCTTTCTTCCTCGTCATGTTCAGGGAAGGTCTACCTCCTTCTGTGCTGGTGATCGGTTTTAGTTTTGCCGTTCTCGTGGTGGCGACACTGCTGCTGGAGCCCAATACCCTGGCCATCACGCTTACCGTCATCGCCCTGCTGGCTATCTACATTCTCCGGAGACAGGTAAAGCGCAGCCGTAGTATCCTTTTTCTGATCGTTGGTATCTGGTTTGTTTGTGTGGGGGTGCAGCGATTTGTCGTCCCATTCGTCTTCGATCATGTGTTCAAGCCTTACCAGGTCAAACGTATCTATGACGCCATCGGAAAAGATTATGTCCCCAAGGACCTGGCAACCGAGGCGGCGATAGAGAATGAGCAAAAAGGTAAGAAGAAGGATAATAACTACAATGTCAAGCAGAGTAAGATCGCCATCGGTAGCGGCGGTCTCATCGGAAAGGGGTTGCTGAAAGGTACGCAGACCCGTTATGATTTTGTACCCGAGCAGAAGACAGACTTTATCTTCTGTACTATCGGGGAAGGTTTTGGCTTTGTAGGAAGTATAATATTCTTAGGCATCTATATTCTATTGCTTATGCGGATAGTCTCCGTTGCCGAGCGACAGCGAAGTGTATTCAGCCGGTGTTATGCCTATGGGGTCGCGAGTGTGCTGTTCTTCCACATCGTCATCAACGTTTGTATGACGGTGGGACTGGCGCCTGTCATTGGGATACCCTTGCCCTTCATCAGCTATGGAGGGACGAGCCTGCTGACCTTTAGTGTCATGCTTTTTATCCTGGTGCGTCTGGATGCCGACAGACAGATGGTATTACGTTAAAGGCTAAATTTGCAGGATGAAGATCATTCCCCTGTCTGAAGGCGCTTTCACTATCGACAAGACCAAATTATTTGTTCCGTTTGATACAGCGAAGGATGACCTGCAGCAACGTCCTGTTGGAAGCCTGTTGGTAGAGGTACAGCCTTTTGCCGTTGTCACCAGCGAAGATGTGCTGGTATTGGATACGGGATTGGGGTTTGAGATAGATGGGGAGCTGCAGATCCATCGTAACCTGCGTGCGGCAGGTATCGACCCTGTAAAGGTCACCAAAGTGTTGATGAGCCATCTGCATAAAGATCATGCGGGAGGTATCAGCAGAGAGGTGGAAGGCCGTCCGGGTATCCGGGAACTTTCTTTTCCCCATGCGACTTACTATATTCAGCGTAAAGAGCTGGAATATGCCTATAAAAAGGGGCCTTCTTCTTATATCACTGAAGAGCTGGACCTGCTGAAGGATACGCCCAAAGTGATATTCCTTGATGGCAACGGCGTGCTGGATGGATATATTAAATATGAGGTCACGGGCGCCCATTGTCCTTATCACCAGGTATTTTGGATCGTGGATGGTGGGGAAAAAGTATTTTTTGGGGGCGATGTAGCTCCCCAGCTGCAGCAGATGAAAAGCCGGTTTGTGGCAAAATATGACGATGATGGCAAAAAGGCGATGGAGTTGCGACAGCAATGGTGGGAGGAGGGAAGACGGGAGGGATGGAGCTTTCTATTCTATCACGATGTAAAGACGCCTGTATTTCCTGCGCAGGGTTAAGTGCCGGGCCCTTAAAAAAGAGGCCTGCCCTGGAAAGAGCCGGCCGTTGCTAACCTATGAAAAACACCAGGTTCAAATATCGTTAATAGAGTACCCCCCAATAAAATTAATCGGTCAATAAGTAAAAAATAGCGGTCTATTGAGATTGTTGATCGTTGTTACTCGCCGCCGAAGGGTCTTCGTTGCATTTGCCTTCGTTGCATTTCCTTTTGTACAAAGCCGGCAAAGTCTTTTTCGGCCCGGAAGAACTGGTTGACCTTTTCAGGAGAGAGGGCCTTGCTAAATTCGCCGCTATACTTTTTTCTTATGTTGAGAAGGGCTTCGTCCAGCTCGATTTCGTTTTGACGGTCACGATAGGTAAGATAGGCTTGTCTGACTTCGGCGGCATACCGGTTGTAGATCGGCCAGAAGCGTTCGGCTTCTTCCGGGGTAAGGTCGAGGCGTTTGGTGATAAAAGCGATCTTCATGGCTTCCAGGGCGGCTCCGGGGCGCTGCTGTCTTTGTCCTCCCTGGGCCAGGCCGGGGAGGGCGAACCAGCCCAGTAAGATCAATACGGATAGTATTTTTTTAATCATGATCGCTCTTAATTCGTTGGATAATCTTTAAGACCTCCATGCTCATCCATGTACTGTGTCAGCTCATTGTCCGAAACATCCCCCAAAAAGTTTTTTATATCATTGTCCGAGAACTCCAACGAAGCTATGCTTTTTCCAAAGGCATCATCCTGCTGGATCGGCGCCATATGGTTATCCTGATTGTCCAGGTAGCTCTGGATGTCCTGGTCGCTGACCCGGGCAAGGCCCTGTGTTACATCTGCGCCGGTCAATCCCTGTCTGCCGGCAGGTGTATGCAGACGCAGCCAGCCGATGGTAAAGATAAAGCCTACTATAACGGCTGCTGCTGAATATTGCCACCATGCGTTCCTTTTCCGGCTCATGGAAATAACCCTGGCGGGAGAGGCGGGTTTTACCCTGGCCGATATGATCTCCGGAAGGCTCTCGAAATATCCTTCAGGAACCTGGTAGGCGGCCTTGCTCTTCAAACCAGTCATCAGCGGGGAAAGGCTTTCCTCCTTTACAGAAGCCGCCGGTTCCAGTGTATCGAAATACCCTTTCGGGAGGCTGTAAGGCATTTTTTTATCGATCCGGCTTAATAAAGAAGACAGTCCGGCCAACTCTTCCCGGGCATCCGGGACATGCTCCTCCTGCGTCATCTTTATCTTATCCATCATCCGGGCTGCAAAACCTTCAAAATAGCCAGCAGGGACACTGAAAACAGGCTCCTTACCCCATTCGGAGGGCAGGCCGATATTCTCAGCATCCGTGGGACCTGTCAGAAGGCTCAGCATTTTGTCAGGGAATGCTGCAAAATATCCTTCAGGTACCTCAAAAGGCATTTGCCGGGAGATCCCGGCTATCACCATGCTCAGCTGCCCCAATTCTTCCGATATTTCTTTCTTCAGTTGCATGTACTTTTCAGACCCGGCGAGGTAATTAAAGTTTAATGGTTTAGGATATAATCCTCAATTTTTTTCACAGCATGGTGATAAGATGCTTTTAAGGCTCCCTCGGAAGTTTCCAGTGTCCGGCTCATTTCCTCGTACGGCATCTCGTCGTAATAGCGTAAATTAAATACAAGTCGTTGTTTTTCAGGAAGTTGCTGGATCGCCAATTGAAGTTTCCATTCCAGTTTGTTGGCATCGAAGTGCTTGTCCGCCAATATCTTGTTACTCAGGCCCGATTCCGACTCGTCCAGGGGTAAGGCCGATTTCCTTTTTTGCTGGTCCAGAAAACTGAGGCATTCGTTGGTAGCGATCCTGTATAGCCAGGTGTATAGCTGGCTGTCTTCCCGGAAATTCTCCAGGCCATTCCATACACGTATGAACACATTTTGCAATACGTCATTGGCGTCCTCATGATCTACTACCATGCGCCGAATATGCCAATATAGCTTTTCCTGGTATTTTTTTATAATAGCAGTGAAGGCTTTCTCCTTTGTGTCAGGGCTTCTGAATTGAATTAGCAATTCTGCATCATGGATCGTCACCCCCATAGGCTTCTTATTTATTTTTCCTGGCTATGACCTTTTCGGCGGCAGCCACGATGTTCGGCGTATCCAGGCCATATTTTTTAAGGAGGTCGGTGGGGGTGCCACTTTCTCCAAATGTATCATTCGTGCCTATGTATTCAACAGGAACAGGAAGATGCCGGGCAGCCACCTGTGCAATGGCGTCTCCAAGTCCGCCGATGATATTGTGCTCTTCTGCTGTTACGGCACAGCGGGTCTTTTGAAGGGATTTAAGTATGGCGGCGGTGTCCAGCGGTTTGATCGTATGGATATTGATCACTTCCACGGAAATACCTTTTTCTTCCAGTATCCGTCCGGCTTCTATCGCTTTCCATACGAGGTGACCGCAGGCGAAGATGGTGACATCCGTACCTTCGGAGAATACCTGGGCTTTTCCCATCTCGAAAGGAAGCTTATCTGTAAAAATAGGCCACACGGGGCGGCCAAAACGAAGGTATACAGGTCCGACATAGTCTGCGATAGCCATGGTTGCGGCTTTGGTTTGGGCGTAGTCGCAGGGGACGATCACGGACATGCCCGGGAGCATTTTCATCAGGCCGATGTCTTCGAGGATCTGGTGGGTAGCACCGTCCTCGCCGAGTGTGACGCCGGCATGGGAAGCGCATATTTTTACGTTCTTACCGGAATAAGCCACGGACTGACGGATCTGGTCATATACCCGGCCTGTGGAGAAATTGGCGAATGTGGTGGTATAAGGTATTTTTCCACCGATGGTCAATCCGGCTGCAATGCCGATCATATTGGCCTCGGCGATGCCGCATTGTACAAAACGCTCGGGGAATTCTTTCATGAACTGATTCAGTTTCATCGAGCCGGCCAGGTCGGCTGTCAATGCTACAATATTCGGGTTCTTACGGGCCGCTTCTGCAATGCCATCTCCAAAACCGCTCCTGGTGTCTTTATTGCCGGTGACTTGAATCTCTTTTAACATGAATGAAAATTTTGTGATGCAAATTAACGGCAAAATTTTAGTTCAGCTCGGAAAATTTTCCATTGTAGAACTTCTCGTCGGCCTTTAGTTTCTGCTCCCACTTCCAGGCGGTGGACATCATGTCTTCCAGACCGAATTCAGTGTGCCAGCCGAGCTGTCGTGTGGCCAGGTCGTTATTGGCATAGATAGCTATTACGTCTCCCGGGCGCCGGGGTCCGATCTGGTAATTCAATTTCACGCCGCTGACCTTTTCAAAAGCCTTGATGGCCTCCAGGACGGTGACGCCATTGCCCGTCCCCAGGTTGAATACTTCGGCCGCTTTATTCATTTTACCTGCCAGCATATACTGAATGGCAAGCGTATGTGCGTGCGCAATGTCACTGACATGAATAAAGTCGCGGATACACGATCCGTCGCGGGTGGGATAATCGTCTCCATGTACGGTCAGCTGCGGCAGCTTGCCGATGGCCGTCTGGGTGATGGCCGGCACCAGGTTGGCAGGTCTTCCGATGGGCATTTCCCCGATGAGAATGGAAGGATGGGCGCCCACCGGATTAAAATAGCGCAGAAGAATGCTCTTTGTATGTATCGTTGCCTTTGAAAATTCATTGATGATCTGCTCACCCATTTGTTTGGTATAGCCGTAGGGCGACTCAGCCGGTTTAGGAGGCGTCAGCTCAGTCACGGGGATCACATCGGGATTGCCATATACCGTACAGGAAGAAGAGAATACAAAATGGGGAATGTCGAATTCCTGCACGCATTTCAGCAGATTGATCAGGGAAAGAAGATTGTTCTCGAAGTACATCAGGGGTTGCTCCACCGATTCGCCCACCGCCTTATAGGCTGCAAAATGGATGATGCCGGCGATATTCTCGTTTTCCTGGAAAATGGCGTAGGTATCATCATAGTTGCAAAGGTCTACTTTGTAATTCTTGACCTTTTTGCCTGTGATCTTTTCCACCCCCTCCAATATCCTCGGGGAAGAGCGGACATTGTTATCCACGCAAATAACCTCGAATCCATTGGCAATAAGGTCGACTATCGTATGACTGCCTATATATCCGCATCCGCCTGTGACAAGAATTTTCTCCATAGCTAGGGTAAATTACAAGGGAATTTATTAATGAATTAAATTGATAAGATACTGGCCATATCCACTCTTTAACAAAGGTTGCGCCATCTTTTCCAGCTGCTGCTTGTCGATAAAGCCTTTCCGGTAGGCTATTTCCTCGATACAGGCGATCTTGATGCCCTGTCTTTGTTCGATCACCTGTACGAACTGGGACGCCTGCATCAGCGAGTCGAAGGTCCCGGTGTCAAGCCAGGCAGTGCCGCGATCCAGGATGGACACTTTCAATTTTCCCTGCCTGAGGTATTCCCTGTTGACATCCGTGATCTCATATTCGCCGCGGGGGGAAGGTTTCAGGCTTTTGGATATGTCTACTACTGTGTTGTCGTAGAAATAAAGTCCGGGTACTGCGTAGTTGCTCTTAGGTTTTGCGGGTTTTTCTTCGATGGAAATAGCCTTATTGTCCTGGTCGAACTCTACTACCCCATAACGCTCAGGGTCGCTGACCTGGTAAGCGTATACAATGCCGCCGTCGGGGTTTGCATTTTTCTCCAGCTGTTTGCCGAGACCTGCACCATAGAATATATTATCTCCCAACACCAACGCTACCGGATCCTTTCCGATAAAGTCCGCCCCGATGACAAAGGCCTGGGCGAGTCCATTGGGTAAAGGCTGTTCGGCATAAGAGAATTGTAGTCCCAGCTGCGACCCGTCTCCGAACAGTTTTTTGAATAAAGGAAGATCATGTGGGGTAGAAATGATCAGTATCTCATGGATGCCGGCTAACATCAGGGTAGAGAGGGGATAATAGATCATGGGTTTATCGTATACAGGCATGATCTGTTTGCTGATGGCATAAGTGATCGGGTGCAGACGAGTGCCGGACCCTCCGGCCAGAATAATTCCCTTCATAGTAGATCGGCTCTATTGGTTATCAATTACATACGGACTATGGTCCGTCGCTAAAATCCACCGAAAATAGCAAAGAAATGTTAACCAGCCATGATTTATTCAAGCTTTCAGACAATCGTTTGCCACAACCGTTTGCACAAGTGAAGGGGCATCTACCGTACAAGGCTTATGAGAAAGTAAACGATGGCAGCCAGCAGTGCACTGACGGGTATCGTCAGTATCCATGCCCAGAGCAGGTTGATAGTAACACCCCACCGTACTGCAGACAGACGGCGCGTAGCGCCTACCCCGATGATGGAACCTGTTATAGTGTGTGTGGTACTTACCGGGATACCCAGCTTTTCAGAGAGGAATAGGGTGACTGCTCCTGCTGTTTCGGCAGCTACTCCTTCCAGGGGAGTGACCTTGGTGATCCTTGTACCCATGGTCTTTACGATCTTCCAGCCGCCACTCATCGTACCCAGGGCAATGGCTGTAAAGCTTGCCAGGGGCACCCACATATTGGCATTGACGAATTGCATAAAGGTCATTTCATGACCCTGGGATTTCTGGTAAAAGATCATGGCTGCGCCGATGATCCCCATTACTTTCTGGGCATCGTTGCCTCCATGTCCAAGGCTCAGCAATGCGGAGGACAGCAGCTGCAGCCGTCTGAACCAATTGTCAGCTCTGTATGGATTTGCCCGGCGGCAAATGTTCAGGATGATGATGGTAATGATAAAGGCGACGATCATACCGATGAAGGGCGCCAGGAAAATAAAAAGGAAGGTCGGGACTACTTTGGCATAATTGATAACATCGACACCGTTTTTCGACAACGCTCCTGCATGGGCCAGCGCTGCGCCCATAAATCCTCCCAGCAAAGTATGGGAAGAGCTGGAAGGGATACCGAACCACCAGGTGAGGAGGTTCCAGCAGATGGCGGCTATCAGGCCGGAAAAAATGACCTCCAGGTTGATGAATCCGGGGTTGACGGAGCTGGCAATGGTATTGCCGATCTTGAACTCTCCAATGATATAGCGTGAGATAAAAAAAGCGGCGAAATTGAAAACCGCGGCCCAAAGCACCGCCTGGAAGGGGGTGAGGACCTTGGTCGAAACGATGGTTGCTATGGAATTAGCCGCATCATGAAACCCGTTGATATAATCGAACACCAGGGCGAGGATAATAATAATAACCAGGAAGCTCATAACCTATCAGGCGTATTTAATAATGATGGATTCTATTACGTTGGCAGCATCCTCGCATTTATCGGTGACGATCTCCATGACCTGGTAGATCTCTCTTTTTTTGATGACTTCCTTGGCATCCGCTTCTGTCTCGAACAGCCGTTCGATACTGAGATCGAATATGTCATCCGCCTGGTTCTCAATACTGTTGACTTTTACAAGGGCATCCGTGATCTTGCGCATATCCCGCATATTGCGGAGCTCCCGTACGGCAATCCGGATCTGGGCCGTTCCCTGTTCGATGAGGTCGGCCATTTTCTGGATGCCCGTATCGTTGGGGTTTACTTTGTAAAAGTTGATCTTTTTGGTGGTGGCGTAAATGTAATCGCAGATATCGTCCAGGGAACTGGCGAGATAGTGGATATCCTCCCGGTCGAAAGGAGTAATGAAGTTCCTGCCTAACTCGGTGAATACGCGGTGCGTAA
>Ga0105238_10000490_pt1 | contig 41680 bp, 31 predicted proteins | sample KBSC34metaG_FD_81526 | JGI IMG/M metagenome (GOLD analysis project Ga0105238, IMG submission 81526) | Corn rhizosphere microbial communities from Kellogg Biological Station, Michigan, USA - KBS C3-4 metaG | ecosystem: Host-associated > Plants > Roots > Rhizosphere > Soil | place: Michigan, USA...
GCCGCCAAGGTCATGCCGGCCTTCCGATAAAGAAGCGAGCATCACACCCATGAACCTCGACAAGCTCTACCATGTCGGAATCGTCGTTGATGATTTCGACGCCAAGTTCGAAAACCTGCGCCGCGAGCTGAACATCACTTGGTCTCCGATCATCGACGTCGATATCAGCATGTGGACCCGTGATTTCGGCGTGCGGAAAATCCGCGCGCGCGCGGCCTATTCGGTCACGTTTCCTCATCTGGAGCTGGTCCAGGCGGTCCCGAACACGCCCCTGACGTCAGACAGCAGCCGCCCGATCCATCATTTCGGCGTCTGGAGCGACGACCTGAAGCGGGACTCCGATGCGCTCGTGGCGCAGGGCTACCCCAGGATCATGTACCCCGAACATAACGGCGAGATGTTCGGCGTGGCCTATCACCTGCGGCCGGACGGCATGAAAATCGAATTGGTCGACCGCACCAGCTGGGGGCACTGGGATGCATTTCTCGCCGGCAAAGTTCAACACGAAGTCGCGCTGCCAGAGCTCCCGGTGGAGAAAGACGGACAGCGATGACAGCGCATTTCCAGATTTATGAGGGGGCGGAGCGGTGAGCGAGACACACGGGCTGATGCGGCCGGATAATGTTCCGGCGGAACTCGTGATCGACTACGACTTCTACAGCGCGCCGCGCGACCGCGACCTGCAGCTCGATACCGCGCGCCAGCTGCATGCGGGACCGGATATCCTCTGGACCTACCGGAACGGCGGACACTGGATCTTCAGCCGCGCCGAAGACGTGGAATATGCCCAGCGCGATTCCGAGCTGTTTTCCATGCGGGAAGTGACGCTTCCGCCGGGCACGACGCCAACGCCGTCGGTTCCGCTGGAAAGCGATGAGCCCGAACACGCGCAATACCGTGCCGTTTTGGCTCCGGCCTTCGATCCGCGCGCGATCGCCGCGCTGGAGCCGGGTGTCCGTGAGCTGGCTGTGGCATTGATCGAGGGGTTCAAGGCCGCCGGCCGCTGCGAGTTTGTCTCGGATTTCGCCGCCCATTTGCCGATCGTCATCTTCATGCGCATGGCCGACCTGCCGCCGAGGGACCGCACGATGCTGGTGCGATGGACCAACGACGCGGTGCGACCCGCCAGAACCGAGGACAGGATCGAGGCCTATGAAAACACCAACGGCTATATTCTGCGCTTGATGGAGGAACGGCGTGCCAGCACCGCCGACGACATCATTTCCCGGGTCATGCGCGGGCAGATGGCCGACCGGCCAATGACCGACATCGAGAAGCAGTCGATGATCCTGAATGCACTCTTCGGTGGGCTGGATACGGTGACATCGGCCATGTCGTTCGTGGCGCGCTTTCTGGCTCTCAGTTCCAGCCATCGGCATCAACTGATCGAGCGGCCGGAGCTCGCAAGCCGGGCGATCGAGGAGCTGCTGCGCCGTTACGGGGTGGCGAACACAGCCCGCACCATCACGCGGGACTTCGAGTACAAGGGCATCTCCTTCCGGGCCGGAGACCGGGTTCTCGTGCAGGCGATGGCCTACGGCCTCGACGAGCGTCGCTTTCCCGACCCCCTTACGGTCGATTTCGAGCGCAAGGACATGCGGCACGCCACCTTCGGCAACGGGCCCCATCGCTGCCTCGGAGCTCTCCTTGCGCGCACCGAGATGAAGATTTTCCTGTCGGAATGGCTCGCGCGGATTCCCGATTTCTCGCTGGATCCTCACGATCCGCCTGGCGTCGCGGGCGGCATGGTCAACAGCGTGGTTCGGCTTCCGCTGGTCTGGCCGTCCCGCACCCCGTCCTGAAATCGGGGGCAGGACTTTCAGCGAAGCGCATAGCCCAGCACGTAGTCGCCGACCGCCGTAGCAAGGCCACCATGCCCGCCGGCGGCGACGACCACGAACTGTCGCCCGGAGGAACCGGATAGATAGGTGATCGGGGTCGCCTGTCCCCCCGCCGGCAGGCGCGCCCGCCACAATTCGCGGCCGGTGCTTGTCTCGTAAGCTCTTATGTACCGATCCTGCGAGGCTGCGATCAGGAACAGCCCGCTGCGCAGCGAAACGGCGCCGCCGGCGCTCGGCACTCCGATGGGCAAGGGTAGCCCGAAATGCCAGCCGAAGGGACCATTGTCGATGCTCGTTCCGAAAGGCTTCTTCCAAAGCAGCAGCTGCGTCTTCAGGTCGATGGCTGAAATCTGCCCCCAGGGCGGGTTTGAGCAGGGAATTCCCAGAGGCGACAGGAAGGGCAGCGCCAGCGCCGCGTAGGGTGTCCCGACCTGGGGAAGGCCGGCATGGGCGCCGGCAGCCTGCGTCAGGCTCTCACGCCCGATCGCGCTGTCCGGCGCCATACTCGGCGGCGTGCTAAGCCCGATCGTGTCGGCGACGGCCCGTGGAATCAGTCTGGTGACGAAAGGGGAATGGACCGTGTTGGCGATCAGGATCTGGCGGTCCTCGTCAATCGCGACCCCGCCCCAACTGAAGATGCCGGCGCTGCCCGGATAAGACAGGCTGCCCTGGACACTCGGCGGGGTGAATTGGCCCTGGTATCTCAGCTCCCTGAAGCGGATGCGGCACCAGAGCTGGTCCAGCGGGGTCATGCCCCACATCCGGGCCTCGGAGAGATCGGGACCGGCGTAACTCGGCATGCCGGTCGAGTAGGGTTGGGTCGGGGCGGTGTAGTCGTCGGGCTCGGCCCCCTGCGGCACGGGCTTTTCCGCAACTGTGACGAGCGGCGTCCCGGTGCGCCGGTCGAGCACGAAAAGCTCGCCGCGCTTGGTCGGCTGGATGACGGCGGGGATCGTGCCGCCGTCTGTGGGGAAGTCTATCAGTGACGGCTGGGCCGGCAGGTCATGATCCCACAGATCGTGGTGATCCATCTGGAAATGCCACCGCGGCTGCCCGGTCTTCACGTCCAGTGCAACCAGCGCGGTGCCGTAGGTTTCTGCGGCTTCGGACCGGTGGCGCGCGTAGAAATCCGGCGTCGCATTTCCAAGCGGAACATAGACGAGTCCCAGCTTTTCATCGGCGCTGAAGGGCGGCCAGGCGTTCGGTGTGCCGGGTGTATAAGTTTCTCCCGGTCCGGGCGCATTCGAGAGGTCCGGCCGACCCATGTCCCAGGCCCAGGCGAGCTGGCCCGTGACAGCATCGAATGCGCGGATCACACCCGAGGGCGCTCCCACCATGGTTCCATCCATCACGAAGCCGCCGATCACGGCCTTGCCGCCGACGATGGCCGGCGGCGACGACGGAAAGGCATAGCCGAGCGGATATGGGCCAAGATCCTTCAGGAGATCGATCTGGCCACCGCTCCCGAAACTTGGGCAGAGCTGGCCGGTATGGGCATCGAGGGCCATGAGCCGGCCGTCGATGGTCGGCGCGATAATCCGCTCGGGGCAGTCCGATACCGGACCCTCGGCACGATAAAACGCGACGCCGCGGCAGGCATGGTTCGGCGCCCACCCTTGCCGGACATGCGGATCGAAAACCCAGCGCCGCTGACCGGTCTCGGCGTCGATCGCGTGAACGATGGAATGGGCTGTGCAGAGGTAAAGCGTGTCGCCGACCTTCAACGGCGTCGCCTCGAACGTCCAGATACTCTGCGCATCGGCCGCATTTGGCAGGTCGCCGGTCCTATACGTCCAGGCGAGCCGCAATCGATGAACATTGTCGGGGGTGATCTGGGTCAGCGTGGAGTATCGCGCGCCGGCCTCGGTCCCGCCGAAGGCGGTCCACTCGGTCGCCGAGCCAGGGGTGACGGCGATCCGCGGCTCGTCGCCGAGCGGCTCACGCGCAAACACCAGCACGGCGACGGCTGCGACCATAACGGCCGCCACGGCCGCCTTCAGGTGCATGTCCGTTCGCCACAATCGCATGGTCACGCGCCGGGCGGCCGGGCCAAGATACCACGCGCCCAGTAGGGCTGGCCCTCCCAGCCGGGCAAGCAGCGCCCACGGCTCCAGCCCCGCCTCGCCGATTGACCAGAGAAGCGTGGCGAGAAGCCAAAGCAGGTAGAGCGGCCCCGCGAACCGACTCTTCCGGAGGATCAGTATGCCATCGAGCACGAGGGTGGTGCCCGTCAATAGGTAGTAAGGTGATCCGCCGAGCGCGACCAGCCGGCCTCCGCCGACAGACAGGACGGCGCCGATAAGCAAAACCACTACGGCGAAAACCCACCGTGAGATGGTGCCTCCGTTTCCCATGATACTGCGTCCCCGGTTCAATATTTCGGGCCATGAATTCGACCGGGGGACGACGGTCAGCTTCGTCCGCGCGGACGAGGGACCGAAATATCGGGCGCCTTCAGCGGGCGGACCGGTTACCGCTGATAGCCGATTGTCAGATCGTTTTGCCTCCGTCCGCGATCAGGATCGCGCCGGTGACATAGCTCGCGAGATCGGATGCGAGGAACAGAATCGCGTTTGCGATCTCCTCCGGCTCCCCGAAGCGGCCCATGGGAATGCCGAGCAGCGCTTCTTTCGGAGCGCCCTCGATCATCGGCGTGCGAATGACGCCGGGGCACACGGCATTACAGCGGATTCCGCGATCGGCATATTCGACCGCGGTCGCCTTGGTGAGCTGAATGACACCCGCCTTCGATATCGAATACGCGGATACGGAGCGCTCCGGATGGTAGCCCGCGGTCGACGACATGTTGACGATTGCCCCTCGGCCCTGCTGCGTCATCACCGGCAGGACCGCGCGCGTGAACCGGAACATGGCGCGCAGCCCGATATCCATGACGTGATTCCACTGCGCATCGCTGACCTCGCCGACAAGGGCGCCGGCGTCTGCACCACGCCAGGGGGCGAAGGCGTTGTTGTGGAGGAAATCGACACGGCCGAACCGCTCGACGGTGACGGACACCACGTGCTCGCCGGCGTCGGCATCAGCCACGTTTTCCTTGATCGCGAAGGCCTCTCCGCCAGCCTTCCTGATCTCACCCACGACGCCCTCTGCTCGCTCCAGGTCGAAATCGACGATGACGACCTTGCCGCCGGCGCCGGCCCAGCCGAGCGCCGTAGCCCGTCCCATGCCCGAGCCTCCGCCGGTTATCACGGCGACCTTGTCGTGGAACCGCATCTCAACCCTCCTTTCGGACCGATATCAGGCCTGGGCTCGCAACCCGGCCGCGGCGATGCCTTCGAGGGCACAGATTTCGTCATTGTCGGACAGGTCGCCGGTTACCCCGACCGCACCGATCGGCAGGCCGAGCTCGTCCACGACGATGACCCCGCCGGCTGCGGGAACGAGGCCCTGTGGAGCCGCCCGGGTCAGAGAGCCGACGAACGGCGCTCGTTCGGTCGCCATTTCACCGATCTTGCGCGACGAAACGCCGAGGCCCAGCGCGCCCGTTGCTTTGCCCACGGCGATCTGGGGTCGCAGGATCGACCCGCCGTCCTGGCGTTGAAAGGCGATCAGGTGGCCGCCGGCGTCGAGCACAGCGACGGAAAGCGGCTTGAGGCCAAGTGCGCGGCCTTTCGCGAAGGCTGCATCGATAACGGCGTTGGCTTGATCGAGCGAAATGCGAGTCATTTTGGTATTCCTGGGTTGGTGAGATGCGAGAGGTCGTCCGGAACGGGGCCGCCGGTTGCCCAATCGAGCAGTTCTACCGTGTGGACGGCCGGTATGCCTGACCATTGCCGGATCTGAACTGCGCAGCCGATATTGCCCGCTGCGACGACGTCCGGCTCCAGCCGGGCGAGACAGTCCGCCTTGCGCCGGCCGAGCTGGTCCGCAATGTCGGATTGAAGAATGTTATAGACACCTGCTGAACCGCAGCAGAGATGAGCTTCGGCCGGTGTCCGCACGTCAAAGCCCGCGGCGGCGAGCAGCCGCTTGGGGATGTCCGTCACCTTCTGCCCGTGCTGCAGCGAACAGGCGGCATGATAGGCAACGGTGAGACCTTGGCCGTTTCCAGCCGGCATCTCCACGTCGGCGAAGATTTCGCTGATATCTTTGGCCAACCGGGCGATACGCTCCGCGCGCTCTGCGTAGATGGGATCTTTGCGCAGCATGAAGCCGTAATCTTTGATAGCGGTGCCGCAGCCCGAGCTGGTCATGACGATCGCCGCGACATCGCCGTCGTCCAGAGCCCGGCTCCAGGCATCCACGTTACGTCGCGCCGCCTGGAGGCTGGCCTCCTCGCGTCCCATATGATGGACCAGTGCGCCGCAGCACCCTTCGCCGCTGGCGAAATGAACTGCATAGCCGACGCGATTCAGCAGGCGCACCGTAGCCGCCTGGATCGCTGGCCGCAGAACCGGCTCGACGCAGCCCTGCAGCAGAATGACCGTGCCCCGCCGACCTGCCGCAGATGGCGGCCGTCCCGCGCGCGCCGGCAACCTGGGTGGTGCGAGGGCCAGCATGGCAGCGACCGGACGCAGCGCGGCGGTGCGCGCGAACAGCGGTGCCAGTGGGCGCGCGAGCCGGGCCAGACGCAGAGCGGCGCGAAAGCGCCCGGAATAGGGCAGGGTTGCTGCGAGAACGCCCCGGATCAGCCGCTCGCCCCAGGGACGCCGATGATGCCGCTCGATATAGGCGCGCGCATGGTCGACCAAATGCATGTAGTTCACGCCTGAGGGACAGGTCGTCATGCAGGACAGGCACGACAGGCAGCGATCGACGTGTTTCACCACCGTGGCGGACGGAGCCCGATCGTTCTCGAGCATGTCTTTCATGAGATAGATGCGGCCGCGGGGGGAATCGCGCTCGTCCCCCAGCAGCGTATATGTCGGGCAGGTTGCCAGGCAAAAGCCGCAATGAACGCATTTGCGCAGCTCGGCTGCGCTGGCGGCCGTGGCGGGCTTGGCAAGCTGTGCGGGCGAGAAGTTCGTTTGCATCAGAACCGCCCCGTTTCGAACAATCCTGCGGGATCGAAAGCGCGCCGCACGCGCTCTTCCAGCGCAGCGACACCACGGCTGCGCGGATGCAGGGCCGCTACCGCCATGCGCCTCTCCGCGGGGGCGCGCACGAGCATCGCCTGCCCGCCGGCAGCGTCGGCCGCAGACCGCACCTTCGCCGCGTCCCCCTCGTAGGCCGCCCACAACAGACCTCCCGCCCAATCGAACAGTTGATCCCCGGGTCCGAGCCCCAGCGTTTCGCCGATTTCCGCTGTTCTGCTCGCCGGTGCGCTGATGCGCCAGAGCGGCCGTCCACCGCCCAGCGGGGCGGCAGTGGCCACCGCGCGCCAGAAGGCCTCGCTTTCCTCGTCGGCCAAAGCCTCGAGTCGATCATGTCCCGGGAACAGGTCGTCGATCTGAAGCGACCGCGCGGTGATCGATGCAGGAAAGCCCGCCAGGAGGAGTGCCGTGACAGGCTGAGAGCCGTGAGCGGCCGAACAGGGGAGGTGGGCGGCGGCACGGACCTCGGCGGCCGAGCGCATGGCCGCCGCCATCATGTTCAGCGCGTCGCGCACGCCTGCGTTGACGAATTGCTTGGTCAGCTGGGCCCGCGGACGCGGCAGAATCCTGAGCGTGACCTGGGTCATGGCCGCCAGCCGGCCCCAGCTCCCCGCCATCAGCTTCGGAAGGTCGAAGCCGGTGACGTTCTTTACCACGCGCCCGCCCGCTTTGAAGACTTCTCCCCGCCCGGACACTGCCTCGAAGCCGAGCAGGTGGTCGCGGGCGCCGCCCAGGGACAGCCGAAGCGGTCCGGCGACTCCGGCGGCGATTACGCCGCCTATCGTGGCATCGCCCGCGGCCCGACCATAGACTGGCCCATGATCGAACGGAGCGAAGGCCAGCGCCTGGTTCTGCGAGGCGACCACGGCCTCGATCGCCGCCAGCGGCGTGCCGGCCCAGGCGGTAAGCACCAGCTCGGCCGGATCATAGTCGATCACGCCGGAAAAGCCGGTCATGTCGAGCGTCGTCGCATCGACGCGGTCGCCGATTCCATCCTTGCTGCCACCGCCCCGGATCGAGAGGCGCGCTCCGCTGTTTGCGGCTTCGCAGATTGCGTCGGCCAGCTCGCGGCTGCAGGTCGGCCGCACGACAGTCTCCACCATCGTCAGAACCGCGGAAGATCCGGGAAGGGCAACTGCCCCATATGGACATGCATGCGGCCAACCTCGGCGCAGCGATGGAGCGTCGGGAACACCTTTCCAGGATTCAGCAATCCTTGCGGGTCGAAGGCGCATTTCAGGTGCCGCTGATGGGTCAGGTCGGCTTCCGTGAACATTGCCGGCATTAGGTCACGCTTTTCGATCCCGACCCCGTGCTCTCCGGTCAGGACCCCGCCGACTGCAACGCAATGGCGCAATATGTCGTTGCCGAACGCTTCCGCGCGATCCAGCTCGCCCGGCATGTTCGCGTCGTAAAGGATGAGGGGGTGCAGGTTGCCGTCGCCGGCATGGAAGACATTGGCGACGCGGAGTCCATATCGGTCCGACAGCGTGTTGATATGGTCCAGCACCTCTGGCAGCCGACGCCGTGGAATGGTGCCGTCCATGCAGTAGTAATCCGGGGCAAGCCGCCCGACCGCGGGAAACGCGGATTTCCGCCCGGCCCAGAAAGCGGCGCGTTCTGCCTCCGACTGCGAGACTGCGACCGAAACCGCCCCGCCGGCCCATGCGATCCGTTCCACGTCGCCGATGAGACCGTCGCATTCGCCGGCAGGTCCATCCAGTTCGACGATCAGCAGCGCCTCGACATCGAGCGGATAGCCCGCCTTTACGAATGCCTCCGCCGCGTGGATGGCCGGCCGGTCCATCATCTCCATGCCGGCCGGGATGATGCCTGCCGCGATCACGTCGGCGACACAGATCCCCGCGGCCTCCACAGAGGCGAATCCGATCAGCAGGGCGCGCGCGCTTTCGGGCCTGGGCAGGATTCGGACAGTGACCTCGGTCACGACGCCAAGCAAACCCTCCGATCCGACGACGACGCCCAGGAGGTCGAGCCCGCCGGCTTCGAGGTGCCGTCCGCCCAGGCGGACAACCTCACCGTCCATCAGCACCAGCTCAATGCCGAGCACGTTATTGGTGGTCAGTCCATATTTGAGGCAGTGCACGCCGCCGGAGTTTTCCGCGACATTCCCGCCGATCGAACAGGCGATCTGGCTCGACGGGTCGGGCGCATAATAGAAACCCTGGTCCTCGACAGCGCGCGTCACCGCAAGATTGGTGACGCCCGGCTGGACGACCGCAATCCGGTCGGCATAGTCGATGTCGAGAATACGGTTGAACTTGGCCATGCCGAGCAGGACTGCATCGCCCAGCGGCAGCGCCCCGCCCGACAGGCTGGTCCCGGATCCCCGGGGCACGACCTTCACCCCATGATCATGGCACCAGCGCAAAACGGCAGAGACCTGGCCGGTGGTTTCAGGCAAGACCACCACCAAGGGTAGCTGACGGTAAGCCGTCAGCCCATCGGTCTCATAGGGGCGCAGCCCGTCCGCATCGGCGATGACGGATTGGCCGGGGACGAGTGTCCGCAGGGCGGCAACGATTTCATCCCGATGGGCAAGCACCTGCGGATCGGGTTCGGGCATTGGAATCGACATTGGTATTCGACGCTCGTCCGTCCTATTCCGGCTGACGCGCGGTACGCCCGAAGAAGGCGCGCAACTCCGGCACAAGCCGCTCCGCATTGTCCATGCCTGGGAAATGACCGCCGCTGTCCATCACCCTATAGAGCGCGACATTGAAGCTGCGCTCCAACCAGCTCCTGGGCGGCGGGACGACAAGGTCGCCGGGCGCGAAAAGGAATCCGGCCGGCACCGTCGCTTTCCGGCCCGGCGCGATCGTCGTGACGTCTTGAAGGAAGAAGTAGAGCCTCATCGGCGCAACCGCTCCGTTCAGCCAATAAAGCATCACGTTTGCGAGCAACTCGTCCATCCGGAACGGCGGGTCCTCGTGCGAGCCGGGGATCGTCCAGGCGTGGAATTTCTCGATCACCCAGGAGGCGAGGCCGATCGGCGAGTCTGTGTGTCCGTAGGCGAGCGATTGAGGCTTGGTGCCCTGGACCATTTGGTAGCCGCTTTCTGAGCGCATCGCTCGGTCGGCCCGTTGCTGCCAAGACGCCTCCTCTTTGGTCAGGGGTGCCGCTTCGGTGATGGTCGGGACAAAGCCGGGGCTGGTGAGGAGAATCCCATCCAGTCGTTCCGGATAGTCCAGGGCCAGGAGGGCCGTCACCAGGCTTCCCCAATCGCTACCGTAGGCAACATACCGGTCGCATCCGAGCGTCTGCGTCATCAGCTTCCACCACAGACGCGCGATCTCGGCGGGTGAAATCGGGGCGCCGGGCGGCGGCGAGAAGCCGTATCCCGGCAGGCTTGGGATCACGACCGTGAATGCGTCCTCGATTCGCCCGCCATGCTTCTCGGGATGGGCCAGCTGGTCGATCAGATCGATGAATTCGAGGAACGAGCCAGGCCAGCCGTTCGTCATGACGAGCGGTAGTGGTTGTTCGCCCGAACCGGACTCGATGATGACGTGGATTTGCTGACCGTCGATTTCGACCATGCGTTGCGGGTAGGCATTGATGCGGGCTTCCCAACGGCGCCAGTCGAATTCGTGCAGCCAGTAGTCGCGTAGACGGCTGGCATAGGTGAGCGGCGTGCCGGTCTGCCAATCGGGCCCCGCCTGCTCCGTCGGCAGCCGGGTCCATTCCAGGCGCCGGCGCAAATCTGCTAACGTCTCGGCGCTGGCTTCGGCCCGAAAGGCGGTCCCTACCCGATCGATCGGAATCATGCGAGCTCAGCTTCGATTGCCGCCATGTAGCTGCGAAACATCTGCGGCTCCCTGGCTTTGCGCGGCGTATAAAAAGGCGACAGTGCTTTCAGCGCCCGCGACCAGGTGAGCCACGCAATCCGCAGAGCGACCCGCCGGGTCCGCCTGCGGGAGGCCTTAACCTGAGCCCTCGTTAAGTCCTGACGATCACGCATCAACAGCCGGTTGAGCACCATTCCGGTGAAATGAGCCATCTGGAAATAGTGAAAAAACATGCCGTAGACGCGCAGAAAATATCCTCCATGCACGGCATGATAGACGTCATGACAAACGGCCCGGTGCTCGTATTCCTCCATCAGGTGCCATTTCCATAGCTTGATCACCTCTGGCCGCGCACCTTCGAGCAGGTCTCCGATCTCGTCGAGCCAGATCAGGGCAGAGGGTGGCCCGAGTGTTTCGAAGCCCTCGCAATAGGCGCAGAGAAACGGGAGCGACTTAGTGCTCAGCAACTTCTTGAATTCTGCCTCGAACAGCAGTTCGAATTCCTTCACATCATAGCCGTTGTTCGGCAGGACAGCGTTGAACGCCCCATGCATGGCGTAATGGTTGGACTCCTGCCGGATGAAGGTCCTGACATCGGCCCGGATGCGCGCCGTCTGCGGATCGTCGTCCTTCAGCGTTCCCGCAGCGCGCGCCATGACCTGGTTGAGAAAACGCTCAAGCGGCGGAATCCAGAGCGAGCTGGCGTTCATCATCTGGGCAAATTCGGGCACCGCCGCCCAGTGGGCTGGCGTGCCGGAAAAGTCGATCGAAAGTCTACGAACTTTCATTGCAGTGGGCACCCCAACGGCCAATCTGACGGTACCCATTAAGGCCTTCCGATCGCACGCGCTCATCGTCCCGCGAGACTAAGTGCGCAGTGCAGAATTCTCCTATCAGCGGCATTGTCTCGGGATGCGAATTGAACCAGCAAAGCCGATCCAAACGGCGCCGTCCCGCAGACTTGTATGGTGGATCAGGAGAGCGCGTCGATGAGGGCAGCGGTATTTCGGGAAGTCGGCAGACCGCTTGAGATCGTCGACCGGGCCGACCTCACCCCCAGCGATCGTGAGGTGGTGTTAAAAGTCGGTCGGTGCGGAATTTGCGGCAGCGATCTTCATATGACGGAGCCGGGCGGCATGGCGCCGGATGCCGGCACAGTGATCGGGCATGAGATTGCCGGTGAGGTTGTCGCGGTCGGGCACGGCGTATCGAAGCTGAAGATCGGTGATCGCGTCGCGGCACTCCCCATCGTCGGTTGCGGCTCCTGCATCGCCTGCCTCTCCGGGGAACCGGCCTGGTGCGCAACGGGCTTGCGGTATCTTGGCGGCGGCTACGCCCAATACGCGCTCGCCGGCGAGGACGAATGCCTTGTGCTACCGTCTGGCCTTTCGTTCACTGATGGAGCCCTCATCGAGCCGCTAGCCGTCGCCCTTCACGGTGTCCGGATGGCTCCTGGCCTGTCCGCGTCGAGCGTGAGAATCATTGGCGCAGGGCCGATCGGTCTCGCAGCCACCTACTGGGCTCGGCGTTTTGGGGCCTCTCGCATAGAGGTGGTCGAAACGAACCCGAAGCGCGCCGAGATGGCGATGACGATGGGCGCACACTTTGCCGGTCCACCCGACTCTACGGATCCCTTCGCCATGCCGAGACGGCAGCCGGATGCACCGGAATTTGTGTTCGAATGCGTGGGGAAGCCGGGACTCCTGGCTGCTGCGGTCTCGCATGTCCGACCGCGGGGCACCGTCGTTTCACTCGGATTCTGCATGAGAGCGGAGCAGTTTGTTGCCGCCCTCGCGGCCATGCGCGAGGCGACGATCAAATTCCCCGTCCTGTACACGATCGACGATTACCGGGCCTCCATTGACGCGTTGAGCTCTGGTGCTGTCGAGCCGCGCCAGATGGTGACGGATGTCGTGGGGCTGGATCTATTGCCTGAGCGGTTCGAGAGCCTGCGCAAGCCAAGCCATCACTGCAAGGTGATGATCGATCCCTGGGCGGATGCTGCCGTGTGAGCCGGTAAACGGCTTGCTTCCCTAGCTGATGCCGTAGGTCGTTTGGCTGCTGCCGATTACGGTCCAGAAAATGCTTCTCTCGTCTGAGCAGACTAAAGACGGTTAGCGGTGATGCCGTATCAAAGTTCGCATGTGGCGATAGTCTGGGCGTCCAGCGAACCCAGCCGCCCGCCTGACTTGACCGGCTTCGGCTGAGCCGGTCTCACCGCGTCGGGCACCAGTTCCCCGGTGCCCGGCACAACGCCAATTCTGGCGTTTCCTCCCCGCCTTGCCTCGCCGCGCCCGGTTTGCCGGGTTCGGCGAGGCCCTTCTCATAGCGGGCTGGCCGCTATGGGCCGACGGGATGAGGGTCAGCGGCGTCCGGTCTGGCTTAGCAAAATAGGCTGTTGCTGTGCGCGATCGGCGGCGCGGAAATAGATCGCGACAGCCCGTTTGAATCGGTCGATCGTCTTCTCGGTCAAGCCCGCCACATTGATCCGGCCAGCCTCCGTCAGATAGATGCCCTGCCGCTCGCGCAGGTCCACGACATGCTCGGGCTGCAACTGCAGCAAGGAGAAGAGACCGCGCTGCCCGGCAAGGGGCGCGAATCGCGGCGCCCCTAGGGCGAGCGCAGTTCTGATCTCGGCTACACGGTGCCGCATCACGGCCAGCTCTGCCTCCCAGTCGCGAATGAGGGCTTCGGACGCGAGCACCGTTCTCACAATGGCGGCGCCATGCGCCGGCGGCATCGACCAACTGGCGCGCGCTAGGGCGAGAAGGTTGGATCGTACCGTGGCAGCGGCGGCCTGCGTCCCGCCCAGGGCAAAGAGAGCCCCCGTTCGCTCACGATAAAGCCCGAAGTTTTTGTCGCACGAATAAGCCACCAGGGCCTCTCCGACGCGGTTGCAGACAATCCGCAACCCTTGCGCATCATCCTCGAGACCAGTGCCGAAGCCCTGATGCGCCATGTCGAAAAGCGGCACGAGACCGCGTTCGGCCATGAGATCGGCCAGTGCTGTCCATTCCGCCGGCCGAAGATCGGCGCCCGTGGGATTGTGACAGCAGCCCTGCAGCACGACCACGTCGCCGGCACGCGCGAAACTAAGGGCGGACATCATTTTGTCGTACCTAACTGTCTGCTCAGCCCGGTCGAAATAATCGAACGTCATGGTCTTGAGGCCAGCGGCGGCCATGATCGGCCAGTGATTGGGCCAGCCTGGCGCGCCGATCCAAACCTGCGCATCCGCCTTGGCGTCTGCAATCAATTCCGCTGCCAACCGCAAGCCGCCCGTTCCCCCGGGGGTCTGCACGCCGATGAGCAGGCGCGAACGGGCGAGCTTACCGAAGACGATGGGCTTCAGCCGCTCGATGAATTCCTCGTCACCCGCGAGCCCAAGATAGCCCTTGCTGTCCTGGTTCTCGAGCAGGCTGCGCTCGGCTTCCCGCGCGGCGCGAAAAACAGGGGTAGCCCCGGTCTCGTCACGGTAGACACCAACCCCAAGATCGAGCTTCTTCGTACGTATATCGGCCTGATGCAGGGCCATCAGGGACAGATGCCCATCCGCCGGCCTGGCCTCCAGCCCCCGAAACAGCGGGAAAGGCCGCAATGCGACGGAGGGCGGTCGCGGAATCAAGCACGCCTCCTCAGCAAGGCGCGGCAATGAAAGAGGCTTCCACGCACCGTAGGGCTCGCGCCTTCAGTCGCTGCTGGGTCCAGCATGCGCTGCGCTTCTGTTGATGTCATCGGGTCCTCATCGACGCCTGATCGTCCGACGCTTCGTCGTCGCCGAGACTTGGCCCCGCGTCCCACGTATCGCCGTGGGAATAATCGTCCGGCGGGACTACCGGGCTTGTTCGGCATCCGGTCTGCTGGGGCGAATATTGCGCGGACCCCAAAACGCGCGCATCTCTCGTATCTGCCCGGCGGTGTCGAAGAGGAAGGTGTCGATCACCGCGATCTCCTGTCCTTCGCCCATGTCGACGCGGAAAGGGAAAGCGACGGCGGCGTCTGCAATCCGAATTTCACCGTCGAGCGCGAGCGAGGACTGCCCGTCTTTGAACTGCTCGTAAAATGCGCGGATGTTTCCCTTTCCCCGGACGGGAGAGCTGCCGACTGGATCCTCGAGCACGGCGTCCTGCGCGAACAACGCAAGAAGCGTGTCGTAGTCGCGCGCATTGAAGGCGGCGATATAACGCCGGATGAGACCGTGGATGTCATCTGGGTCCATTGCAGCCCTCCTGATGATCAGGGCGGATTGAGCCGCAACCGATGAGCGGCGCGCCGCAGAGCTTCGTCAGAAGTCGAATAATTTCCGGATTGCCGCGCGGCGCGCCGCCACCACGCTGCGGCGTTCGGCGGTGGTCACGTGCGGCGTCTCGGGGTGAAGATGCGCCTTCAGGTCGCCCAGCGCGACCTTCTTGACCAGAGGCGTTGGCGAAATATCGGTCCTCACCCAGCGCCATGCCGCAGCCCCTCTGGGATTGCCAACGGCATCCAGCCAGTTCGGCACGCCCGGATCCTCCAGCGACAGGACCAGCCGGACCTTCCCATCGGGATCGACGAGCGCCTGATGCTCGTTCAAGGAGCTTTGGTGGTCCATGTAATCCAGGGTCTGGTAGCACAGGTCCGCAAGCTGGATGCTCCAGTACTTGGACGTCCGCGGCACGTCGGTTTCGATCACCAGAGCCTCCTCGGGACCGATGTCGTAGACCATGAACAGGTATCTGGCATGCTGAATGCCGCCCAATGCGCGTTCCCGCCCTTCCCAGAACGCGTTGAAGCCTGCCTCCGCCACCACCTGATCGTTGCGCCCGCTCCAGTGCTTCGTCGAGGTGCGGATGAAGTCGCCAACCCGATCGAGCCGCGCATCGAGATCCGTCTCGGCTACATGCGCCGGTGCATCGGCGGGAGGGTCGACCGGATCGATCTCGACCGCCGTCGGGCGGTCATTCGTCCAGTCATAGAGGGCGTCGCGCAGGACGACCATGCAGTTGTGCTCGTCCGGGTTGAGCTGGATCCAGTTGCCTTCGTGTGGTTCGGGCGAAAGGACGATTTCGAAGGATCCATCCGCGCGAACGTCAAGATCGGCCAAGTCCCAGACGCCGATCGTGCGAAACTGCGGATGGCCCCAGAATTCGGACTGCAGATGGAATTCCGTCCACCGGTGCGTGCCGAGCCGGCCCTTGATCCGATATGTGTAGGCGCCGTCGACGAAGGTGTGCCGATAAAAGAAATCGGGACAGCAGAGACCCCATGTGGCTGCCATCGGGTGATGGAACATATCCTTGGAGAAATAGGGTGACAGGTGGCGTGGCGCCACGAATAGGTTGAAGCCGACATGCTCCATAGTCAGGACCTGGAACAGGGCTCGTCCGCATTCCAGGTCCGACTTCGCCCAGGCCGAACCGAGCCAGTGGGCGCGGGCCTCATCGAGGACCCTGAGGTAGCGCTGCCACGCCGATTGCGAGTTCAGTGTGACCGCATCGTTGACTTTGCAGAAGTCCATGATTGCCCTATCGCCGACATTGACTGTTCTCAATCGCGCGACAGCCGCGGGCACGCCTCGTCTTGCCAGACGATGTTGCCAGAGGCGGCAGCTCCCGACCTCCAGCGCGGCGCCCAAATGGCTGCTGAGGCCTGAGTGCAGCGGGCAGTTCAATTAGTGATAGTAGTTCGCCAGCCTCTTTGCCGCGCACCAACCTGCATCCGGGCGCCGGACGCGCGCTGACACGAGTAAGCCAACCGTTTCCCCGTTCTTCTAGTCGGCGGTGGTTTGCCCGGAGAGGATTTGTAACTGCTGCCCTCTAAGGGCAGCTACACCTCCGATTTCTACAAGCGCTTAGCTGGTCTTTCCCCCGCCGTTTCCCCGGGCGCGAGCGACGATTTTGCTCCGACAGAAGTCTGCGACCTCTGCCCTCTGAGGGCCACTACACTTTCAGTTGCAGCAAGCGCTTAGCTTCCTGTTTCCCGCAAAGCTTCCCCGCTGCCGCAGGCGGAGCCGATATTAGTTTACTGATGACGTTCTCGAACTCGCTAGGCCTGCATGGGCCCAGCATGGGCATGCTTGATTGACTGAGCCGCGAGTGATCGAGATGCGCGAGAACCTCTTCATGGGTTCAAAATAGGGCGAGGCGAATTGGGAGAGCCTGGAATGAGCGACGCGGTATTGGGTGACGGCGGCAGTCCGAAGGACGAGGTGGTGTCGCAGTTGAGATGGCTAACAACGGCCGATATCGCTGCGATTTTCGGTGTCAGCCAGCAGACGATCCACAATCATCTTACGAACAATCCGGAGAGCCTGCCTCCGGTTACGACGATTCCCGGCTGGCGGGGGCCTCGCTGGTCGATCAAGGTTGTTCGTGACTGGCAGGCTCTTTATGACCCTCCCACGGTTAGCCTGCCACCACGTCGGGTGGGTAGGCCGCGAAAGGCGGAGGCCATTGCCCGCCGCAGACTTGAAAGCTTAATCGAAGCCGGCTGATCAGAGTCGCAAGCGTTGTCCGAGCGCCACCGAACGAAGCCGTTACTTGCGAATCGGTTGTGTGGGATGGCAACTGTTTCGGAGGAAATGAACGGTAAGAAATGGGAAATCCAGGGAGATTTTTGGCCTTAGATATCTGTGACAAAATGTGCCAAGCGGCGTCGTAAATGGTGGTAAATCGAGGTAGATCCAGGTAGAAAAAGTTCGAGTGATTTCAAAACGATGTCTCGTAACCTGTTGCATTATAAGGGTATTATAACGGATTCCCAAGCTTACGACGAGGGTTCGATTCCCTTCACCCGCTCCAGCGATCTCAATCGCTTCAAGAAGCGGCGCCCCCTGGTTCGCGGGCGATCCCCATGCCCTACGCCACCTGGCCTTGCAGGTCTCGACTGATTGTGCCTGTTATTCCGGTGATTGTCCGGCTATCTGAAGCAAGCAATGCCGGCCAGCCGAAACCGGTACAGAGCCGCTCGCCGAATTTCACCTAAGGCGCCGGCCTGCGATCTCGACTTCCCCTGGCGAGATTCGTCATAGTAAGTAAACGGGATCTGGGATAGCCCAGGATCGAACTAAAATCAGGGGGAGGGGCCGTGTCGTCCGGGAAATTGCCTGCTGGTGCGCCGCCCAACCTCTATCATCCATTGATGCTTGTGAACTGTGCCCCCGTGTGGTGGGCCTGATCACATGACGATCTTTATATCGATTGCCTCCTACCGCGATCCCGAGCTGATCCCGACCGTTCGCGATGCCCTTGCACGTGCCCGCAATCCGGACCAGCTGCGCTTCGGCGTCTGCTGGCAGCATGGCGACGGCGAAGCGGCGCCCGCCGAATTCTCCGATCCCCGCTTCCGCGTGATCGCCGTGCCCTGGCGTCAAAGCAAAGGCGCGTGCTGGGCGCGCGCCGAGATCATGAAGCTATGGGCCGGCGAGGATTTCTTCCTGCAGATCGATTCCCACCATCGCTTCGTTCAGGACTGGGACGCGATCCTGTTGTCGCAGATGGAAAGGGCCGGGGCGGCAAAGCCGATCCTCAGCACCTATGTCGCCGGCTACGATCCGGGGACGGGCGCGCGCGGGCAGGCCGATCCGTACCAGATGGATTTCGACCGCTTTACCGAGGACGGGATCGTCGTGTTCCGCTCGCGCGCCATGGCCGAAGGCGCGCGGTCGGGCCGGCCGTTGCGGGCGCGTTTCGTGTCCGGCCATTTCCTCTTCGCGCCGGGCAGTTTCGCGGTCGATGTGCCTTACGATCCGTCGCTCTACTTCATCGGGGAGGAGATCACGCTGGCAGTCCGGGCCTTCACGCACGGCTATACTCTGTTCCACCCGTCCGAGCATGTTCTGTGGCACGAATATTCCCGTGCCTATCGCCCAAAGCACTGGGATGACCATATCCCCGGCCGCGACGTAGAGCAGGCCTGGCATACGCGGGATGCCGCAAGCCGGAGCAAGGCCGGCCGGTTTCTGGCCGCGCCCGAGATCGGCCCCTTTGGCTGCGGCACGGCGCGTTCGTTCGAGGAATACGAGGCCTATGCCGGGCTGAATTTCCGTCGTCGGACCGCGCAGCGTCAAGCCGTCCAGGGGACTGAACCGCCACCGGCCCCGATGCCGCTGGCCGGCACCGACAGGCTGAGGCCGTGGGATGTCCGTATCGTGCTGAACCGGGCAGTGCTGCCGCCCGCGGCGCTGGCCGATCCGCATTTCTGGTATATCGGCTTCCACGACGCGAACGACGCTGAAATCCACCGCGAGGACGCGGCGGATCCCGAACTCAGCACGCTCATGGCGCATGGGGAGGCCGAGATCGTCATCGGCCGGCGCTTCGTCTCCGCGCGTCGGCCCGCAAGCTGGACCGTGTGGCCGGTCAGCCGGTCTCGCGGGTGGCTCGACAAGATCGTCGGAGTGCACGGCATTCCAGTCTGACAATGTCGTGCGATGCGTCCGGTCTACGGCTAACTACCTCATTTTAGGTACGTTTCCGGCGGGCCCGTTTTGGCCGTCGGCTACCGGTAAAAAATAGTTCCAGTTTTTTGCGTTTTCCCCCTGGCGCCCCCTTTTGGGACGTGCAAAAGTATCTGATGGATGTCATAAGGAAAACGCTTGAGGTAATCAGGCAGCTTGTAAATCAATATATGCAAAACTTGGACCGGCGCGGGGATGATTGGGTCGCGCTGACGAATGCTGTCAATCAAGACGGAACGGTGAACGATTCCGCTCAGGATAAGATTGTCATGGGATTGTATAATATTACACGCGAGACGGTGATATCTACCTACGCGCCGGCAAGGCCGGGCGCGGATGCCTTCGCGATTGTACAACCTCCTCTTTATATTGATTTGCATATCGTTTTCATGGCGAACTTCTCCGGCCGAAATTACTCGGATGGGTTGGCGGCTATTTCCCGCCTGATCGCCTATTTCCAGCAGACGCCGTGGTTCAGCCAGGCAAACGCCCCGGACCTGGATCCCGAGATCGACAAGATCACGATGGAGTTCGCGAACCTCACCCCGTCGGAAGTCAATCATGTGGTCGGCATGCTGGGCGTCAACTATCTGCCCAGCGTTTTCTATAAGCTGCGCATGCTGCCTTTCGCCTCCACCGCCATGCAGGCGCGGACCTATCCGGCCCGGGGCGGCAGTGTTTCAGAGGCGCCCGACGCCCCGGTGGCGTCGTGAGCGGGTCGCGCCCGCCGCGATCGTTCCGATATGCCTCGCGCACCGATTCCGGTGTCTATACCCGGCTCTTCAGTGTCACCGTAACCCACAGTTACTACACGCAGGACAAGGGGCTTTGTCCCGATTTCCGCGTTTTCCCCAGCCCCAGCTCGGCGAAGGCGATGCGCGCGCTCGGTCTGCTGCTCAGGAATGAGGGGACCGGGTTCAGCGTTCTTATCCGGCCCGACGCGCTGCCCAATCTATTGAATTACATACGGTACAACGCGCAGGACCCGTCGGGAAAAAGCGGTTTCTGGAGCCGCCTGACGTTCCTGATGGTGGCGGTCAACCCGTTGTTCGTCGGCATAACCGCCCTGCCGATCGACACCAAGCCGACCGCGGTCAATTTCTATTGCTGCAATACCCAGGCGCACCCGCAGGATGCGCAGGCCGTGCTTTCCCAGGGGGAATATGTCGACGGCGATGCGCTCTATCCGGTGGTGGGCACCTGCATCGCGGTGACCGTTCCGCCGCAGACCCGTTTCGTCACCCTCACCGACATATCCGGCGCTGTTGTGGAGACATGGAAAGTGCCGGTTCCGGAGAAGAAGGAAGCGACGGTCTGGCCGCTCTCGGTATCCTTGGACCTGAGCGATCTTGGCTACGATTTCTATACGATCGGTCTCGCGGACGAAAACCATAAGACGGTCGAGGCGTCGGACTATCCGCAGACCGTGCTTTACGTGCCGGCCGATCCGCTGACGATGGGGATGCTGGACATCCTGTTCACGCAGCCCACGCCCGACAGCGCCGGCATCTATCCGTTGTCGCCCGTGTTCGATCCGGACGACACCGCCCAGATAGCTGACGTCGCCTATGTGCTGCCGTTCGATGCGAGGCCGACTTACTGGCAGTATTACGTCGTCTCGCAGAGCGCCGGGGGGTCGCTGAGCAACCTCAAGATCCAGGGATCCGGCGCCAAATTCCGGCAGCAGCGCCAGCCGGTGCTTTTGCCGGACGGAAGCTCCGCCACGCTGTTCCGGGCACTGACGACGCTGCCGTTGCGCCAGAAATCGGCCGAGCGGTTCCAGCTCACCGGGCAGCGCCAGGACGCCAACGGCCACACGACCGAGATCATGGTCTCCGCCCTGCCGGTGGCGCCCAGCGCGCCGGTCTGGCCCGGGCCGCCGAACAAGGCCGCCACGGGAACCTCCGAAATGTTCATCTATGTCTGACCGGCGGCCCGGCCTGCCGACCTAACGGCCTGATAATCGCGACAGAAAGGGGAAATTATGGCAACTACCGCACTGACCAAGACCCGCACCACACCGGGGGTCTATGTAACGGAATTCGCTGCGTTCCCGCCGTCGATTGTCGGGGTCGCCACGGCTGTGCCGGTGTTCGTCGGCTACACCGAGACGGCGATGGATCCGTCGAGCAAGAAGCAGGTCTATCTGCAGGCGATCTCGATCAGCTCGATGGCCGACTATTACAATTATTTCGGCATGGGCTTTAACACCAAGTACGTGGTGGAGAACGTCACGCCCGCGCCGACCCCCACCCCAACGCCGGCTCCGTCCGCCAGCGGCACGCCCGCGCCGACACCGACGCCGGCGCCGGCGGCTGCTCTGGACTATGACTTCGAGGCGCCGACATCCGACGGCACCACCGTGACGACCGCGCGCTATATCGTCGGATCGTCGGCGGTAAACGAAGACGTCGTGCCGCAGTTCAACCTCTACACCGCGATGCAGCTCTTCTTCGCCAATGGCGGCGGCAACTGCTTCGTGATTTCGGTCAACAACTATTGGGGCAAGCAGAGCACCGAGCCGACGCCGGACCAGCCGGCGACCACCATCAGCAAAGACGATCTGATGGCGGGCCTCGCGGTGTCGAACGATACACGCGGCGCGACGATGCTGGTGGTGCCCGACGCGTGCCTGTTGACGACAGTGGTGACCGATCAGACGACCGGCCTTTCCAACTATGCCGATTATTCCGATGTCGTCTGTGAGATGATGCGCCAGTCGAGCACGCTGCAGGACAGGGTCGCGATCCTGGACATGCCCGGCGCGCTCGAGCCGGCCAACTGGTCCAAGCGGGCGATGTCGGCGGAAGCCGACGCCTTCTATACGGCCATCGCACCGGCGCAGCCCTATTTCAGCTATGGCGCCGCCTATGGTCCCGCGGTGGAATCGTCGGTCCTCGGCGTCAGCGATGTCGACTACACCAACCTGCAGGCGTCCGACGCCAGCACGGTGACGATGAACAACCTGCTGACCACCCAGGCGCAGAGCCTTTATGCGCAGAAGCAGCCCGATGGCTCGTATGCCGAGACCGACAGATTCAAGGCGGTGACGATGCGCATCGGCGCGGCCTTCCCGGTCTCCGGATCGGCACCGTCGCCGACACCCACACCGACCCCAACGCCCAGCGGCAGCTCGGCGCCACCGGCCTCGTCCGGGTCCAGCCCGCGCACGGCGGTCGTCAACGGGCTCCTGGTCTCGCTGCCGGACCCCAGCGTTCCCACGCCGACCACCGCCGATGGCAAGTCTGCTCTCGACCAGTATCTGCTGAACGCCGTGCCGCTGCTGAGCCAGGCGCAGCAGATCCTCGTGGGCAAGCTGAATGTCGCGCCGCCCAGCGGCATCATGGCCGGGATCTGGACGCAGAACGACGCCAACCGCGGCGTCTGGAACGCGCCCGCCAACCTGTCGCTGCTCGAGGTGATCGGGCCGAAGGTTCTGCTCACCGACCAGGATCAGGGCGACTACAACGCCCCGCTCAACGGCAACGCGATCGACATACTGCGCGCCATGGTCAATCGCGGCACCGTCGTCTGGGGGGCGCGCACGCTGGACGGAAACAGCCTCGACTATCGCTATATCCAGGTCCGCCGGACGCTGATCTATATCGAGCAGTCGATCAAGGAGGCGCTGCAGCAGTTCGTGTTCGCGGCCAATGACGGCGGCACCTGGGCGACGGTCACCTCGGCGATCTCCAATTTCCTGACCCAGCTCTGGCAGGCCGGCGGCCTGATGGGAGACAAGGCCACCGACGCCTTCAGCGTCAAATGCGGCGTGCCGTCGACCATGACCGGGCTCGACGTGCTGAACGGCTACATGATCGTCAACGTCACCGTTCAGCTGATCCATCCGGCCGAGTTCATCGAGCTGACCTTCACCCAGACGATGCAGGGCGTGTCGTAACGGCCGCCCAAGGATCGCCCGGAACGCAGCACTGAACGCAGCACTACCTGACAGGAGAGAAAAATGACTGGCGAAACCCAGAATGCCACATGGCCGTTGCCAAAGTTCTACTTCTCGGTCACCGGCCTGCCCGGCGGCCCGGTCAGTTTCCAGGAGGTGACCGGACTGGAGACCGAGGTCACGCCGATCGAATATCGTCACGGCGACAGCCCCAGCTTCTATCCGATCAAGATGCCCGGCCTTGGGAAGGTCGGCAACGTGACGATGCGCAAGGGTATCTTCGTCAACGACACATCGCTCTGGAACTGGTTCAACCAGATCAAGCTGAACACCATCGCACGCGTCACGGTCGTGGTGAATCTGCTCGACGAAACCGGGGCGCCCAAGATGGTGTGGACGCTGAACAACGCCTTCCCGATCAAGGTGACCGGCACAGACCTCAAGTCCGAGGGCAACGAGGTGGCGGTGGAAAGCGTCGATATCGCGTACGAGACGCTCGTCATCTCGGCGCCGTAGTGACCACGAACGGGTATTTCCCGCCGCCCGCCTTTTATTTCAACATCACCGTCGCCGGATCGGGAACCGCTCTGCAACTGCAGAGCGGTACCGACGGCAGCTTTCAGGAAATATCGGGAATCGAAGGCAAGATCGAAACCGAATCGGTCACCGAGGGCGGGGAGAACCGCTATGTCCATCAGCTCCCCAAGGCCACGACATACCCCAATCTGGTCTTGCGGCGCGGCTATGTGACCAAGGCGTCCTTCCTGTCGGAATGGGCGGCCCAAACCGTCGGTTCGACGCTCAACCAGCCGATCCTGACTCAGACGCTGGTGGTCATGCTGATGGGGGCGGACCAGACGCCGCTGGTATCCTGGAACTTCGCGCGGGCCTGGCCGGTGCGCTGGGTGACCGGCCCGTTCGATTCGATGAAGAACGAGGTCCTGACAGAGGTCCTCGAATTTTCGTACGCCTATGTCACGCGGATGCCCCTCAACGAGGCGGCGACGATGATAGTGCCGGTCGCGGCCCTGATCGGCGCCTGACAAGGGTTGAGGGACGAGCATGCCAGTCGAGATCGGCGAAATCGGTGTCAGCATCGCGATCGACCCCCTGGGCAACGACAGCGGCGAGAAGCCGGCGTCCGGCCTGACCGCGGCGGTGCGTGAGGAGATCGTCCGGCAATGCGTCGAGGAGGTGCTGCGCCTCCTGAAGATGTTCGGGGAGCGCTGACATGTCTGGCAGCCTCGAACGCATGATCATCACTGCCTTTACCGACGCCAACTACAACAGCCAGACCGGCAAGCCGTTCACGGTCTGGATCAATCCCGAAAGCTACGCGCACGAATATACGATCGACTATTCCGACCGGCAGGCGCAGGGCAGTCCGGGGCCGTCGCCCGAGTTCAACCGGATCGGCCAGGAAAGCATTTCCTTCGACCTGATCTTCGATGCCACGGGCGTCATTCCGCCGCCGATACCCGGTATGCCGTTGCCGTCGGACGGCGTGGCCGGCCTGATCGACGAGTTCAAGACGCTGGTCGCGACCATGAACGGCGTTATCCACCGGCCGAACTACGTCAAGCTGTCCTGGGCCCAGCTGCAGTATCAGGGCGTGCTCAGCCGGATGAACATCACCTACACGCTGTTCAAGCCGAGCGGCACGCCGCTGAGGGCCAAGGTCTCGGTCACCTTCCTCTCCTTCGCCAGCGAGAAGCAGTTGGCGGAAGAGGCCAATCTGAGCTCCCCCGATCTCAGTCACATGGTGACGGTCGTCGCGGGCGATACGCTGCCCTTGCTGTGCCACCGCATCTACGGCAGCAGCTCCTACTATCTGCGGGTGGCCGCCTATAACAAACTGCCCAACTTCCGGCGATTGGTGCCGGGCATGAAGCTGATGTTCCCGCCGCTGCATGGGCCCGCATCATGACGACCGCGCCGTCGCCCACCGACCTGGCCGGTTCGGTCGCGACCTTTCGCATCTTCGCCAACGAGACGGAGCTCGACAGCACCTACGAGATTGCGGCGATCGACGTCTGGGACGGGGTCAACAAGCTGCCCAAGGCGCGCCTCATCATCTCGGACGGCGATCCGGCGAGCGAGACCTTCCCGATCAGCGAAACAGACTCCCTGATCCCGGGCGCGGCACTGGAAATAAGACTGGGTTACGATGGGCATGAAGCGACGGTGTTCGACGGTGTGATCTATCGCCAGGGCCTCGATATCCGGCAGAACGGCCCGTCCCGCGTGATCGTCGAGGCAACCGACAAGGCGATGGCGATGACGCTCGCCCGGAAAAACGCCATCTTCGAGAACACGACCGACAGCCAGGTGATCGAGACGCTGATCTCCAGTTCCGGCCTTTCGGCCTCGGTCACCGCGACGAGCGTAACCCAGCCGGCGATCGTGCAGTATTACAGCTCGGACTGGGATCTGATGCTGATCCGGGCGCAGCTCAACAGCATGGTGGTGACGGCGGCTGCCGGGAAGGTCACCGTTGCCCCGCCCGACACGACCCAGTCGCCGGTGCTGACACTGGCCTATGGCCAGTCGATCCTGGATTTCCGCGCCGCGATGGATGCGTCGACCCAATATACCGCCGCGTCCATCCAGAGCTTTGCCTGGGATCCTGCCACACAGGCGATTTCCCAATCCGGTTCCGCGACCGCGACCGAGGCCAAGCAGGGCAATATCAGCTCGGACGATCTCGCGGCCGTGTTCAATGTCGCGCAATACCCGCAGCAGACCGGCGGCACGCTCGATCAGGCCAATCTGACCAACTGGTCGTCGTCCGAGCTGCTGAAGGCCAGGCTGGCCAAGATCCGCGGCGAGGTCCGCTTTCAGGGCAACGCCTTGCCGAAACCCGGTTGCATGGTCACGCTTGAAGGGTTGGGCGACCGTTTCAACGGCGACGGCTACGTGTCGGCTCTGCATCACCGCCTCACCAGCGGTTTCTGGACGACGGCGCTGGAGATCGGCCTGTCGCCGGACTGGTTTTCGGCTACGGCGCCCCATGTCGCGGCGCCCGGCGCCGCCGGCCAGCTTCCGCCGGTCGCCAACCTGCAGACCGGCATCGTCATGAAAATCAACGACGATCCGGACGGCGAATATCGGGTCCAGGTCCAGCTTCCGCTGCTGCAGGCCGGGAATATGGCTGTCTGGGCGCGCCTCGGCAGCTTCTATGCCTCGAACGGTATCGGCGCGGAATTCTATCCCGAGGTCGGCGACGAGGTGGTCGTCGCCTTCATGAACGGCGATCCGCGCTTTCCGATCATCGTCGGCAGCCTCTACAGCAAGAAGAACCCGCCGCCGGTGCCGCCCGACGCCAAGAACAGTCAGAAGAGCATCGTCACCCGCGCCAAGCTCAGGATCGATTTCTTCGAGGAGGACCCGACCGTCGAGATTTCCACGCCCGCCGGCCAGAAGGTCAGGCTGGACGACAAGGCCAACTCGGTCACGGTCAAGGACATGAACGGCAACACGGTGACGCTGGATTCCAGCGGCATCACGGCCGACAGCGCTTCCAACATGACGCTGACGGCGAAGGGGAACATCTCGATCACCGCCCAGGGCAACCTGTCGCTCAAGGCCAATGCCAATGTCTCGATCGAGGGGCTGCAGGTTGCCGCCAAGGCCGATACCAGCTTCTCAGCCCAGGGCTCGGCCGAGGCCAAGCTTTTATCGTCCGCCATGGTCACCATCCAGGGTGGCCTGGTGAAGATCAATTGACGCCCGGGGAAGGAGCCGAGCCATGCCGCCCGCCGCCCGCCTGACCGACATGCATGCCTGCCCGATGGTGACGCCAGGCCTGCCGCCGATCCCGCATGTCGGCGGCCCGGTCGTCGGCCCCGGGGTGCCGACCGTGCTGATCGGCAGCCTGCCGGCCGCGGTCATCGGCGATACATGCGTCTGCGTCGGCCCGCCGGATTCGATCGTGAAGGGGTCGGCAACGGTGCTGATCGGTGGCAAGCCGGCGGCCCGCATGGGCGACACGACGGCCCATGGCGGCACGGTCGTGATCGGCATGCCGACAGTGATGATCGGGGGCTGAACCATGGCCGACGACATCGCCGATCAGGATTTTCTCGGCACCGGCTGGACTTTCCCGCCCACTTTCGACCGGCACAGCGCCTCGGTCATGATGTCCAGCGACGTGCGCAACATCAAGCAGAGCCTGTGGGTGCTGTTTTCGACCAGCCTGGGCGAGCGGATCATGCTGGCCACCTACGGCTCGAACCTGCGCTCGAAAGTGTTCGACAGCCTGACCGAGACCCTGGCCAACGATATAAAGTCCATAATCCTCAAGGCCATCCTGGACTGGGAACCGCGCATCGACGTGATCGAGATCATGGTCCAGGAGGTAGCGCCGCTCGAAGGCAGGCTGGCGATTTCGATCGATTTCATCGTCCGCCGCACGAACGTCCGCAGCAACCTCGTCTATCCGTTCTATCTGAACGAGGCGACGCTGGCCGTGGCCCCGTCTGACTGGTGATACGTGGCCGCGCCCGATGACCTCCTGATCCTGAATACCGGAACCACCCAGCGCGACCGGCTGCTGGCTGCGCCGGAGCCTGGGCGCGTGGAAGTCGACGGGCGCACCCTCGAGCAGCTGCTCGCCTTCGCCGCCGACTATGGCAGGTTGATCCAGTATTACGACCTCGAGAACATGCCTGACGGCGACTGGTCGATATTCTTCGCCCACGATCCCAGCATCGCGCTGGCCATCCAGGCCGGGCTGGACCTCGACGCGATCGAACGCGAGCTCGACTTTCTGATGGCGGAACTGCGCGCGGCGCGCACGCTCGAGGCCCGGCTGCAGCTCGCCGAGCGGACATTCGGCGGCACGACCCGCCTGGTCGGCGTCCTGAACCGGGGACGGTGGTGGATCACCGGCATCGAGGAGGCGCTGACCGCGGCGATCGGCTTGCCGGAGCACGAGCTGCTGCTTGCCGAGCCGGCGCGCCGGATGATGCTTCATCTCGGCGGGCGCTCCGTCGAGCACTGGCTGCGGCGGGATATCGAGGGTGTCGTCAGGGGCTGGTTCGACGCGTTCGTCGAGCACCTGGAGGATTTTGCCGCGGCGCTGCTCACGGCCTTGCAACATGGGCGGGCGGACGCGCTGAAGGCGCTGGAGCTTTCGATGCAGGCCGAGGGGCATGCGCCGCAGGCGGCCCTGTACAATGCTTTCGTCAAGCTGTTCGGCTATGCGCAGGAGACGATCAACCGCTTCCCGCGCCGGCTCGTCGCCTTCTACCACGACGCCATTCTGCGCCAGAACAGCCGCGTCGGCAGCCCGGACCAGCTGTATCTCACTTTCACGCCGGCAAAGGGGGTCAAGCAGGCATCGATCCCCAAGGGGACGATCTTTCCAGCCGGCGCCGATGCGGACGGTAAGACGATCGCCTACGCCATCGACCAGGCGCTGACGGTCGACGCCGCCTCGGTCGCGGCACTGCGCACCCTGACCGTCACCCAGGAGGCGCCGGTGCCGACCGCGTCGGCGGTCCCGGCGATGGTGCTGAGCGGGACGGTCGCGTTGTCCGACCAGCCGCCGCCCATCGCCCAGCCGTTCCCGATCTTCGGCGCCGCCACGCCGGGCACCAGCGGCTCGCTGGTATCGGCCCCGGCCAGCCTGGGGTTCGCGCTCGCCGGCCCGACCCTGATGGCGGCAGGTGGCGAACGGCAGGTCAGCATCGGCCTGACCGTCGACCCCGCCAGCCTTACCGCGCTGACGCCGCTGCTGCAGGCGATCGGCGGCGGCGCCGGTCTCACGCCGCAAGCCGTGCTGGCGCAGGTCCTCCAGGCCGCTTTCGCGCTTCGCTATTCCACCGCCGGCGGCTGGATCGATATCGAGGGCTATAGTGTCGTGCCGCCGCCGGACGATCAGTCGACCCTGTTCACCCTTGCCTTCACGCTGACGCCAGATGCCGAGCCCTTCGTCGCGATGGCGACGACGCCCGCGGTCAAGACGGCCATCCCGCCCACGCCGGGCAGCGCCGTGCCCGATCCCGCCCAGCCGACGCTGCTGGCCAGCTTGCTGCAGCAGCGCGTGCCGGTGGGGCAGGGCGGAACGACAGTCGACATCTATCCTTACGCGGTGCTTTCGTCGGTGAGCCTGTCGGACCTGTCTGTGACGGTAGCGGTTTCGGGTCTGGCCGATCTCACCCTGTCGACCCCGGTCGGTCCGATCGACACCTCACAGCCATTTCCGTTGTTCGGATCGCCGCCGGTCCAGTACGCGGCGCTGGATATCGCCGCGCCGGAGCTGTTCGCCAAGCAGCTGGACAGTTTCGCGCTGTCGATCGCGTGGTTCGGCCTGCCGGTCACCAGCACGGGCTTCAAGGGCTACTACGAAGCCTATGTCATCGATGCCGACGGCAACAGCGTTCCGCCCGGCTCATTGTTCGACAACATGATTTTCCAGGCCGGGCTGACCGTCATGCGCCCCGGCCTGTGGACGATCGGCACCGAGGCGTCCGGCGCCACGGCCGCGACGCCGCTCTACCTCTTCCGCACCGATCCCGACAACCCGGTTCCCGCGCCCGATGCGCCGGTGCTGCCGCAAACGGAGATCGATGCCCCGTCCATCGTGCCCGCGGTGCCGCCATCCTATTACGATCCGGCGACCAGCACGATACGTCTCAGCCTGGCTGAGCCGGCCTACGCTTTCGGCAATATGCTCTATCCCGCCAATGTCATGGCCGCATCCGTGCAACTGACGGCGGCGGCGTCGGCCTGTGCGCAGAAATGCGGCAGCAGCCAGTCCGGCGCGGCGCCGGCAGCCGCCGCCGTGCACCTGAATACGGTCAAGACGACGAACGCCCAAGCGCCGGATTCGCAATACGGACAGTCGATCAAATCGTCGGTGGAGACGGCGATCGCCAATATGTCCGGATCAGCCCTGAAGGCGATCCACGATGCCATCGGCAAAAGCTCCATCTCCGGGGATACCAAGTCGTCATTGCAGGACAGCCTGAAGGCGGCGCTCGGCAAGGCGGAGCCGGGGTCCTTGCTGCAGCGCCTCAACCCCTTTGCCGAAAAGGGGCCGACAGGCGGGGACATCCTGACCAATCTCGAGGGCTGGATCGCCGAAAACAGTGGGAAGCTGGGCGCCGAGGCTCAGGGGCATCTCGGCCAGGCGAGCGCGATCCTGGCAGCGGGCGGCAAGCTTTCCGACGCGCAGGCCAAGACGGCGGACGATCCCCCATCGGTGGCGCGGCCGGTGATGTCGGCCGCGGTGGAGGACGCGCAGTCCGGGCTGACCGCGGCCGCGGGAGACGATACCCAGAAATGTATCCAGGACTGCATGGCCGGCGAGCCGCAGACCGGCTTTCCCAACCAGCCCTGGCTGCCGACGGCCGTCGGCCTCACCGTCGACTACACCGCCGCGGCGGATATTCCCGCCGCGGGCGCCCCCGACAGCTTCTTCCATCTGCTGCCGTTCGACGGCAGTGCTGTTGTCGTCTGGACGGCGGGCACGCCGGTGCCGTTGCTCGAGCCGATCGCGCTGGAAGGCGCCCTCTATGCCGGGCTTTCGGAACCGGCGGAGAGCCTGTCGCTGCTGTTCCGCATGGCACCGCCATCCGGCGGCTGGCCGGTCGAAACTCCGACGGTGTCCTGGGCGCAGCAGGCGGGCGACGGCTGGACGCCGCTGACGCCGTTGCGCGACAATACGAACGACTTGCGCAACTCAGGCATCGTCAGCCTGTCCCTGGCGGACAGGCCGGATACCGGCCCGGTATGGCTGCGGATCGGCGTTTCGGCGGATGCCGACGGCTTTCCGCTCCTGGCCGCGCTGACGACCAATGCGGCGACGGCCGACTGGGTTGGCCCGGGCGGGGCGACGACATTGGGCAAACCCTTGCCGTCCGGCACGATCAAGAAAAGCGCCCAGCCCCTGCCGGGTATCGGCACGATCGACCAGCCAGTGCCGTCTTTCGGCGGTCGCCCGGAAGAGACGGGGCCGGCATTCGAGATGTGGCTGGCCGAGCGGCTGCGCCACAAGGATTACGGCATTCTGGCCTGGGATTATGCGCGGCTGGTGCTGGCGGCCTTTCCGTCGCTGTGGCAGGTCGCCGTGGTCCAGGCCTCCGACCCAAGCGGCGGGCGGGCGCCTGGCCATGTCTGGGTCGTTCCGGTGCCGGGGCCGAACTCGCTCAATATCGTCGACCCGACGATACCGGCGAACGATTCCGCCATGCTGGGTGAGATCGCCGACATGCTGGGCGCGAAGATCAGCCCCTTTATCCAGCTCGCCGTCACCAATCCGCCCTACCGCCGTCTCAAGGTCACGGCGAGGCTGGTTTTCGACGAAGCCAATACCGTGCAGGCCTGCGTCGACCGGCTGAACGACGATCTCGTCGCCTTCCTGTCGCCCTGGCCGACACGAGGGCTGGGGCCCAGGCCCGACGACTATTACACGCGGGACCAGGTGGCGCATTTCATCCGCCATCGCCCCTATGTTCTGGGCATCCTGTCGCTGCGGCTCGATCCCGACCCGCCCGGTGCGGCCGGTTGGCACTATCTGACGTCGGCTCTGTCGCACGATCTGACGGGGGAAGGCGCGCCGCGGCCCCAGCGCCTGCACCGGCCACGGCTGGCGCTGCCGAAGGCAACCGCGGCGGAGGGGGCATCGTGAGCCGCAAGCCGGGCGTCATACCGCGGGCGAAGCCCGCCGCCATCGGCCTCAACTATTCGGCGCTGAGGGTGGAAGGCACTGCGCTGGTTCAGGACATGTCGGCGCAGATCTGGACCGACTACAATTATTCCGACCCCGGCGTCACGATCCTGGAGCAGCTCTGCTACGCGCTCACCGAACTTTCTTACCGTGCCGATTTTCCGGTCGAGGATATTCTGTGCGCCCCCACGACCGGGACGGTCCTGCCCTGGCGGCAGGGGCTGTTTCCTGCCCGCGCGATCATGCCGGTCAATCCGGTCACTACACCCGATCTGCGCCGGCTGATCGTCGACCGGGTTCCCCTGGTGGGCAATGCCTGGCTGACGCCTTGTCCGCCGGAGAGCGCTGACGGCGTATCCGGCCTGTATCGTATTGCGCTGCTGGTCCCGGATTTCGATCCGTGCTGCGCCGATGACGGGCCCGATCCCGGCGCGGTCGCCGCCAAGGTGCTCGACTGCTATGCGGCGCATCGCGCCCTGTGCGAGGACGTGCGCGACGCATTCGTGCTGTCGCCGATCCCGGCCGAGGTCAAGGCGGATGTGCAGCTCGATACCCACGCCGACCCCAGCGCGGTGCTGGCGCGGCTGCTTTTTGCCCTGGGGCTTTATCTGGCGCCTGAGCCGAGGCGGATGCCGCTGAACGAGCTGCTGGCCGCCGGCAAGACGACAGCCGAAATCTTCGAGGGGCCGCTGATGCTGCGCGGCTTCATTGCCGATGACCAGCTGACGCCGCTGCCCAGCCGCGTGGCGATCGACAATCTGCTTCAGGTGATGGCGGAAACCCCCGGCGTGCTATCGGTCGACGGTCTGGCCCTCAGGGTGGACGGGCATCGCGGCCGGCTGGTGCCCGGAGACGTCTACGATGTTCCCGACGGCTGCATCCTGCGGCTGATCGCGGCGGCGCAGGCGGGGAATTTCTCGATCCGGCTGCTGCACGGCGACACCGTCTGCCAGCCGAATCCCGCCCGGGTCGCGCGGTTGCTGGAACGGCATTGGCAGGCGCAGCGGCGGATATATCCGCTGTGGCGGGAATATGCCCAATATTACCGGCCTCCGGCGGGGCGTCGCTGGGACCCGCAGGCCTACAGCTCGGTCCAGGATCAGTTCCCGGCCGTCTATGGCATCGGCGAGTATGGCCTGCCGGCGGGTGCGGGTCCGGCGCGGCAGGGTCAGGCGAAGCAGCTTAAGGGCTATCTGATGGCATTCGACCAGCTGATGGCGGATTACTTCGCCCAGCTGGCTTTCGTGCGCGATCTGTTTTCGATCGGAACCGGGGGCGACAGGACTTACGCCTTCCAGTCGCTGGTCAAGATCGTTCCCGATGTCGAGCCGCTGCTGCGCCCGGATTATGAGGCGGGGCTGGCCAGCCTGGTCGCTTCGATCGATCCGGTCCGGCAACGGCAGTCGGCCGTCATCGAACTGCTGCTGTCGCTCTATGCGGAGACGCTCTCTCTCCCGCCGGGCGGTGCTTGCGCTGCCGGTGGGCCGGACGATTCCGCCGAGGCGGCGCTGCTTCGGGCGCAACGTGCGCTGCTCGTCCGCACCGTACCGGCGACACGCGACCGCGGGCGCGGTTTCGACTACCGTCGTCCCGGGCCGACGCGCGGCGCGGCGGGACTGGAGGTCGCGTGCCGGATCGAGCTCGCCTTGCTGGATGCGACCCTGGGGCAGGGTGGTCCGCAGGCCGTGCGCAATGCCGAGGACGCCAACTTCGGTACGTTGCTGCCGCCTGAGATGGATGAGCGGGTGACGCTCGGCTTCCTGCCGGTGGAAGGCGTCGGCGACGGTCATGAGTACGAGGTCGGCGGCGGGGACGATGCATCGCCGCTGGCCGGGCGGCAGGTTGCCGCGGCGCTGCTGCCGGCGCTTGCCGATCCGGCGCGCTACCGCGTCGGCATGATGGTTCTGGAAGACTGCGTCTGGCTGACATGCCAGGATTTCGATGGCGCCTGGTGGCTGCTGGGCGAATATCCCGGCGCGGCCGAAGCAGTGGCGGCGACCGATCGGATGGTGCGGGCCGCCGACCGCCATCATCACGGACTCTATATCGTCGAATGGACGCTGCTGCGGTCGGCGCTGGCGCTGAACGGCGGCGACGGCGCCGACTATAGTTTCCGGGTCAGCGCCGTGCTGGCCGCGGAGGTGGACGAAAAGACGAATGCCGGCTGGCGCGACCAGGCGCGATCGATCCTTCGGCAGAACATGCCGGCACATGTCGTGGTGGACACGCTTTTCCTGGGCCGGACCCGGATGCGGCGCTTTCGCCGCCTGCATGCCGCCTGGGTCGACGCCCTACGGCATGGCTCGCCCGAGCGGCAGGCTGAGACCAGCGCGCATCTGGTCCGCTTTCTCGATCCCCGGCCCGAGGCCACACCGGCGCCGTCCCCCGGACCGACCCTGCCTCCGCCGACGCCGGAGCCTTCGGCCGCGCCGCCGACGCCGGAGCCGACCCCCGAGCCAACTCCTGAACCAACCCCTGAACCAACGCCGCCGACGACGCCCGAACCCACCCCCGCACCAACCCCAACGCCGGCGCCGACAGCACCGCCTTTATCGGCGCCGACCTGGCAAAACTGGTTCGCGCATTCGGGTCCGGCTTCCGCCACGCCGTCCGCCGCCGAAGAGCCGGCGGACCGGCGTTGGTGGCAATTCTGGAAGAAAGATGGGCCGACACCCGCGCCGACGCCTGCCCCGAGCCCGCCGCAACCGACCGCGAGTGTCTCGGCAACCGCCGGCGGCACTTTACCCGGGCAGGTGAAGGCCGCGCCGGCCGGCGCCAAGGGCTTCGACACCGATACGCGGCTCAGCGAATCCGCGGCGGCGGCGTTCGTCCAGGAAAAATTCAGTTTCGCGATCCGTTACCTGTCGCGCGGCCCGGCAGAATCCGGCGCGGATCTCACGACTGCCGAGGCAAAGGATATTCTGTCCGCCGGATTGGCGCTGATGGCTGTGCAGCATGTCGCGGGGCAAGGATGGACACCGAGCGCGTCTCTGGGCGCCGAATACGGCCAGCATGCCGTTGCCAATGCCCAATCGATCGGTTTTCCTCCGGGCGTCTGCCTGTGGCTTGATCTCGAAGGCGTCAAATCCGGCACCTCGGCCGACGAGGTGAGCCAATATTGCGACGCCTGGTCGAACGCAGTGTCCGCCGCCGGCTATGTGCCGGGTCTTTACGTCGGCGCGAACGCGGTGCTCGACAGCCAGCAGCTCTATCAGCTCAAATTCCAGCATTTCTGGAAATCCGCCAGCAACGTTCCCGACGTCCCGGTCCAGGGCTATTGCATGATCCAGAGCATCCCCGCGAACGACACGCTCGATGGCGTCACCTATGACGAGGATCGCGTCCGGGCGGATCACCTCGGCAACACACCGATCTGGCTTGCCCCGCTGGGGCCGGCCGGCCCGGCGGCGTCATGAGGGATATCCGGTATGCATGATGGAAGGGACTAAGAACGCCCTTGCCCAGTGAACCGCACCGGATCGGCAGCCTGAAGCTCAATATCGCGATGCGCGATTTCGACGGGGCGCTGGCGGCGCGGGGCCGGATCGAGGACTTTGCCCACGGTCTCGTCCCCGCCGCCCTGGCGCGCATATTCGATCGGCTGGTGCCAGCAGATACGCATGTGCGCCTCGCCCGCCACGACATCGATCTCGGCGCCGTCTCGATGGCGAATATCGAGGGCGATATCCTCGCCGCGCTGGAGCGGGCGCTGGCGGAAGCCCTGCCGCGCGCCATCGCCGGGGCGCCCGATGGGACGATGACCCCGCAAGAGGCGCTGCTCGAACGCTTCGACACCTATCTGGCGAAAGGCACGTTGCCGCTGCGGGGGACGGGCGCGCCGTTCGATCCGGCGCCCCGGTTTCGCGAGCTGGTCGCCCGGCAGCCGGCGGAGCTGGCGCTGCTGCTGCGCCGCCGCGCGCACGACCGCCATGCGCTGGAGCGTCTCGTCCTTCAGGCCGGTGACGAGGGGCTGCGGGCCTTGCTCGCCGTGCTGGCGCCGGCCGACGCGGCGGTCATCCTCGGCTATATCGCGGACCTGATCCGCCTGCGCCGCGCGGAGCCGGCGCTGAAGCTGACCGATGCCGCGCTGGAGCGTCGGCTGTGGCTGCTGACCTTGGAATATCTGCTGCGCGATGCGGGCTCCCAGTTCAACCGGCGCAGCTTCGTCGTATCGCTGCTGGAAGGCGCGGCTGAGGCGGAAGGCCTCTCCTACGCCGCGCTGCTCGGTCTTCTGCGCAAGGCGCTGACCAGCACGCGCCGCCGCCGCCCGCTGGGCGGGTCCCTGCCGGCCATACTGGCCGAGCAGTTCGCCTTGCTGCCGCCCGACGATCCGAGCGAGCCCGAACCTGTGCCGCCCGATGACCCGTTCGAACGCGCCGAGGCGGGCGATATCGCGCCATTGGTGGTGCTGTTCCGCCGCCATGGCGGCGACCGCGCCCGGATGGAGGCGCTGGTCAGGCGCCTGACCGGGCCCCTGTTCGGCCGCCTGATCGAGAGGATCGAGCCCGCCCACGCCGCCCTGATCCTGGCCTATATCGCGGACCTCACGCGGCTGCATGAGGAGGAGGCTCTTCTGACCCTCTCCCATGCCGGCTTCGAGCGGTTGGTGTGGCTGTTGACGCTGCTTCACCTGTTGCGCGACGGGGGAACCCAGTTCAACCGCAAGTCGTGGCTTCGGCGGTTGCTCGAGGACCTGGCTGCGTCGGAAGGGCTTGCCTATCCGGCGTTGCTGGCGTCGCTGAGCGGCGCCCTCGCGCGGCTGCGCCGGCGCCTGCCGGCCGACTCCTCGCTGCCCGCGCTGCTGGACGAGCTGGCGCGGGAGCGGGCCGCGCCGGTTCCGGCGGGGGAGGCCGCCACCCTGGCGCGCATGGCCGTCGCGGCGGATGCGGCCGGCCGGGCCGCGCTGATCGCGCGGATCGCTGCGCAACCCGGCCTGCTCGCGCGCATGGTCGCGGAGCTGAGCGGCGACGCGCGCATACAACTGCTGACCGCCCTCGTTCCGGCCCAGGCCGAGGCCTTCCTGTCGGATCTTCAGGCGCTATGGCGCGCCCATGCGGCCGGGTCCCTGCTGCGGTTGGATGCGGAGGCTTTCGCGCGTTTGACCTGGGTACTGGTTTTCCAGGCGCTGGCGGCCAAAGGGCGACGCCCGGGGCGGGCAACCCTGCTGCGGCATATTCTGGCAGGCCTCGCCCGCCATGGCGGTGTTGCGCGCGACGAGGTGGTCGCGGCTTTGCACGATCGCCTCGAGGCGCGCGGCACGGCCTTGGCCGCGAACCTCGACAAGATGCTGGCAGAGGCAGGCGGGGCGGCACCCGATGCCCTGCGCCTGGCCGAAAATTTCCTGCGGACCGGCGAACCGGCGGCGGCCGGCGCGGAGCTTCCGCCTTTCGCGGAACAGGACCCGGTGCGCCTTGCCCGAATTCTGCGCCGTCTGATGGCGGCAATGCCGGGGGATGCGCCGTCGCTGGCCGGCCGGCTGATGGAATGGCTGCTGCCGGAGGAGATCGCGGAGATTCTCCAGCCCGGCGGCGCGGCGCATGCCGTAAGCTGGGCGGAATTCCTGGCCGAAGAGCCGGGCGGATCGATGATGGCGGCCTGGTCGCGGATCGTGGCCGGCATGCTGCGCGGAGAGCCGATCGTCATGCCGGAAACCGCGTCCGCTCCCGGGCGGCGCCTGGATCGCCAAGCGGTGCTGCGCCACTGGCTGGACCACGGCGGGGCGCCTTGGTGGGCATCGGCGGAGCCGGCGATCGATGCGATGCTGGCCGAGCTCACCGATTGGCCACCCGCCGCGCTTCGGTCGCTGTTTGCCGGCGGCCAGGCAGGCCGGACCCGTCTTCGCCGCGCGCTCGCCCGCCTGGGCCGCGGGCGGGGCGGCGCCCTGCTGACGCGGCTGGGGCTGGAAGGTCCGGACGCCTCGCTTCCTCCGCCCGCGGTTTCCTCCGCCCCGGCCGAGCCGCCGCCCGCCGGCCCCAACGACCGGGCACGCGCGCTGGCCTGGCTGGCAGGCAAGGGGGCCGCCGCCCCGCGCAGGCTGGACCGCCTGCCCCGCCTGTTGGCCGAACTGGCGGACAAAGGCGATCCGGCGATGGACGCCGGCCTTCGGGACGGTCTCACGCGGCCGGAGGTGCGGGCGCGCTGGGTCGCGGCTTTGCCCGACGAAATACTGGCGCGGCTGCTCTACCGGCTGGCACCGGACCGCGCGCGGCTGATGCTCGATGCAATGACGGCTCTCGCGGCGGCGAACGAGGGCGCGCGGGAACTTCCCTGGGCGCTGCTCCTGGCGCTGCTCGCCGAGCCGGGCAGGCTCAGCACGCGCACACTGGTCGCCCGGCTGGTCATGGGCATGGCGGCAAACGATCCGGCGGCCAGGGATCGCCTGGCCGCCGGCGCCGCGCGGCTTGCACGCGACGGTGGCCAGGCCGAGCTGACCGCGCTCCTGCGCGGGGCGCCGCGGAAGCCCGGCACGCCGGAGCGCAAAAGCCCCCGCCGCGCCGGCAAGCCGCCGGCCGAACCGGAGGTGGGGGAGACGATCTATATCCGCAATGCCGGCCTCGTCCTGTTCAATCCCTTCCTGCCCCGTTTCTTCGAAATGCTCGGTCTGCTGACCGTGGGTGAGGATGGGCGGCCGTGCATCGCGGGGCTCGAGCCTGTGTCGCGGGCGGTCCATCTGCTGCAATATCTGGCGGATGAAAGCTGCGACCGGCCCGAGCCCGAGCTGGCGCTGAACAAGCTGCTGTGCGGCGTGCCGCTTGCGACCCCCGTGGCCCGATCGATCGAGCCGGCCGCGCCGGAGATCGCGATCTGCGACGACGTCGTCCGCGCCGTGATCGGCAACTGGGCGATCATCAGCAACACCTCGCCGGCGGGGCTGCGCGAGACCTTTCTCCAGCGCGAAGGGCGGCTGCGCAAAGGCGAGGGCAAATGGACGCTGACCGTTCAGCGCAAGACGGTGGATGTGCTGACCGACCAGATCGGATGGAACAAGTCGATCGTCTTCCATCGCTGGATGGCCGAACCGGTTCATGTCACATGGTGAGGGCGAATATGGCGAAGCAAGACGCGAACGCCGGCGTGATCGCACGCGAGCTGGCATGGCTTGAGGCCGTCGTCCGCACGCGCTTCGCCGCCTATCTGGAGGCGCAGGCCGATGCGGAAGCGCTCCTCGGCCTTCCGGACCCGCCGGGCATCGCCAAGGCCGGCGGCGCATATGCCCGCGTCTTGCGGGACCTCGATCTCGGAGTGCCCGAACGGCTGGTGCTGATCCTGGCGGTGGCGCCTCATCTGGCGCCGGAAAAGCTCGACCCGTTCCTGCTGCAGAACCAGGCGACGGGACGCCGCTTCACCGAGTTCGGCGGTATCGTAGGGCAGTCCCATAATGGCGTGCTGCCGACCGTCGAGACGGCGCTGTTCCTGCTGGCCGGGACCGATCTCGTACAGCGGGTCGCCCTTCGCCCGATCTTCTCGGCCGGCCACACGCTGGTCCGCCGCGGCGTCATCGCCGTCGATCACAGTCACGGCGACGAGCCGCCGACCTCCGCGGTCATACGGCTGTCGCGGGAGTATCTCGAGATTGTCCTCACCGGCGAGGAATATACTTTCCCGCCCGGAGAGGGGTTTCCGGCGGAGCGCATCAACACCCCGCTCAACTGGAGCGATCTGGTGCTCGATACGCCGACCCGCCAGCAGATCGACATGATCGGCAGCTGGATACGCCATGCCCATACGCTGCTGTATGAGTGGGATTTGGCGCGCCGGCTGAAGCCTGGCTATCGGTGCCTGTTCTATGGGGGGCCGGGCACCGGCAAGACCCTCACGGCCTGCCTTCTGGGCAAGCATCACGGCCTTCCGGTCTATCGCGTGGACCTCTCGCGCGTCGTGTCGAAATGGATCGGCGAAACCGAGAAGAATCTGGCCGCCTTGTTCGACCAGGCGCAGGAGCGCGACTGGATCCTGTTTTTCGATGAGGCGGAGGCGCTGTTCGGAAAACGTACCGACTCACATTCGGCCAACGACCGCGCCGCCAACCAGCAGATCGCTTATCTGCTGCAGCGTCTGGAAGACTTTCCCGGGCTGGTGATCCTGTCCACCAACCAGCGCGCGCACATGGACGAGGCTTTCGCACGGCGGTTCCAGTCCTCGATCCATTTCCCGATGCCCGACGCGGCGGCGCGGCGGCGGCTTTGGGAGGACATGTTCCGCACCAGGCGCATTCCCATTGGGCCCGATGTCGACTTCAAGCTTCTGGCGGAACGCTATGAACTGGCCGGTGGGGCAATCGTCAATATCCTGCGGCACGCCTGCCTGCTGGCGGTTGTGCGGGATGTGCCCAAGGTCCTGCTCGCCGACATCATGAGCGGGATCAGGCATGAGCAGCAGAAGGAAGGGAAGTATTTCAGCAACTGAGCGGCTAGGCCGGGCTCGACACACCCGCCATAGCCAGAATTCTTTGGGCCTGGGGAATGTGAAGCCGCTCCACCATTTTTCCGCCGACTTGGATGGCGCCCTTGGCGGCATTTTCCGGATATTCGAATGCCGCGATGACCTGATGCGCCCAGGCGACCGCTTCGGGATCGGGCGTGAAGATGGCGTTGCACAGATCGATCTGGCGCGGATGGATCACCGTCTTGCCATCGAAGCCGAAGGCCAGCGCCTGGCGGGTCTGCAGCTGGAACCCTTCATCGTCCTGGAAATCGTTGAACACGCCGTCGATGATCGGCAGGCCATGGGCGCGCGCGGCCGCCACGGCCAGGCCGAGCGCGCCGACGAACGGTGCGCGCAGCACATCCGGCTGCGCGCCCATTTCCTTGGCGAGGTCGTTTGTGCCCATGACGAAGCCGGCGAGCGGAGTCGTGTGCGCCATCGCGGCGATCTCCTCCAGCCGGAACAGCGAGATCGCCGTTTCGATCATGACCCAGAGACTGATTCCGCTGGCGAGAACCTTGCCATAGGCAGCCACATCCGCGGCGGAGCTGACTTTCGGGGCGAGTATCGTCTTCGCGACCGGCGCGGCGGCTTTCAGATCCGCCGCGCCCCATTCGGTATCCAGGCCGTTGACGCGCAGGATGACCTCACGATCCCCGAAGCCGCCTTCCCGGATGGCCGCGACGGCCTGCTCACGCGCTGCCGCCTTGGCGTCCGGGGCGACGGCATCCTCGAGATCGAGGATGACGACATCGCAGGGAAGGGTGCGCGCCTTCGCTATGGCCTTCGCGTTCGAGGCAGGCAGATAGAGCGCGCTGCGCCGCTTGCGTGTCGACGTTGTCATGGGTTCCTCGATTGCTAAGGCGGTGGTCTCTGTGCGCCTTCCGGCGTGGATCGGGCAAGTGCCCGATCAGCGCACGGTGACTTCGATCTCGGGCGAGCTTGCGTCGCCGAACGGTGTACGAGCGTGGAAGCGGTGTTTGCCGGCGGCGAGCGGCCAATGCAGCGTGTCATGAGCATCGGCGACTTGGAACGGCTTGCCGTCGACATACCAGATCACCTGCGGCACGCCGGCATCCGGCATCAGGCGCAGCGGCAGGAAGTCGAGATCGGGCGGCATTTCCGGGTTACGGATGAAGGTCGCGTGATTGTTCGGCGTCGCAATCCGCAGATGCGCCGGCGCGGCCGCCGGGGGCGTCAATGATGTGGTTTGCGCGGTCGGGGCAGGGGACACGAACTCGGTCAGCAGATGGTCGCAGTGACCGTCGCTCGGCTTGCCGGTGGCGGCGCAGAGGATGGCGGGCCTGAGGCCGGCGGGTGAGCGGAACTCGCCGTCGGCCTGGCCGTCGCTGTCGGCGCCGTGCAGGTCGATCAGTATGTCGTGCGCCACCATCGCCGCGCTGCCGGCGCCGGAGAGGCCGGCCATCGGCCGTCCGTCGGGCCGCCCGACCCAGACGCCGATCAGGTATTTCTCGGAATAGGCGACGACCCAGGCATCGCGATAACCCTGGCTGGTGCCGGTCTTGACCGCGACCGGGAA
>Ga0105238_10000493_pt1 | contig 41482 bp, 33 predicted proteins | sample KBSC34metaG_FD_81526 | JGI IMG/M metagenome (GOLD analysis project Ga0105238, IMG submission 81526) | Corn rhizosphere microbial communities from Kellogg Biological Station, Michigan, USA - KBS C3-4 metaG | ecosystem: Host-associated > Plants > Roots > Rhizosphere > Soil | place: Michigan, USA...
GGGGTGGCGGTCCACGGCGGCAGGATGAACGCGCAGCAAATGACGGTCGTGGACACGGGCACCTGACGCTGCCTTCGTGCGCCGCGCGGCATGGTCAGCGCTCGTCCGAACGGCTGGCTACCTGCTCTGGTTGGAAGCAGACATTCCATCTATGAGGCCCCCAACCTAAGCCGGCTTCGACGTCGCCGCCGCAACCTCCTCCTCGGGGCTTCGCGACCAGAAGTCCTGCCAGCCCAGGAATCGCGGCAGCATCATTTTCGGCTGGTAACGGGGCGCGGGGCCGGGCCAGTGCTGGAAATCGGCTTGCTGCGGGCGTTCGAGCTGGTCGGCGGAGTACCAGAAATCCTCCTCGCGGCGGGCGAAGTACCAATGGCCGTCCCGGCGCTCGTAGGCGTCGAAATAGCAGATCGCCTGGACGATCCATTTCTCGCCGTATTCATGTTCGGCCTTGCAATAGACCTTGCCTGTCGCGTGATCGGCATCGGTGAAATCGACGGCGTGGCCGACGATCTGGTGGACCGAGCGGTAGAAGCTGCGGATCGCCGGATCGATGAAGGTGCGCAGCGCCTCGCGGCCTCGTCCGCGCCGGCCGCAATCGACATCGTCGACGAACAGGGCGAGCCAGCCGTCGATGTCCCGGCTGTCGATGGCGATGGCATAGCGTATCGGCAGCTGCTGGATCGCCAGGGTCGATTCCACCCGGTCGAGCCGTTCGAGAAACGATGGTTCGGTCATGATGATGCCTTTCGAATTGCCGGCGGCGTCCAGCTGCCGTCGAGCAGCGGCGGCTCGGGCCAGAACAGGCGCGCCACCACCTGGAACGGCATGCGCGGCGCCGGCAGCCAGTTGCCCTCGCCACCCGGCTCCGGGCTGTCATGCCGGATGCGGATGGTGAGCGACCCGTCGGAGCCGTAGCGCACCGCCGGATCGCGCTGGCGCACCGCGAACTTGCCCGAGGGATGCTCGGCCAGACAGCGCGTGGCGGCATTATAGATCGTAAACGACCAGAAGCCCTTCACCGGCGGCGGCCGGTCGAAATGCAGCTCATAGTCGCCGGTCGTGCCGTCGAGCACATCGCCGTCGGCATCGGTTTCGACCGCGGCATAGACGACCTCCTCGGCGGTCGGTCCCCAGATCGCATAGTTCGCCGCCGCGGCGCGGCGCAGATAGGCGTCGGCGCTGCCGGCGAGGATGCCGCGACCGCCCCTTATGTCCAGCGGATACACCCAGCCGTTCATAGGAACACCGATATTCTTGACCCGCGCCATGATCCTTGCATGCGCCGCCGCCACGCCGGCCTCGATCGCTTCGCGTTGCTCCGTAGGCAAGGCGGATACATCGAAGGGACGGCGGGCGCCAATGCCGATCTCTGCGAAGCGGCCCATCAGCGCCGCCTCGCCCGGCACCGTCGGGCAAAACTCGAGCAGGAAATTGAGCCGGCGGATGAAATCCGCCGACCTCGCTTCGAACAATCGCGCATCGGGCTTCGGCCACATGATCGGCGGCGGCGCGGGCGGCGGCGCGGGCGGCGGCGCCGTTCCGGCCCAGGCGCTGAGCGGCATGAAACGGTACTGCGCTTCCAGCGCATCGATCGGGGACCAATCGTCCGGCGATTCCAGCAGGATGCGGGTGATCACCTTGGCGATCCGGGTCTCGCAGCGGATGACGTCGTCGATCCCGGGCGGCGCCCCCCCGCTCCAGTCGGGCCCGGCAAGCAGATAGGTGCGGGCGGCGTTGCCGTCGGTGCGGGTGCCGCGGATGGCGAAATTATGGGTGTACCAGTCGGTGAACTGCACGTCCTGGAAGCGCCAGTCGGGCATTTCCGGGATTGCGATCACATAAGGCTCGGCCCTGAGGTCGACCAGGGCGGAACCGTAGGGCGTGTCGGTGTTGATCCAGGGCACCACATTGATGAATTTGGGATTTCCCAGGTTCTTGAAATGGTGCAGCCGGTTCATCCCGATATGGTTCGGCCCGGCGGGGTCGATATTCGCCGGGTAGCTGAAGCCGTAGCCCAGCAGCATCGGATAGGCATAGACATAGGCCTCCTCCGCGATCGCGCGGATATCGTCCGGGCCGGGGTTCATGCCGCGGCCCCCGCGAATTTGCGGTCGGTCGGAACGGCGAAACGGTCCTGGTAGAATTGCAGCCGCCGGCGCAGCTCCCCGATATCCAGCCCGAAATCTTCCGCGGCATAGTCGTGGCGGCCGTGCTTCTCCTGGCGGTTGTCGGCGATCCAGGCGCGCATCCGCGCCTCGGCCTCCGCGCTCAGCAGATCGCCCGAGGCGCCGTAGATCTTGCGGACGCAGCCGATCGGATCGGCGACCAGGTCGGCAAAGGGGATATCGACGAAGCGGCCGTCGCCCTCGGCCCGCCCCGCAGTCCCGGCGAGGAGTAGCCGCTCGACGATACCGGCGATGTTGCCGCCGATGGCATGCGGGTCGGGATGATCGAAATAGCGGCGGACGCCATAGGTGGTGAGGCTGGCCAGCGAGACGATGGCGACGACCGGGTCGCGGTGCGTCTGGATCAGCGTGGCGTCGGGGAACACCGTCAGCAGCGGCCCGAGCTGCTCCAGATGCTGCGGCGCCTTCAGCACCCAGCGCCGGCCGCCGCGCAGCCACTGCATCGTCTGGAGCACCCGCTTGAACATGCGATAGCCCTCGGTCTGATCGGCCTGCCGGTAATAGCGGCTATAGGCCGGCACCATGTAGCTCCACTCGAACAGCATCGAGGAGAAGCCGTAGACCAGCAGCGAAATGTCCTCGTCCGGCTCGTCGACCTGGATCTCATGCATCTGCGCCAGGCCGGGGGCCATGACCGACAGCGTATCGAGGCCGGCCTGGACCATGGCGATGCGCGGATCGGGCTCGGCCGGCGGCCCCTCCGGATCGCCGGGCGGCAGGGGCATCGACAGTTCCCAGAACGGCGCGGAGCGCAGCATCTGGTCGCGCGCCAGCAGGCGGTGGAGGATGGTCGTGCCGCTGCGCGGCAGGCCGATGATGATCAGCGGCCGCTCGATCGCCTCATCCAGAATTTCGGGATGCCGCTCCCATAGGTTGACCAGCCGCAGCCGTGTGGCAAGCAGGCTTCTGAGCTGCCGTTCGAGGAAGGACCTGCCCAGCGCATGGAAGTCCAGCTCCTCCTCCAGCGAGCGGGCGAGCACGGTGAGCGGCTCGGCCAGCGGCGCATCGCCGAAATCGTCGAGGCCGGTGTCGCGCCGGGCCAGCGCCATCAGATGGTCGGGATCGAGGCTCGCCTGCGATGCCTCGGCTTCCCGCGCCGCGATGATGCGGCGCGCCTCGGGGGAGAATTCCGGATAGGCGAAGGCACGCGCGCCGGGCGTCAGGTCATCCCAGGCCGGCAGCGGTCGGGATTTCAGCATCTTGGTCCTCCTGGCGATCTCCACCCCGGATTGCTTCGGCAATCGCCGCGCACGGTCAAGGAGAAGAGCCTTCGAACGGCGCGCGGCATCGCATACGCGGAATTTAGCGCGCCGGTGCTCAGGCAAGTGCCATGCGCGCTAGGGTCGGCCTGGGGAGGACTCTTCATGCAAGCCGTTCCAGACCATGTACCAGCGAACCGCGTGTTCGCCTTCGACATCTTCGGCGATCCGCGGCTGAAGCCGGACCTGCATCTCGGCTACAAGCAGCTGCACGACGCCGCGCCCGACATATTCTATACGCCGCTGAACGGCGGGCACTGGGTGGTGACGCGCCATGCCGCGATCACCGATATCACCCGCGATCCTGGGGTCTTCTCCAGCCGCAACCAGGAAATCCCGAGGACCGGGCAGAACACGCAGATGGGGCCGCTGACGCTCGACCCGCCGGAGCACACGCCCTACCGCCAGATACTGATGCAGATCTTCGCCCCCTCGGCGATGGTCGAGCTTGAGGACCATGTGCGGTACTGGACCAACCGGCTGATCGACGGCGTCATCGCCGACGGCGAATGCGATTTCGTGCGGTCGATCTCCAGCGTGCTGCCGGTCTCGGTCTTCATGCAGATGATGGGCCTGCCGCTCGACCGGCTGGAGGAATTCCGCGGCTGGGTCGACGAAGCCTTCCGCACCACCGACACGCCGCGGCGCATGGCGCTTTACGGCCGCATCGTCGAATTCATGACGACGCTGATCCGGGCCCGCATGGACAAGCCGGAGAACGACATCATCAGCCGGCTGCTGGAATCCGAGGTCGAGGGCAGGCGGCTCGCCTTCGAGGAGGTGCAGGGCATCTGCCTGCTGCTGTTCATCGCCGGGCTGGACACGGTGGTGAATGCGATGTCGTTCGGCGCCCGGCACCTGGCCGGGGACCCGGCGCTGCTCAAACGCTTCAAAGACGAGCCCATCGTCATCCTGACAGCGGTGGAGGAATTCCTGCGCCGCTATGCCTTCACCAATACCTGCCGGATCGTGGCGCGCGACGCCGATTACGGCGGCGTCCGTTTCCGGGAAGGCGACATGGTGTTCCTGGCGCTGGCGCTGGCTGGCCTCGACGAGCGCGAGATCGCCGACCCGCTGCGCTTCGACCCCGACCGCAAGGGCCTGGCGCACAAGACCTTCGGCGGCGGCCCCCACCAATGCGCCGGCCGCCATCTGGCCCGGATAGAGTTGCGCATCCTGTTCGAGGAACTGTCCAGGCGCATCACCGGGTTGCGCCTGAAACCGGGCACCGAGCCAACCTTTCGCGCCGGCTTCGTCATGGCGGTCGAGAGCCTGCCGGTGGAGTTCGAGCCGGCGTAACCGCGGGTGCCGTCAGTGCAAGCCGGCTCATCGGGTCGACCTCGCCAGGTTTCGGTAGCAAGGACGAACACACCCGGCCCCTTCGCGGTCATTCCACACAACGCAACCGCGATGCCTCTCGTACGGCGCCCAGGTTTCCTTGCCAACACAACCGACGGGTGAATTGATGCGGCATGCCGGTGACCCGGACATGTAAAAGCCGGCGGCGCCGCATTGAAAAGGACCGCGTCGATGGCCCGTTCGAGAAGAGGGGAAAATGAAAAGGGAATATAAGCGCGCGTTGATTTTCATGACCGCGGCCAGCAGCGTGGCTCTGATTGCCGGCGCCGGGCCGAGTTTTGCTCAGAACGCACCGGCCGCCGCGGCACAGGCCGCCAATACCGGCCTCGAGGAAGTTGTCGTCACCGCGCGCCGCAAGGCCGAGGTCGTGCAGAACGTGCCGGTCGCCGTGACCGCCCTGTCCGGCCGCGATCTCGAACAGAAGTCCATCGTCACGGCCGACGACCTGCAATTCCATGTACCGGAGCTGCAGGTCAATCCGAGCCAGTATCTGCTGAGCGCGGAGCCCTCCTTCACGCTCCGCGGCCTCTCCACCACGGTTCCCGGCACCACCATCGCCGATTCGGCCGTTACCGTTTACCTGGGCGACGTGCCGGTCCTTTATAACCGCGATATCGGCCACAGCCTCTACGACCTGGCCGATGTCCAGGTCCTGCGCGGTCCGCAGGGCACGCTGTTCGGCAAGAACAGCACCGGCGGCGCCGTGGTCTTCGACCCGAAGAAGCCCGGCTATGAGTTCGAGGCGTTCGCGCAGGCGACTTTCGGCGACTACAACCTCTATGAGTTCACCGGCGCGGTGAACGTGCCGGTGAACGACAAGCTGCAGATTCGCCTTGCCGGAAAGCTGGGCCGGCGCGACGGCTTCACGCGCAACCTGCTGGGGCCTGACTATAACGACGAGAATTTCCAGTCGGGCCGCATCTCGATCGCCTTCACGCCGGTCGACTGGTTCGACAACTACACGCTGATCGACGCGTCGGATTCGCACGAGAACATCGTGATCAAGGAAGCGACCGCCGTCGGCGGGCCGGCGCTCGGCCTCTATGGCGCCGGCGCTGCCGGCTTCTTCGCCAACCCGGGCCTGGGCGCATTTGCGACCATCCAGGCGCAGTTCGCGCGCCAGCAGGCGCTGGGCCCCGACACGGTTGCGACCCGCGATCCGAACTCGGTCGACCTCGACACCTACACGGTGACGAACGTGTCGACGTTCCACCTGAACGACGATCTCACCTTCAAGAACATCGTCTCCTACCAGCACTCCCAGTCGCTGTTCCGGCTGAATGCCGGTGCGCTGCTCTATGACTACGCGGCGCCGCTGAGCAACCCTGACACGGCCAGCCAGGTGAGCGAGGAGGCCCAGCTTCTCGGTAAGGCCTTCAATGACAAGCTGGATTGGATATTCGGCGTCTTCTACGGCCACCAGGACGATTCGAACATCAATAACAACGTCATCTTCGCCGACTACAACCCGGCCTTCAACAGCATCCTGCCCGCCGCGCTGCTCCATCAGATCGAAGCGGTCAGCACCGACGATTCCACGGCGCTGTTCGGCCACGGCACTTACAACCTGGATGACGTCCTGCCGGGGCTGAAGTTCAGCGCTGGTTACCGCTATACCTGGGATGACCGGTCCCTGAAGCTCGGCTTCCAGCAGCAGGCGGCGGACTTCGGCACGTTCAGCATGGTGAACAGCTGCCCGATCGGTGGCACCTATCCCACCTGCCTCAGCACCTTTGCAAAGACCTTCCAGGCGCCGAGCTGGACCCTCGGGTTCGACTATCACATGACCGACAAGGTCATGTTCTATGTCGCCAGCCGCAGGGGCTTCAAATCGGGCGGCTTCAACTCGACCTCGGCCGTTCCCGGCACGCAGGAATACCAGGCGGAGAAGATCACCGACGTCGAGATCGGCATGAAAGCCGACTGGGAATTGGGGACCGTGCCGTTGCGGACCAACGTCTCGCTCTATCGCGGCGAGCTCGACAATCCGACGATCCCCCTGCTGCCGATCTACCAGGGCAGTCCCAACCAGACCCTGGAAAATGTCGAGGGCGCCACCATCCGCGGCCTGGAATTCGAGTTCTTCACCAAGCCGCTGCCGCAGCTCGACCTCAGCGGCTCCTACTCGCTGACGGTCAGCGAATATTCGAACGGCTCCTCCTTCATCACCGCCTATGGCCCCGGTGGGGTGCCGCTCGGGCGGCAGAGCCTGGCCGGCCAGCCGATCACGCAGGCCTCCAAGCATACGGCGCAGGTGTCGGCGCGCTGGGACTTCCAGACCGATCCCAGCTTCGGCGACCTCAGCCTCGAAGCCGACTATGCCTGGCGCAGCTCGCAGCTGACCCCCGGCCAGGGTGCGACGGATGCTTCGGGCAACCTGCTGGCCGCCAAGCTGCCGGCGTTCGGGCTGGTCAACATGCGGGCCGACCTGACCGGTGTCGGCGGCTATCCGCTGGATGTCTCGTTCTGGATCAAGAACCTGACCGACAAGCGCTACTACACAAGCGAGCAGCTGTTCCTCAACGTGCTCGGCATCAACAACGTCACCTACGGCAACCCGCGCACGATCGGCGCGACACTCACCTATCGCTGGTAGGCCCTTTTCCTCCCAACTGCCGTCCCGGCACCCGCCGGGGCGGCATTTTTTTGTCCGCGTCCCAGTCATCGCGGATGCGTTACCCGGGTGGAGAGCGATGACTCCGCCCGGCAGTCGCGCATAATCGGGCAAACGGCCATGATCGAAGGGGAATGCCGCATGGGTTCGGTCCGCGACCACCTGCTCGACCTGATCGAGACGCCCGATGCCTATGATCAGCCAAAAGGCGCGATCGAGGCGCGGCAGCTCGAGGCGGCGCGGACGCTGTTCGCCGAGCGGCGGGAACAGATCCCCGTGCTGCGCCGCCGCGCCGACGAGGCCGGCGTGGCCGAGATTCGCACCTTCGACGATCTCGTCCCGCTGCTCTTCGCCCACACGGTCTACAAATCCTACCCGGCCTCCTTCGTCAAAAAGGGGCAATGGGGGCGGCTGCTGCAATGGCTGGACACGCTCGCTGTCGAGGACGTGACCAAGACGGACGTCGAGGGCGTCACCGACGTCGACGACTGGATCGCACGGCTCGAAGCGGCCGGGCATCACATCCTGGCCACCAGCGGCACCTCCGGCAAATGCTCGTTCCTGCCCCACACACGGCAGGATTTTCCGCTGAAGCTCAGGCACTGGCAGAACACGCTGGGCTGGCCTCGCGTCCGGCCCAACGCCGACCGCCCCTTCTTCTCGCTGGGCCCCAGCACCGGACCCAACAGCGCGATCGAGGCGGGCATCATCAATGCCCGGCTCTGGGGCCGGCCCGGCGACGCCCATTTCCTGACCGACGAGCCGCTGCGCATCGCCGACGTCAGCGCGATGGCCTCCATGCGCAAGAAGATGGCCGAGGGCACCGCGACCCCCGGTGAGATCGCCCGGTTCGAGTCCGAGGCGTCGGCTAAGGGCCAACGCATGAACGCGGCGGTGCAGGCGATGGCCGACAAGATCCTGGCGCACCGCCATGAGCCGATCGTGCTCTCCGGCCTGTGGGCCCAGCACCTGATCATCATCAAACGCGCTCGCGAGTTGGGCGTGCCGGACGGCGATTTCCACCCCGACAGCGTCATTTCGGCCGGCGGCGGGGTAAAGAACGTGGCCCTGCCCGACGACTACAAGGAACAGGTCGCCCGCTTCTACGGCAACGTCATCCGCGGCGGCGCCTACGGCATGACCGAGCTTGCCCAGCTGCTGCCGCGCTGCGAGCACAACCGCTATCACCGAGCACCCGGCTTGATCACCCTGATCCTCGACCAGCCGGGCGAGCGGTTGCTGACCGCGGCGGACGGCGAGGACGGCATTGTCGAGGGCCGCTTCGCCTTCCTCGACCTGATGCTGGGCGGGCGCTGGGGCGGGCTTATCACCGGCGACAAGGTCCAGGCGGACCTTAACGAGCGCTGCCCGTGCGGCCGGTCCGGGCCGACCATCCTCGACACCATCACCCGCTACGCGCAGCCCGGCGAAGACGACCATATCGGCTGCGCCGGCACCATCGACGGCTATATCCGCGGCGCGCTGGCGACCGCCTGACACAGAGGGGAACAGAGATGTGGACAACCAGGCGGCTCGCAGGCCCGTTCGGCATGGAAGTCGTCGGCGCCGATCTCGGCCAGGAAATCGACCGGCCGGCGATGAAGGCGCTGCTCGACCTGCTCTATGAGCATCATGTCCTGGTGATCCGCGGCCAATCGTTGGACAAGCCGGCCTATTCGCGCTTCGGCCACCAATGGGGCCGGCCGATCGACTTCTTCAAGCAGGCGCATCTCGACCCGGACTATCCGGAGCTGATCCGCATCTCCAACTCGCCCGACGTGCCTGAGCGGCAGCATAACGGGGCGGCGTTCTGGCATACCGATGGCTCGTACGAATATGTGCCGGCCAGCGTCACCATGCTCTATGCGCTGGAGGCGCCGGATGTCGGCGGCGAGACCATGTTCATCGATACCGCCGCCGCCTACGACGCGCTGCCGGCGGAGACCCGGGCACGGATCGACGGGCTCCAGGTCCGCCACATGATCGTCGGCGGCAAGCGGATGGAGGGCGAGACCCCGCTGCGCCCATTCGAGGCGGACGTGCGCCACAAGCAGGAGACCGAAAAGCCGGTCCACCCGCTGGTGCTCACCCATCCCGTGACCGGCCGCAAGGCGCTCTACGCCGTCTCAGGGACCTGCAACGGCATCGTCGGCATGCCGGACGATGAGGCCGAAGCGCTGCTGGCATCGCTGAAGCAGCATGCCGTCCAGGAGCGTTTCCGGCTGACCTGCAAGGCTTGCCGCGATGACGTGCTGATCTGGGACAATCTGGCGACCATGCATAGCGCAACGCCGACCGTCTATACCGGCGAGGCGGGCAAGCGGCGCGCACTGCTGCGCTTCAGCACCAGGGGGCTGCCGCCGCTCTATGCCGACCGTCCAGCACCCTTCACTCCGCCGGCCGCGGTTCAGTGATGCGTTACAAGCTGCTCGGCAGAACCGGGCTCAGAGTCTCCGAACTCTGCCTCGGAACCATGACGTTCGGCCAGGATTGGGGCTGGGGCGCGGACCGCGACACGTGCCGCGCCATCTTCGATGCCTATGTCGAGCAGGGCGGCAATTTCTTCGACACCGCCAACCTCTATACCGGCGGCGCCAGCGAGACGCTGCTCGGTGAATTCGTGCGCGCCGACCGCGACGCGGCGGTGATCGCCACCAAATACACCAACGCCCTGCCGGGCGGCGGCAACGCCAACGCGGCCGGCAATCATCGCAAGAGCATGGTCCAATCGCTGGAGGCGAGCCTGAAGCGGCTGGGCACCGACCGGGTCGACCTGTTCTGGGTCCACGCCTGGGATTTCCTGACCTCCTGCGAGGAGGTGATGCGCGGGCTGGACGACCTCGTCCGCCAGGGCAAGGTGCTGCATGTCGGCATCTCCAACGCGCCCGCCTGGGTGATCGCCCGCTGCAACACGCTGGCCGAGCTGCGCGGCTGGACCGCCTTCGCCGGGCTCCAGCTCGAATACAGCCTGCTGGAACGGACCGTGGAGCGGGAGCTGATCCCGATGGCCGAGGCCTTCGGCCTGACGGTGCTGGCCTGGTCGCCGCTCGCCGCCGGCATGCTCACCGGCAAATACGCGGCCGGCGCCGAGCCCGGCGAGCGCCGGCTCGACAAGACACGGATGCGGCAGCAAGGCCGCGAACGGGATGCCGGGATCGTCCGCGTGCTGGGTGAGGTCGCAGCAGAGATCGGCTCCAGCCCCAGCCGTGTGGCGCTGGCCTGGGTCCGCGCCAAGGGTATTTTGCCCGTGCTGGGCGCCCGCACGGTCGCGCAACTTACCGACAATCTGGGGTGCCTCCAGGTCGAGCTCGGACCCGAGCAGCTCACCAGGCTGGACTCCGCCAGCGCAGTGCCGCTGGGCTTTCCGCACGATTTCCTGGCGAATTCGCAGTCGGTAACATTGGGCGGCTTCGGCGCGAGCATCGATCAAGGGCGATAGCTCCGCCCGAAACCAAGCCCCTAGCCTTGCGGCACCGCCATTTGGCAAGGGTGGTGGATGAAATCGCCCGTAATCAGGGCTTCCTCGCCGCGGGAGGAAATCTTCACGCTGACGTGGTTCGGCGTATGACCCGGCGTGGGCACAAGCCGCACCTCGTCGCAAATCTCCGCAGGGGCCCCAAAAACCTCAGATGGCCGCCATTTTCATCAGCCCATCCTGGGTCAGACAGGACGATCAGGCATGCAAGGTCCGAAGACCGGCCGGAAGGACGCGCCGGCTGCCCTCGAAACGGCGGAAACGCTATACTTGGCCAAACAAGCAGGGGCATGTTCGCAATGTCGGAGTCGCGCAATGGGGCACAGCCGGTGTTTGCCCGCGATCTGGACGGTCTGCGTGCACTGGCGCTCGGCCGGCTGGCGGCGGAAACCCTGGCGCCCCTGGGTGCCGCTCACGCCGTCGTCGCATCCGTCGATGTCATGGCGCAGATTTCCGGCGCGGCCGACGGCGCGGACATCATCGAGGGTCTGGCTGAGCTGCCCTGCCCGCTGCTGGCGGTGGGGCCCGATCGAACCGGCATCCCCGACATATGCGATGCGATCGTGCCCTCCGAAATCGGATTGACGGCTATCCTTGCCAATATCGGGCGCTGCCCGATCGCGGCGACGATTCTGGTGCAGGTGCTGCGCGCCACGTTGCAGATGCCGCCGGCCCAGGCGCTGAAGCTCGAATCTCTGGCCTATGCCACGCTGCAGGCCGGGCCGGAGCATGCTTCATGGTTACGGGCCGACAGGCGGCCGCGAGCCGCCCCGGCCGAAGAGCCCGGACCGGCGGTCCGGATGGAGCGCGAAGGCGGGCGGCTCGCGCTGACCCTGAACCGCCCATCCCGACATAACGCGCTTTCCGTGGCCATGCGCGATGCGTTGTGCGAGGCGCTCGAGGTCGCGGTGGCCGACGGGTCGATCGAGACCGTGACCATTTCCGGCGCCGGCCGCTGCTTCAGCATCGGCGGCGACCTCGACGAGTTCGGCGCGGCTCCCGACCCGGCGACGGCGCATATCGTGCGCAGCGTCCGCCTGCCCGCGCAGCTTCTCAGCCGGTGCGCCGGCCGGGTCGATTTCGCGGTGCAGGGTGCGTGCATCGGGGCCGGGGTGGAGCTGCCCGCATTCGGCCGCCGCGTCACGGCGGCGCGAGACAGTTTCTTCCAGCTGCCGGAGCTCGCCTTCGGACTGATCCCCGGCGCGGGCGGTTGCGTCAGCATTCCACGGCGCATCGGCCGGCAGCGGACTGCCTATCTGGCGCTGTCGGGCCGCAGGATCGGCGCGGCGAAAGCGCTGGAATGGGGACTGATCGATGAAATCGGCGGCTAGCGTGGCCGGATGATCCTCAATAGGGACCGGCCGCGTTTTTCCTAAATCTCATGCAGGCATCTCCCCGCCGTTGCGGCCTTCAGCAAGAGTTCGGGCGCCTGCCAAAGCTCGCCACGATATGCATTGCCGTATTGGCCGATCGAGGCGATGACATTCCGCAGTCCGGCCGCGTCGGCGTAAAGCATCGGGCCGCCCCGCGCCTTGGGGAAGCCATAGCCATGGCGGTAAACGACGTCGATGTCGGAGGCGCGCTGGGCAATCCCCTCCTGGAGGAGGCGCACCCCCTCGCTCACGAGCGCAAGGACGCAGCGAGACACGATTTCCTCATCCGGAACCGGGCCCCCCGCAAAGCCGAGCCCGCGTGCATGGGCCAGGACCAGCGCGTCGATTTCCGGATCGGGCGTCCGCGCCCGGGTGGCGGAATCGTAGCGATAAAAGCCGGCGCCGGTCTTCTGGCCATAACGGCCCATCTCGGCAACCCTGTCGAGGATTTCGGAATCGGGCCTTCCCGCCCCCTCCGCCTCCTGCCGCTTGCGGATGGCATAGCAGACGTCGTTGCCTGACAGATCCATGGTGGCGAAGGGGCCCATGGCCATTCCCCAGGCTTCGAGCGCCCGGTCGACCTCCGACGGAAGCACGCCCAGATCGAGCAGGAGGCCGGCTTGCCGCAGATAGGCACCGAACATCCGGTTGCCGATAAAGCCGTCGCAGACGCCGGCGACCACCCCGACCTTGCCGATCCGGCCGGCGAATTCCATGGCGGTCACGAGGACATCGGGCGCCGTCGCCGCACCGCGCACGATCTCGAGCAGGCGCATGACGTTCGCCGGGCTGAAGAAATGCAGGCCGACGACATCCGCCGGCCGCCGGGTGAAGGCGGCGATACGGTCGAGGTCCAGGGTCGAGGTGTTGGAAGCCAGGACCGCGCCGGTCTTCGCGATGTCGTCGATCGTCCGGAACACGGTTTCCTTGACCGCCATGTCCTCGAACACCGCCTCGATCACCAGGTCGGCCGAGGCGACGGCGGCGTAGTCGGTGGTGGCACGGATGCAGGCGAGCCGCGCCGCGGCCTCCGCCCCGGTCAGCCTGCCGCGTTCGACGGAGCCGGCATAGTTGCGGCGGATCAGGCCGAGCCCCCGCTCCAAAGCCTCGGCCGATTGCTCGACGATCGTGACCGGCAAGCCGGCATTGGCGGCGCACATGGCGATGCCGCCGCCCATCGTGCCCGCGCCGATGACCGCGACATCCGCGACCGGCCGCGGCGCGGTGCCCGCGGGAACGCCGTCGATCCGGGCGGCTTTGCGGTCGCCGGCCACGATATAGGCCTCGACATCCGGAACGCCGTTCACCGCGCCTGGTCCTTGATCTCGAGCCGGGCGATCGTCCGCAGATGGACCTCGTCCGGCCCGTCGAGGATCTGCAGCGCACGGCCCCAGGTCCACAGGAAGGCCAGCGGCGTGTCGGGGGTGAGACCGGCGGCGCCGAAGGTCTGGATCGCCCGGTTGCAGATGGCGGTCTGGATACGCGGCACGATGACCTTGATCAGGCTGATTTCCCGCCGCGCGGCCTTGGCGCCGTATTTGTCCATCATCCAGGCGGTTTTCAGTACCAGGAGGCGCGCCTGCTCGATCTCGGCACGCGAGAGCGCGATCCATTCCATGACCGTTCCGTGGTCCTGAAGCAGGCTGCCGAAGGTGCGGCGCCTGCCGGCGCGCTCCACCATCAGCTTCAGCGCCTGCTCGCACTGGCCGATGGAGCGCATGCAGTGGTGGATGCGGCCCGGTCCGAGCCGCGCCTGGGCGATACGGAAACCGTCGCCTTCCTCGGCCAGGCGGTTCGTCACCGGCACGCGCACGTCGGTGAAGGTCAGCTCGCAATGGCCTTCGGCCGCCAGGTGATGCATCACCGTGGGGTTGCGGATCACCTTCACGCCCGGTGCGTCCATCGGCACCAGCACGACCGAGTGGCTGCGATGCGGGTCGCGCCGATCGGAATCGGTCAGGCCCATCACCAGCAGCACTTTGCAGCGCGGGTCCGCCGCCCCGGTGATGAACCATTTGCGGCCATTGACGACATACTCGTCGCCCTCCCGCCGGATGGTGGTGTGGATGTTGGTCGGGTCGGACGAGGCGACATCCGGCTCGGTCATGCAGATGGCGGAGCGGAAATCGCCGTTCAGCAGCGGATCGAGCCAGGCCGCCTTCTGCTCGGGCGTGCCGAACAGGTGCAGCGTTTCCATGTTGCCGCTGTCGGGATGGGAGCAGTTGAAGGCCTCGACCGCCCACATGTAGGGGCCCATGATCTCAGCGCACGGGGCATAGTCGAGGTTGGAGAGCCGCGTGCCGGGCTGATGCGGTTCCAGCCCGGGCAGGAACAGGTTCCACAGGCCGCGCGCCTTCGCCTTGGCTTTCAGCTCTTCCATGAAGGGCGGCGGGAAAATACCCTCGCCCTCGGCGATCCGGTGCCAGTCCGCATCCCTGGGCGCGACCTCCTCGGCGATGAAGGCCCTGAGATCGGCCTGGACGCGCTTCGACACTTCCGAATATTCGAACTCCACCGATTGTCTCCTGCTGTTCTTAGGATTGGCTGACGGCCGCCCAGGCCGCATCCGCGACGTCACGGCCGCGGAGCCCCACCTCGAGCGCGTTGCGGTTGGCGGCATTGCCCTCGCGGGCGCGTTTCAGGATGCCCTCCATGATCACCGCCAGGCGGAACATGGCGAAGGCCAGATGGAAGGGCTCGACCGTGTCGGCGCGGCCGGCGATCTCACAATAGGTGCGGACATAGTCCGCCTCGGCCGGCACGCCCAGCGCGGCGAGATCGAGGCCGGCCAAGCCGCCGAAAATCTGCGGCGCGACATGCCAGCGGATGCAGCTATAGGCGACATCGGCGAGCGGATGGCCGAGGGTCGACAGTTCCCAATCGATGATCGCGACCACGCGCGGCTCGGTCGGGTGGAAGATCAGATTGTCGAACTTGTAGTCGCCGTGGCTGATCGCCGTGTCGTCGGCCGGCGGGATATGAAGCGGCAGCCACTCGATCAGCCGCTCGATCGCCGGCAGGTCGCGCTGTTTCGAGCTTTGCCATTGCGCGGTCCAGCGGGCGATCTGGCGGGCATAGTAATTTCCCGGCCGGCCGAAATCGGCGAGACCCAGCGCCGCCCAATCCACCCGGTGCAGCACGGCGAGCGCTGCGGCCGAGGCGCGGTAATAGGCCGCCCGCTCAGCGGGCGCGACCTCCGGCAGGTCCGAGGCCCGGAACACCCGGCCGGCAACCATTTCCATCAGGAAGAAGGGTGTGCCCAGGATCGCCGGATCGGCACAGTAATGCACCATGCGCGGGACCGGCACCGCCGTGTCGCCGAGCGCGGCCATGATCCGGTATTCGCGATCGATCGCATGGGCCGATTTGAGGAGCTGCCCCGGCGGCTGCTTGCGCAGCACATAGGCCCCAGCCTCGGTATCCAGCCGGTAGGTCGGATTCGACTGGCCGGCCGATATCGGCTCCAGCGCCAGCATCCGGCCGCAGTCGACGGCATTTTCGAGATAGGCGCCCAGTTCCGGCGTCATCGGCCGTCCTCATCCGCGATCGTATAGTTGAGGCCGAGCCGCCCCCCGTCCGGATAGATCGTCTGGCCGGCAATATAGGAGGCATCGTCGCTGGCCAGGAAAGCGGCGACCGCGGCGATCTCCTCGGGCCGGCCGCATCGGCCCAGCGGCGTCCGCGCCCGCACCAGCCTGGCGGTCGCCTCCTCAGCCAGGGCGGATTGCGACATCTCGGTCAGGATGGTGCCGGGGCCGACAGCGTTGACGCGGATGCCGTGGCGGGCGAGCGCCAGCGCCGTGACATTGGTCAGCTGCTTTACCGCCGCCTTGGATATCGAGTAGGGAATCTGGTCGGGGATGGCGAGGACCGCGTTGATCGAGGCGATATTGACGATCGCCCCGGACCTGCGCGGGATCATGTGGCGCGCGGCTGCCTGGGTCGCGAACAGGGCCGATTTCAGGTTGATCGCCAGGACGCGATCGAAAGCTTCTTCGCTGAGATCGAGCAGTCCCGCCTGATGCGTGATGCCGGCATTGTTGACGAGGATATCGAGGACGCCCAGTTCGGACACTGCCCGTTCGACGACACGCGCGGCCTCTCCCGAACGGGCCAGGTCGGCGACGATGCAGGGCTGGCCAAGGCGGAGCGCCTCGGCCTCAAGGCGCGGCCGGTCGATATCGGCCATCATGACGCGCGCGCCTTCGGAGACGAACCGCTCCACGATCGCCAGGCCGATGCCGCGCGCGGCCCCGGTGACCAGCGCCGTCCTGCCCTGAAGGCGGGTCACGCGCCGCCCAGGATGCAGACGGCCGAAATTCCAGGCGCGCCATAGACCTGGCTGTAGCCGATGCGCGGTTGCTTCGGCACCTGACGGGTACCCGCCTGCCCGCGCAGCTGCATGACATTCTCGAAGATCTGGCGCAGGCCGGAGGCGCCGATGGGCTCCCCGCACGCGAGACAGCCGCCATCGGTGTTGATCGGCAAACGGCCCGCCGGCGTCGTCACACCTTCACGGACCAGCCGTTCCTGCTCGCCGTGGCCGCAGAACCCGTTCTCCGCCATGTGCATGATCTCGGCGCCGGATTCGGTATCCTGGATCTGGGCGATGTCGATATCGCCGGGTCCGACCCCGGCCATCTCATAGGCCGCCCTGGATGCGATCTCCGTCGGGCTGGGGCCGCGCGCCAGGTCGAGCATCGGGGAGAACACTTCGAACGAGCCGTCCACCCGCGTCCGCACGGTGGCGCCGAGGACCTTCACCCCGGCACGGCCCAGCTCCCGCGCCTTCTTCGCGCTGGCCAGGATCAGCGCCACGCCGCCCTCCGCCGGCGAGCAGAACATGAATTTGGTGAGCGGATCCGACACCATGGTCGAGGCAAGGACGGCGTCGGCATCGATCGGCTCGCGCCGCCAGGCATGGTCGGTGCGCGCGCCGTTCGCGAACGCCTTCTCGGCAACCAGCGCCAGGGTGCGCGGCGTGATGCCGTGAAGGCCCATATAGCGCTGGATCTTCATCCCGAAGAACTGCGTCGTCAGCATCAGGCCGGTCTCGCCGTACCAGCGCGGCAGGCCCCATTCCTCAGGATCGGGATTGAAGGCGCCCGGCGGATGCTTGTCGAAACCGATGGCGATGCCGAGGTCGAACTCACCCGACTTGATCGCCCAATAGCCCGACAGCAGCGCCGACCCGCCGGTGGCGCAGCCGTTCTTCACGTTGATGAACTGCATCCCGGTCAATCCCAGGCGGGGCAGGACCGCATCGGCATTGCCGGCGGCGTCGGAGCCGCCGAAAGCGAACTGCATGTCGTTCCAGCCGAGCCCGGCATCGGCCAGCGCGGCGCGGATCGCATGGATGCCCTGGTCGAGCCCGCTCTTGTCCTTGTGGCGGCCGAACGGATGGATGCCGGCGCCGATGATATGAACCTCGGTCATTGCGCAGCCTCCACCGGACGGAACGCATAAGTCAGGATCGCCGAGCCATCCGGCCCGGTGACGAACGGCGCGGCGACAGCCTCCATCGGGAGCCCCAGCCGCAGGGCGGCGAAGTCGTCGACCACAAGCCGGCTTTCGACGATCAGTTCGCCCGGCAGCTCGACATAGCCGACGGCGAAAGCGCGGAAGGGCTCCGTTTCGGGCGGTCCGGCATAAGGCGGCGACTTTGGCCGGAAGCGCTGCACGGTCCAGGACCAAAGACGGCCGGCGCGGCCCAGCAGCACCCGATCGAATTCATCCGCCAGGGCGCCCGTCGGCAAGGGGAAGACGAAACGCCCATCGCTTTTGCCGCGGCCGCCGACCAGGCGAACTCCGTCGGGGGCCAGCTCGAAAAGATCAGCCGCCACCGGTGTCGATTGTGTCACCACGTCCTCCCGCTCTGATCGATATTTATGACTATAATCATCATCATTTTTTCCGGACGCGCAATAGCCCCTCAAGGCCCGACATCGGGATCAGCGCGAGAGTTCGGCCTTCAGCACGCGGCGGAGAAGCTTGCCGGTTTCGTTGTAGGGAAGCGCGGCGCGGAACTGGATATGCTCCGGCACCTTGGTCGAGCGCAGGCGCTGGCGGACCCAGTCCCTGAGCAGCTGCGGATCGATCGTATCGGCCGGCACGACGGCGGCTGCGACGCTCTCGCCCCACTCGTCGCTCGGCAGGCCGAACACGGCGACGTCCCGGACCATGGGGTGGGCGCGCAGCACGTCCTCGACCTCGCCGGGCGATATGTTCTCGCCGCCACGGACGATCACGTCGTCGAGACGGCCGTCGATATAGAGATAGCCGGCCTCGTCCAGCCAGCCGCAATCGTTTGTCCTGAGCCAGCCATCCTCGCCGATCGCCTTGCGGCCGACATATTCGCCGGACACCTGCTCACCGCGCACGAAGATGTCGCCGGCAATGCCGGGCGGCTGCACGGCCCCGTCGGCGCCGCGGATTTCGATCCGGACGCTGGGCAGCGGCTTTCCGACCGAACCCAGGCGCCGCCGCTCCGCCACGCTGCCGGAAAGGGCGAGACGGTGATCGTCCGGCCCCAATATGGCGATCGTGGAGCTGGTCTCGGTCAGCCCGTAGGCATTGACGAAATCGACATGCGGCAGCAGCGCAAGCGCCCGCTCGATCACAGAAACCGGCATGCGGCCACCGCCATAGGATAGATGGCGCAGGGCCGGCAGCCTTTCGCCCCGGCTCTCCAGCACATCGAGGATGCGGCCCAGCATCGTCGGCACGACCATCGCGTGGGTCACCGCCTCCCGCTCAGCCAGGCTGACCCAGTCCTCGGGCGAAAAGGCAGGCAACTGGACGATACGCCGGCCGCCATAGGCCGAGGTCAGCACCGCCGAGACACCGGCGATGTGATAGGGCGGCACGCTGACGAGCAGCGCCTCATCGTCCCCCGCCCCGGCGAACTCCACCGTCTGCACGACATAGGCCGTCAGATTGCTGTGCCGCAGGATCGCGGCTTTCGGCTCGCCGGTGGTACCGCTGGTGAAGAGCAGGAGGGCGATGTCGCTCTCGTCCCCTGCCGCCTCGGGCAGCGGCGCCTCCGTGGTGGCGAGCATCAGAAAGGCATCGCGCGACAGCACCGTCACACCGGGCAAGGCGGGAACGCGCGCGAGGAATTCGGGATCCGCGATCAGAATGCAGGGCGCGGCCCGCTCGACCAGGCGCGTCAGCTCGGTATCCGGAAGGCGATAGTTGAGCGGAACGAACGGCTTCCCGGCCATCCCGGCAGCAAACAGAGCAATCGGAAAGGCGGGGGAATTGAGGCCGAGATAGGCGACGTTGGCGGCGTCGTCACGGCGCGCGATCCAGCCCGCCGCCGCCGCGGCGCGCGCGCCGAACGCGGCAAAGTCGAGCCCGGCATCGGCCGGACCGATGGCGGCGCGGTCCGCCATCTCGTAGGCCGCCATCTGTAGAAGAAGTGCGATATTCATCGCCGCGCTCAATCGGATGAAGGAAGGCGCTTAGCCTCCTTGAGGCCCATGGCGCGGCCGTCGACCGCGAGCGAGCCGGCGCCGGGCTTCGTGCAGAGCACCTCCAGGCCCGAGTCGGGGTCGGCATAGCGCTTGCCGATCAGCGTGCCGCCATCCAGGCCGTGGGCCGGAACCGCGCCGGCCGGACGTTCGGCGCCGATCGCGATCATGGGCAGCCCGCCGCATTGCAGGACGGCATCCTTTGCCGGCCGCACCACCGCGACTTCCGTATTGCAGGTTGCGCTCATCCAGCGCGATCCAGCTTTCAATTCCATTTCCCCTGCCCCGATTCCGCATCGCCGTGAGACGGACCAGCCTCCCGATGAGGCGAAAGCGTTCAAGTGACTGCGCAACAACGGAAAAGCCTTCCCTCAAGACGCAATCGCATTATACAGTGCAGCAGCGATTGCGTATATTCATCATAATCATGATGATGAATATGTCAATCATGATCGTGGACGGGCGAACCTTGCCGGTCCACAACTCCTGCTGGGCGCGAACTGTGTCGCACTCAACCCGGTTGGGATAGACTCTGCCGGATTTTCGACTCGGAGCGACCGATGGCTGTTTCCAAGACTAAGAAACCGCAGACCGATGCGGTCCCGGGCATCGGGGAGGATGAGTCCACGGCCTATGCCGGCACGACCGCCGCGCTTCGCCGCAGCATGAAGACGTCTGAGGTTGTTGCGCTGGACATTATCCGCGACATCGTCGCGCGCAACCTGAAACAGGGAGACAAGCTGCCGCTGGAGGCCGAGCTGCTGCGGCAGTACCGGGTCAGCCGTTCGTCGCTGCGCGAGGCGCTGCGGCTGCTCGAGGTGCAGGGGCTGATCACCATCAGGCCGGGCCCCGGCGGCGGCACGGTGGTCGGCGCCGCCAGGCCGGCCAATCTCGGCCGGACGCTGGCGCTGCACATGCATATGATCGGCGCGACCTATGACGAGCTGCTCGACACCTGGGAGACGACCGAGGCCCTGCTGGCCGAACGCGCGGCGCGCAACCCGGACCGCGACAAGGTCAAGCGGCTGATGACGCCGTTCCTGGACAAGGACAGCCCATCGCACCATGCGGTGCATACGATCGGCGAAGGGCTGGAATTCCACGACACGATCGGCGAGCTGGCCGACAACCGCGTCCTGTCCTTCCTGCTGCTGATCGCCGGTACGATGGTGGCGGACCACATCATCACCACGGTCGAACGCGGCACGCTGGAGGACCATATCGTGCATGACCATGCCGTGATCGCCGAGGCGATCATCGCCGGCAATCCGAAGAAGGCCTATCAGGCGATGTGGAACCATACCCACCACGTGGCCGAGTATTTCCGCGAATACTGGCCGCGCAAGGTGGGCGAGAAGATCCAGTGGCGGTGAGGTCCTAGCGGACCCGCACGGCCTGGCTGGGCCGGTCGTTCTCCAGCTGGCGCACGCCCGGCAGCTCGGCCGGCAGATATGTTGCCGCCCGCCGGAAATGCCAGGCGGACCACAGCGCCGCGAGGGCGGCCGCGGCGATGGCATAGCGGAGCGAGTCCGTCTGCATGCCATAGGCCGCGATCAGCCGGTCGCTGAGCGCGCCGGTCACGAGCGGCCCCAGCCCAAGCCCGACGATATTGACGACCAGCACCAGCACCGACGAGGTGAAGGCGCGCAGCCCCGCCCCCACCAGCGACTGCGCCGTCGCCACCAGCGGCGGCAGGTAGGCGTTGACCAGCGATGCGGTCAACGCCCCGGCGACCAGCGAGACGTCGAGATCGGGCACCAGATACTGGATCAGCATCAGCGGCGCGGTCGCGGCTGCGGCAACGGCCGGAACCCACATATACCAACGCGGATCGCGCCGTCCGAGGCGGTCCGCCAGCGCGCCCGCCAGATAGGTGCCGGCGGCGCCGCCGAGGCCGGTTGCAAGCGCCATATAGCCGGCGATCCAGTGCGTCGGCACGCCGAAGGCCCGGCCGTAATAGACCGCGTTCCAGTTCAGCATCGCATACATCGCATAGGACGACAGCGCCCCCGCCCAGGCGGCATGGCGAAAGGCCTTGAGCCGCCACAAGGTGCGCACCGCGATCCGGAAAGACGGCGCGACCGGGATCGTGGCCACCCGGTCGGTGGCGCCCCGCGCCGGTTCACGCAAGGTCAGCAGCACGAGCGGCACGAGGACGAGACCGGCGCCTCCAAGCACGAAGAAAGCGCCGCGCCACCCCATCGTCTCGTCCAGCCAGCCGCCGGCGGCAAATCCCAGCATCGTTCCCAGGGGCAGCGACAGACCCCAGACCGCGATCGCCGTGGCCCGCCGTTCGCGCGGGAAATAGTCCGCGATCAGCGCATGCGTCGCCGGCACGCAGCCGGCCTCACCCAGGGCGACGCCCATGCGGCAGACGACCAGCAGGGCAAAGCCGGTGGCAAGCCCCGAGGCCGCGGTCATCGCGCTCCAGACGGCGAGCGCTATCCCGATCACCCATTTTCGGCTTGCCCGATCGGCCAGCCGGGCGATGGGCAGCGCCAATGTTGAATACAGCAGGGCAAAGGACAGGCCGGTCAGCGCGCCGAGCTCGGTATCGCTGAGCCCGAGCTCGCGCTTGATCGGGATCTGCAGGATCGCGAGGCTCTGCCGATCGATATAGTTGAACAGCGCCACGACGATCAGCGCGCCGAGCGCGTACCATTTATGCCACGGCGGGAGCGGCTTCATGCCGGCGCGCCGATCTCAAGCAGCTGCTTGCCCCGGTTCGCCCCTTCGAACAGGCGCATCAGCGCCAGCGGTGCGTTCTCGAACCCGTGGAGAATGTCCTCGCCCTGGCGGATATCCCCCCGGCGCAGCCATTCCGCCAGGCGGCGGTCGGCGACCGGATAGCGATCCTTGAAATGATGGACCAGGAAGCCCTGGATCGTCGCCTGGGTGAAGACGACGTTGAAATAGTTGCGCGGGCCCGCGGGCATCCCGTCGGGATCGCGCGGATCGGCGTTATAACGGGCAATGCCGCCGCAGATCACGACACGCGCGCCGAACGCCAGCCGGCCCAGGCAATCGTTCAGCACCTCGCCGCCGACATTGTCGAACAGGATGTCGATGCCGTCGGGACACAGATCGCGCAGCCGCCGGCGCGGCTTCTCCGCCTTGTAGTCGACGGCTGCGTCGAAACCGAGCTCCTCTGTCAGCCACCGGCATTTCTCCGCCCCGCCGGCGATGCCGATCACGCGGCACCCGGCGATCTTGCCGATTTGCCCCACGACCGAGCCCACCGCGCCGGCCGCGCCCGAAACGACCAGCGTGTCGCCGGGCCGTGGGCGACCGATCTCAAGAAGGCCGAAATAGGCCGTCCTGCCGGTAAGCCCCAGCACGCCCAATGCCGCCGTCGGCGGCACGCCCGCCGGCACCGGCTCCAGCCGGCCGGCATCGACCACCGCGATGTCCTGCCAGCCGATCAGCCCGAGGGCGAGGTCGCCCGGCGCGAAAGCGGGCGAGGCGGATTCGACCACCTGCCCCAGCCCCATGCCCGGCATCAACCCGCCGATCTCGGTCGGCTCGGCATAGCCGGCGATATTCTCCATCCAGCTTTTCAGCGCCGGATCGAAGCCGAGATAGAGCGTTCTGAGCTTGACCTGGCCGTCGCCGACCGGCGGCAGCGGCGCCGTACTCATCCGGAAATCGTCCAGGCTCAGCGCCCTGCCGATCGGCCGCTCGGCGATCAGCCACCGCCGGCTCGTCTCATGATCCATCGTGAACAACCCCTGTCAAAGGCGCGGGCAGCCTCGCTTGGCGCTCCGACGCTTGCTCTTTTTAGTAGGATCATTATCATGAATTATCTTCGTTGAGCGCAAGCGGAAAAACGCCAGAACGCCCGCGCTGCGCGACATGCAACCGCCGGGGGAGCCTTTTGATGACCGCGACCGCAGCCTTGACCGATGATCTTCGCGACTATCCGCTGGCGGCGGCAACCCGCCGTTTTCTGACCGAGACGACCTTCGGCCACCTGATCGAGGGAGAGGTCGTGACCGGCGGCTCCGGCCAGTCGGTGCCGGTGATCGAACCGGCGACCGGCCGTGAATTCGCCCGCACCGTCGCCGGCGACGCCGCCGATGTCGACCGTGCCGTCCGCTCGGCGCGCGCCGCCTTCGACGACGGGCGCTGGCGCGACCTGCCGCCGGCCGAGCGCGAGAAGCGCCTGCGCCGCCTGGCCCAGCTGATCGACGAGAATCGCGATGCGCTGATGGATCTGGATGTGCTGGATGGCGGCGTGGTGCGCACCTATTCGCACTTCCTGGTCCAGTTCGGCATCGACCTGACCAACTATTATGCCGGCTGGCCGACCAAGCTGCACGGCACGATGCCGGCCTCAACGCCGGACATGGTGGTGCAGGAGCTGCGCGAGCCGATCGGCGTCTGCGCCGTGATCATGCCGTGGAACGGCCCTTCCGCCGCGCCGCTCGGCATCGTGCCGCCGCTCGCCTGCGGCAACTCGGTGGTGCTGAAGCCCGCCGAACAGACGACCCTGGCGCCGCTGCTGGTCGGCCGGCTGTGCCTGGAGGCGGGCATTCCGCCCGGTGTGGTCAATGTCGTGCAGGGCGTCGGCGAGACGGTCGGCGCGGCGCTGGTGGCGCATCCCATGGTCGATTCGATCAGCTTCACCGGCTCGGTCGAGACCGGGCGCAGGATCCAGGCGGCTGCGGCGCAGCGGCTGAAGCGGGTGTCGCTCGAGCTGGGCGGCAAGAGCGCCCATATCATCTTCGACGACGCCAGGCTGGAACAGGCGGCCGCGGTCGCCGCCGGCGCGGTCTGGGGCCATACCGGCCAGGTCTGCACCGCCGGCTCGCGCGTGCTGGTCCAGCGCGGAATCCACGACGCCTTCGTGCAGGCGGTGACCGCAGCCTCGCAGGGCCTCAGGATCGGCTCGGGCTTCGATGCGGCGACGCAGGTTGGCCCCCTGATCTCGCAGGAGCAGCTGGACCGGGTTCAGCGCTATGTCGCGATCGGCCGCGACGAAGGCGCCAGGCTCGCGCTCGGCGGCAGCCGGCACGGCGAGACCGGCTATTTCCACCAGCCCACAATCTTCACCGGCGTGAACAACCGGATGACGATCGCGCGGGAGGAGATCTTCGGCCCGGTCATGGCGGTGATCCCCTTCGACACCGAGGACGAAGCCTACGCCATCGCCAACGACTCCGAGTTCGGCCTGGCGGCCGGCGTCTGGACCCGCGACCTGGCCCGGGCGCACCGCGCGACCCAGCGGCTGCGTGCCGGCACGGTCTGGGTCAACACCTATCAGCGGGTCGATCCTTCGGTGCCGTATGGCGGCGTGAAGCAGTCCGGCTACGGCCGCAGCCTGGGGGCGGCATCCCTTGAAGATTTCACCCAGATCAAGAGCGTCTGGTTGAATATCGCCTGAGCCGGGGCCCATGCGATCCCGCATGAGGCGGAGGCTTGCCGCCGGCATGGCCGTGCTGCTGGCTACGACCGCCCTGGCCCGCGCCGCCGACATTCCCCTGCCCGCCTCGGCGGGCGACTGGCCCAGCAACGGCCGAACCGATCGGGAGGAGCGCTATGCTCCGCTCGACCAGATCGACCAGAAGACGGTCGGCCGGATCGGTCTCGCCTGGGAGGCCGATCTCGAGAGTCCGCGTTTCGGTATCGAGGCGACGCCGATCGTCGTGGACGGGGTGCTCTACGTAACCTCCAGCTGGGGCCGGGTCTTCGCTTTCGACGCCAGGACCGGAAAACGGCTATGGGCGTTCGACCCGCAAATACAGGGCGAATGGCTGCGCAACGGCTGCTGCAAGCCGGTCAATCGCGGCGTCGCGGTGTGGAACGGCAAGGTCTATGCCGGGGCCTTCGACGGGCGGCTGATCGCGCTGGATGCCGCCACCGGCAAGAAGCGCTGGGAAACCAACACCACCAACGGCGACCGCTTCTACACCATCACCGGCGCGCCGCGGGTGGTGAAGGGCAAGGTCGTCATCGGCAATGGCGGCGCCGATTTCGGGGTCCGCGGCTTCTTCTCCGCCTATGACGCGGAAACGGGTGCGCTCGCCTGGCGCTTCTATGTCGTACCGGGCGATCCGAAGAAGGGGTTCGAGCATCCCGAGCTGGCACTTGCCGCCAGGAGTTGGGATCCGCACCGCGACTGGTCGATCGGCGGCGGCGGAAATGCGTGGGATTCCTTCGCCTACGACCCTGACCTGGACCTGCTCTATGTCGGCACCGGTAACGCCGGTCCGGACGACCCCAAGGGGCCGAGCCCGGCCGGCGCGGACAAGCTCTTCGTTGCATCGATCCTGGCAATCCACGCCGACAGCGGAAAGATGGCGTGGCATTATCAGACGACGCCAGGCGACGAGTGGGACTTCGACGCCACCCAAAATATGATTCTGTGCGACCTCACGATCCGCGGAATTCGGCGCAAGGTGCTGATGCAGGCGTCGAAGAACGGGTTTTTCTATGTCCTCGACCGGGAGACCGGGCGGCTGCTTTCGGCGGACAAGTATGTCCACGTCAATTGGGCGAGCGGCGTCGACCTGAAGACCGGGCGCCCGATCGTGACCGGCCAGGGCGACTATGCCAAGGGGACCCGGCTGGTGTTCCCGTCGCCTTATGGCGGGCATAATTGGATGCCGATGTCGTTCAGCCCGAAGACCGGGCTGGTCTATCTTCCGGCGCGCGACATCGGCTGGATCTGGGGCGCGGATCAGCCGACCTGGTTCTATAACGGGTACGACCTGTCCAAGCTGACCGACGCCGATGTCCGCAAACGGACGCGGGGCGAGCTGATCGCCTGGGACCCGGCCGCCGGCAAGCCGGCCTGGACGGTGCCGCAGAAGACGCTGTCCAACGGCGGCACGCTGGCGACCGCCGGCGGGCTGGTGGTGCAGGGCACCGAGGACGGGACCATCGGCTTCTACGCCGCCGATACCGGCAGGCTGCTGCACCGGATCCTGGTCGGCACCGGCATCGTCGCCCCGCCGATCAGCTATCAGCTGGACGGCGTCCAGTACATCACGGTCGCTGCGGGCTGGAACGGGGTCAAGACCGAGGCACCGCCGCCAGGCGCACCGGCGCCCTACAGCAATGCCGGGCGGCTGATCGTGCTGAAGCTGGACGGCGGCAAGGTGCCGGTGGCGCCCCGCGTGCCGCCGCCGGACTTCCTGGCCGACGACACCAAGCAGCCGGCCGAGCTGGTCGCCGAAGGCGGCAAGCTCTACCAGGCCCATTGCGCCGTTTGCCACGGCTCCTTCGGCGAGGGTGGCGTCTTTCCCGACCTGCGCCGCATGTCACGGGACACCTCTGACAGCTTTACCGAGATCGTGCTGGGCGGCGCGCTCAAGGCCGGCGGCATGGCAAGTTTCGCCGACGTGCTGGACGCGCGCGGGGCCGACGCCCTCCACGCCTATATCGTCGACTGGGCCCAACGGTCGCGGCGCGGCCTGGAGGCCGCCCCGGGGCAAGGCCACGGCAAGGGTGCCCCAAGATCCCGCTCGCTTGGGCTTTAACCGGAATGCAGGATGGTGAAGGCGCGGCGGGCGAACAGCCAGTGTCCGCCCTGCCGGACATAGGCATCGTCATAGCGGCCGGTCACCCGGTAGGTGACACCCTCAGTGTTGGTGACGAGCTCTGACGAATAGGCGCGGCCCTCGGCGCGGTCGCCCGTGACCTTCAGCGACCCCAGCATGGCCATGAAGACGAGCAGGGGATAGCGGGCCATGGCATCGGCACAGCGCGCGACGATCTCGGTCCGCCCGGTCATGTCGCCGACCTCGGGATGGCGCCAGACCGAATCCTCGGCCCAAAGCGCCCCCCAATCGGCGATATCCTGACGGGACACCGCGTCGCCATAGCGCGCGACCAGTTCCCGTATCGCCAGACGATCTTCCGCCGGACCCTCGAACGACATCCCGAAACTCCCGATTGTTGCAAACCGCAGGACTACCGCGCCGCCTGGCGCGGCGCCCGGCGGGTTTCCTCTTCCTGGTGCCGCTGGATGGTCTGTGCCGCGGCATTGGCGGCGGCGCCCAGGAACCGCGCGGCATTCGCCTCGCCGGTGACCCAGTCGAAGGCCCTCTGGCGTGTCGCGTTGAGGTTGTTGACGACAGGCATGACGTAGCGCTGCCACATCTCATACGACTTCTTGGTGTTGTCGAAGTCCGCCCAATGGTGGCAAAGCTGCAGGAAGCAGCCGAACTCGCCCTGCTTTTCCTGCAGCCGCCTGATCTGCGCGACGGCGTCGTCCGGCGTTCCCACCACCGCGACGCCCTCGCGGATCAGATATTCGATGGGATCGCCGGTGACATTCTCCGCTTTCGGCCCGGCGGGGCTGACCTGCACGAAGTATTTCGCCCATTTCTCGAAGCCGAAGCGGACATTCTCCATGGCTTGCGCCCGGGTCTCGGCGATATGGACGGGCCCAAGCAGCCGCAGTCCCTCCCGGTTCATCGTGTGGCCGTGCTGCGCCGCCACCTCGTTGGCGATCCGCCAATTGACGTCGAGCGCGTCATAGGCGCCCTTCTGGGTCGCCGCCATGCACATCATCGAGAAGCCGTGCCGCCCCGCCAGCTTGCCGCCGGACGGCGTCACCGCCGAAGCAATGGCGATTTCGGGATGGGGCCAGCTATAGGGCGACAGCTGGCAGGCGGCGTCGACCAGCGTGAACCAATCGGTCTTCCGGGTCACCCGCTCACCGGCGAACAGGCGCAGGATCACGTCCAGCGCCTCGACCATCCGGTCGCGCTGGGTCGTCGGATCGATGCCCATCTGGATCGCGTCGGACGGCAGCAAGCCCGGCCCCACGCCGAACATGACCCGCCCGCGGGTCTGGTGGTCGAGCTGCAGCATGCGATCGGCGACGTTCAGCGGATTGTGATAGGGCAGCGAAACGACGCCGGTGCCAAGCCGGATCCGCTTGGTGCGCTCGGCCGCCGCGGCGATGAACAGCTCCGGGCTGGGGATGATCTCATAGCCGCCGGTGTGATGCTCACCGATCCAGGCCTCGTCATAGCCCAGCCGGTCGAGATGCTCGATCAGCTCGAAATCGCGCTGCAGGCACAATGTCGGGTCTTCATCCAGCGGATGAAACGGGGGAATGAATATACCGCTGCGCAGCTTGATGGCCATCGTGTCTCTCCAGCTCCAGGTTCGAGCCCCTGGTTTCTCCCACGGCCAAAGCGGCAAGTCGCGAGAGGCTGGTACAAATCGCCTTATAGCGGGGGACAAATATCCGTGCCGGCCGCGCAACGGCGCGCGAAATCGTTGACCGGCCCGCAATCCGGTGAAATGATGATCAGGAATTATTTCGCGCACAACAATAAGCCAGGATCGCCGTGCGCCGGTCGTTCCGAACGAGCACGGAGCCAGCCTCTGGGAAGGCAGGGGGGACAATGATCGAACATGGCCTGGCGGCCGTCCCAGGCGGAATCGCCGGATTTCAGGCAGCCGTATCGGAAGCCTATTTCCCGCTTGAGATCGAAGAGGCCAGGGGTGCCGACGAGTTCAGCAGCGCCATAGCCAGCGATCGGATCGGGCCGATGCTGATGTCGCGCACCCGGGTCAATGCACCGTTCCGCAGCCACCGCAGGTCGAGCCGAAGCGACGACGCCAGGACTTACGTCCTGATGCTTCTGGAGGAAGGCGGGACCGTGGCCCTGCGCGGACAGCGCAATGTCGTGGTCGGCCCCGGCAACATCGTCCTGATCAATGCCGGCGGCCTGCTGGAATCGGAACAGCGCGCCGGCGGAACCTCGCTGGCCGTGTCGCTCGCCTCGCCGCTGCTGACCTCACGCTATGTCGAGCTCGACGACTGGTGCCTGGTTCCGCTCGACGCGTCGGAGGGCACGGCTGCGATCCTGCGCGAATGCATGCTGTGCTATTGGCGCGCCTGCGGCGGAGTTCAGCCGGTCGAAGCCAATGACCTGACCATGTCCATGATCCACCTGATCGGCGCGGCCTTCCGAAGCAGGAGCAGCCTGCCGGCTTTCGACTCCCGGTCGTCGGCCATGCATTTCCTGCGGGTGCGGGAGATCGTGGCGGCAAATCTCGACAATCCCGACCTGTCGCCGGATTTCATCGCCGACAGCCTCGGCATCTCGAAAAGCTATCTCTTCATGATCATGAACGCGGCCGACACGACGCTGGGCCGCTTCATCCTGGAGCGGCGCCTCGACCGCGGGCGCGAGCTGCTGGCCGACCCCTTGCTGGCACACCGGTCGGTCTCCGACATCGCCCGCGCCGCGGGGTTCCAGGAGCTTTCGCACTTCAGCCGGCGGTTCACCGAGCGGTTCGGACGATCGCCGCGCGCCTTTCGCGGCCGGCTGGTGCGCTAGACGCCGCCAGAAGGCGCGACGGGATCGCCGCCGCGCCGTCTTCGGCACTCATCAGAACTTGTAAGCGGCCTGCAGCCTGATCTCGCGCCCGGGATTGGCGACGCCGATGATGTCCTGGTTCTTGCCCAGCGGCTTGCCGAAGATATTGCTGGCATAGAAGGCGTCGGTCAGGTTGGTCGCGATCAGCGACACGTCCCAAGGGCCGTCCGCTTGATAGAGACGCGCCGAGACATTGAGCAGCGTATAGGGCTGCGTCCCGGTCTCCGGCTGAAGGTTGATGTCGGGCGAGCGGCTGTAGGTCGCCAGGTCGCCGGTGATCTCCAGCCCGTAATCCGCCGTCAGCGGGGTGTCGTAGCTGGCCCCGATATGCGCCTCCAGCGGCGGGCCGGCAAAGCGCTTTCCGCTGAGGTCCTGCGTTCCGCCCGGGCATGGCTGGCCCGCATAGCAGGGTGCGTTGGGATAGCTGTCGAACTGGTTGAAGACGAAGTTGATCGACCCGTGCAACGACAGCCGATCGTTGACCTTGTAGACGGCATTCAGGTCGACGCCTTCATTCAGCGAGCTCGCGGCGTTGCCGACGGTGAAGCTGGTGGTGGCGACATGATAGGTCGCGATCTGCAGCCCGGTATATTCATATCGGTAAAGCGCCAGATCGGCGCTCAGCCGGCCGCCGAGGAAGCTGCCCTTGGCGCCGATTTCCCCGCCTTTCACCTTCTCCGGCGCGTAAGACAGGTTCGACTCGATCTCGCTTTGCGGAAGCTGGGTATAGTTGGGCACGACGCCGGAATTCTCGACGCCGCCGGCCAGGAAGCCGGTCTTGTAGGCGGCATAGAGCATCATGTTGACGGCGGGATGCCAGGTGAGCGTCGCCTCGGGCGAGAAGTTCGTGTAGTGCGGCGACACGTGATAGACGTTGCCGGTCGGAGTGAAGCTGGGATCGTTGACCGCCGGCCCGCCCGGAAGGCCGAGATAGAACAGATCCGCGTACTGGAACGGCTGGCCGATGTTCGAGCTCTTGTGCGCGTTCGTCCAGCGCCCGCCGGCTGCAAGCTCGAGCCCCTCCACGATCTTCCAGTTGGCCTGGGCGAAGAAGGAATAATCCTCCGATTCGTTGTCGTCGTTGTTGAGATAGCTGGCGGTGATGCCCTGGAACGGCCCGGGGACCGGATAGCCGCCCAGGGTGAAGATGCGCGCCTGCTGCAGGTAGAGCCGGTGCTCGTGCTCGTAGAATGCGCCGGCCGTGACATTGACCGGGAAATCGAAGCTGGTGACCGCCCGCAGCTCCTGCGTCCACAGCTCGGTATTTTCCTGCTGCAGGACGGGCGTCTCGGTGAAGGTGTCCATGTCGAAATTGTCGAATTCGCCGGCATGGAGACGGTAAAGGCCCGTATTCGACGAGATCGTGACCTCGTCCGACGGGTGATAGTTGAGCGCGAGGGAGGCCAGGCTCTGCCGGACCAGCGTGTAGTACTTGCCGTCCGGCGGCGCGCCGGGGAAGCCTTTCAGCACCGCGTCGGGCAAGGTGCCGTCATAGGTGACGCGCCGGTTGCCGCAGCTCTCGGCCTTGTCCTCGATGAATTTCCCCGACAGCAGGTCGTGATAGTAGGGGTGGGCGCCGTTGTCGCAATTGATCAGCACCGTCGAGCCGTTGGCCGAGTTGTCGTGATAGAAGGATGCGAGATATTTGAATTTCACGTCCAGCGCGTCCGTCGGGTACCAGACCGCCGTCAGCCGGCCGATCGCTTCCTTCGTCGCGGGATAGTCGGAAAAGTTCGGGCCCGAGACCGGATAGCCGGACACGTTCGCGGCCAGCGGAATGGCTTCGTTATGGACGTAGCCGCCCTGCATGTCCTCGCCGCGCAGCGCGATACGGATCGCGAGCTTGTCCGTCACCGGGATCGACAGGGCGCCCTCAAGAACCGGATCCTCCTGGGCGAAACCGTAGCTGACTTTCATATAGCCGCTCATCGGCGCACCCGGCGTCGGACTGGCGCTGTCGATGGCGACCACGCCGGCCGGGCTGTTCTTGCCGAAGAACAGGGCCTGCGGACCCTTCAGGACCTGGATGCTTGCCTGATCGAAAAACCCGGCATCGACGATATAGCCGCGGGAGACCGGGATTCCGTCGACGACAATGGATACGGGCTGTTCCGCGCCCGCATCGCCGGTGCCGAAATTCTCGATCCCGCGAATGCTGACGGCCGCGCCGGGAAATCCGCCCGGCGTGCGCGTGATGTCCAGTCCCGGGGCGAGATTGTTGAGCTGGGTAAGGTCGGTAATCGCATATTTGTCGATCGCCGCGCCGCTGAGGACCGTTGCCGCGACCGGCACGTCGAGCAGCTTTTCCTCGCGCTTGCGGGCGGTGACCGTGATGGTCTCCATATGCTGCCCATCGGCTTGGTCTTGCTGGGCGGCGGCAAGTGGCGCAACCCCCAGTGAACCGCCGATCGCTATAATGGCCGCTCCCGAGGCCAAAAGCCTGCCCGACCACGCGCCGAATTTCTTACCCTGATACATTTCATTCCGCCTTAGAGTTTATCTTTATTTGACGTCTACCCAAGTAGACCTCGCATTGAGGCGTTTGTTCTGGCACAGGCCGGGAAGAGCGTCATGAGACGCTGGTTAAAATCGGCCTGTACTTTCAGCATAATCCCGACCGGCTTTCGGACCGATGCCGCGCCGCTCTTTACCGAGACTCCAGGCGGATTGGCCCGTCCCTCTCATGACATCCGCGGTGCACGCGGGCACCCTCACCGGCCACGGCAAGCAGAGGCAATCCGATGGCGCTGGAAGATGAGAATCGAGACGTCTTCACACGGTTCTACGAAGCGGCACGCGCGGGCGATTGGGACAGGTTCAAATCCTGTCTCGATCCCGCGATCGAGCTGCACGAAGCGCCGTCCCTGCCCTATGGCGGCGTCAGCAAGGGGCCTGACGCGGTAGTGGCGTGCCTGCAGGCGATGTTCTCGACCTGGCGCAGCGTGGAGTTCGTGCTCGACCGGATGCTGGTGGACCGCGAGCTTGGCTTCGTTCTGTTCGATGTCAGCTTCACCGCCGGAACGGGCGCCGTGGTGCATATGCCGGTCGTGGAGCTATGGCGTATCCGCGATGGGAAGCTGACCGAAATACGGCCGTTCTATTTCGACACCCATACTGTCCGCGATGCGCTGGCCCGCGCCTGACGCGGCTTTTCGGCATGCCGCGCGCACCGGACGGAAAGCGTTTCGCGGACGTGATGCACGCCATCATCCGCGATATCGCCAACCAGCATCTCGCGCCGGGCGACAGGCTGCCGGTGGAGGTCGAGCTGATGCGCAGATACCGCGTCAGCCGGGCGCCTCTGCGCGAGGCGTTGCGGCTGCTCGAGGCTCAGGGGCTGATCACGATCCGCTCCGGACCGGGCGGGGGACCCGGTGTCGCCCGGCCGCGGATCGAAAGCTTCGGCCGCACGGTGGCGCTGCATCTGCGCCTGCTCGGCGCGACCTGCGATGATCTGCGCGATGCCCGGGTATCGATCGGCGCGCTGCTGGCCCAGCAGGACGGGGACCGGTTGCTGGAATTCATCCTGCGGGCGGTGGACTCCGTCGTCGCCGGGCGTTTCCTGAGCAGCGGCGACGGTTCCGGACAGGAGGCCACCCCGCCTGGCCCGTCATGAACCCGCTAGCGCCAGCCGGCCGTCTTGGCGCCCCGCAGCCCGAACGCCATCGCCAGCGCAAGCCCGCCGGCATAGCCGATGCCGAAGGCGTCGCCCGCGTCCGCGCCCGCCGCGAGCAGGCCGGGAACGGGCGCCCCATCGGGCTTGAGCACGCGCGCATCGGCGTCGACCGACAGGCCGCCATAGGTGCAGGTGATCGCCGGATGCACGATCAGCGCATAGAACGGCGCCGTGTCGAGCGCGCCGCAGTTCTGGGCGCGCGGCGGACTGATCTTCTCCCAGCCGGTCCTGGCAAGTTCATTATATTCGCGGATCGACTTCAGAAGCTGGGATCCGTGGAAGCCATGCCCCGAGGCAAAGGCCGCGACCTCTTCCAGCGTCGCGCCGGCGACCCCCTTGCCGCCATGCGCCAGCGCGGTTGCGATCTTGTCCATCGGCACGACGGCATTGATCAGCGGCTGGGTCGCATGATCGGCCTGCACCCGCGCGTCCCAGAAGCAAAGCGCCCGGCCATGCGGCTGCGGAACCGTATGATAGGTGTTCGTGTGGTCGCCCAGGCTCTCGTCGCAGAAGCGGTACCCCGCTTCGTTGAACAGCAGCGCGTGATCGCTGTGATACTGCGTCAGCATGGTGAAAAGCCGCGGGTCGCCCCATTCGGGGGACTCGCTGACGAGATGGCCGTAGAAACCCGGATTGGTCCCGCGCACCTCGGCGCCGGCCAGCCCGGCCAGTCTCAGCGCGTCGCCGGTGCTGGCCGTGTTCGACCGCAGGCGCATGCCGCGCGCATTCTCATGGATGTATCTTGCGCGCAGCTCGGGCGAGCCCTGATAGCCGCCGGTCGCAAGCATCGTCCAGCCGGCACGGACATCGATCTCGCCGTCCGGATGGCTGGTCCGCGCCCCCAGCACCCGGCCGCCCTCTCCGGTCAGCAGCGCCGTCGTGGTCGTGCCGACGACGACATGGCCTTCGTGGTGAGCCACCAGCGACCGGCAATCTTCGAAATGTCCCTGAATGTCGATCTGATAACCGCGACCATGAAGCACCCCCATGGCCGGCGTCATCTCGATCCCGCGCGAGCGGAGCCATTCGATGGCGACGGGATATTCCTCGAATATGGTCCGGGCCAGGGATGGCTGCCCGCGGCCATGCAGCTGCATCATTTCCGGGGATGTCGCGGTCCACAGCACGCCGCCGGACAGGATGGCCGATCCGCCGATATCCGGCGCCTTCTCGATAACGATGACCTTCGCCCCGCGCTCGGCCGCCCAGCCGGCAGCCGAGAGGCCGGCCATTCCGGCTCCGATGACGACCAGGTCGCATTCGAGGATCATGGACGGCGAACCTCGTAAAAGGGAATGGCGCCGGCCTGTGTATCGGCCGGCGCCATTGTCGGATCAGTACTTGTACGTGGCCTGCAGCTCGAACGTCCGCGGATTGCCCGGGAAACCGATCTGGTCCCCGTGGAAGCCGCCGGCCGTCCCGGTGCCGCCGCCCGAACCGGAGGCATCGTACGCGCCGTAGAGCACATAGGTGTTGGTCAGGTTCTTGCCGATCAGGGCGACTTGCCAGCGATCGTCGTCGCTGCCCAGGCTGATCCTGGCATCGAAAGTGGCGTAGCCCGGCTGGGTATCGACCGGAATATTGATCGCCGACAGCTTATAGGCGCCGCTGTATTTGACCGACCCCGACAGGCCGACCACCAGATTGTTCTGGATCGGGAAGTCGTAGTCGGCCTGCAGCGACATCGTCCAGCGCGGCGCGAGCGCCGTCGGCGAGCCGGAGAGGTTCTGCGCATTGCAGACCTCGACCCCAACGCGGCAGGGCCGCGCGCCCAGCAGATTGCTGACCGGATTGGTGAAGCGGGTCACGTTGCAGCCCTGAGCCGGCGTCTGCCCGTCATAGCACGGCGCGTCGTTGAAGCTGCCGTAGGTGGACAGGTCGTAATTGGCATTGGCGTGCAGGATGAGCCCCTCCACCTCCTTTGGCGCCCACTCGACATTCACTTCCGCACCCTGCGTGGTGGCCGAGCCGGCATTGAACGTCTGGTACTGGATCTTCGACGCGTCGAAGAAATCGACCTGCAGCCCGGTATAACGGTAGGTGAACAGATTGCCGTCGAGCCTGAGGCGGCCGTTCAGCCAGGTGGATTTCGCACCCACCTCGTAACCCCGGACCCGTTCCGGCCCGAAGGCCAGGTCGCTGACGGTCGTTCCCGCGCTGTAGAGGGCGCTGCCGGAGAAGCCGCCCGACTTGAAGCCTTCCTTATAGGCTGCATAGACGGTCAGATTCTCCTCCGGCTTCCAGCTGACCGTCGCCTCGGGCACCAGATTGTTGAAGCCCTGATTGGCGAGCAGATACTTCCCCTGGACGAAGGGACCGCCAGCGGCCGTGCTGTAGGGGCCGACCACATAGGGCTGGACGAAGAACGAGTCCTTGGTCTCATGGGTATAGCGCAGACCCGCCGTCAGCTCGAAGTCCGGCAGGAACTTCCAGATCGCCTGGGCAAAGCCGGCATAAGTGTCGCCATCGGTCTGCGACAGCTTCTCCAACGTGACATAGCGGTTCGCCAGCGGGGCGAGAGAATTCGACAGACCGCCGGGAAACAGCACATCCTGGTTAAAGTCGAGCTGCGTGTTCTGATAATAAAAGCCGACCATCGCATTGAGCGGCCCGTCGAAGGTCGTCTGTGCCCGGGCTTCGGTCGAGAAAGCGTGATAGGCCGACCGTTCCGCGCCCCACACGCCGCTCGGCGTGCCGGTGTCGTCATAGTCGCCGAGGAAGTAATTCTCGAAGTGCTGATAGCCGCTCACCCACGAGAGCGAGACATTGTCCAGGTTGTAGGCGACATTGCTGGTGAAGGCATAGGAGTCGTAGTCCTGGTACAGCTGGCCGCCATGCTTGCCCAGGATCGGGTTGGTCGCCGCTACATCTGCCGGCACGTTGTTGTTCTGCTGCACCCAGTTGCGATTGCAGGACTGTCCCGGATTCACCTGCGCCGATCCCTGCGGGCAGTAGAACAGGATGTTGTTCCAGGTGGCGTTGAGAACGCGATAGCGGTCGAAGGCCGCCTTCAGCGTGACCGTCAGGGCGTCGGTCGGGGTAAACCTGCCGGTCAGGCGCCCGACCAGGTCGCCCTCCTGCGGTTCGTCCCGTTCCGGTGCCGGATCGGCGTGGTTCGTCGCCGCGAAGCCGTGCGCCACGTCCAGGGTCGTATAGGTCCGCGCCGGCGCCTCGTTCTGGACATATCCGCCCGACATGTCCGTGCCGCGCAGCGCCAGGCGCAGCCCGACCTTGTCGTTGATCGGGCCCGACACATAGCCTTCGCCGATCACCTGCTGGGCGGTGGTTTCATAGCCCAGCCGGCCCATCGCCTCGAACTGGTCGCCGGGATCGTTTGAGGTGAAGGAGATCACGCCGGCGGTGGCGTTCTTGCCGAAGAACAGCGCCTGCGGCCCCTTCAGGATTTCGACCTGGCGCATGTCGAAGAAGCCTTCGTTGATGATGCGGCCCTGGCCGTAATAGACGCCGTCGATATTGACCGCGACCGATTGCTCGATGCCGATCGAGGTGAAGTTGGAGCCGATGCCGCGCAGGCTAAGATCGGCGCCCGAGCCGCTGGAGCCTCGCACGACGACCAGCTGGGGCGTGGAAGCCGCAATACTCTCAAGGCTCGTGAGGTCTTTGCGTTGCATCTCGGCGCCGCTGATCGCGGTGATGGCGACCGGGACGTTCTGCACGTTCTCCTGCCGCTTTCGGGCGGTGACGATGACCTCTTCAAGCCCGCCGGCGCCGGCCAAAGGCGCCGCCTGCGCCTGGTCGGCGGGAGCCGGCTGGGCGGAAGCGGTTCCGGCCGCCGCGCACAGCGCCGAACCGCCGACGAGCAGTGCGACGCGCAAAGTCCATTTCGAAGCTGTAATCATACTCTCCCCCTTTTCATTCTGGCATCGCCGTATCGGTCGGATGCAACCGCGGGCGCCGTCGCGGCGCCCGCGGTTTTGTTTGACCCAAGTTTCTCAGACGTCCCCTGTCGACCGGCCGTTGCCGGCTGTTCATTTCCTCAATTCAGGGTAATCATGATCATGATTATACCGAATGTCAACAAATTTCCGGGCTGTTTCCGTGGGTCTTTTCAGGCCGCGCCGGCGTCGATCGCTTCGGCCCAGGCCGCCCTGGCCAGCGGGCCGACCCTGAGCGCGAGCTCCGCCGCGTTCGCCGAGGTCGCGGTCCCATCCCTGAGCCTGCCGGCCACGCCCTGGATGATGGCGGCGACACGGAAAAGATTGTAGGCGCGATAAAAGGCGAGGTTGCCGTCCAGCACGATGCCGGTGCGCTCCGCATAGCGGGCGACATAAGCCGCGAAATCGGGGATGCCGAGCGCCCTCAGATCCTTGTCCCTGAGCGTGCCGCGGGCATCGACGCCGGCCGGCCGGTACCATTCCATCATGTGGTACATGAGGTCGCCCAGCGGATGGCCGATCGTGGACAATTCCCAGTCCAGCACCGCAACCACCCTGGGCTCGGTCGGGTGGATCAGCAGATTGTGGAAGGAATAATCGCCGTGGATCACCGCCGCCCGATCGTCCTGCGGCGGGATCGCGCCCGGCAGCCAGGCGATCAGCCGGTCCATCTCAGGGATGCCCTCTGTCCGCGAGGCGTCGTATTGCTGCGACCAGCGCGCGATCTGGCGGGCGAAATAATCGCCGGGGCGGCCGAAATCGCCGAGGCCAGCGGCGACATAATCGACCCGGTGCAGGGCGGCCAGGGTGGCGTTGGCGGAGTCGAAGACGGCAGCCCGTTCCTCGGGCGACAGGTCCGGCATCGACGAATCGAGAAAGATCCGTCCGGGCACGTGGCTCATGACGTAGAACATCGTGCCGGCGATGCTTTCATCCTCGCACAGCACCAATGCCTCCGGCACCGGCATGCCGGAACGGCCGAGGGCACCGATGACACGGAACTCCCGGTCGACGGCGTGGGCGGATTTTAGCAGCTTGCCGGGCGGCTTGCGCCGCATGACGTATTTGCGCCCAGGCGTTTCCAGCAGATAGGTCGGGTTGGACTGGCCGCCCTCGAACTGCCTGACCGTCAGCGGGCCGCGATAGCCGGGAACCGTGCCGGCGAGATATTCATCGAGGCGGGCCGTGTCGAAGCGGTGCGCCGCTTTGACGTCGACCGTCTCGCCCAGATATTTGCGGGTCGCCTCCGCCATGGCCGCTACCTCAGCCCGCCGTCGAGCGCGATCACGGTTCCCGTCGTATAGCTGGACCTGTCCGAGGCCAGATAGAGGGCGGTGGTCACCACCTCGTCCGGCCGGCCGATGCGCCGCACGGCGGAGGTCGAGTTCTCGTCTGCTTCCGCACGCCAGGATTTGGAGATGTCGGTCCAGAACGGGCCGGCCATGATCGCGTTGACCCTGACCGCCGGCCCGTATTCCAGCGCGAAGCTCTTCGTCACCACGTTGAGCCCGGCCTTGGCCGCGGCATAGGGGCCGAATTCGGGTTCGGGATGGACCGCGCCGGTGCTGGTGACGTTGATGATCGCGCCGCCCCCCGCCGCCTTCATCCGGCTGCCGATCAGCGCGCAGAGGCGGAACGGGCCTTTGAAATTGACGGCGAAGGTCTTGTCGATCAGCTCCTCCGTCATCTCGAGCGAGGACGACGCCGCGGGCGCGATGCCCGCATTGTTGACCAGCACGTCGACCCGGCCGAACGCGCCATAGGCCGCCTCGACCAGCCCGTCGAGCTGATCCCACCGGCCGACATGGCAGCCATGGGCCAGCGCCCGCCGGCCCATGGCCTCGATCGCGGCGGCCGCGGCCCGGCAATCGTCGAGCTTGCGGCTGGTGACGATGATATCGGCGCCCTGGGCGGCGAAGCCCTTGGCCATCTCGAAGCCCAGCCCGCGGCTGCCGCCGGTAACCAGGACGACCTTGCCGGTCATGTCGAAATAATCGGTCATGCGCCCGCCTCCCCCTCCGGACGTCACCAGGCCGTTGTCAGTCCAGGTGATAGATGCGGGCGGCGTTGCCGTGCAGGATCTTGGCGGTATTCTCCTTCGACACGCCCTTGAAGGCGAGCTCGATGAAGTCGTCCGGCCGGATCGCCGATGTCGCCGGGCCGGGGCTCATGCTGGTCGGATGCGGGAAATCGGTCTCGTAGAGGATGTTGTCGGCGCCGATCAGATCGATCGCCGATCGCATCGTGTCGACCTCGAACCAGAAGCTGCCATAGACCTGCCGCTTGATGAATTCGCTGGGCAGCAGCTTGTATTCCGGATGCTCGTTGGCGACGCCGCAATTCTTCCATTGATAGTCCAGGCTGGCCATCAGGAAGGGCAGCCAGCCGACGCCGCTTTCGACCGAGACGAAGTTCAGCTTGGGGAAGCGATGGCAGATGCCGCCGCAGACGATCTGCGAGATCACCTGGCCGTTATTGAGCGAGAACAGCGCGCCCATCGAGGCGAAATGCGCATGGTGGCCGACCCGCTCATGCATCATCGTCATGTACCACATGTCGCCGGTGCCGACATGGAAGTTGACCGGCAGCCCCATCTCCTCGGCGGCTGCCCACAGCCGGTCCCAATGCGGGTCGGTCAGCTTGGGCAGGCTGAAATATTCCGGCTCGCCGCACATCACGATGCCGCGATGGCCGAGCTTGGCGCAGCGCTCCATCTCCTTCACCGTCGCATCGATGTCCCAGAAGGGGAGCGAGGACTGCGCCAGGAAGCGCTTGGGCGCGATCGCGCACCAATCGGTCAGCCAGTCATTATAGGCGCGCACGCAGGCCAGCATCAGCTCGGGCTCGTTTAGCCCCAGATAGTTGCCGGCGCCGAAGCCGCCGGCCGAAACGTTGGGATAGAGCACCTGGGCATAGATCCCGTACTCGTCCATGCGCTTGAGCCGGGCGGCATTGTCATAAAGCGCGGGATCGACCTGGGAGAGCTGCTTGGGCCGCGCCGGGGGATATTCGTGCCAGCCGGCCATCGCGGCGCCCGCGGCTGCGCCCGTGCGCTTGTCGCCGAAGAACCAGGCATCCTCCTGGTTTTCCGCGTCCCATTTCACATGCGGAACCTTATCGCCCCATTTCGCGACGGACAGGCGCGACGTCCACAGATCGTATGGCTCGATCACATGCGTGTCGGTGTCGATAACCTGGAATTCCTTGACCAGCGCGTTCATGAGCGAGCTTCCTCCGTGCATCCGCCTGAGGCGGCAATCCGTTCGTTTTCCGCGCCGCGCGCCAAGGGACTGGCGCGACGGCGAACCAATGGATATCATCATAACTATTATCATGAATTATTCAAGCGGGAGGATTTGCCCATGATGCGGTACCGTCGGCTGGGCGCGAGCACGCTGGAAGTCTCGGAGATTTCGCTCGGCACCTGGCTGTCCTACGGCGAGGGGCCGGAGCGGCGGAAGCTGGTCGCCTGCATCCATCGCGCGCTCGATCTCGGCGTAAATCTGTTCGACACGGCGAACGTCTATGGCTTCGGCGAGGCGGAGCGGCTGCTGGCCGAGGCGCTGCGCGGCCGGCCGCGCGACTCCTATCTCGTCGCCACGAAGCTGTGGGGACCGATGAAGGACGGCGACCAGGGCCTGTCGCGGGCCCAGGTGCTGAAGCAGATCGACGGATCGCTGTCGCGGCTCGGCACAGACTATGTCGATCTTTATCAGTGCCACCGCCATGACGAGGAGACGCCGCTGGAGGAAACGATGCAGGCGCTGTCCGACATCGTCCGCCAGGGCAAGGTGCGCTATCTGGGGTTCAGCGAATGGCCGGCGGACAA
>Ga0105238_10000496_pt1 | contig 41316 bp, 30 predicted proteins | sample KBSC34metaG_FD_81526 | JGI IMG/M metagenome (GOLD analysis project Ga0105238, IMG submission 81526) | Corn rhizosphere microbial communities from Kellogg Biological Station, Michigan, USA - KBS C3-4 metaG | ecosystem: Host-associated > Plants > Roots > Rhizosphere > Soil | place: Michigan, USA...
CCGTGGCGGTACCCAAAGTAAAGGCAGAAAGGATATCCGCAATGGCGGCATAGTTCGGCTTGTTGTCCTTGAGCCCCTTGTCATGCAATATCTTCATATTGGTAAGACAGACCACATAAAAATTATACCAGTCCCCATCCATATCTGTATTGAACATCCGGTAGCTCCAGAGTCCGGGATTGGTCTGGTTCGGGGCGATCACCTGACCAAAATATTGAAGGATGATGGGACCTTGTCCCGGCGAATACCCGGCATGTACAAAATCCGATACATAGGTTTCCAGGGGCGCCAGGATCAGGTCTTCCTGGACAGCCGTCGGATTGTTGGGATCTTTATTGATGTCCAGGTACTTCTTACAGCCGCCGGCCGAGAAAGCCAGCACGATAAGCAGGAATATTATTTTTCTCATTTTTTAAAATTTAACTTAACAATGACCTTAATTAAAAGCTGCATTTAAGGGAGACATAGAAAGAACGCGAAGTGGGTGTAGAGAAAGAATAGATCCCCTGCACATCATTACCCGATCCATAAGACCCTGCTTCGGGGTCTGCACCGGTGAAATGCGGGCTGTAGATCCATAGATTGCGACCGGCAACAGACAAACTGGCCGCTTTCACCGGCATCTTTCCCAAAATGGATGTAGGAATATCATAGGTCAATGTCACGTTCCTTAGCTTTAAGTACGTACCGTCCTGTATAGAAGATTCATATATCCGGGTGGTATAGTAGGATTGTGCATCCACCTTCACCGCGTTAGCCTTGTGATCGACCACGCTGATCCCCGGAATGACCAACGGCTGCCTGTTTTCCGTGACTTTTGCCGTACCATAGAAAAATGCCAGACCCTCGACCTCATTGGCTACATCACCTCCTTTTTTATAATCAAAAAAGAAACTGAGGGACAGCCGTTTGTACCGGAGATGGTTGGTTATCCCTGCCAGCCAGTCGGGATTCGGGTTGCATACAACCCCTTGCTCGGCGTCTACGACAGGCTTGCCGCCCGCATCGATCATCAATTGCCCTGTTGCCGAATCACGCAGATATCTCGGACCGTAAAAGACATTGTAAGGCTGACCGACGATCACCCTGCCCAGTTGATTTAACCCCGGATATACAGCCAGAACCTTGTTGCGTATACGGGTAAAAGTAAGCGTAAGGTCCCAGGTAAGATCCCTCGTTTTCACCGGCGCAGCCGTAACCAATAGCTCCAGGCCCTTATTCTGTATCGAAGCCGTGTTGACAGCCGTGCTGTTGAAGCCGGTCGCGTCGGAAATTGAGACCTGGGGAATAATACCATGATTTGTCTTTCTGTAGAAGTAAGAAGCCTCAAAACCTATACGGTTGTTAAGGAACCTGGCCTCCAGACCTCCTTCCACCTCATTGAGCCTTTCATTCTGTAAGGTAGGATTACCCAGGGTCGACGATTGCAGAAACCCGGGTTGATTCTGGAAAGGAAAAGAGACGCCATTCCTGGACTGGTTGACAAAGGGCGTCTGCAGCGAATACGCATCGATAACATCATTACCCACAGTAGCATAGGATAAACGGGCCTTGGCAAAGCTGATGGTCCTGCGCAGCTCATCCGGCAACAGCTCCGAAAAAATAAAGCTGGCCGCAGCCGAACCATATGGATAGAATTGTTTGTTGCTGGCCAGGACAGAGCTGCCGTCATACCTGCCGGTAAGCGAAAGCACAAGGAAGCGGTTGTATTCGATATTAGCCTGCGAATAGAACCCCACTTTCCGCTTCTGGTAATGCGCCTCCTTTGCGGAAACAGTGCTGGTGGCAGAGACATTACTAAAACTATCGATGACAATACCTACTCCACTGACATTGACATTTTGAGTATAGCTCGACAACAGGTTGTTGCCCACCAGCAGGTTGACATTAAATTTCCCAAAGTCTTTTACGGCGCTGACGATGACATCGTGATTGAACTGCCGGAAATTGATGTTCTGGTCCAATATCTGTCCTTTCAGTTGAATGGCAGGACTGGGAGACTCCGTATACTTGTCCTGCTCTATATAAATATCGGCCCCGACCCTTTCCGTCACGGTCAGCCAGGAAGTAGGCGTATAATTGGCCGTAAAGACGGGTATGAACCGGTTCACCTGCGACACATTCTTTACATTGTCCAGGTCCCAGAGAGGGGGATTCCGGCTGTTCCTGTACAGCCGCTGACTGCCGTCAGGGTTGAGAATGGGATAAGGGTTCCAGGAAATGGGTTGTACCAGCAGCACGTATAAAGGACCGTTACTTTGTCCCTCCGGCAGCCTGTCCTGTACGGAATTGCTATACCCGATCTGGAAAGTTGTGTTCAGCTTTTGCCCGACCCGCGTATTATACTTAAAGAAAAGTGAATGTCTCTTTAACTCGTTCCTGGGTACGATCCCCTTTTGGTCCAGGTAAGAATAAGACATATAATATCCCGAATTACTCCCGCCCCCCGATATGCTGGCAGTGCTGTTCGTGGTCATGCCCGTACGGAAAAAAGAGCTGTACGGATTATAGGTGGGCGCTTTGACGCCATTGATCTTCAGGGTATCCATCAACGGCCCCCAGGACATGCTGGTCTTCTTTTTATCTCCATCAAAAAACACTCCGCCGGTACCCTGGCCATACTTCCATTGTCTTTCAGGCAACAACACCTTGTCAAAAGAAAGATCGGAGGAAAGAGAAATGACGGGTTTCCTATCCACTCCACCGGCCTTGGTGGTAATGATCACTACGCCCCTTGCCCCGGCCGACCCATATAAGGCGGTGGCCGCAGCTCCTTTCAGCACATTCACACTTTCGATAATAGAAGGGTCTATATCGACGATCCGGCTGACACCGGCGCCGACAGCACCACCGTCGATCTTACCGGTCTCATCGTTATTGATAGGTACCCCATCAACCACAAACAAAGCCTGGTTGTCTTTGGTGGGGGAGGAATAACCCCGTACAACGATCCGGCTGCTGCTGCCCGGAGTACCCGAATTGCTGGTGATCTGCACACCGGCCACCTTACCCGCCATGGCATTGACGACACTCGGCTCCCTGGCCCTTACCAGCTCATCCCCCTTTACTTCCTGGCTGCTGAACGTAAGATTCCTTTTTTCCCGTTTGACGCCCAGGGCCGTCACCACCACTTCTTCCATCGCACGGGTAACGGCAGACAAACGTATTTCGAAGTAGCTCTTATCCCCCACCGGTATATCCTGTGGTGCAAACCCAACGGCGCTGACACTCAGGACAGCCCCATTACCCACGACCAGCGAAAAACTGCCGTCATTGGAAGTGCCGGTCCCCACGGATGCATTTTTTATGCGCACCGATGCGCCGGCTAACGCATGGCCCGCACTATCGATCACCTTGCCGGAGATCGTCCGCGACTGCCCCATAACATGGATGCAGCAGGCGGTAAGCATGCTCAATAGCAATAGTTTTACTTTTCTCATACTGTTAGTTTGATTTGTTTAATGAACGGTTAGCATACCCAATGGGACGCAAACAAGGAAGGATGGAAAGACAGTTATCCGGTGTTTTTCATTCATGATGGCAATTAATAGAAAAATAAATGTCTTTATGACGTTTATACAAAACCGCACAAAAAAGTCAAACACTTTCTCTCATGTTTGACCGATTGTGACTATACAGTGAACAAGTAAATGTAGCAAGACTTTACCGCCGGGACTTTTTCGTTTTTAACTTATTGTAGACGGATTTTAACCTATGAAAAAAACGCCTCGTATCGAGGCGTTTTTAATTTTATCACGATCTGTTTATTACCGCCCAATGAGTAGCTTCTTACTAAGCACTCTTCCGCCCGCAACAAACTTCACAACATATACCCCCGTGCCCAGTCCATGCAGGTCCAGCACCGTCCCCGTCTGTACCTGTCGCTGCAGAACGATCCTTCCGGCCATATCGAACACTTGCATCAGACCCGACACCACACCGCCGGTGATAACCACCTTCGCCTGCCCATCTACAACAGGGTTCGGCATAATCTTCACATCGAACATACCGGCATCGCCCGTAAACACCTGCGACATACCCACAGCAGCCACTGTCTGCCGGGCAGCAGGTGCAGCCCCGCTGTTCAATGTCAACGTGCCGAAAGCCGACGTATTCTGGTAATCATTGATCGTCCCCCACCAGACAAATTGGGCATTGCGGCCGCCGCTGTTGTCGGCATTGTCAAACCCGATGTCAAACCCGATCGACAACCCGGCGGAAGGTGTAAGCCCCAGCTGCGACCAGGGAATGCTTATCTCGACACTGTATCCTCCGGGTATTGCAGTCCAGGCATGCTGTACCCCCGTCATGCTCACCTTCATAAAGATGGAGCTGTTGTTGTAGCCTTTTATCAGCTGGTTGTCCCTGCCGTCATAGGTGGCCAGCTTATTGTTATTGGCATCGATAAATATCTCCACCGCATCGTTGTCCCAGGCATTGGCCGCGCCGCTGAACAGATGGGCATCCAAAACTTTGGCGCCTATATACAGGTTATTATTGTCCCATAACACCCCAAAGCTGGCGGTATTGGTGCTGCTGCCAATGACTGCCTTGCTGATAGACTGGTTGATCTTCCAGGAACTTTCATTCAGGTTACCGTCGATGGTCATCGTCCCCGAAGGCTGGTAAGCGATCACCGTTCCCGGTTGCCCACCCGACCCGGTATTCACCGTCACCTGCACCTGGTCGGTTGCCGACAGGGAACCATCACTGACGGAAAGCTGGAATACATAGGTATTGCCGTTGGACAAGCCCGTCACTGTCGGAGCCGCGACACCCGGATTACTAATGCTGACGGCAGGGCCGCTCACCTGTGTCCAGAGATAAGTGATGGCATTCCCGTCAGGGTCAGAGCCGGATCCCTGCAGCGTAACACTGGTAGTCCCCACATTCAGCACCTGGTCAGCACCGGCATTGGCGACAGGCGGATGATTCGTGCTGCCGCTGCAGGTGGTCAGATATACCGTACCGAATACAGAGGGATTCTGAAAAGCCGTGGTATTCGTAGCAAAAGAAGCCACTTGCGCATCCCGGTCACCGCCATTGTCATCATTATCCAGTTGAATGTCCAGACCGATAGGTTTCCCCAGGGCAGGCGTAACGCCGATAGTGCTCCAGGGTATCACCGCCTCGAGGTTATAACCCGTGGCCGTGGTATACAAAGAATAGTTGATACCCGCGGTCCTGTTCACAGAGTTGCCGCCTGTATGCACCGTATTGTCGTTCCAGCGGAAACCCAGCTGAAAATCATTCACGCCGTCATAAGTAGCCCCCTTGCTGTTGTCCCCATCGATAAACACCTCCACCACATCATCCATCCACCAGTTGCCACCCGAATCATTTACCCTGGTTGCATCATTCACCTGCACAAGGATATACAGGTTGGTATTATCATACAAAGCCCTCCACGAACCACCATAGCCCGAAGGCACAGCGCCGATGATCACGTTGGAAATGCTTTTTACAGGAGCAATACCCCACACGGCCTCGATGTTCTGATCGATCACAGGAGCCGTGCCGGACACCTGCGCAATGACGGGTGCGACACAAGGCGGATTGTCGTTATCCGCAATGGTGATAGTAGCTACCGTATCTCCACCCAGCTTATACCCGCTGCCGGGCAGTAACGTCAGCCGCAATGTCTCTGGCCCCTCAAACACATTATCATCCACTGGATTGATCACAATGGCCTGCGAAAGGGAAGACGGAGTCAGCACAACCGACCCGGTCAACGCCGGACTGGCCGTATAATCACCGGCAGACGCCGTTCCCCCAATACTATATTGTACCGTCACACTTTGCGTGATACCCACGGTACTGATGGTAAATACACCCGGATCGCCGCCCTCTCCGGCCGATGCATCCGTAGCCGTAATATTGACGGCAGGCGTGACCGATACTTTCTTTACAGCCGTCTTTGCCCCATCAGCCGTGGTGACCGTGATATTCGCAACACCGATACCCACCGCCGTGATCTTCCCCGTCGCATCCACCGTGACGGCAGCCGTATTCGAAGAGGTCCAGGAGACATTCTTATTCGTTGCATCGGTTGGGGTAATGACAGCGCTCAATTGAACGGTCTGCCCCAACCCCACCGTCGTGTCGCCGGCAGGACCGATGCTCACTCCCGTCACCGGCACCGTCACATCGGTAATGATCAGCTGAAAGGAATTGTTCCGGTTGATATAAGTACCCGACTCCGCATTGGTCACCGTCAGCTTGTTGAAAGTACAGGTCTGGGAATTGGCCTGGCAATAGATGCCAAAACCTCCGTAAATATCCTGCGCCACATCCCGGGTAACAGTGTCCAGTCCCGTACCGTTGATACGCGTATTGTTAAAGGTCAGGTTATAGATATTATTGCCGAACAGCTGCACTCCATCCCGTTGGGAATTGTTGATATCGTTGTTGTCGAACTGCAGGTTGAAGATGCCCGTGTTGGCATAAAACTCGATGGCGCCCCTTTTCTGGTTCCAGATATCGTAGCTGGTGCCGCAGTTGGTGATCGTATTCTCATACACCCGGATAGGCGTATGGGTATTGTCAAAGGTAAAGCCGGAGAAATCGTTGGTAAACCGTATACCCGATCCCGCAACCCCATCCTTGATCACACAGTGATGTATCTGGTGACCATAACCGCCGAAGATGGCCGCGCCACCCGCACGCCAGTTGTTCTCCACTGTGTTGTTATAAAAGACATCATTGATACAGGGTTGATTGACCCCCGCATCGTTATTGGGCCATACAGCCATGGCGTCGTCTCCGTTATTGCGGAAGCTGCAGTTTTGTACGACGGAATTGCTGGTCCCCTGGCAGAAATTAACCCCGTCCGCATAGTTGTTCCGGATACGGCAATTGGCAATGGTAAGGTTCTGCGTAATATCCACAGGCAGCGGAGGATCATAGCCCGCGATCCAGAACCCACACTCGAAATGCTCCACCCATATGTCGTGAATAGAGGAGTTGGAGCCATACGTACCCATAAATCCCTTATAGATCTTATAGGGATCCCCCGGCACCCGGGCATTCGCCTCGTCATACTTCAAACGGTCGTTATTAGCCGTATTCATGGAAAAGTTCGATATCTCCACATTGCTCGCCCTGGCATAAATGCCCCCATAAAATTGTTTGTCAGTGGAGAAATACAGGTAGGTTTGCCAAACGCCCGCGCCCATGATCTTGATATTGCTGACCGTAAGCGTCAGCTTATCGCTTAACAGAAATCTGCCGGCCGGGATATAGACATTCTTACCCTGGGAAGCAGCTGCGCTGATACACGCATTAAAAGCCGCAAGATCGTCGTTGTTGTCATCGGCAACGGCGCCATAGCTGGTGACGGAAAGATAATTGGCAGGCTGGGTAATGACCGCAGGTACAGGCTCCATCTCGATAAAATCCACCCCATAGGTAAGACCATCCCCATTGTCTTTTTGTATCCGGATGGAATCCCCCGCATTGAGCGCACCGGTCAGCTTGAAATGCACCTCGTCAAAACGCATCCATGTCTTTTCCTTCGGCGTCTGATAGGGATCCGAACCGCCCGTAACAAAATACTGGTAAGTTCAGTAAGACGACAGATCGATGTCCCTCACCTTTACACCGTTGACATAAAGCCCCAGCGATCCCGTCTGTCCCGTACCGGAAGCATTATCCGGCATGGTAAACCGAAGATCGAAACCCTGCGCGGCAGCAGACAGCTTCCAGCCTACAGCCGCGCCATTGGCCGAAAGAGATACATATTTCTGGTTGGATGCCTCCGATGCGATATCGGCCTGCACAAACTGCGGCGACTGCTGTAAGAATGCACCACCCGACAACCGGGCATCCTCCGCCTCATAACGGGCATAGGGCAGCTGCGCCCCCCGGGGAAGACCATCGCTTTGTGCATATAAGGTGAGCTTGAAACAGAGGAATAGAAAGACAATAAGCCCTTGTAAGAGTAAAGGTCTCTTTTTCATATGGAAGAAAGTTTTGAATGGTGAACAATCTGCCAAAGAAAACGAAGCCCGGAAAAGAAGACAAGTATTATTGGAAAAGTATAAGAGAATTGCGGGTAATACAACTGCTAAAGATCATTCAAGCAATTTCTTCTCAATTCCTTATAAACACATTGCGTTTTTTTATATATAAAAGCGATCCTGTCTGGGATCGCTTTTTTGCTCAGGCATACAAACGTAAGTTACACAGCATAGAAGAACTGTTCCTTAACCACCTTCCCGTCCTTTACTTCATAAACGGCTATTTCTTCCATAAGCATCCTGCCCATCCCCTTAAAGGTTGCATCGATGGAGATCGTAAGGGCGAAATGATTGCCGGCTACGATGGGTTCGGAAACGCTGCCCCCATGTATCTCTTCGATGGATTGCTGGAACTGCTCCCCTTTTTTGACGATCTCATCCCGCCCTTTCACCGATTGAGGGCCATGCGATCCAACGGGCTCGATGCTGACGGCATCATCAGCATATAGTTCTTCCTGGGCCTGTTGATATTGGCCCGCTTTGCAATGCTCATAAAGACGATTCGCGATGTCCTGGACGGTCATCACAGCTTCTTGTGTTGCCATAACGGAATTTTTAAATGATTAAGAAATAGGAAATGATAAAGTAAGCTACTTAATTTCCTGTAGTAGAAAAATTAAGTAATTGTATCCCCTCAAAAGTAAGCATCTCCCCCAGAAAATACTAATTTTTTGAGCTATTTTTTGTCAATTTATTTAGCAATCCTTATCTTTATGGTCCGATGGATGCGCACAAATACTATTACCCATTGGACCTTCTCCTTGCAGCTGCCGCCCACTATATGAGGGCGGCAGTTTTGCATTGGACATCATATGATTTTTTTAACAGAGCTCAATACCAGCAAGGGTTCTATCAACAAAGCACTGCTTTTGGCATAATAAAATTACCGCTAAGTTGTATTTTAACCCCAAAAAAACCACCCTATATTTGTGTCATCAAACGAGATAATATCAGAAGTTCGATATAAAGAGTTTTCATATGGCAAGCAATCGTTAGAGGTCGACTGTTTCTACAGTGGACCTTTTTTCTTTAGGACTTTCCTTCCCACTCCCCCTAACCACTTTCTCAGACACGTATAAAAACTGAAAATCCGCGACGAAGTCGCGGACTCAGCTTCCTATATGTAACACGCGCAGTATGCTTGTTTATTTTAGAAGAACCAGCTCGACAATTGACTCCTGCTCGCCTGGAACCAATTCTTCTGCGCAGGCTTCGGCGAATTATCCACCAGCTCGGCATCCTGCATCTTCACCTTCATCGCTATTACCCGCTCACCCTTCATCCTCTCCTTCATTTCAACAGACAAAGTAGGATGATATTCTATCTCTTCATGGTCGGTAATGATATAAGCTGTTCCGGTCACTTTCACAAAGAAATCCATTCCCTTCTTAAAGAAATCCAGCTTGGCAGGTACCTCTTTATCAAAAGCGTCAATATGCTGTACAGGCTTAGGGACCACAAACCAGATCTGCTCTTCTTCATCGATCTCGATCTCGGAAATAACATGCGTCGGCAACTTTACAATAGAAGTGCTATCATTAAAAAACAAGGCGCTCTGCAATTCGATCATCTTACTCTTCAAAAGGGCTGCTTGCGTTTCCTGGGCTGTTTGCGTGTTCATAGTTTCTTTATTTAGGTACTTATCAGTTTTCATTGTTACGGACGCTAAGGATAATTCAATTGGCATACCATTTCTTATAACATTGATTATCAATAGAGGAAAACTGGCACCCCCCGGGACACCCGTCCCAGATTGGGATTATCTTTCCATAAAAAGAAAAAAGAGGTTGTTTTTTCGGTGATCTTTGCGCGCGTATTTTTGTTATAGCTATCCGAAAGACACCATTTTATGAAGTTGAGCCTGGTCATCGCGCTGCTCTTAACCTCTAGCTTTTCCGTCTACAGTCAGCAACCAACCCTGGCCCCGGACAGCCTGCACCCCCTCCCTCAACCCAAAAACCTGCTGGTCTTCCCCTTTGTCGTCCGATCCCTCGAGACGGACTGGGGATTCGGAGGCATCGCCGCCCGCTTTTTTAAACCCCAAACCTATGACACTGCCACCAGGACCTCCGACGTCAATCTGCTCGCGCTGTATACCCTAAAAAAACAGCTGATCATCGTCTTCAATTCCACCATATTCTTTCCCCATGAAGACAGGATCGCCCGCTTCCAGGCATCCTACAGCTATTTCCCCGACAAATTCTGGGGACTGGGTAACCACACACATTTCGAGGCGGAAGAACCTTTTACTGAAAAGCAGTTCTTCATCAATCCCCAGTTCCTGCAACGCATCCACCGGAAATTATACATCGGCCTGACCTATGAGTTCCAGCACTCCGGACCGGTCGACTACAGACAGGGAGGCCTCTTTGACAAACAAAATATCACAGGCCGTTATGGCGGCAATACCTCGGGCATCGGTCCCATCATCTCCTGGGATACACGGAACAATGCCTATAGCCCCGACCATGGCATATTCGCCGAAATGCAATACGTATGGTTCCACCGGAGCCTGGGCAGCAACTTCGCCTTCCAGCTCTTTAGCCTGGACTTTCGTAAATACATCCGCCTGTCGGGGAAATCTGTACTGGCACTGCAAGGCATCACCGGTCTCACCTGGGGCAACACCCCTTTCCGGAAACTGGAAGAGCTGGGCGGCTCCGATATGATGCGAGGGTATTATGCCGGCCGCTTCACCGACAAATGTCTAACTGCCTATCAGGCGGAATATCGGCGGTTTCTTTTCTGGCGCATCGGGATGGTGGCCTTTGCCGCGACAGGTGAGGTCAGCAAAGACCCGGCTCATTTTGAGCTGGACGGCCTACATTACACCTATGGCGGCGGCCTCAGGTTTATGCTCAGCAAAGAAGAAAAATTAAATCTCCGCGTGGACTACGGAATGGCCAGGCACTCCACTGCCTTCAATGTGCAATTGCGGGAAGCCTTCTAAGCGTTCCGTTTAAGGCCGACAATACCCACCAGGATCAGGCCCATATACAGGAATTGATAATAATTGGAAGGCTGCTTGAAAAAATAGATCTCCGCCAGTTTGGTACCGATAAGGGTCAGCCCCATCCAGGCGGCAAGGGCGACAGTGGCCGATATCTGTTTCATGGCCATGGAAAAAAAGAAAATATTACCCAGCCCAAAAGCCACATAGCCCACGAAAGGCACCAATATCTCCCAATTCTCGCGCCGGGAGAAAAAGGCTGACCACTTAATGGTCTTCAGCCTCGGCACGCTCATGAACTTCAGGCAGAATGTCCAGCAGATCTCGAACAGGGATGCGATCCCCAGGTATATCCACGCCATTGAATTTACTTTTATTGGTCATCCATGTCATCCATTGCAGGATCTTTCTTCTCGAATGATGATACGCCCCGAACCACCGGTGCTTTTCCGCCAGCTTGTTTTCATCCAGTCTCTTTACGGAAAAAACATGCTGCAGGAAATAATCCTTCGGATAATCATAATATAACCCGAACTCCGCCGGCTTCTCCCGGGGAGGTAAAAAAGCGGTGCCGAAAAGCCAGTCCCATAATGCAAGTTTAGTGGAAAAATTTGCATAAAAAACCCTTCTGTCATTGGCATGATGCCATTGATGCATCTCCGGACCATTGATGATATACTGCAATTTACCGCTTCGTACATCTATGTTGGAGTGGATATACATACCCCATACAGCGTCCAGCAAAGCCTTGATCGGAACGACCATCGGGTCGGCGCCCAGCAGGACGATGGGAGCAAACTCTACCGTCTGGTTGATGATGATCTCCAGGACATGCGAACGGGTGCCCGCCAGCCAATCGACTTCCTTGTTCGAATGATGCGCTTCATGGGTACGCCAGAGGATCCTGGAATGATGCTGCCACCGGTGGAACCAGTAGATATAAAAATCATGCACCACCAAAAAGAACAGCACCTGCAATACCAGCGGCCAGGAACTGACGAGATGCAGGGAGGATAAATGCCAGGCCTTATCCATCGGCGTGATGATAAAGTCAAATATCAGAATTTTAAGAAAGTAGCTTTGTATCAGCGTATACCAGACCAGGTCCACCCAAAATCCCTCCCGGAAGACAGGCAGCCCCCGGGTATAAGGGTACTTTCTCTCCAGCCAGATAAAGACCCCTACACTCATCAATAAGATTGTCGTCGTATAATAAACTATATGCTGCATCAGGATACCACCGTACTTGGTTTACGTCTCAATCTTTTCATGGCGCCCATTTCACTGTCATACACACGTTTGATTCCATCGCCCAACGCCAGCTCCACGTCCCGGATGTCACGTACCAGCTTCTGCATACCCTGGGGCTCTACGGATGCAGCATGGTCGGACCCCCACATGGCTCTGTCCAGCGTAAAATGTCTTTCCACAAAACACGCGCCAAGCGCCACGGCAGCCACAGTGGTCGCCAGACCGGTCTCATGCCCGGAATAACCGATAGGCGTGTCAGGATAAAGCTCCATCAGGGTCTCTACCATACGCAGGTTTAGCTCCTGCGGGGAACAGGGATAGGCAGAAGTGGAATGGGCAACCATGAGATTGTCCGTCCCGAATTGAGCGATGGTCTCCCGGATCTCATCCATTGTAGACATCCCCGTCGACAAAATATAAGGACGGCCCGTACTTTTTACCTTGGCTATCAGATCATGATCCGTCAGACTGGCCGAGGCAAATTTATAAACGCCCGGGTTGAACTGCTCCATAAAATCGACGGATACCTCATCCCAGCAGGAGACGAACCAATCGATGCCCTTCTCCTTACAATAGACGTCGATGGCAGTATATTCATCAAAACCCAGCTCGATCATATGCCTGTAATTGATATAGCTCATCCTCCCCCAGGGCGTCTCCCGCTCCAGGTGCCATTGATCCTTGGGCGTACACAGCTCGGGCGTTCGCTTCTGGAATTTTACGGCATCACAGCCCGCCGAAACGGCTTCGTCAATCAATTTCTTGGCAATGTCCAGGGAACCATTGTGATTGATCCCTATTTCAGCAATGACATACACGGGCTGACCGACGCCAATGCTTCTTTTACTGCTGACACGAAAAGTGTTCATATGCTTTACTTTTTTAGTTCAATCAACCATTCGGCAAACTCTCTGAAAGCGCCATACCCCCCTTTGTTCCCACAGTGATAATGCACTATCTCGCTCACCTGCGGCATCGCATCCGCAGGACAGGCCGCCAAACCGGCTTTTTCCATCACTTCCAGGTCGTTTACATCATCCCCGATGTAGGCCACCTCCCCCCATTGCAGCTGCAGACGCTTCAACATCTCCTCCACCGTAGCCAGCTTGTTCTTAATACCCAGGTGCAATTCCCGGATATGTAGCTTTTCCGCCCTGCGGGCCACCGAAGGAGATGTCTCTCCCGTAATGATCCCCGTTTCAACACCAGCCAGCTTACGAAGACGCTCGACACCCATCCCGTCACGGATGGAAAACCGCTTCATCACTTCGCCCTGCTCAGAATAGTATACGCCATTGTCCGTTAATACTCCATCCACATCCGTCAGCAGGATCTTTATCCTCGCTGCGGATGCCTTAAGTTGATCTTCGCTCATGCAATTATTTATATATAATGTCTATCAGATGGCCGTCCATCCCCCATCCACTACCAGGTTGGCGCCCGTCATATAGGCGGATGCATCACCTGCCAGAAAAACGATCGCCCCCTTGTAATCTACAGGAGCCGCCATACGGCCCAATAAGGTCTTATTAGAATAGTTCCGTGAAAAAAATGCATCCTGTTTGTTCTCCACTCCGCCGGGAGATAATGTATTTACCCTTACTCCGCGATGCCCCCAGTATGAAGCAAGAAACTTGGTAAAGCCTATGACGGCGGATTTGGTCACAGGGTAAGCAGGTGATTTGTAAAATGTCTGCTCCCCCTCCTCATTACGGTAAATGCTCTGATCCGGCGCCACGATACCGTAAGTGGAGGCAATATTGATAATGCTGCCCGACCCCTGCTCTGCCATAACCCCGCCCAGGATCTGGCTGCAGAGAAATACCCCGCTGACATTCACCTGCCATGACCTGTCCCACATTTCCAGGGGATAATGCTCGAACATGGATTGCTTGCTGCCAAGTACCGGATCTTCAAACTTATCGTTGATGGCCGCATTGTTCACCAGTACGTCGATGCGACCATACCTGCCCATAACACGCTCCCGCGCCTGCCGGATAGAATCCGGATCCACGACATTCATCCCTATACCCATATGTACAGACCCCAATTCACCTGCAAGCGCCACACAAGCCTTCTCATCCAGATCCGCCGCCACTACCTGCGCACCCGCCTCCGCCAACGCCTCGCAATGATGCCTGCCCAATAAGCCACAGGCGCCTGTGACTATCGCCGTTTTACCAGTCAATGAGAACAAATCCATATAATTTTCTTTCGCCTTACTTCGAAACAGGCTTTGTATTAAAATTGCTCACTTTACGGAACACCGGCTCGATAGTCGCACCCCGAAGCAGGGACGCCACCTCCTTCCCCTCCACAGCCGCTTTCAGCAGCCCCAGCACCTCCCGGTAAGCCGCCAGCGTATAATCTACATCTGCATCCGTATGACTAAAGCTCATATTGTGAAAACCCGACCAGAGAATACCCCGCTTGATCATCTCCTGCTGAACAAAAGATTTCAGCTCCAGCGGATTACCCGCACTGGCATCAAAGCTCACCAGGGTCCTGCAATCATACCCGGTGCAACGGGTGTAATGCGCAATACCCAGCTCCGCCGCCAATGTGTTGTATCCATCCTTCAGCCGCCGGCCCTTCTCCGCTAAATAAGCAGCGACATTCTTCTCCTTCATCTCCTGGATGGTAGCCACAGCCGCAGCCAGCGACAAAGCCTCTCCTCCAAAAGTGGTAAAGAAAAAGACCTCCTCTTTGAACAGCTCCAGGATATCCCTTTTACCCGTCAGCAGCGAAATAGGCATACCATTCGCAAATGCTTTTGAATAACAGGCCAGATGCGGAGTGACATTGAAATACTCCTGCGCCCCCCCCAGGGCAACGCGAAAACCCGTCCACATCTCGTCGAATATCAGCAACGTGCCATTGGCTTCACATACATCCTTCAGCTCCTGGAGAAAGTTATCCCTTGGCGCCTCGAAAACAAACGGCTCCAGGATGACACAAGCCGTGTCCTCATCCAGGGCACGCCGTACAGAATCGATATCATTGTAATCGAATGTCGCACTCAACGCTTTTATCTCTTCCGGTATCCCGCTGCTACGGCTGGTAACGGAAATGTACCAATCATGCCAGCCATGATAGCCACAGCAAAGTACCTTCTTCCTGCCCGTATAGGCCCTGGCAACACGTATTGCAGCACTGGTCACATCCGCCCCTGTCTTGCTGATGCGGATAGCCTCCGCATTGGGAATGATCTCATGGATCAATTCCGCCAGTACAACCTCCAGCTCATGCATCATGGAAAAAGTGATGCCGTCCTTCAATTGGGCAATGATGGCCTCATCCACCCGCGGATAACAATATCCCAGCGACAAAGGACCAATAGCCATATTATAATCGAGATACTCATTTCCGTCTACATCCCATACACGCGCCCCCTTCCCTCTTTTTAAATATTTGGGCGCCACGCCATTGACATACTGCCCGGGACCTTTCGCCAGTGTCTGCGTTACAGGCGTCATGATCGGTGATGCCCGTTCATACAATTTATCTGATTCCGTCACGACAGGATATGTTTCGTTGAATGCAACTTTATTCGGCATATAGCAAATTTGATGATGAATATATTTTTCCGGCAATCTTTTCAGGAGTAAGCCCTTCCGTCTCCAGCACCTCCGTCAGCAAACCGGGCTTGAACCAGCGCTCTTCCAGGGCCAGGGGCAGCGTACGAACCGTGACACCATACTTCAACAACACTTCAGCGACAATGGAATACAATCCTCCCGTCAGCAGATGATCCTCGATGGTCACCAGCATCCGGCTCCGTTTGGCAGCCCGTATGATCTCGGTTTCATCCACAGGTTTCAACGAACGCATGTTCACCAGCCCCACCGACAAACCTTCCTGTTGTAAAATACGCTGCGCCTTCAAGGCATTCCCGAATAAAAACCCATATACCAGTATGGTGACATCCGTACCCTCGGTAACCACTTCCGCCCGACCTCTTTCAAAAGGCCTGTGCGTATACTCTCCTTTTTTATGATTGATACGGACATAAGCAGGGGCATTGGAAGACCAGATGGCAGGCAGCGACCTGACCAGGTCATCTTCGTCGGCAGGACAGTATACTTCCATACCGGGTATGCCCCGCATGATGGCTACATCCTCGATGGATTGATGAGTAGGGCCATTGCCGTCAGACAGCAGACCGGGAATATAGCCGCTGAGCTTCACCGGCAAATGAGCTATGCCGACATCCGTCCGGATAAATTCATAAGCCCGCATGGTAAGAAAGGGCGCCAGCGCATGAATGATGGGAATACGTCATCTTAATGCCAGCCCGGCCGCCATGCCTACCATCTTTTGCTCGGTAATACCCGTATCGACAAACCTGTTACCTAATACTTTCGGCACATTGCGCACCAGGGCCCGGTTTTCAGCCGTCATGACGATGATCCGCTCATCCGCCAGAGCTGTCTCTATCAATAGTTCTTCGTAAGTCATAGTTGTCTTTTTACCATACGGCGCATTACCGTACGACTAATGTTTCAGATTCGATGATCACTTCCTTGCGGCCATGCAGCTCCTGCAGCAACTGCTCCACTTCCGCCTGTGTAAAAGCGCAGAACCAGCGGTCCGCCCGGGCTTCTATGCTGGGCAGCCCCTTTCCTCTCACCGTATCGGCAATGATGACCTGTATACCACGAGTGCCATTCGCAACGGGCAATTCCCGGAACGCCTCTTCCAGCTGCAAAAGATCATGTCCATCTATACGTTGAACATGGCAGCCAAAAGCCCTGAACTTATCCGCCAGCGGCTCCAGCGGCACCAGCTCTTCCGTCCGGATATTCGCCTGGAATTGATTGCGATCGACCACAAGGATCAGGTTGTCCAGCTTTTGTGCATTGGCGACCAATATCGTTTCCCAGACACTGCCTTCATTGAGCTCCCCATCACCCGTGATGACCACGATACGGTTATCGCCCCCTCTCAGCCTGCAGTCCAGCGCTACACCTGCCGCCACAGCCGGCAAATGACCCAGCGACCCCGAATGAAATTCCACACCGGGAATAGCCCTGTTGGGATGCCAGTAAATGCTGTCTGCAGTAGACAAATGATTGCTCAGACGGCTGGGATCCAAAAAACCTAACTCAGCAAAAGTGCCGTAAAGCGCAGGGACATCATGCCCCTTGGATAAAAAGAGATAGTCCCGCCGGGGATCGGGCGACCCTTTGTCAAGCCCATGACGGAGAAAATCCTCGTACAAATAAACCATTAATTCGACACAGGAAAGAGAAGCCCCGATAAAACATCCGCCACCGGCGGACATGCGTATGATATGCTCTCTTACGCGTAGGGCGGTAGATTGCAGTTGAGCTAGCTTAGTGTTTGTCATTATATAGGTTTGGCTTCAGCCTTTAGCTTTCTATGGTTCTTATCGATTCCTTGTCCAACGGCCTGGTCTGGTCGGCAGACACCGTCTTTAATTCATCCAGGTGGTGACGATACCAGTTGACCCCCGCCAGCGACGCATTGATCTGGTAGATATCCGGTCTCCTCTCCAGCAACCCGAGAATATCCCGGATGCCAAACAGCGGGTTGGAAGGATATAATTCCTCATATACCGCCTGGATAAATTGATAATCGGCTTCATAATCGATGGTAAACCGGTGCGTCATGGAATAATCCTCTCCTCCTTCCATCACCACGTTACCAATGCGGAACCGGTCCGGTCTCTCCCAGATATAGGGTGTCGTATGCTCTCTCTCCATCAAACGTGCGGCCTTCGCATGCGCCTCCTGTAAAACAGACAGCGGCATGATCTCTACATCGTTGCCGTCCGGCCAGGTGGCCGGATGCAGATTGCTCACATAATCAAAGGCGCCCTCTCTGCTCAAATAAAATGCTATCACCTGGTCTATGATGGCAGGATCTATCAACGGACAATCGCTGGGGATCTTCAACGCAATGTCCGCCTCGTAATGGCAGGCGGCACGATAATGCCTGTCCAGGAGGTCGGCAGCATGACCCCGGAAACAGGCAACGCCTTCCTCCCTGCATATATCCACGATCAGATCATCGGCCTGCGAAGGAGTGGTAGCCACTACTACCTTTCCTGCCAGACGCGCAGCCTGCACTCTCTCCACCTGGCGGATAAACAAAGGTTTACCTGCCAGCGGCATCAGCACTTTATCCGGAAGCCGCGTGGATTCCCTCCTAGTTTGAATAATGGTAACGATCCTTCTCCCGCAGTCGTTCATGTGAGCTGATTGTGTTTTGATGAATGGTTGCCTTTTCCAAAAAAGCAGATCTGGTGCCCTTGAACTCGATATACTGCCGGCACAAGTCCGCAATATTCGCTGCTGAGCTCCCTCCATTCTGAACAGGCGCCAGTTGCCTTAGTTTTTCCACATCAAAATAGGAATGTACTTTTTTACCCAGGGCGATCCCGGTATATACAACGGTAGAATATTGGGTGATCAGCTCAACACAGTTGGCGATCATATGTTCTGTCTTCCCTTCCGTAAAGATCATCGCATCGGCGGGGGCATGCTCCCGTATCTCCGCAATGGCACGATCCCGCTTTTCATTGGGATGCAGTTTGAAGAGCAATGGACGCCCTGCCGCGATCCGCACGCAATTCCGGATAAATTCCGGCCGGTCATCCTTGCCAAAGCATTCCCGGATATCCGAGGTCGCCACCATTACATATCCATAATGAGGAAAATCGTTGTCCAGAAAGGCCGCGGCATGATCGTAATTGGGAATACCCGTTACAAAGATCCGGTCAACATCCGTACCCCACTTGCTGAACTGTTCCTTATAACCCTGACTGGCGGCACAATAAACGTCGCAGATATTGCCGCTGCCGTTAAAAGCGGTATTCATGGCAGCCCAGGCAGGTAAACCCAGGCGATGCGTCCACTTAGCAAGGGGCGTTACAGGGTCCGTCATGCCTTCCTGCACCCAGATGGTCTTCATCTTACGCAACTCATTGGTCACCAGCAGATCAGTACATAACACAGCCAGATCATATTCATTTTTATAGATCTCCCGGGCGTAATCATTGCGTAAACAATGCCGTTGCAGGTAAGCATCACCCTTCGTTTTGAACTCCCCTGAAAGGATAGTAGTTTCCAGGTAGCCACGGCGCATAAACCACTTGACTACAGGATGTTTACTATATAATTGGGTGAAGTAGCAGTCGTATTCCGGCAGCAAGGACGCTATCTGGTGCATCTGGCTTGCCTGGTTCGGAGAACCTATTGTAAAAAGGATTTTCTTCGGGCGAAATTTGACGTCCTTCGGCATATAGCAAATTTCATCGAATGCTTAATACAGAATATCCAGGTCGTGAGAAGTTACAGTAAGTTAGCGAATAAATCACAATAAGTTAACATGAGAGGTAAACAATAAGTATAAACACTTATATGTCAGGGCTTATCCAGGTAAGGAAGGAGAACCTTCTGCCAGATGGCATAACCCCTGGAATTCATGTGGAGTTTGTCGGATTCGAATATATCCTCCATCGGTTTGCCCTCGGAAGTAAGCATCGGATGGTACACATCGACAAATGTCGCATGCTTTTGATGATGAAGAAAGTCGCTTATGAGCCGGTTGGCCTCTTCCATACGAGGCATCAGCCGCACCCGGCTGGGGCTGGGTTTGATGGAGACATATAATATATCCACGTTTCTAAGCTTCGCCCGGATTATATGGAACAGCTCTTTAAACCGGCTGAATACTACCTGTGCCGTCACCGTGTCGGATGAAGCCAGATCATTATCCCCGCAGTAGAGCACAATTTGCCTGGGTTTGTATTTAAAAATGACATCGTCGGTATAATGTATCACGTCGGGAAGGGTCGAACCCCCAAATCCCCTGTTGATGATAGGATAGCCGGGGAAGGCTTCCCGCACACCCGCCCATTTACGGAAGGACGAACTGCCTGTAAAAACAATAGGATGCGCGGGAGGAGGATTGGTGCTGTCTGCTTTCCTGAAGGCCGCTATCTCATCCTGGAAAGGGAATGTTTGTGCCCGTAAGGCTGTATACCCCATACATATTAAAAGAAGCAAGGACAACTTTCGCATATTTCACCAATTTATCAAATCTACAATAAAGCAGGCGGCCTTTCACGCCTTAAGCATATTTTAATAACTTCGGGTATGCTCACCGCCATCATCTTAGCCGCAGGCTCTTCCCATAGAATGGGAAGAAATAAGCTGCTGCTCCCTTATAGAGGCAAACCGCTGTTGGCCTATGTGACAGGGAATATTCTCTCTGCCGGGATCCGTTCCGTCATCGTAGTGACAGGACACGATGCGGAATTGGTCGGGGAAACACTGAAAGGACTGCCCGTAAAGCTGGTGCACAACCCTCAGTATGAAAAAGGCATGACCGGCTCGATCCAGACAGGCGTAGCTGCCGCCGATGGCGAAGGCTATATGATCTGTCTCTCGGACATGGCGCTCATCGCACCGGAAGAATATGCGCTGTTGAAAAATGCATTTGACAAACAACATCGACAGGACAACGCCTGTATCATTCAACCGACCTATGACAACCAGGTAGGCAACCCCGTTACCTTCTCCGCCGCCTGGCGCCAGGCCATCCTTGAGCATACCGATCCCGAAGGATGCAAGGACATCGTCCGGAATCATCCCGGTAATATCTATCGTGTGGAAATGAACTCCGCCAGCGTACTGCAGGACCTCGACTGGCCGGAAGATTATGATCAGCTGACGGACGACATGTGAGGCGATACTACTTATACTTCCATCGCATCATACACCACCACCTTGGCCCATAAATGACCGTAATTCTTTATAAAATCCAGGTGGATCGGATGATTTTGATACGTGGCCTGACCCGCCAGATCGGTGAAGAACATCAGCTCCGACACCTGCCAGCTGGCATCCACCACATCCCTCTTTTCCGTATCGGCAAGAATACCCACATGCAGCTCTTTTACGGTGGGAATATTTTTTAATGTCTTTACTCCTTCCACTAATTTATCCCTGTCTTCTTTGGAATCGGGATTTTTCAGCCAGAAAAACACATGATGGGCAAGAGGTGTCTTGGCTGCAGACGCCGCCTGTGCAGCAAATGGCATGAATGCAACAGCCGAGCCGGCGCCTGCTGCGGCGGCTGCGGTCAGGAATTTTCTGCGACTTGATTTATTTTTCATAAATACTTTTTATCCTCTTAATGCTTCTATCTCTTCCGCCCGCTTGGCCAACGGCTTGCCCAGCAATCGGCTGCCCGTATCCGTGATCAGCAGATCCTCCTCGATACGTATGCCGCCAAAGGAACGGAAGGCTTCCAGTTTATCGTAATTGATAAATTCAAAGTACTTCTTTTCGGATTTGCGCAGGTCCATCAGCTCGGGGATGAAATAAAGTCCCGGCTCGATGGTAACCACAAACCCAGGCTCCAACGCACGTCCCAAACGCAGTGACTTCAGCCCGAACTCCGTACTCTTTTTCATTTCATCCGTATAACCCACATAAGGCTCACCCAGATCTTCCATGTCATGTACATCCAGTCCCATCATATGCCCCAGCCCGCATTGAAAGACCATGGTATGCGCACCCGCCGCGACAGCTTCCTTTACATCTCCCTTCATCACACCCACAGCCTTCAGGCCTTCCACCAGCTTCTCCGCAGCCAGGAAGTGCACATCCCGGAAAAGAACACCGGGCTTCAGGGCCGCAACGGCCGCCTCCTGTGCGCTCAGCACAATGTCATACATCTCCTTCTGTTTACCGGTAAATTGCTTCCCCACCGGGAAAGTGCGGGTCATGTCCCCCGCATAATGCATGGCATTCTCCGCCCCGGCGTCACACAAGGCCATCTGCCCTGTATGCATCACCGTACTGCTGTAGTGATTGTGCAACACCTGCCCATTCACCGTGAGGATGGTCGGAAAGGAAAGATTCCCTCCCCTGCTGATAGCAATACCCTGGAGGACACCGGCCAGCTGCGCCTCCGTCATACCCTCCCTTGCCCCTTTGATCGCAGCCAGGTGCATGTCGGCCGTAATATCCACGGCCTCTTCTATCTGTTCCACCTCTTCCGCCGATTTGATACTGCGCTGCGCAACCACAGCTTTTATAAGATCTACCGAGGCCCGCTCTCTTGCGAGAGCCGGCGCAATCCCCAGCCACTCGCTCAGCTTATGGACATTCTCCGGCCTGTAAGGCGGTAAAAAATGTATGGCCTGTCCGGCAGCGACGGTCTGTAACATCCTGGCCAGGTCGGCCGGCGGCCGCACATCCATAATACCCGCCTTCGCCGCCTGATCCGCAATCGACGGCTGCGGTCCCATCCAGACGATCTCATCCAGCGTAAGCTCCCTTCCAAAAAGGATATCCTTATCGCCTTCCACATCTATGACAGCCGCAAGACCCGGTTTGTCAAGACCAAAAAAATACAGGAAAGTGCTGTCCTGGCGAAAATGATACCAGTTGTCCTTATAATTCATGCTGCTTTCCTCATTACCTAAAAAGAGCAAAAGCCCCTTGCCCAGCTGCTGTTTTAATCGCTGCCTGCGCGCTATATAGACTTGCTTGTCAAACATAATAGACAATTTAAATAATCCCTCTGATACCCCATTGGATCCCCCGCAGCTCAGCCAGCCCCCTCAGCCTGCCGATCGCACTATACCCTGGGTAGGTCTTCTTCTTCAGATCATCCAGCATCTGATGGCCATGGTCCGGCCGCATGGGGAGCGACACCTTTCTCCTGGTCTGCACCGTCAGCAGCTCCTTTATGACGGCTACCATGTCCACATCCCCGTCCAGGTGATCCGCTTCAAAGAAATTTCCTTCCTCATCCCGCTTGGTGCTGCGCAAATGTATGAAATGGATATGGTCCCCCAGCCGGCGCACCATGCCGGGAAGATCATTGTCCGCCCTGACCCCATAAGAACCTGTGCAAAAACAAAGCCCATTGGCAGGCGAAGGAGCGCAGTCCAGCAATTCCCGGGCATCCTGCTCGGTGCTGACGATACGCGGCAATCCTAATATAGGGAAAGGAGGATCATCCGGATGAATGGCCATCTTCAGACCTTCGGCCTCCGCCACCGGAACCACCTGCTGAAGAAAATAAAAAAGATGCTGCTTCAGTTTCGCGGCATCGATCCCCTCATATGTACGCAAGGCGGCAAGTATCTGCTCTTCCGTAAAACGCTCTTCACTGCCGGGAAGACCCAGCAAAGCATTACGATAAAGCGTCTCCTTCTCTTCATTGCTCATCTTCGCATGACGGCCCTTCGCCTTCTCGATCTCCTGGGAAGTATAATCTTTCTCCGCGCCGGGTCTTTTCAGGATGAACAGATCGAAAGCGATAAAGGCCGACTTTTCAAAACGAAGGGCCCTGCTCCTGTCAGGCATTTCATAAGCTATCTCCGTACGCATCCAGTCGAGGATAGGCATGAAATTATAGGTAACCACTTCCAGTCCGCAACGGGCTACATTGCGAAGGCTCTCCTGGTAGTTTTTAATATGCTGCTTGTAATTGCCGGTCTGTTTCTTGATGTCCTCATGAACGGGCAGGCTTTCGATCACTGTCCAGCGCATACCGGCAGCCTCCACCTCGGCTTTTCTCTTATTGATCTCTTCCACCGTCCAAACCTCCCCGACAGGGATATGATGCAGGGCGGTGACCACGCCTGTACAACCAGCCTGGCGGATATCCCATAAGCTTACCGGATCATTAGGGCCAAACCATCTCATCGTCTCTTCCATTAACAAAGGTCTTTCCATGTCGTTGTTGAATGTTTAAGACGTAAAAATAGGGCCTGTGAGGCACTTCGACAAACACTTATATTAATGGATACAATTCGCCAAACACCTCTATCGACGGATATAGCGGGATGCCCATTCCAGGAAATACAGCCAGTTGGGACCCGTTGTATGTCCTCCCCTATGCTGCCGGAAAGCTATATCGCCGCTAACCAATGCGGTCTCCATGGGAGGGAATTCCGTCGTTCCAAGACCTTTTTTCCCCAGGAGCTCATACACAGATGCAGCCCCCACACCACCCAGGAACATTCCCCTGGCATCGACCCAATTGCCTTCCACCTGGGGAGAACCGGAGCTGATAAAGACAGGACGAGGTGCGCACAACGCCACCAGCTCATGCGCATCCACAGGCAGATCATTGGGCGTGAGCGGCCCTGCATATTTTAAAAAATTACCCGCCATCCAATGATATTCGGCAGCAGAAGCCACATTCTCCACCTGCTCGCCAAAATGACGGCGATGGATCTTGACACCCCCTTCACCCGACGATCCTACAAAAGCGATCGCAAACCGCGGCTCATAAGCCATCGCAACAATGGTGGCTTTGCCATACCGGGAAAGACCTTCTATACCCACCTGCTTCGCGTCCACCGCGGGATCCGTTTCGAAATAATCCAACGCCCGGCTGGCGCCCCAGGCCCACGCCTTCAACGCCCCCCAATCATCCGGCTTACGCGGCTGTCCTCTATTTACAAGTCCGATAATACCTTCCGTCAACCCGGACCCATTGTCGGCCTGTATGCTGGTAGGATAAATAATGGCATACCCCCATCCCTTTGCAAGCACCTGCTCCTGCCAGGTCGGCGCCCCTGGGCCCGGCGGTGGGCCGGGCGGACGCACACCCGCAGGCCAGCGAAAACCAAACTCCATGATCACCGGTACAGCACCCGCCACATCGGCAGGTGTAGACAGCATCAGCTCGATGTCGACAGTGACAGCCGGATAGCTGCTGTTATCTACATGCCCCAATAATTTCTTGGTAATAACAGCTACACCTCCGACACTATCCCTCGAAACATTGACCACTTCCCAAACTACCCCAGGCGTATGCCCCGGCGCCCGTCCATACATCTCCCTGTCAAGATCCTCAACGATCTCCGGACGACGCAGCTTCCACCAATCGTTCGGAGTCATCACCTTATTCCCATTCTTCAAAACCAGCGGATCAGGCAGACGGGTATAAGGACTGGCCTTCGACTCATCTGTATTGGCCGCATTGGGAGCTTGAGGATTACCGGAAGGACCCGGACGAAGAGAATCGATATGTAGCAGCTGCATCATCCGGCGGTGATCCTGCTCCGCTGTCAGATGTACCGGGGCAGCGATGGGTCCCAAAGTATCCGTCCGGAAAGGTGAAGCCGGCAACCCTTCCCTGTTATACAGGTTCGCCCACTCGGGGTTGTCCGCCCATGCATAACGAACCGCAACAGGATGCGGCACCTGTCTGCTCCGTACCACTACATCGTTCCCCCCGACAACAGCATCGGCCCGGACAAAATGTTTGTCTGACCCCGCAATGGTAAAACCTTTCAATATCCCATCCCCTTTCGCCACCAGTCCACCACCAACGGATGTAAACCTGATACGTATCGCTCCTTCTTCCTGTCGCATCGAACTATAGACAGGGCCCGACGCCACCAGGTCCTTCTCTCCATAAGCCACAGCCCGTGCCGCCAAAGCCAGCCGTTTGCCTACCGCTTCCTTATTCAAAGGATGCAGATCGTTCCACTCCCCCACGTCGATGGTCACGGCCATACCCGTGTGCGGGACGGAAAGCGTTTGCAGCTGCGCCTCACGCAAAGCCGCCCAGCTGCTCTCCGAAGGCTGCGCCTTCGCCACGCCAAAATTCGGCAGCTGTACAAACAAAAAAGGCAGATCCGGCACACCGAACTGCTCTCTCCAATCCACGATCACAGACGAAAAAAGATGGCGATACTCCCAGGCCTTACCCGTATTGGCCTCCCCCTGGTACCAGATCACTCCCTTCACACGATAATTCACCAGGGGAGCGATCATACCATTGAATAATCCCAGGGGCTTATATTGAAAAAAAGTAGTAGGCGGAAGAAGCTCGGCTGTAGCCCCCAGCCTGTATTTCCATTTTCCTTCCAAAGAGATCCGGTCATCACCCACACCGAACCAATAAGGCTTGTCTACGGCAAAACCTCCCTTTCCCGCACTATTGATCACTCTTACGACAAAAATATTCTTCCCGGGCCTGAGAACACCGGAAGGTATCTCATACCTTCTCGGCGGATATTGATAGCCGGTAGTTCCGACAAGGACGCCGTTGACATACACGGAATCCAGGTCCACAATACGGCCCAGCATCAGCTTCACCGGTCTGCCCGTCAGCCGCTCCGGAACCTCCACCTCCTTCCTGAACCACATAACGCCATTGACAGGCGGAAGCCCCTGATCCGCCCAAAAACCCGGAACACTCGTCTCCTGCCATCCGGACGCATCATACGCAGGGTCGAACCAGGGTTGCACCCCATGCAACCCCATATCCCGTAGCGCTATACTCTGATACCAGGCCTTGCTCACTGAATCCTCCCTTCGCCGGATACCCTCGACATAAGCCGTATCCTTACACTTCTCAGCTATAGCAGCATAATCCGGAAATTGACGCAGGGCCCCTTCACTTAACCAGGCTTCCGCAGGCGATCCACCCACAGCAGTCCTGATCAACCCAATAGGCACATGATACTGCTCATATAACGCAAGCGCAAAAAAATATCCCACAGCAGAAAAGGACAATACATTGAAAGGACTTGCCGCCCGCCAGCTGCCGCCGGCAACATCTTCCTGCGGCATATTGAAATTATACCTCATCCCCACGGCAAATTGCCGGATAGCAGGATTAGCCGAATGAGCGATCACATCAGGATACCTCTCCTTCACCCTTTCCATCGGCAGTTCCATATTCGACTGCCCCGAACACACCCATACATCTCCTATTAAAATACCCTTAACCAATATCCTGTTGGAAGCATCGATCTCCATATCATACGGCCCACCGGCGGACATAGGAGGCAGGCCCACCATCCATTTACCGTCAACACCCGTAACAGCTGCATGTGCCTGCCCGTTAAAACGAACGGTCACCTTTTCGCCGGGGGATGCCCAACCCCAGATACGAGTCCTGCTATCCCGTTGAAGGACCATGCTGTCGCTCACCAGGCGCGGAAGCCGCACCTGGGCGGAGACCACACCAACGGACAGCAGGCCGCAAAGCATCGCATAAACAATCCGGGAGCTTTTGTTTTTCATCGTTCAATTTCCTTCGGACTATTATATAAAGTTACTTTTTGAATGCCCCATTCATCTGTTGCAAACCGGATATGCCTTCCCTGATGATCCTGGTCTCCGTTCATTCTTCTGCCGTACACATCCCGGCCATCGGCGATGGTCACCTCATCCGAACGAAGGATATTGGTCACCTTCCCCTGATCCGTATTATTAAAGGTCGCTACAAACCCCGTTCCGGCTACATAAAATTCATCTGCGCCGGTCTGGATGATCATCCCGCCGGTGGCGCTCCACACCGAATCCCTCCTTCCCGCCGCCCAGGGCATGATATTATAATGCGATAAGGTAATAGTATAATTGCCCATCCGGATCGTATCACCCTTGTTCTTATGATCAAAAATAAATCCATCCATCGCCAGCCATTTTCGACCCGTTATCAATGGGGATAGCTGCGACAAAAGAGCATAGCTCCTGGATAAAGGCAACGACGCCTCCGACGGCGATTCAATCGAAAAAGGAGAAAATCCAAACGCTTTATAACGGCCTACCGCTAAAAATACTTTCACCGCTGCCGATCTGTCAAACTGCATTTCCGGTATGAACAGGGGATTCCCGTTTCGCACGTACAAGTCGCACCAATACCGGGTATCCGGGTTATAAAAATCCGGTGACAGGATATCGATGGCCGGAGCCGCCACCTGCCATATATCAAGTAAATGAGGCAGCGGTCCCGCGCTTGGATACTTCCCCGGAATTGCACCCGGACGCGGCAGGGCCGCATTGACATACATCGGCAGATCATATTCCTTCTTTCCCGCCAGGGCCACCTCATTAGCATACCGGGCATAATACCATGCCTGAAAGATCTCCTCCGTCCCGATGTCCTTTCCAAACACCTCCTCCCAGTTGCCATCCACTTTACTCCCGCCGGCATCCCATCTTTTTCGCAGCTCAGGCACCATACGATCTTTGCTCTTCTTTAAATAGCCCGCTAAAGCCACCGGTATTTTTTCCTTATACATCTCATCGGCCACACGGGACTTCTCCCTGGCAGTCGACAACATCCCGATCTCATTCTCTACCTGCACCATGATGACCGTCTTCTTCGACGCATCCCGTGCACCGATATGACGCATCAACGCAGCAAATGCCTTCTCATCGGCTTCTAATGTCTCCTTGCCGAATACGGAAAATATCTCCTGGCTTCTCCCGGCACTATCCGCCGTCCGTGGAAAACGCCTGGGATTGGTTTTCATCCACGCCGGCGCATAACAGCTCATGCTGTTCTTCCAGGTGCCGAACCATAACAGCACCAGCTTCAAATTGTACCGGGCCGCTTCATCCAGCAGACTGTCGACCAGGGCAAAATCAAACCTGTTCTCTTCCGGCTCGATCAGTTCCCAGTAAACAGGCATGATCACCGTGTTCAGGTTCATCTCCTTCAAATGCTGCCAGCAAGGCTTCATATACGCCGGGCTCGAAGCGCTGGAATTACCCAGCTCTCCACCCAGGATCAGGTACGGCTGCCGGTCGATCATCAGCCTGGCCGTATTACCACTCTTCTCTAACCTTACAGAAGGAACTACGGCCTGCGAATACGCAAAGCCGTAGCATATCAATATCGAAAATAATATAGCCGCCGTTTTCATCTCAATACCCTGGATTTTGATATTTTATTTTATCCGGATCGGTCATAGCATCCAGCTGCGTCTGCGGAATAGGCCGCAGCGCATTCGTAGCCTTGACATTGGGCCCTCCCAGCGGATTATACGCCTGTACACGGCTGGCCAGCAATCCCCTGCAGGCAAGATCCGGCCAACGCACATTCTCTCCAAACAGCTCCCGGGTCCTCTCCTCCATGATAAAAGTCTGGGTCATATCCGCTGCCGTGATCGGCGCCCACACCGGCGCCTCAGGCGTACCCGTATTTCTCATCATCATCATTGCCTGCCTTGCCGCAAGGTCCGGTATCCCGGCCCGGTAGGCCGCCCTTGTTCTCAGCGTGGTGATGAGCGGCAGCGCATCCCCGGGATGTCCCGCCTCGATAGCCGCTTCCGCCGCAAGTAAATAAGTGTCGCCCAGCCGGCATACAGACGTAGGCCTGCCGGAGTAATCGCTTACCCCTGTCCGTTTGTTATCGTCGTATTTTTTAAGGCTGGGGTAAAGCGAGATCTTACTCGACTTCGCAATGTAGAACGAATCGGGGTTGATGATCGCATACTTCTTGGTCCCCAAAGCACGCAACGAATCGCCGTAACCCTTATAAGGGGCCAGGAAATAGCAGGTATCCCCGCTATTGATCCCGGCCAGAGCACTGCAGTTGTTATTGGTTGCCGTCCAAACTGTCCTGAATGTATTGTCATATCGGCTGTCATTGTATTTATCGATAAAGGCGATATTGTACACATAGGGCAAAGGCACCAGCTGCCTCAAAGGACGCATGTATTTTACCACCCGGTCGCAGGGGAATTTACCGCTTCCCCTCGGGATATCATAATTATTCTGGTAATTGGCGGTAAACATATTCCCTTCGATATTTGTCTTGGGGTCGAAGGATGTTGGGTTCAGCACCTCGTTATCGTTCTGGTCCCCGGGTATCCTTTCGACGGAATATAAGATCTCTGCGTTATATTCATTCCCCTCTTTAAAGATATCTCCATAGTCGGGCAGCAGCGATGTACCATACTTGGATTGATTGTTGATCAGGCTCATCGCTACCGTATATGCGCTGTCGAAATCCGTTCCCACTTTGGCCGCCGAATAACCTCTGAAAAGATACGCTCTCGCCAGCATATGCAGCGCCGCTCCCTTGGAAAGCTTGAATGCCGTAAGAGGCCGTTGATCAGGAAGGTTCTGGGCGGCATAAGAGAGATCCGCAATGATCACCTGGTAGTCCTTTACAAACAGGTCGGCCATCGGCAGACGGTTGAACCCCTGAAAAGGTTTAACGTTGAACACCAGTTCCCCCGATCCCAGATCCAGCGGTACAGCGCCAAACTGCTGCACCAGGTTGAAATAATACAAACCTCTCAGGAACCTTGCCTGTGCCATGACGGATATCTTGGTTGCCGTATCCATCGCTACCCCCGGCGTAAATTGCACGACGGCATTGGCCAGGTTGATACTGGTCCAGCTGTTGCCCCAAATACCGCCATTATGCCCATTGGACGAATTGATCGTATAGTCACCATAAGAAGACTCCGTGGCGGAATTATAGCCCTGGTCTCCCAGCGTCACCTCGTCTGTCCCGCTGTTGAAAGCAATGGTGCCGTCCATATTGCCGTAATAAAAACGCATCCCGGCATAAAGCGCATTCACCCCATTCTGTATCCCATCCGGGGTTTTGAAATAATCCGCCGTAAAAACAGTGTGCGGATTTTCCTGCAGCACCTTCTTGCACGACCCCGCCAGGATCGCCGTGCCCAGGAATAAGATACCAATTCTGCTATATGTGATTTTCATTTTGTTTTTGTTTTTCATGTTAAAACTGATCGTTTTGCAATCAATACATTAAAACCGGACATTCACACCGAATAGGAAAGAACGCGTGGGAGGTGTCATAACTCCGATGGTCAATGCCCTTGTCTTGGCGAGGTTACCGGGATCTTGCACGCCCGTATTTCCAATAGACGTTGCTTCCGGATCGACTCCCCCCTCACGCATATAAGGTGAATACAGCACAAAGGGGTTCTGCGCTGTGAGGTACACGCGGATCGCCTGCGCTTTGACGCGGCTTAATACTTTCGCATTGAAGGAATATCCCAGATTGATACTGCGCATTTTGATAAAGCTTGCATCGTAATATCCAAGGGTAGTCAGTCCGAGATTCGAGTTCAGCATACCTGCCGGAGAAGGGAATTTATTGGTGGGATTGGTAGGCGTCCAATAATCCACCTTTACGTTGTTCCTCCGCCCATTCAGGATCGCCAGATACGCCGCATAAGGTTGATACACCTGGCTGACAAGCAGTCCGCCCATCCGTGCATAGATGACAAAGGAAAGATCGAAGCCTTTGTAGGTGAACCGGTTGGTGATCCCTCCCTGCCAGGTGGCCTGCGCACTTCCCAGCACCTGCCTGTCGTTATTCAGATCGATCTTGTTGTCTTTGTTGAGGTCTGCAAACCGGATATAGCCGGGCTTCGCCCCATACACAGCGGCCGCAGCGGAGTCCGCCGTTTGCCAGATCCCGGTCTTTTTAAGATCATAGATGGCGGTCAGCGGTTGGCCGAGGAACAGCTGGTTGGCGATGTCCTGTTTAAATCCATTATAAAGCTTGGTCAGCCTGTTCCGGTTCCAGAAAATATTGAGATCGGTGGACCAGGTGAACCCACCCTGATTGGAGATATTCACCGTGCTTATCGAGAACTCGAACCCTTTGTTGGACATTTCACCGATGTTCGAAACATACGGATCCCTCACACCCGATGTGATGGGTAACGATAGTCCAAATAACACATTACGCGTATGTGCGTCGTAGTAGTCCCCGGTAAACGTTATCCTGTTGCTGAGTACAGTAGCATCGATGCCGATATCCACCGTCCTCGTATATTCCCAGTCCAGAGTGGAATTCGGCAGACTTTGCAGGTTGTAGCCGGTTACTACCGTTGCAGGTCCGTAATTGTAGTGGAGAACAGAGCCCGTGGCTCCCGGCGTAGTCGAAAGCCCATTATTAGGCGTTACATTCCCCAGCGATGCATAAGGATTGATAGCCTGGTTGGAAGTTTCCCCATACCCAACCCTTAATTTCAGATCATTAAAAAAAGTGACGGGCTGCATAAAATTCTCCTGGGAAATATGCCAGCCCGCAGACAGCGCAGGGTAGTGGTGGTATTTATGACCTTCCGGAAGACGTGACGACCCGTCGATCCTGCCTGTAAGGGTCAGCAGATACCGGTCCTTATAGGAATAGTTGATCCTGGCCATATACGATTCCAGTCCCCAGGTGGCCTCTGTGCCGTTGACATTCGGCTTGACATTGCTGGAAGGATTGGATAAGCCCAGGTTATAGAACTGGATAAAGTCGGCATTGATAGAATCCTTGCTTACATAAGTGCTATGGGCGATGTCCTTTTGGACACTGTAAAGACCCGTGACATTGATCCGGTGACCGCCGCGGAACTCTTTGTCGAAGCTAAGGATATTCTCCAGGGTATACCCGTAGCCTTCCGCATTGTTGACACTTGCCGTATTCCCCTGGTTGGAGCGGAAGAAACTGTGGTTCTCTTTCGTATCCGCCCCCTTGAACTGATCATCCTCCTCCCGGCGATAGTTAAGCCCTACGTTCACGCGGTATTTAAGTGCCGGAATGATCTGGACCTCGGCATACAACGTGTTGAAGGAGCGGAAGCGTTTTATCAGGTCTATCCAGTTATTGTTATTGTGCTTTAACAGGATAGGGCTGTAGGTGGCATTCCTGTCATCTGAATTGCCATATGGAGACAGCACGACGATCCCGCCCGAGTCCGGAGTATACAGCGGACTTGCCGCCAGCATGTTGAACATCAGGCCCGTATTCAGGAATTGCGTCCCATTGGTTTCATTGTAAGAATTCAGGGTATTCAATCCCACTTTCAAATGCTTACCTACTTTGGTGTCGATGGTCCCCCGTAGAGAATAACGGGTAAAATTTATCCCAGGCAATACCGCTCTCTCCTTGTAATAACCCCCTCCCAGAGAATAGGTGGAACCTTCCGTAGTCCCGCCGGATACAGTCAGGTTGTGATCCGTCGTATATCCATTCTGGTACATCAGCTTCTGCCAATCGGTATTGACGCCCTTTGCCAGGTTCGCAGTTTCGAATGCCTCGTTGAGATAGCCCGTATTCGCCGCAATCCGCATGGCGGTATATTCCTGCGAATTGAACATCGGATATTTCTTCGACACCGAATTGATGCCGCCATACCCACTGTAGTCCACCCTGGCAGGTCCGGGCCTTCCCTTTTTCGTGGACACCAGTATAACGCCATTGGCTCCACGCGAACCATAGATGGCTGTGGCGGACGCATCTTTCAGCACCTCGATGGAGGCAATATCGTCGGGATTGATGTCATTCAGACCTTCGCCTTCATAAGGTATTCCATCCAGCACCAGTAAAGGATCATTCGACCCGAGTATGGACCTTTCCCCGCGAACCCGGATAACGGCTTTCGCCCCGGGCTGTGTGCCCACCCGCTGGATCTCCACGCCGGCAGCCCTCCCCTGCAACGCCAGCCCCATATTGGCCGCCGGTACCTCACTCAGGGTCTTGGCGCTCACAGAAACAATGGAGCCCGTCACATCCCTCTTTTTCTGTGTGCCATATCCGACGACAACCACCTGGTCAAGAGAATTGGGAGACGTGTGCAGGACGGCATCCAGCATCGAACGCCCTTCGACACGTACTATAAAAGGTGTGAAGCCGACGGAAGAGATCACCAGCGTAGCATCCGAAGCCGCCGTTATCTCATAATTACCATTTTCATCCGTCGTAACAGCCGTCTTTGATTTGTTCACCTGGACAGTAGCCTTGGGGACAGGCTGTCCGTTTTCGTTGACTACACGTCCTTTAATATGGACGGTGTTCTGAGCCTGCAGCCCGGGCTGCAAAAGAAAAGTCGCCAAAGAGCAAAATGCCAGCGTCAGGACACCTTGCTTAAACGGGATTCTCATACAAAGTTCGATTTAAGATTTACAAGTTTTGGTTTAACATCCGACTGCGGTTGCCATTACCATTGTTAGCATTTCCATTGATGGGACATCAGCCTGAAAGGCCAAAGACGAAGAAGAATTGAGAGATCCTGGTTATTGTTTTTAGCCGCATAATTCAATCGTTGTTTTTGGTTATGGCAAGTATGCAGTGCTGGATCGCGAGATAAAAGTAGGGATATTTTCGAGAAAATGTAACCGATTACATTTTTTTTCAAAAAAAAGATTTAATTTACCTTCACTTTCAGCATGTAAACGATTGTATGACTACATCTAAAGAAATTACTATATACGACCTGGCCCGCAAACTGAATATTTCGATTGCCACTGTAAGCCGGGCCCTGAAAGACGATCCGGTCGTCAGTAAAAAGACCAGGAAAAAGATCGCCGATCTGGCCGAGGAAATGGGTTATCGCTCTAATAATTTCGCACGGAACCTCCGGACACAACGCACCGATACCATCGGCGTCATCATCCCCCGGCTCAATAGCTATTTCATGTCCACCGTTATCGCCGGTATCGAGAACGTCGCCAACAGTGAAGGCTACAACCTGATCATCAGCCAATCCTCCGAATCGGCACAGAAAGAGACAGCCAGCGCCAAGACCATGTTTAACAATCGGGTGGATGGTCTCCTGGTCTCCCTGGCCTACGACACAGACTCCATGAACCACTTCGACCCCTTTATAAAAAAGAACATCCCTATTGTCTTTTTCGATCGGGTGGAAGAGCACGCCAACTGTCTCAACATCCTTATTAATAATAAAAAAGCCGCTTACGAAGCCACCACTCACCTCATCAGCCAGGGACGGCGACGTATTGTATATATTACAGCCACCCCAAAAAGGAATGTATATATCCACAGGCTGGAAGGATACAAGGAAGCATTGGCAGACCAGAAGATACAGTTCCGCGAAGACTATATATTGCTCAGCAACCTGAGCCAGGAGGCAGGCGCGGAGGCCGCTGCCGTTATCCGTCAAATGAATCCCCTGCCCGACGCCGTATTCGTGGCCAACGACAACTGCGCCGTAGGATGTATGATAGCCCTGAAACAATCGGGCATCCGCATCCCGGACGATATTGCCTTCGTAGGTTTTAACAACGACCCCGTATCCACCGTGGTAGACCCCAATCTGACCACCATCAACTATCCCGGATATGAAATGGGACAGGTAGCAGCCCGCAACCTGATCAACCACCTCAACGGAGCCTCCAGCATCGATACCACCAACACTATCATTCTACGCTCCGAGCTGATCATCCGGGAATCTTCCGGAGCCGGCCGGAAAAATATATCCTAAAAGAAGAACCATTCATGCAAACCGCTCACCCAAACAAAGTAGCTATCGTCACCGGAGGAGGAGGAGGCATCGGACTCGCCATCGCAAAAAAATTCGTACAGCACGATATTCTAACAGTGATCATCGGACGCGATCAGGAAAAGTTGAATACCGCAGCCGCGGAGCTGGGCCCGCTATGCCATCCCATCCGCCAGGACCTGGACGACCTCTCATCCCTGCCTCATCTCGTACAACAGGTCATCCGGCGCTTTGGCCGCATCGATATCCTGGTGAACAACGCAGGCATCAATCAGAAAAAGGATTTCACCGACGTCAGCGATGAAGACTTTCACCGCATACTCCATACCAACGTCTCGGCCGTATTCGCCCTGTCGAGAGAAGTAGTAAGATCGATGGAGACAGCCGGCAACGGGGTCATCATCAACATCAGCTCCATGGCCGCACAATACGGTATTCCAAAGGTCATCGCCTATACAGCTTCCAAAACCGCCATCGAGGGAATGACAAGGGCAATGGCCGTAGAGCTTTCTCCCAAAGGCATCCGGGTCAACTGCATCGCCCCGGGGTTCATCGCGACGGACATGTCGGAGAAAGCGCTGAACGGAGATGCTGAACGCAAACAAAAGGTGATGTCCAGAACCCCCATGGGAAGACTGGGCGAACCGGCCGATATAGGCGATGCCGCCCTCTACCTCGCTTCTGACGCAGCCGGGTACGTGACAGGCATCATCCTGCCCATCGATGGAGGCAACTCCATCGGCTTTTAAACTGCCATATGAAGCATTTATCATTCTTACTCCTGCTCCTGTTCGGCAGACAACACCTGCCCGCCCAGGATATCGTGCTACACACAGCAGCCCCCGGCTCCTTTCCCATAGCGACCGCCGCCAGCGTAACTCCCATCTACGTCGACAGCAACGACCACTGGCTCGTACAACAAACAGCCCTTCTCCTCCAACAGGACATCCAACGGGTAACAGGCAGATCACCCGCGATCCTCCACCGGATGCCCGCATCTGCCGCCAACATCATCATCATCGGTAGCCTGGACCACAATCCCGGCATAACACCCATCATAGACGACAGCCTCCGGGGAAAATGGGAAGCCTTCGTTCTTACAACCATCCCCAACCCTTTCAAAGGCATCAGTCAGGCCCTGGTGATCGCCGGCAGCGACAAAAGAGGCACAGCCTACGGCGCCTTTGAATTATCCAAACAAATAGGCGTATCCCCCTGGTACTGGTGGGCCGACGTTCCCGTTCCTCTCCACAAAGAACTCTACATCCGGAAAGATACATGGCTCTGCCAGCACCCCGCCGTAAAATATCGCGGCTTCTTTATCAATGACGAAGCGCCCTGCATCTCCGGCTGGACAAAAGAAAAGTTCGGAGGCGTCAACCATCTCTTCTACGAAAAAGTATTCCAGCTGCTCCTGCGCATGAAAGCCAACTACCTCTGGCCCGCCATGTGGGGCAACGCCTTCAACGACGACGATACCCTCAACCCCATTCTTGCAAACAAATACGGCATCGTCATGGGCACCTCCCACCACGAACCCATGATGCGCGCACAACAGGAATGGAAACGCTACGGCTCCGGCCCCTGGAATTACGAGACCAACGCCGCAACACTTGATTCATTCTGGAAAAAAGGCATCCGGAATATGGACAGCCGCGAAAGCATCGTGACCGTCGGCATGCGGGGCGACGGAGATATGCCCATGACCGAAGGCAGCAACATCGCCCTGCTGGAAAAGATCGTAAACAACCAGCGCAGGATCATTCACGATATCACAGGCAAAGCCCCCGAAACTATCCCTCAATCCTGGGCCCTCTACAAAGAAGTGCAGGACTATTATGACAAAGGCATGCGGGTCCCGGACGACGTCACCCTGCTGCTCTGCGACGACAATTGGGGCAATGTCCGCAAGCTCCCGGGCCTCCATGACAAACCCCGCAGCGGAGGCTACGGCATGTACTACCATTTCGACTACGTAGGCGACCCACGCAACTATAAATGGCTCAACACAAACTCCCTGCCCCGTGTATGGGAACAGATGCACCTCACCAGACAATACGGCGTCGACCATATCTGGATCGTCAACGTAGGCGACATCAAACCCATGGAGCTGCCCATCGAATTCTTCCTCGACTACGCCTGGAACCCCGGCAAATGGCCGGCCGATAGCCTGGACACCTACGTCCGGCAGTGGGCAAGCCGGCAATTCGGCGAAAAATATGCCGCACCTATCGCTGATATCCTGAAAAAATATACGTTCTACAACAACCGCCGCAAACCTGAGCTCCTCGCACCCGATACCTACAGCCTGCTGCACTACAACGAAGCGCAACAGGTAGTCTCCGATTACAATACCCTGGCAAATAAAGCAGACTCCATTTATAAACTCCTGCCGGCCGCTCTCCACGATGCCTACTACCAACTGGTGCTCTATCCCGTAAAAGCCTGCGCCAACCTGAACGAACTGTACTACACCGTCGGCCTCGATCATCTCTATGCCGGCCAGGGCAGAGCCTCCACCAACCTGATGGCGGAAAAAGCAGAAACACTATACATCCGCGATTCACTCCTCTCAAAATATTACAACGATACACTGTCCGGAGGTAAATGGCGCCATATGATGGACCAGACACACATCGGCTATACATACTGGCAGCAGCCGCCCGTAAACAAAATGCCCGATGTCATCCGCCTGTCACCCGCTGATATCCCCAACTGGGGCGTCTCCATCGAAGGTTCATCACTTTCCTGGCCCCGTGACACCACAACAGCCATGCTTCCGGCATTCCACCGGTACGGACAACCCGAACATTACATCGAATGCTTCTACAAAACCCCTGGCCAACCCGCCTGCAAAATAGAGCCGGGAGCCGACTGGCTGCACACCCGGACTACCCATCCTTCACCCCTGGAAGATCGCATATACATCAGCGTTGACTGGGAAAAAGCACCCGCCGGCAGCCATCGTATTCCTATCCATATCACCGGACCCAGCCAGCAGAAAGTGACGGTAAACACCATCATCGCTAACCCCACTCTATCCCCCGTACCCCCTCCGGACGCTTTCCTGGAAAGCGATGGCTATATCTCCATGGAAGCCGAACACTACAGCCGGGCCATACAAACCCCTGCCGTAAAATGGCAGCGTATCCCCGGCCTGGGCAGAACCCTCTCCGGCATGGAAGCCACCATCACCGCACCCGCTCAAACACCGGGAGACAACAGTCCAAAGCTGGAATACACCCTATACCTGACAGACAGCGGCACAATTACCGTCCACGCCTACTTCTCCCCTACATTGAACTTCTCAGGAAAAGGATTGCGGTATGCGGTCTCTTTTGACAGCAACGAACCTCAGATCCTTGACCTGTCTGAAAATTCCTCGGGAAAAAATTGGAATATCTCAGTAGCAAACAATATCTTTATTTCATCGTCCCGACATGTGCTCTCCCGACCCGGCAAACATGTACTGAAATATTGGGTGGTCGATCCTGGTGTAGTCTTGCAGAAGATCGTCCTGGATACAGGAGGGGTAAAGCAAAGTTACCTCGGACCGCCGGAATCCCGTTTTAAGGCTCGTTGATCTCCGTCCCGTGGCTGACCAGCCACTGAAAGCAATTGCTCGGACCCGACAGACCTTAAACCAACCTTGTCCTATATGTTACGCTTGTTTGCCTTCAGCAGCATCCTGTCGTTGCTGACCTTTTTTAAACCTCATAGAAACCAGGAATCCTGGATAGATTATTATAATCTCAACGGCACACTTGTACGGCGTGAACAGTCCTCAGAAGGCTTTTCAAAAAAAATGCTTGTTGCCACATTTCGGAGAAGTAAAGCATCAGTTGAAAAAACAATAAATGATCATGGAGTGCTGGATTATCCGACCGACGCAGTCCTTGACCTTATGCACAGAGCTTTCGAATTGACAGAACGTACAGGTAATGAACACGGCTTTTTTGTAGGAAGAAAGGGTACCGTAACCCAACTGGCTGAAGGTACTCCATGGAAATTATCCGACTCGGTAAGAAGACCCGGGAGAGAGTATTTGTCGGAAATGAATGACTCCCCTGCCTACGATGTCCATACGCATGAAAAACATCCGCCCGGCAGACCCGAAGAATACGGTTCTCCCTGTCCTGATCCAAAAGAAGGCGATAGTGACCCTTCAAACTTTCGGGACAGGATACAAGCGAGCGTGATATTGGCCTATCTGCCTGTACGGGAACATAAATTCAACACCGTAACTAATATAATTCAAACCGATACCTTTGTGCAAACCATTGGATTCTACTTTAAAGGAAAATGTTTCGAAACAATGGAATTCAGTAGATTTATCCTCATCGCCCATGAGATCAATAATACCAGGAAAAAAACATAGATTAAGGCACTGCATTATACGTTCGACCTTTGTTATCCTTTTTTTCTCTGTGCTGGATAACACATCCTGTAACGGACAAAATGCTCCTTTGCATATCTCCTATGATTCAGTGAAGGTGTTTCCCGACTCTATCCTCTATACTTTTTGTTCAAACCTCATAGCCCGCCCCCAATCTCCATCGTCCGATGCGATCCATTTCCGGATCAAATTACCCTCCAAACTGTTATGCACATACTCCGCAGGGATGCAGTCTTTTGGTTTCAGGTATGCAGACAAACAAACGGTATATATATACCTGGACTATTATGACGGGAATAACGCCGACACTTCCTATCGGATCAGCAGGGAAGATGATATAGAAGAGTTGCTATTGGATAAATTGAATATGATAAATGATTCCGCCAGGCTCGATATTGAAAACAATCCTTACAAAAAGGAAAGAGAAACCTGGATGATCAGAAAAGGAAAAGTCACTATACTTCTTTATAACATCCATAAGAAAGACTTTGCCCGTTTTCTCAATTATATCACCAGTTTTACGCTCATCTGACACACTTTCAGTAAATTTATGCAGGGTTACCCTTGCGTCCGAAGAAACCATTCAAAACGATTGCCCTGTAAAAGGATAAACGGCAAATGCTGTTTATCCTTTTTTTATAACTTGTCGCCATGATGCGATCCATTCTATGCTGCTTAGCGCTGCTCCTGACACAGTCCATAATATACAGTCAGCCCCTGTACACACCCCGTAACATCCGGGAAGCATATAAAAAAGGTACCCGTTCGCCGGACGGACGGCCCGGCCCCAACTACTGGCAAAATAAAGGCCGTTATTCCATTACCATCAACGCCGCCCCTCCGGACAGGACCATCCGGGGATCCGAGGAGATCGTATACATCAATAATAGCCCCGACACACTGAGGACGCCTGTCATCAGGCTCACCCTGAATATCCATCGGCCCGGAGCAGTCCGCAACGGCGCCTCGGGCTCCGACTACCTCACCCAGGGAATACAGGTTGACGCATTTTCCGAGAACGGTCAGTCCAGGCCCTTCCCTGACGATGGAGGCGCTCGCACCTGGAAACCTATGCGCCTCAGTAAACCCCTGGCTCCCCACGACTCCATCCGGCTATCCTTCGACTGGCACTACGAAATATCGCGGGAAAGCGGCCGCGAAGGAATGATCGACTCCACCACTTATTTCCTGGCCTATTTCTATCCCCGCATATCCGTATACGACGACTACAATGGATGGGATAGAATAGACTTTACAGACCAACAGGAGTTCTACAATGATTTTTGCGACTATACACTCACCGTCAACGTACCAAAAAATTATATCGTCTGGTCCACCGGCACGCTGCAGAACCCCGATGCCGTCCTCATGCCCGCCTACGCAAAGAAACTGGCGGCTTCCATGAACACCGACGAGATCCTTCACATCGCCACCAGCGAAGACCTTGCCGGTAAACACATCACTGCGCAAAACGCCGTCAACGCCTGGAAATGGACAGCCGGTGACATCAGCGATATGACCATCGGCCTCAGCGATCATTTTGTATGGGACGCATCCAGCGTTGTGGTGGACGATGCCACCAAACGCAGAGCCAGCGTACAATCCGCTTATAACGACACAGCACAGGACTTCCACAGGATGGTGGAATTCGGTCGCCACGCCCTCGACTGGCTGTCACATA
>Ga0105238_10000498_pt1 | contig 41227 bp, 28 predicted proteins | sample KBSC34metaG_FD_81526 | JGI IMG/M metagenome (GOLD analysis project Ga0105238, IMG submission 81526) | Corn rhizosphere microbial communities from Kellogg Biological Station, Michigan, USA - KBS C3-4 metaG | ecosystem: Host-associated > Plants > Roots > Rhizosphere > Soil | place: Michigan, USA...
CCGCCGAAGTCCGAGCTTGTTCCGTGGTATGACCCTACGGTTTCGGTGATCAATCCGAAACTCGACGCACTGAGATCCATATCCGGGTCGCCAAGGTTTGTATGGTTGAAGACCTTTGTGAAAGTGCCCTCCGCCCCCAACCTGATTCGTTCCGTAAGCACAAAGCTTCTGCTACTGCGGCCTGCGAAGCGAACCGGCAGACTTCTCCATCTCGCGGCGAATCTCCTCTGCGTCGTCCATATCGCGTAATTCAGCGGCCTCTTTCTTCGTCTTCGGCCGGGCTACTCTGGCCTTCGCTGGCACAAACACTCGCGCGTCAGCCGGCCGCGCATGGAATGGCTCATCATGCGATTGCGTATCGAACATCTCTGATAGATCTCCTGCGAGCGCGTCTTCGAGATTTAGAGGCCCCAGTCCAAGGAGTTCGTCAACCGTCTTGACGATCGATCCCATGCTGCTGTGCCGGTGTGCAACTGTGCCGGGCTTCACCCACGGGCTAGCCACCAGCAGAATGCTCCGATGAGCATCCACATGATCCACCCCGCCCTGCGCATCATCTTCTGTCACGAAGACGGCAGAATCCTTCCAGATTGGCGTTTTGGACAAGTACGCGACAATGCGCCCCAGGGCGAGATCGTTATCCGCGACATAGGATGCACGGTATGGATAGCCGTCTTGCGGCCTGGGCTCCGCAGTGTGATCGTTAGGGAGGCGAATCACAATCAGTCCCGGCACCTTTCCCGCCGCCAGTCTCCGTCCAAAATCCCATTCAAACTCACTGACCCTGACCTGATCGGGTATCCCGAGATTGAAAGTGGGAAAGTGCCGATCGCTGGCCTCAAAAACAGGCCGGGGCACTGGCGCATTCAGCAGCAACCGCTGTCCTTCCGGCTCAACGCCCGCGTGCTCGTCGCTTCCTTCGACTTCGAGCCCCTCTCCATAATTCAGGACGCCCGGTCCGCTTTTTCCTCCCGCGGCGACATGCTCCCATAGCGAGCCAAATTGCGGTTCATCTTCCGGCATCGGCGCATCGGCACCGCCGAACAGCGCTCGCCTGCCCGGCTGTTTTGCCCTGGCATCCTCATGCCGCCGGCTGCCATAACTTGATGTCCACGCGGTATTGAAGAAAGGCGTAGGGTTCATCCCCATCACCCATCGATGTCCGTCCGCGGAGACATCCGAATCGACAAAGAAGTTGTCGCTGATTGCGAACTGCTGCGCCAATGCATAGAGGTTCGGAGTTACTTTGAGATGCTTCACGTCTGGCGGACTCATTCTTTTACGCCCCGCTTCGTCGTCCAGCGCAGCCCAGCCATCCATTCCCCAACGCGCCAGCGATGAGTCTCCGTTGACTCCAGGCATATCTCCGAGGACTTCGTCGAACGTCCGGTTCTCCCGAATGATCAGGAAGCAATGCTTCAACCGAGGCAGCTTAGTCTGATGCGCGGCGTTCGATGTGTTCATTGCAATGACTTGATCGGTCCACCTGACGAGGTCGTTCGATTCTGCGAGAGGAATCACACTCAGACTCCCCAGTTCCAGCGATCCAATGTATGTCGGGGCATGCGGATCGTGCGCGCTTCCCCCGTTTGGCCCTGCACCCTTTCCTTTGGCATTGACCACGAAGAGTTTGTTGCCGCTCTCGTTGACGGCAACTGCGGCCGGATTCCATCCGGCCGGAATGTGCCCGATAACGTGCAGCGTCCGTGCGTTGAGGACGGCGACGGCATTGATTCCGGACTCGGCTACGTACACTCGATCTCCATGCACAGCTACGCCGCTCGGCATCACTCCGCGCAATGGCCGATGATCCGCATCCTCGAACTGCTCACCCGAGAACAGCGACAAAGGCGTTTCTTCCAGGACGCGCGCACCGTCGGCACTAACCTTTACAAGAGTATCGGCATGCGAGAGCGCAACATACACAGCATCCTGCGCGGCAGCCACACCCGTGGGCGCAGCTCCGCCCACTGCACCTTTGCCGGATTCTGTAATGGGATCGCCCAGACGCAGCTTTGAGATCACTGAAAGCTTCTCTGGATCGCGCACGTCGATTGTCCATAACGAGCTGCCGTCAACCGAATTCTCTTTTCCCAAACCCGGGACGTGTTTTCCTTCGACCACCGTTCCGTTACGCGCCGCTGCGGATGGATATCCAAACGGCGGAAACCGTAGCCCCCCAGCCGGGTGCTCACCGGCTCCAACTCCAGGAATCGTCTGGTATTCGAAAAGACCTGTGTTCGTGACGTACAACTTCGATTCATCCGGCGAGAGCGCCAGCCCAAATGGATAACGCCCAGTCGACACATAGCCGACCTTCTGCAGTGTGCCGGCGTTCAGAACGACTATTCGCCAGTTGCCCTCGTCTACGACAAACAGCCACTTGCCATCTTTTGAAACTGTCAGCGCTCCTGCAAAGCTCTTCTCGAATTCGCTCACGCCGATCGCGCCATCCAGCGATCCTTCTCGGGCGACAGCCCAGGAAGTCGCGTCATAGGCGCGCACTTTTCCCGAGTCCCCACTTGAGACATAGAGCAGCTTTCCGTCGGGCGAAAACGCGACTCCCGCATCGACTTCGACTGCAGGATCGTTCTCCTTGGTCGTGGGGAAACGCCGAATTCTCGGGTTGTCCGACTCTGGGTCGTCGATGATGTTTATCGCAAATGGGAAGCCAATCGATGGCACCGCGACCTGTGCTCCGTCAGGGCGCAGTGCAAGCGCGAATGGATAGGGAGCAACAGAAATCCACTTGCCCACGGGATCAATCTGCCGACCATTGGGCAACGTGGCGTTCACTTGCGCCTGCACGCACGCAACCCATCCTGCGACGCACAGCATATACAGACAAATAAAGCGGCGATACCAGTTCATTGCAACCAGTATCGCCGTTCATTGTGAATTTTGAGTTGATGAAGAACCCTGGTCAGGATCTTCGCCGGCTCAGGTCTCAACGCACAATTTTGAATTCATCGTGCAGATCAGCCGTAGAGCTTCCACCCACCCACACCGTGTAGTCGGTCGCCTCAACCACAGGACGTCCCTCGTTGTTGTAGAAGGAAAGCTCCGGGAAGCCCAGCCTGAACGTGACTTGTTTCGACTCGCCGGGCTTCAGCGTAACCCTTTCAAAGCCTTTCAGACTGCGGACAGGCTGCTCCAGGCTTGCGCCCAGATTTCGCACGTAGCATTGCACAATTTCTGTCCCTTCGCGATCGCCAGTGTTTTTCACAGTTGCGGTCACCGTGACGAGATCCTTCGCGTCCGCGCGGCTGGCCTCTCTGACAGGGATGTCATGCTTCGAGACTGCGACGCCCTCATACGAGAACCTGGTGTAGCTCAGTCCGAAACCAAAAGGAAACAGCGCATCATTGGGTACGTCTACGTAACGTGAGAAGAAGCGTGAGTCACCATTGGGTGTCCGCGTTAAATCCAGACCTACTGGCGGCCTTCCGGTTGGGAACTGGTCGTAGTGGAGAGGTTCCTGGCCGACAGCGCGGGGGAAACTCATCGGCAATTTCGCGCTGGGCGCAACGTCGCCGTACATCAGGTTGGCAATCGCATTTCCCGCCTCCGTTCCCGGAAACCATGCTTCCATGATTGCCGGAACATGCTTCGCCGCCCAGTCCAGCACGAGCGGCCGGCCTGAAAATACGAGCAGCACTACGGGCTTCTCTGCCGCTGCGACTTGCTCCAGCAACTTCTGCTGGTTGCCCGGCAGGCCGAGGTACGCGCGCGATCCCGCTTCGCCGCTCATCTCCGCGGTTTCGCCAAGCGCCATCACCACCACGTCCGCCTGCTTTGCAGCTTCGAGTGCTTCGGCAAATCCTGCTTCAGAATCGCCGCTGATCTCAGTTCCCTTAGCGTAAAGCAGCGAACCGCCTGACTGCTTCAGTCGTGCGTCGAGTGCGTCCTTCACCGTCACTACATCAGGTTCCCGCTTCGTCATCCCCCATGCGCCCATCATCTCGCCCGTATCATCAGCGAGGGGTCCAATCAGCGCGACCTTCTTGCCATCCTTCTTCAATGGCAGAAGAGCCATACCGCCATTTGACCCTTCGTTCTTCAACAGCACAATCGCTTCTTCGGCGGCCTTGCGAACAAGCGGCCTATGCTCCGGGACCGCAGTTGTCACTTCCTTGCCTTCCGCATAGGGATGGTCGAAGAGGCCAAGAGCATACTTTACCCGCAGCACGCGTCGAACGGCCTCGTCGACAACGCTCATTGGAACCTGCCCCGACTTGATCAGCCCGGGCAGCTCCGCATCGTAGTAGTGCGACATCATATCCACGTCCACGCCGGCCGTGAGCGCTTTTTTTGCCGCCGTCGCTGCATCGAGGGCGATTCCGTGGTTTCTCAATTCCATAACAGCGGTGTAGTCACTGACCACGAAACCATTGAAGCCCCACGAATCGCGCAGTACCGTCTGCAGGAGATACGTGTTTGCTGTTGCCGGCACCCCGTTGAGGGAGTTGAAAGCGCTCATCATCGTTGCCGCGCCCTCTTCTACTGCTGCCTTATAGGGCGGCAGATAATCCTGGTGCAGCCTGCTCATCGACATGTCCGTTGTGTTGTATTCCCGTCCGGCCTCCGCAGCGCCGTATGCGGCATAGTGCTTCACAGATGCGGCCACGCTCGTCGGCTGCGACAAGTCGCCCTGCTGATAGCCGCGGATGTAGGCACGGGCCATCGCTGCCCCTAAATAGGGATCCTCTCCGGCACCCTCCTGCGTCCTTCCCCATCGCGGATCCCGCGAGATGTCCACCATCGGCGAATAGAACCAGTCCACGCCGCCGGTCCTCGCCTCAGTTGCCGAAATGTGCGCGAGCGAACTCACGAGCTCAGGATCGAAGGTTGCTGCCAACGCCAGCGGCATCGGGTAAATCGTCTTGTAGCCGTGAATGATGTCCGCACCGAACATCAGCGGAATGTGCAGGCGGCTTTTCTCTACCGCCGCATGTTGCAGCTGATTGGTTCGCTCCTGCCCGACAAGGTTCAGCAGCGAGCCCAATTTTCCGGTGGAGACGAGTTCCATTGCATCGACGGGGTGCGGCGCGGTCGGATTCTTTCCAGGATTAGCCACCTCGTCCGCCGTCTGCGCCTGGCCGCTGTACCCGCTGTCACTGTACTGAACGAGCTGGCCGAGCTTCTCGTCGAGCGTCATCTTCTTTAGCAGCGCCTCTACTTTCCGCTGGATTTCCGGCGAGGCGAGTTGCTTGTTCGACGGCCCTGCATGCTTGCGAGACGTCTGTGCAATCGCGCCTGACGCTCCCCACGCACTCAGCGCGAGCATCGACATCAGAATCCAAAGACAGCCAGCCTTCAACTGCTTATCGGGAAAACTCCGTAATAATTTCATTGGCGCCCATCTCCTCAATACTTTCGTTTCGCGTTCAGCTATGCATCCGTTTGCTGAATCTGGTTTCACTTCGAATTACTTTGGATTTCGACAACTGCGAGCCCATTGACCGGCAGGCTCAACTCAAGCACTCCATCCTTCAAGGTGGCTTTTTCCGGGACCGGCAAGGCCGATGCCGCGTTCATTTCAGCAACCTGCTTCTGTGTCGGATACGCCGGGCTTCCCATCGATGCATAGACACGCAGGGGGTTTCCATGCATCGCGTCCACGCGCTCGATCGCCACTTTCGCATTTGGCGACATACCTGCAAACCGCAGCCGCAGTGCGATGGGTTTGCCTTCGGCCACTCTGTCCATGTCCACCAGGTTCCACGCCGCGACTACAAGGGTGCCGTCCTTCCTTCGCGTAACGAGGACGTTTTCAGCGGGGTTCGCGATCCGCTCCTGGCCCAATTTGTGGAGCAGCGCGAAATCGTAGAAGCTCGGCTTCTTGATCATTCCCGGCGCGATCAAGCCGAAGCCGTTGTCGAAAGGCTTGCGCTTGACACCGCCTTCTTCGAAGACATCGTCAAAGGTCCAGAAAGACATCATGTTCACGAGGCCGTCGCATTGGCTGATATCCCGCGCCAACGCAGGCCCTACATACCAGTTGTCTCGTGCGCCAAGGTCGCCATACGAAGGGACGTTCCACTCCGTCCACATCAAGGGGAGGGTGGGACTTGCCGACGATGCGATCTGACCATGCACCTTTCCAATCGCCTTGCAGAGCCTGTCTTTCATCGGAACGGGATCAGATGTATCGAACAAATCTTCGACCGTGTCGTCCGCGTACCCGTGTGAAGAAACGAAGTCGACAGGAACATGCTGCTCGGTCACATGCTTGAGAAATTCAGGAACCCAGTGCGCTGAGGAGGATGAGGGACCGCCCACTCGTATGCGCGAATCTACCGCCTTCAGCGCGCGCGCAGTGTGATCGTAGAGCTCAAAGTAGGTGGACTGTTTCGGCTCGCCTGCCCAGAAATCGATGTTCGGCTCGTTCCAGACTTCGAAGTACCACTGCGCCACTTCGTCGATGCCGTATCGATCGACAAGGTGCTGCGCAAGGGCCTTCATCAGCGCGTCCCACCTGGCATAATCCTTTGGCGGAGAAACATTCTGCTTGTACCAGAAGGGATGAATTGCCTTCGGATCGGACGCCAGCTTGTATGGCATAAAGCTGATCTCGACAAACGGTCTTACGCCCCGATCGAGCAGCCCGTCATAAATCTGGTCGACGTAGGTGAAGTTGTAGACCGGCTTCCCTGCCTCGTCTTCGTCGTACACTCCAACTTCGTCGTGCAGAATCGCGTGGAAGCGGACGTATCGCATGCCAACGCTATCGTGAACTTCTTTCAGATCCCGTCGATAGTTTTCACGCAGCGCAAGAATCGCCCGCCCGGACCCGAACGTCTCTTCCCAGAAGTGCGGGAAGGGGTGTCCGCTTGCTCTCGCGTCGACGGCAATTTCCTGCGTCGCGTTCTGACCATTGAGAGCGCCCGCAGCGATCGCTACGGCGGCAAGGATGACCAAGCACGGTTTTCTCATCTCGCATGCCTTTCTCCGATTGACCGGTCTATAACAGTACTGAGAAACTGCGATGGGATGCGCAGGACTACGGGCTTCAGCATTGGCCGCCTGCGTGGTCCCGGCGAGTTGGCTTGATGGCATCTCCGCGGGTGTAAATGGCAAGTAACGACATCTTGAACGTCCAGCGACGGCGACTCCTCAAGACGATTTCTGCATTCTCTGCCGACGCAATCTCCTCGCGAAGGCTCTGGGCTTCGATGCAGGCGAGCGTTTCCCCGCCGAGCCCCGCAATTCGCTTCGAAGAGATTGCTCAGAAGGCCGGTCTTAATTTCGTTACCCGCAATTGCCCGACCCCGAACAAAAACCAGCCGGAGACGATGGTGGCCGGCGTCGCGCTTTTCGACTATGACAACGACGGGTTCCTCGATATTTATTGCGTCAATGGCGCAGAGATTCCTTCGCTCGAGAAGACTTCGCCTGAATATTGGAATCGCCTCTATCGCAACAATCACGACGGCACATTCACCGACGTTACAGAAAAAGCCCGTGTCGCCGGTGCGGGCTATGGCTTGGGAGTAGCCGTCGGAGACTACGACAACGACGGGCGCGCCGACATCTTCGTAGCCAACGTCACCGGCAATCAGCTTTTCCGCAACAATGGAGACGGGACCTTTACGGACGTTACCGCGAAGGCCGGAGTGGCCGGCGCGCAGGCTCATGGCAAGAAGATGTGGTCCGTGGGAGCGGGTTGGTTCGACTACAACAATGACGGCCTGCTCGATCTGTTCGTTGTGAACTACTGCCACTGGGAGGTGAACAAGGATCCCTATTGCGCGCTGAAGGAGGGCCTGCGCGGCTATTGCCATCCCAACCAATACGCGCCGCTGCACAATACGCTCTATCGCAACAACGGCGACGGCACCTTTACTGATGTGTCGCGCGAGACCGGCATCAACGCATTTCTCGGCAAGGGCATGGCGGTGACTTTTGCCGACATTGATGGCGATGGTTTTCTCGATGCCTTTGTCACGAACGACACCATGCCCAACTTCCTGTTTCGCAACATGGGGGGAAAGAGGTTCGAGGAAATTGCGGTTCCCGCAGGTGTTGCCTACTCGCTGGACGGGAACGCGCTTTCCGGAATGGGTGCCGACTTCCGCGACATCAATAACGATGGCCGCGTTGACATCTGGCACACCGCCGTCGAGCACGAGGATTTCCCGCTCTACATCAGTCAGGGTAGCAACGTGTTTAGCGACGCCACCGTCACGAGCGGTCTGGGCCAACTCACCAATCGCATGACCGGCTGGAGCAACGGCGCTTACGACTTTGATAACGATGGGTGGAAGGACCTCTTCGTCGCGCGCGCGAATGTGATGGACAACATTCAGCAGGCTATTCCCGCGCACGCCTACCCTGAGCCAAACTCTGTATTCCGCAATCTCGGCAACGGCAAATTTCAAGACGTGAGTTCGAGCGCAGGCGCTTCGTTTCAGATTCCTGGCGCTCACCGCGGCGCTGCCTTCGGAGACATTTTCAATACCGGCCGGATCGACGCGGTTGTCACCAGCCTGAACGAGCCGATCAAGCTGTTTCGCAACGTCGGCGCGGCGGGTCAGCATTGGCTTCTTATTCGGCTTGTTGGAACTCGAAGCAATCGCATGGGACTCGGCGCGCAGATTCGCATCACCACGCCCGACGGCCGCATGCAATGGAATGAAGCAACCACCGCGGTCGGCTATGCCTGTTCGAGCGATCCTCGCGTTCACTTTGGCCTCGGATCGAGTGCAACAGTCAAGGAAATCCGGGTAACCTGGCCCAGCCGCAAGGTGCAGACGCTCATCAATATCTCCGCCGACCAGATTCTCACGATCGAAGAAACAAAGGCCTGAAGCGAAGCCCAGGGCGGGTCGACGATTGCTCATTTGCGGTTGCATTTACTGCTTCAATCTCGCGTCCATCGCGTCTGTGATCTCTACTGCTTCCTCGCCGGCCATATTCTGTGCCTGCTTCTTGCGGGCGAAATCGGCCCGGGATCGCGCCGCGTCCTGCGTTCGTCCCACTTGCGTGTACGCGTTGGCCAACGAGATGTCGATCTTTGTCTCTTGCGGAAATGCCTTGCGGGCAGTCTCGAGTTCAGGGATGGCGCGCTGATACTCACCGGTCCCCAACAGCAGCAGCCCGAGCAGGTAGTGCCCCAGCGGCAACTCCGGCTGCAGCTTCACCGCTTCTTCAGCGAATTTCAATCCATCCTGTGGATTCCATTTGTACTCTGCTGCGGCTATTCGCAATCGCGGCAGTACGCTCTCCGGCTGCTCCGCGATTTCCGCTTCGAACTCCCTGATCGCACCATCGTGGTCGCGGGCATCCTGCAGCGTGCGTCCATAGGCGTAGTGCACGAGAGGAAAGTGCGGCGCACCGGCAATCACGCGCTCGTATTCCGCCTTCGCAGCATCGTATTCCTTGGCTCCACCGAGGCAGGCAGCGCGGCCTACGTGCTGCACGACGCGTCCTTCCTGTGTGTTCGGCTCCGGCGGGGCAATGTCTCGCATGCGCAGCGCTACCATTCCAAAAGTGCCGGCGAGTTCCCCGCTTCGTAATCCGCCAAGACACAAAGAGGAGAGCGCATTCCTTGCGGCCTCAAATTGTCCAGCTCTCTGAAGCAATATTCCTTCGTGATACAGTACGACGTCTCGTAATTGCTGATCCTCGAGCACGCCCACCTTCTCGCTGTCTTGAATATTTTTCAGAGCGCGGTCGGGCTGTCCCAACTCGAACTGGCACAGGCCAAGCATCGCGCGCGCGGTGCCGTGCTTTGGGTTTAATGCCAGAACTTTCTCGAAAGCTATCTCGGCTTCGGCATAGCGATCGCTGTCATATTTGAGGGTTCCCAGCGACCACCATCCCTCGGTCCATTTCGGATTGGCGATGAGGGCGCGGTGATATAGCTCTGCAGCTTCATCCAGACGCCCGGCATCGCGTGCCTCGTCTGCCTTCTTTTGAAGGGCTTCCAGCCGGGTTGCTGATTCCGCGCTCCTCGCCTTCGCAACGTGGGCTTGTGCGAATGCTGGTGTAGACGAAACCCCAAAGCCGATTGCCATGACTGCAGCTATCGTCAGCTCAGCGCAAGCTGAAATCCCACTCCGCATGGAGCCTCGCAGCAAGATCACTTCAGAAGGTCTCATTGAAAAGAAAAGGCCGTCGCCGAGCGTCTTCACTGCGGCGCATCGCCGACGGCCCAATTTGTAAAGTCTCCCTGCCCCGAAGAGCAGGGAGAAAAGGCAGGCCAGGTTAGAACTTGAAGTGGAACTCGCCTTCAATCGTTCGCGAACCGAGAGCATTGTTGGCACGCCCGAAGTTCGAGTCGGTGATGTTGGTGTTGATGTTGGAGAGGTTCACTTTGTTGAACACGTTGAATGCGTTCGCGCGAATCTCGAGGCGGGCGTTTTCACCCAGCACCTTCATCGACGGCAAGCCAAATGCCTTGGTCGCTGCGAAGTCAAGATCCGAATAGCGCGGACCGTAGAACGCGTTGCGTCCTATGCCTGGAACTTGTGGGAGTGCTGTGGGCGTCGGAACAGAGTTAATGTCGCTCCAATCCGGGCTAGTATTGTCGACTACGTCGGGCTGCGTGAAGTAGGAAGTGCCGCCGTTCGGGAAGTGCCCCGCCGCAGTCTTGAACGAATCCGTAGACTGGCTGCTCGACGCGCCGCCCAGATAGGAAGCGGGCCTCAGATCGCAGTTACCGTTGTTTTTGTAGAAGGCATTACAGCCGAGGCCGCCGTAGTGCGGGTTATACGGAAATCCCGAGTGATAAATGAATACGGGACTGAAGGTCCAGCCACCCAGAATCTTCTCGGCCATCGTGTTGCCAGGGAAGAGCCGCGGCGTCCACATTCCGAACATCTTGATGGTATTGCGAACGTCGTAGTCTGAGTTGCCCCAGTTCTGGCCAGGCAGCCACTGATAGTCAGGCTGCGTATACGGTCCGGATCCAGCGTCGAGCGAGTGTGCCCATTGATATTGCACGTCCGCCTCGAAGGTGTGAGAGAACTGGTGGCGGAGCTCTGCCCTCAGCGCGTTGTAGCTGGAGGTACCTGAGTCCTCATACCAGTCGATGAAGTTCACCGCCGGGTTGAAAGCAAGTGCACCCGATAGAATCTGCGGTGCAAACTTGTTGTAGAGGTTGTACTGCAGCGGCAGATGGCGCGCCGAGCTTCCCGAATAGCCCAGTGTGGCTACCCATTGATTGCCCAGATCGTACTGCGTCTCCAGGGAGTACCGATAGACGTAGGTTGTCTTCAGCTTCGGATCAATTCCCGTGAGGTTTACCGCTACTCCGCTCGATGGCAGGTTGGCCGAGTTGAAGGTCGAAATCAACGCGGGATTACCGGGCAGTGACCCATAGGTGAATGGATCATTGATTCCGTAGACGATCTTGTTTCCGGTAAGCGTGTTGCTGTTGGTCAGGAACGGCGGATCAAAACGAGTGTTCGTTGTGATTGCCTGCTCGAGCTGGTTGTAAGCCATTCCGAATCCGCCACGGAGCACCATCCTGCCCTCATGCTTCATCGGCATCCAGGCAAAGCCAACTTGCGGTCCGAAGTTAAACTTCTGTGCATCTACCTGCGGTTTGTTGAGAACGACAGCCAGGCCTGTGAAAGTGTCGGAGCTGCTTCCCAGGTTGACCCGCGGGTTGTTGCCGGCTTTTTCAGTCATACCTCCGAAATACTCCCAGCGCAGCCCGAGGTTGACGGTCAGGTTTGGCTTCATCTTCCAGTCGTCCTGCACAAACACGGCCGGAATTCCCTGGCGGTCATCCTTGCGCGAGTCCGTTGGAATGCCGGTCTTTGGATCGGCGCCGCTGATGGCTTCCGTCTGCGGAGCATCGTTCAGGAAGTCCCAATAGTTGTTGAAGTAGAAGTTTTCGCTGGCGGCCCATGTGGCCGAATCGAGATACGCGAGCCGTGTGTACTGTCCTCCGAACTTGAGGTTGTGGCTCTTGTAGACCTTGGTCAACACATCTTTGAAGTTCAGCGTCCACTGATCGAAGACGCTGCCGATGCTTGGGGCGATGCCATGCGGCCCAGCGTCCGAAAATGATGCGAAGGAGTTAGACCCATCCTGGTGGTTGATGTTCGCGGACGGAAGACCCGCCGGAATCTGAGGATTGTCTTTCAGCTCGTTCCACTTCTAGCCGGCCATGTCAGCGCGCGCTTCATTCAGCATCGTGCCGCTGAAGGTGTGATTTTCGAGCAAGCCCATGGAGTAATTCTTGGCGTTGTGGTGGAAAAAGTTCATTGCGCGGTCGGAGAAGCTATCTGACGTTACCGGCACGTAGTAGATATTCCCGGCGACAAGGTCCTTGCTGGTCATCTGGTAGTCCACGCGGCCGTTGTACTGCGTGTTGACCGTGTTGTTCGGACCCTCAGTTGCCACGTAGAACATGTCGGCGTTGCCGTCCATGTTTGCAGCGTAGCTGCCCGAACCATCGCCACCGAGTCCAGGGTGGAAGGTTTTCACGCCTCCAACGACGGTTGGATCTGCATAAGAAGGATCCTGTTGTCCAACACCGATTGTCAGGGGCTTACCCAGATCGAGCCCTTGTCCTTCAATGAAGTTGCAATTGACGCCCTGGATCAGTCCTACATCCGAGCACTTGTGCGGGTCGCCCGCTCCCTCAAGTACGCTCGTCGCGGCAACACCGACTCCCTTGACGGAGAGGAACTTATTCGCGTTTGTTCCTGATGCTGACAGACCGTCGAAACTCGAGGTCTCATACCATCCGCCACCGGTGTTCTTGCCGTTGTTGCGAATAGTGTCATATCCAAAGAAGAAGAAGAGGTGATTGCGAACAACCGGTCCGCCGACGGTCCCGCCATATTCGTTGAACCGGGCGGTATCTTTCTGTGGATTGTTGTTTGGCTCGAAACGCTGCTTGGCATTCAGGCCGGGTCGATCCAGCTTGAACAAACCGGTGCCGTGGAATTGATTCGTGCCATTCTGTGTGATCAGCTGAATCTGCGCGCCGCTGAAGCGTCCCTGCTCGGCGTCGTAGGGATTGGTGACCACTTTCATTTCTTTGATCGTGTCAGGATTCGGCGTAACGATTGCGGCGGATCCCCAGGTCACGCTGGTGGATTGCACTCCGTCGATCGTGATGCCATTGGTGTCTGGCCTGCCGCCGTTGCCCGATACCTGCGGGCGGTTCTCAGTCTGGTAAGGACCGCTGCTCGACCCCACACTCCCTGGTCCCTGGTTTCCGGGCAATCCTGCAGAACCGCCGCCACCATTCTGAGAGGCATCCCCGAACATACCGGGAGCGAGGTTCGCAAGCTGCAGAGGATCGCGGCCGAAGTCCGGCATCTTTGCCAGATTCTCCTGCGTGATGGTTCCGCCTACGCTGCCGGTCGCCATATCGATCACAGGCGCGTCCCCTGCGTTCACAGTGACAGTTTCGCTCGCGCCGCCTGTGTCGAGCACGACGTTCAGCGAGTTCGCCTGTTCCGCAATGATGTGAACTCCGTCCATCTGCTTCTTCTTGAACCCGTCGCGCGAAGCTTCAAGCTTGTAAGTGCTCGGCGCAAGCTGGTTGAAGACGAAGTTGCCCTCGCCGTTGCTCGTCGCCGTGATTGCACGGTTCGTTTCGGTGTCGGTGAGAGTCAGCTGCGCCCCCGGGATCATTGCACCCTGGGAATCGGCAACTGTTCCCTGAAGGCTAGCTCGGTATTGGGCCTGGGTGGGAAGAGCACACAGGGCGAGCAGCATCACGGCTACCGGCCAGAAAGCGGCCCGCAGATGCGCAAGTTCCTGTGTTCCCAGCCTGTCTGTCGAGAGCTGAGTACATTGTTTTCCTGCATCACGTTCTCCTGAAAAATCGGTTACAAGGGGTACAGCCAACGCTTGTCATCGTGGAAGGGGCACAATTGTTTGTGCTCATTGCGCAAACGATTGCGCAACCGAATAATAGGTACCACCGCCGCTATCCCATTGTCAATAATGATCTTTGCCCGACGCACCCTGCTTCAGGCACCTCACCCGCTCCCCATCGACCTTTGCCGCAACTAATTCGTTTGAGCTCACAAATTGCCCCTTTCGGTTCCTGCTTCCAGTCTCGCCTATCTGAACCCGCCTGGCCCCGAGGATTCGACAGTCGGTCACCGCGCACCGCCGGGACGTGTATGCTTGTCCCGGCAATTCGTCGGAGGTTCACGTCCTTGCCAGAAGAAGTACGCCATATCAAGCGCACCGTCTTTTCAGCCCTGATCCTGTTCGTTCTCGCCGCTCCATCACTGTTCGCCGCAAGCCGTCGCACACCTATTTCGCTCCGCCCTGACGATGTCCTCCCTACGGGCAATCAGTGGATCTCTCTGCCCGACATCCGAGCGAGCGACGGCGCTCTCGGCACATTCAACTTCCTGTCGATGCATCATCGCGGGCTTCTCCAGGTCGGAGGCGACAAGGGTACGCCTGTGTTGCAGCCATACTTCACCGTCGGCGGAAGGCCTCTGGCATTTCAAAACCCATCATGGGAGCTCATCCAGTACTGGATTCCCGCTGCACATCTCACGATCGACGGCTTTGACGCTGCGCTCACCTGGTGCGCTCCACCTGAGTCGCGCGCCGCTTTTCTCCGGATGACCCTCACCAATCATCGCGCCGCGTCTGCTGAGGTCACTCTGGGTGTCCGCGCCTCATTCGGCTCCATCGACCGCGTCACCTACGTTCCCGTTGCGCTTCGCGGCGAGCGCACCATCGCTCCTGCCACGTGGGTAGATCCGGCGGAGACCTTCAGCTACATCACGACCGATACAGATTTCTCCTGGACGCTGCTTCACCCGGGATCAAAGGGAGGCATCAACGCTCCCCCTACTACGGCGAATCCCTCCGTCGACGCGAGTCAATCCAAAACGCTCGCGCCTGGCGAGTCCCTCGAAGCGAACTTCGTGCTGGCGGGAGGCATCGAGGAGTTCAGCTCTGCTCACAACGCCCGTGCTCTGCGGGAACAAATCGACCGCAGCGGCGCCGAGGCCATCATCGAGCAAACCGCGGAATCCCTCGCTTCGCGCGCGCGGACTACCGGCAAATCTGACCTTGATTTGCTGATGAATCGGAACTTCCTGTTCACCGAGTTCTATGCATGGGGACGCACCATCGACACGGAGCAATTGGTCGGCATTACGTCGCGCAGTCCGCGCTATTACGTTTCCGCCGCCTACTGGGACCGTGACGCCATGCTGTGGAGCTTCCCTGCTCTTCTGGATAGCGACCCCGCTCTTGCCCGTGACGCTCTCGAGTACGCGCTCACCGTTCAGTTGCGGAACACGGGTACGCACTCGCGCTTCATCGACGGCATTGTCCTCGAAGACGGATTTCAACTGGACGAGGCCGCCGCGCCGGTGGTTGCCCTTGCGGATTATGTCAAGCAGACCAGCGACACGGCATTTGTCGCCGCACATCGGGAGGCGCTTACGCGGTTACGCGACGGCCTGCTGGCGCGCTTCGACTCTGCAACAGGACTTTACTCTTCGCTGCAGGACGCACAGGACGAATTTCAGAAGCTGCCCTTCATCACCTATGACAACGTACTCGTCTGGCGCGCCCTGAGCGACCTGGCTGACCTCTACACGGGCGTGCACGATACCGCCAACGCGTCAGACATGGCCAAACGAGCTTCATCGCTCCGGGAGGCCATCCTCGCCCACTGCATCGCAGCATCAGCTCCCGGCGCGGGAGGCACGATCTTCGCATCGGCCACTGATGGGAAGGGCTTCGTATTTACAGACATACCGCCCGGCTCACTCTTCAAGCTTCCGCTGCTTGGCTTTGTTCCGGAATCGGAGCCAACTTTCAAGCGCACATTTGACTGGCTGCAATCGAAGAACTACCAATACTCCTACGGCGAACTACCGTACGGCTTGCCGGGCAGCTACCGCGTTCCCTTCACCACGGCGTGGAGCATCGCCGACGAACTTCGCTTGAAGGGCGGGCACGACAAAGCGCTCAAGATTCTCCTTACCAGCAACTGGGATGGGGGCATTATCACGGAAGGCGTCGACCCCGCCACCGCCCGTATGGATCAGGCGGGCCGGGCCTTTGCAACCGCGGCCGGATACATGGCTCATGCAATCTGCCAGACTTCGTGCACTGACAAACCGAAATAGACCCGCCTCATGCCGTCTCAATGAACTCCAATCGCAGCAACCAACCGAGAGTAAAAACATGACGATCAGTACCTTCCACATTCCATTACGCAACTATCCGGTTGCACGCGCATCCTGCTTGCTGCTGGTTATAGTCGCTTTCATGACTGCGAAGATTGTCGCGCAAGGCGACTACTACCGCCATGTCATCTTTGACAATAGCCTGACGCCGGACACCTACTATCACACCCAGGCTCAGACCAACGGGCAGAGTTTCGTCGAAGAGCAGAAGAACCGTCTTCCGGTTGACTCAGAGCACTTCCGCACGCCACCGAATGCGATCCGGCTCACCTGGCAGTCCGCACCCAACAGTGGGTGGAATGCGCAGATATCGATGCTGAACTTCCGCAATCGCCGTCCGGGCCTGGACGGCCACAACCTCTACTTCTGGCTCTACGCACCACAGCCCATCGCCGCCGCAGATCTGCCGAAGCTCGTACTCTCCACCTCGCCAGAGGGCCTGCAGGTTGCCGAGTTTCCAGCCAGCTTCAGCGCACCGCTCGCGCTGTCCAAGTACACCGGCGACATTCCCGCCAATAAATGGGTTGAAGTCCGCATTCCGTTCGCCGACATCACTACTGCGTCAATCTATCCTTTCAACCCCGCATACTTGCAGAGCCTCACGTTCCAGCAGGATCGCGCCGACAACGCCCGCCACACGCTCATCGTCGATGAGATTCGGGTAGCGGATGCTTCCTCCTCAGCGGCAGCACTCCCCGCGCCTTCGAATCTGAAAGCCACTGGCTACGATCGCCACATTGAACTTGAGTGGACGTCCAGCGATCCCGCTGGCCTCGCCCGGTATGTCATTTATCGCTCTCTCGACAACGGCCCGTTTACTGCTGTAGGAATTCAGTTGCCTCGCTTGCATCGCTACGAAGATTTCCTAGGAAAGTCCGGTTTGCACGCGCGTTACAAACTCGCCGCTGCGGGCTGGAACTATCGCGACTCGGCTCAATCCAACGAAGCCGAAGCCTCCACACGGGAATTGAGCGATGACGAACTGCTCACCATGATGCAGCAGGCATGCTTCTACTACTACTGGGATGGGGCTGATCCGCACTCCGGCATGACCCGCGAAAACATTCCTGGTGACGATCGCATTGTGGCCACTGGCGCAAGCGGGTTCGGCATCATGTCGCTTGTCGTTGGAGTCGATCGCCACTTCATCACGCGCAACGAAGGCGTCGCGCGGCTCACCAAGATCGTGAATTTCCTCGAGCATGCCGACCGATATCACGGCGTATGGTCGCACTACATGAATGGAGCGACAGGGCACACGATGCCTGTTTTTGGCATGTACGACAACGGCGGCGATCTCGTCGAAACTTCTTTTCTAATTCAAGGTCTTCTCGCCGCGCGCGGATACTTCCACGGCTCCGATCCCGCTGAGGAAGCGCTCTACAAGCGAATCACTGCGCTCTGGGAATCCGTCGAATGGGACTGGCACAGACAAACGCCGACGAGCGATTTTCTTTACTGGCACTGGTCTTCGCAGTGGGCTTATCAGATCCACCATCCGCTCATCGGATGGAATGAGGTGATGATCACCTACCTGCTTTCTATCGCCTCGCCTACGCACGGAGTGCCCGCATCGATGTACTACTCCGGCTGGTCATCGCAGTCGGAACTCGCTCAGCACTATCGCGAAGGCTGGGGCGGAACGAAAGATGGCAATCACTACTCGAATGGCAATACGTATTACGGCATTAAGCTAGATGTGGGTGTAGGCCGCGGCGGCCCGCTCTTCTTCACCCACTACTCCTTTATGGGCATGGACCCGCATGCATTGCACGATCGCTTCACCGGTTCCTACTTCGATAACAATCGCAACATCGCGCTGATCAATCGCGCTTACGTCACGGCTAATCCCAAGCACTATGCCGGATACGGTCCGGATGCGTGGGGGTTGACGGCCAGCGATGGGCCGCGCGGGTACGTTGCTCAGGCGCCCGACGAACCGGACGATATCGGCAATATCACGCCGACGGGTTCACTGGCTTCGATGCCCTATACGCCTGAAGCTTCGATGGTGGCTCTTAAACATCTCTATCGCGACTACGGCAGCACCATGTGGGGTATCTATGGCTTGCGCGATGCGATCAATCCCACAGAGAACTGGGTATCGCCAATCTTCATGGGGTTGAACCAGGCGCCTATCGTGGTGATGATCGAAAATCACCGCTCCGGGATCGTCTGGAAGAGCTTCATGTCGAATCCTGAGATCGCTTCTCTGATCAAGAACCTGGATGCGGCAACCGCGGCCGCGAGCAAGCCGTGAAGCTTCCAGAGAGGAGAAAGGCGGAAGCAAGAGGAAGTATGAAACCAGATCTGTATGCAGCATCCACCTGCATGAGGACGCTGCTTTCGATCTCAGTCCTACATACGGTCCTACAGCTCGGAAGCATCGCCCAGAGCGTGGGCCCAGTCGTTTCATACCAGAAGACGACGCACGGGATTGAAGGCACGTTGGCGCAAGGGTCCTTTGCGGTCACTGTCTACTCTGATCACGTCATCCGCGTTCAGGTCTCACAAAAAGAGCGTCCTGATAATTTCTCCTATTCGCTTGTGAACAATGCTTCACCTCAATTTACAAATTTTTCCACGAAAGCGGGCAGTGACTCCAAAATCGTCATACAGACGGCCAGCCTGACTGTGGAGATCGAACGGTCTCCGCAATTCCGCGTTATCTACAAGGACGCGCGAGGCACATCGCTGAACGAAGACACCGCAGGAGAAGGCCTGGGCACCGTGTTCAACGGAGCAAAGCTCGCCGTTTACAAGACACTTCAGCAAGGCGAGCGCTTCATCGGGCTTGGAGAGGAATTGGGTAACCTTGATCGCCGGGGCAGCGTTGTCACTCTCTGGAATACCGACAACTACAGATATGACGATCCGCGCGTTCCTATGTATGCCGGGGTTCCATTCTTCATCGGTCTCCACCATCAGCAGATCTACGGCATCTATTACGACAATTCCTACCGCTCTACCTTCAACTTCGGAGCCTCCAACAAGCGATTCTCGTCTTACACTTTCGACGGAGGTGACCGCGATGAATTTTTTATTCACGACGATTCCGTGGCGAAGATCATCGCGCATTACACATCTCTGACCGGGCGCATGCCGTTGCCGCCCAAATGGAGCATCGGTTACCAACAGTCGCGCTGCAGCTATGCCTCTGAGGATCAGGTCATGTTCATCGCGCGAACGTTGCGCGAAAAGAAGATCCCCGCAGACGGCATCGTGCTCGACGCTGACTACCTGAAAGACTACGAACCATTTCGCATCAACAAGGAGCGCTTTCCGGATATGCGCGGGCTAGCGGACAGGCTTCGCGGTATGAATCTGGAACTTACGGCATCCGTCAATCCGGGAATTCGCATCGACAACAGCTATCCCGCTTACAAATCGATGTTGCTGCAAGATGTGTTTCTGAAATATACCGACGGCAAGCCGTACATCGCCGACATCTATCCAAATACCAATCTGTATCCTGACTTCACCGACCCCAAAGCTCGTGCATGGTGGATAGACAACATGAAGGTCCACCAGGACGTAGGCATCAACGGCTATTGGAACGACATGAATGAGCCTGCGATTGACGGCCAGGCCATGCCGGACAATGTGGTTTTCGATTTCGACGGAAGGAACGGTTCAACGGCCGAGGCACACAACCTCTATGGGATGCTGATGGCGCGATCCTCTTTCGAATCCTTCAAGAAGTTTGGCGGCAACAAGCGGCCGTTTGTTCTCAGCCGCGCCGGGTTCGCGGGTATTCAGCGTTATGCGGCGGTGTGGAGCGGCGACAACCAGGCCAAAGACGAACATATCCTGCTTGGTGCGCTGCTCAACAATCAGATGGGATTGGCCGGTGTTTCATTCACTGGCCCCGATCTGGGCGGCTACATCGGAGACGGAAACAAGGATCTATACAAGCGCTGGGTGGAAGTGGGAGTGTTTTCGCCCTACCTGCGCAATCATCGCGAACAGAATGCGGCCTCCAACGAGCCATGGGCATACGGGGAGGAGGCCGAAGCCATCTCGAAGACGTATATCGGATTCCGTTACCGCTTGCTGCCTTATCTGTATTCCAAGTTTCGCGAGACCAGCGAGACGGGCATACCGATCAGCCGCTGCCTCTGCATCGATGATCCCCTCGATGAGAAGGTCTACCAGCAGAAGTATCAGTATGAGTTCCTGTTTGGCGATGCGATGCTGGTCAACCCGATGACGAGCAAGGAAAGCAGCAAACAGACTTACCTGCCTGCCGGAGATTGGTACGATCTCTTTTCAGACGAGTTCATCCAGGGCCAGCGAGAGGTTGGCTCTGACTATCCCGCATACCGTATACCCATTTTCGTCAAAGCTTCATCGATCGTACCGTTGCAAACCGAGGTGCAGTCGACGAAAGATCTGCCTTCCGACACGCTTTACGTGCACGTCTTCTATGGGTCGGCCGCTCATCGATTCGTCTACTTCGAAGACGATGGCACCACGCTCAACTACCAGCGGGGAGACTACTATCAGCGATCGATCGACTTCGATCCTTCTGCGAAGAAGATCGTCTTTAGCAAGCCGGAGGGAAGCTATGCTTCTCACTTTAAAAAGATCGCCGTCGTGCTCCATGGCTTTGGTTCCCACGCCGGATTCCGGACAAATAACGGGGCCGCATCCATCGAAGAGATCACTTCGCACCTACTCGATCCGCTAGGCGACATGGAGCCTTTGTATTTCGACAAGGAACAATTTCGCTCCCTCCGCGATAAAGAGAAGATGCTTCCGCAGAAAATGCTGATCGTCGACAACACCAGCGAGATTGTCGTTTCGTGGGATTGAGTTGGTTGGAAGAGTAGCTCTGAGCGCTAACTACATTAGTTGAAGCGCAAGTGTTGATGGGGAAAGTCTCTATTCCTGCTGGTCTAGTCCTGGAGGTCTAGGATCTGATCCATTCTCTCTTTGTATTTTGCCTGCCTGCCAATCTTCGGCTTTTCGTCGACCACACGGACAGGTTTCGGCTGCCCCACGCGCTCACGGGCATTCGCCTTCACGGCTTTGGTGACCGAGAATTTTGCAGCCTTCTTTTTCGCCATCGTTATAAGTATCAAATATAGAAGCCGCCCAATGCACAGTGGCGGGTCTTTTTTCTATCGCGCAGATCGGGACATAGGGCTCGAAGGATGGAGCGGCTCTCTTGCCGGAGAGTAGCTGTATGCGGCCGATCGCTCGTGCGTCGGCGGAGGCGGCCCCACAGGCTCTGGAGTGCTTTCGTCTGGGCCAAAAAGTTCTCGGAAGTCTTCGACGAATGAGATGGCGATCACTACTGCTGAGCCCGCCATTCCCACAAAGAACAGAGTCACAATCACATCGATCAGAAATTTGCCTATCGCGTGCATGAGTGCAGTATTCCGCTGGAATGTGTAGCGAGAGCTAAAGGCGATGTAAGGGATTCATAAGCACACTTGCGACGGCCGGACCTGCCTTGCTGCACCTATGGCAAGTCAACGGGATTAGTATGGAAAAGTCCTGCCAGTTGCGAATGCACCTGGCTTTTAAGCAACATTCCTGTCGTTTGGTTTTTCGCGGCAGAGCTTTTCACCCGAGCGGAGTTTGCAGCAGATGGAAGAACGCGACTTTTTCAACGAGACCACGGAAATGCGCACCCACAACCTTACCTGTCCCAAGTGCGGGCAGGCCGGAGAATACAAGGTCACGTGGGTAGTTCGCCGCAAGCGCGCGCAGCTTCCTCGCAATGCCGATGAGCGCGACCGCGCCAAATTCGCCAAGGCACAGTCCTACATGGTGCGCCGGGACGATAAGCTCTCGTGCATCAATGTTCGTTGCCGCAAGCCGTTTGAAATCACAAGCCTGCAATCGCTTGCTTTTCTGAACGAATAGCCTGAATCGTATTCGCGGTTCCACGGTTTAAATGAAATTCACGCGTCGCTGCATGCGGTTTTCACGGCACTGCAATTCGCTGCCTCCGCTGCAGCTTCCCCTGCATCGTAGTGGAACGCGGCAGCCCTTATATGATTGAATCGAAACAGTGAGCAGCCCGTGGCCAGGCCGGCCTACCGTGGCTTCCCCAGGAGAAAGAATTCTGATGGCCAATTCCCTTTTGCCCCCCGAGGAGCGCAATCTCACCCCTGATCAGGTCGAGCTGCTCGACAAACGCCGTGAGTGGGGACACACTCTTCTAGTCATTGCCTGCCAGTTCGCCGTGATCGCGACGGTGCTCCTACTCTGGGTCGGCCAGGATCTGCAATACTCTCCGGGCTGGGTTCATCCCATGGCCTTTTACTTCGGCATCGCGTGCACTCTTGTTGTGATACTAGGCCTTACCGGGCTGATCCTTAGATCCGGTACGCCCCGAATCGACTAAAGCGCCGCTGTGCGACACATACGCATCCATTCAGAGCCGGCGACAGTGCCGGCTCTCGCTTTTCCGGTTCTGCCTGCAGAGCGGGTCGAAACGGTATAGCCTGAAAGTACCCCGATGGCAGCAGCCCCCTCAACGACAACCACCGATACGCAAACGGCAAGGCGTCTGACCGACAGTCACGGCCGAGTCATACACGATCTGCGCGTCTCCGTAACCGATCGTTGCAACTACAAGTGCATCTATTGCCGGACCGGGGAGTATGGCGCGCAGTATCCCGAACTCGCGATCGACGAATATCTCCGCCTCATCAAGCTGTTCGTCAATCTGGGCATCGAGAAGGTTCGTCTCACAGGCGGCGAGCCGCTTCTCAGAAGCGGTCTAATCGAACTCATCCAGGAACTTGGGCGCCTTCGCACCACATCCGGAGAGCCACTCGACATTGCAGTCACGACCAATGGTCACCTGCTCGACAAAATGGCTGCGCCGCTGAAAGCTGCCGGCCTGAACCGCGTTACAGTCAGCATGGATGCTGTCGACGCCCCTACCTTTGAGCGCATCACACGCGTGCCGGGAAGCTTCAAGAAAGTACTCGCCGGAATCCGCGCGGCCAAAGCGGCCGGTCTCACACCGTTGAAAATCAATTGCGTACTCCTTCGCGGATTTAACGACAACGAGATCGAGGGCTTTGCCCGCTTCGCCCGCGAAGAGGACGTGATCGTGCGATTCATCGAGTTCATGCCTCTCGAAGAGGATCGTCTCTGGTCACCAGACATCGTAGTTCCTCTCAATGAAATCGTGGCGCGCATTTCTCGCGAGATGCCGCTCGTTCCTCTCGCTCCGCGCGAGCCGAGCGAGACCGCCCGGCGCTATACCTTCTCTGACGGCATTGGCGAAATCGGAATTATCGCTCCTGTCAGCCAGGCCTTTTGCGGAGCATGCAGCCGCGTCCGTCTCACCTCGGACGGCAAAATTCGAACCTGTCTTTTCTCCCAGGTGGAGCATGACCTTTACGGCCGCATGCGCGCTGGACAGCCCGACGCCGAACTATCCGACTACATTGTCCAGACGATCTATGGGAAAGAAGCTCGACATCATATCGGAGAACCTGGCTTTCTCAAACCTTCAAGATCCATGGTCCACATTGGCGGCTGACAATCCTTCCGGCGCCTGGTTGACCTCTCTCGTGACTTTAGTACATACCTACCCCGACCAAAGATATCCCACATTGGTAATTTGCCTGCCTCCATATGCCAAAATTGCTCAGCAGAGAATTCTTTCCCGATCGTGCGTAGATGACTCAATCAACTGAGAATCGCATCCCCCTAGATGACCTGATGGTCTTCCATCAGCTCACGCGATCGCTCAACTCGAGCTTCGACCTGGATACCATTCTTCGCACCATCCTGGAGCAGATGGAACGGCTCATCACCGCCGACATGTGGACGCTGCTCATGATGGACGACTCGCGCACGGAACTCTACTACGCCATCGCCTCCGGGAACGGCGAGAGTTCTCTGCGAGATCTTCGAGTCCGTGTCGGGGAAGGCGTCGCCGGCTGGGTCGCCGAACATGCCGAAACCCTCATCGTGCCCGAGTCGGAAGACGATCCGCGGCTGAATCAGACTCTCAATGCGGAACAGCGCATCGTTCGCTCCGTAGTCGCCATGCCCCTGCGCGGTCGCAAAGGCATTCAGGGTGTTATCGAGATCCTCAACCCGCGCGCCAGCCAGATGAGCGACTACACGATCGCGTTTCTTCACATCCTCTGCGACCATGCCGCGATCGCCATCGAAAACGCGCAGGACGTCGCCCACATCCAGCAACTCACAATCACCGATGACACAACCGGCCTCTTTAACGTTCGCCATCTTTATAGGGTTCTAGAGCAGGAAGTCGACCGCGCGCATCGTCACGGGAAACCTGTCAGTCTCGCATTCATCGATCTCGACCGCTTCAAGCTGGTCAACGACACACATGGGCACTTGATCGGCAGCGAACTCCTCGGCAAGGTCGGCGCGCGCCTTAAAAAAATCGCCCGCCCTAAAGACATGTGCTTCCGGTATGGAGGCGACGAGTTCGTCGTGATGATGCCTGAAACTACTGCCACAGAGGCGCTCAGCGCAGTTAGTGAGCTGCATCATCAACTCATCCACACTAGCTATCACATGAGTAACGGCCTTGAGCTGGCTGCCAGCGCCAGCGCCGGCCTCGCCACGTGCCCGCCGGAGAACGCCGTTCATGCCATCATCGGAACCGCCGACGCGCGCATGTATGCCGTAAAAAGCAACGGCCGCGGAAAAGTCCGCGGCGCGTAGTTCGTTTGCGTTCCAGTCTCTGTTTCTAGTCTCTCTGGTCTTCCTTCTTCGTCATTGCTTCGAGCTGTCTGCGCCAGTCCAGCGAGTCTACAAACGGCCGTGACTCGCGCCAGTTTGGCTCGACGATAACGTGCAATTCCAGGAACACTCGGGTCCCCAGCAGCGACTCGATCTGCTTGCGGGCTCCCGTCCCGATCTCCTTGAGCTTTGCGCCACCTTTGCCAATCAGGATGGCCTTCTGCCCGTCGCGTTCGCAGTAGATCGCGGCCGCAATCCGGGTGAGCGGGAGCTTCGCATTTTTCTTGCGCGGCTCGTCAGCGGGTGGTTCCTCAAATCTTTCAATTACCACTGCCGACGCATATGGAACCTCCTCGCCGGTCTCGACCAGGATGCGTTCGCGAATGAGCTCCGCCACCATGAACCGCATCGGCTGATCCGTGTACTGATCGCTGGGGTAGAATCGCTCACCTACCGGAAGCGCATCCACGATCTTGCGGACCAGGATGTCCAATCCGTCCTTCTTGCGGGCACTCACTGGAACCACTTCCGCGAAACTGTACTGCTTAGTCAGCGTCTCGATGAGCGGCAGCAAAACATCCTTCGCCACAAGGTCGATCTTTGTCAGCACGAGGAACACCGGGCAATCCAGGCCTTTGATCAGCGAGAACAGAAACTCATCTTCGCTTGCCCAGTTCGACGACTTGCGTTGGTGCGCCTGCCCCGGCTCGCCTGAGGCTTCCAGCTGCACACGTCTGCTGGCATCGATCAGAACCAATACCACGTCACGAGTTTCAAGCTCCTCGTGAACCTCCTGGAGCATCCGCCTGTCCAGCTGGGACGCAGGTTTGTGCACCCCGGGCGTATCGACGAAGACGATCTGCGCTGCCGGATGCACTTTCTTCTTTGCGGGAACCTCTACCACGCCGGCGATCCTGTTACGCGTTGTCTGCGGCTTTGCCGTAACAATCGCCACCTTCTCGCCAGTCAGGGCATTCAACAGCGTGCTCTTGCCGGCATTCGGCCGCCCAAGTATCGCCACAAATCCAGACTTCAATTCGATTCACTCCTAATCTCTAGTCCCTAATCCCGGCGCACTAACCTGTAACTCCCTATTCCTTGCTTCCTAGTCCGCTTGTACCCGCCCTCACGGCATCGCCGTCGCTTCTTCCTTTGCCGGCGGATAGATCCGCAACCGGTCCACACGCCTGTCTGTGGAGGCGACTACTTGTATCCGCAACCCGCTGTGTTCCAGAAGCACCACTTCGCCCGGCAACGGAATGCGGCCTTCAACCTCACTTACCAACCCGCCCACAGTCGTTGCTTCGTAATCCTCATTGATCTCGAGCTCATCCCCGAAGAGGCGTGACAACTCGCCGACAGGAAAATCTCCCGGGACCACCCAGGCGCCACCAGGCTCAGGCTGCGGATCGCTGATGTGACCATCCTCTTCATGCTCGTCGCGGATATCGCCTACGATCTCCTCCAGCAGGTCCTCAATCGTCACCAGACCCGCCACGCCGCCGTACTCGTCGATGACAATACGCATGTGCTGCTTCTCGCGCTGCATCTCGCGCAGCAGTTCATATCCGCGTTTGGTCTCCGGAACAAAGACCGCCGGCTGCTGGATACTCTCGACGGTCCGGCTGCGCGCCTCTTCATCGCTGATCTGCAGCAGGTCGTGGGCGAATGCGATTCCCGTAATCGAATCCAGAGTCCTGTCGTACACCGGCACGCGGGAGTAGTTTTGCTCCTTCAGCTTTTCGAGAAAGGTTTCCAGCGTAATCGACTGCGGCACAGCAAAGATCTGCGGCCGCGGCGTCATCACCTCCCGGACAAGCTTGTCTCCAAACTCCACGGCCGAACGCACCAGATCGCGGTCGCTCTCCTCGAGGATGCCCTCTTCTTCTCCTGCTTCAAGCAGAGACTCCACATCCGGCGCGGGCTCTTCGTCCTTCGCCGCGGGAGCCTCCGCCAAGGCAGCCAGTGAAAAGAAGAACCGAATGATTGCTGTGATCGGCGTCATTAGCCATAAGAGCAGCCGGATCGGCCACAGCAGCTTCGCTGCCCATCGGCCCTTGGTTTGTGTGAAGAGAAGGTTCGGTAGTATCTGGTTGCAGAACAACAGAACCAGCAGCACCACCAGTACTGCCTGCGTGATCTCGGCAAACGTCGGTCGCGCTGCATGCGGAGCCCGATCGAAGAGCACCGCGCCGATCGCCAGCGCAATTGTTCCCAGGGTCAGTTGTTGAAGTACGGCCGCACACAACGCCGCGTGCTCGCGCGTCAGGCCGATGAACGGCTCAACTCTCTCTTCCCATTCATCGAGATTGTCCTGCACCTCGCGGGGCAGAATCTTCCCGAACTCCGAGTACAACCGGCTGATGTACGCCGCGAAAGTGTCAACCAGCGCGACCAGAATGAGCAACAAGATCGTTGTCCAGCTCATGCGCGCACACTCCGATCAATCAGCCCATGCGGCAACCGCAGCTTCGTTCTCAGCCTTTCCTCCCGCCGCGCCATCTCTCCGCCGTCCGTCTCGTGATCATACCCCGCCAGATGAAGCAGCCCATGCAGCATCAGCACCTTGATTTCGATCGATAGCGCATGGCCAAGTGTCTTTGCCTGCTTTCGCGCCGTGGGAATGCTAATCGCCAGGTCGCCGGCGATGTCCCGATCTGCGGGTGACCAGCGTCTGCTTCTGGAGATACGGGCGAGCACCGGGAATGACAGCACATCTGTCGGCTTGTCCTTCCCCCGGAATTGCCGGTTCAGCCGCCGAATGGCGTTGTCCGTCGTCAGCAGCACGGAAACCTGTCCCCGCAGCCGCACCGCGCTCTGCGCCTCACACAGAAACCGCGCCAGGGTTCGCGCGGACGGAACTCGATTGTCGCGGGATTGGGCCCTTGGGGTTTGGGCCGCTGACCGTCTCCGATTCGTGATGCGGGATTGGTCAGACTCCAGGTCTGGGTCAAGAATAATCATCGTTCGCGAGGCCGCCTTTCGAGGCAGCCCCGGTCACTTCATTTTATGCGAGGCTGCCTCAGGCCCTCATAAGGCCGGCCACATACGCATAATCCAGCTTTGCGGCCTCCAGTGCAGTCTTCCCCTTAAACGGCGGATCGTGATCGACGATGAAGTACTCCACTCCGGCCTTTTTCGCTGCCTCGTAGGCCGCCTTCAGCGGAGCCACGCCCGTTCCCAGATCCACGATATGTCCGCCGGCCGCTGGGCCAAGCTCATTGATTGGCGGAGTCACGGTGCTGAAATCCTTGAAGTGCATCAGTTTCACCCGGTCTGCATTGGCCGCGATCAGCGCAGCCGGATCGCCACCACCAGCCGCCACCCATCCAGCATCGATCTCCAGCTTGACCAGTTCCGGGTCGGTCGCCTTCAGCAGAATGTCAAATCCAGTTTGCCCGCCTTCGAACTTGCGGAACTCGACATTGTGATTGTGGTATGCGAACACGAGCCCTTTCTTCTTTGCGCTCTCCGCGATCTCATTTGCGGTGGCCGCCATGCCTTTGAAATCGTCAGCGGTGAGGTGATTCATCTTCTGCATGATCCCACCCATGTTCGCGCCACCCTCTGACTTCCCGGGCGGGAGCACCGAACTGATCACGTACTTCACTCCCAGCTCCGCGGCCTGATCCAACACCTTTTCGGTCGGCATGAACCCAAAGGCAAAATGTCCCGACGGACAGCCCAGCCCGGCGTCAGCCAGCATCTTCTTGAACTCCGGAATATTGCTGATCGCCATTGCAAACGCTTCGACGTATCCATATCCAAGCGCCGAGAGCTGTTTCAACGTTCCAGCCGGATCTTTCTTGAAGTCCGCGGCTACCATGTACATCTGCACACCGGGTTTTGACTTCTCGTCGGCGCCAAAAAGGCGGCTCACTCCAGCCACCTGAGCAGCGGCCACCACTGCAGCAGAGCGAATCAGCAATCTACGTCGACTAAGGGACATGTCCATCCATCTCCTCTGCGCAACGCGCAGTTTCATTGCCCGCGAGTATACAGGAGACCCATGATTTCAAGAACGTGGGTCATTCCGACCGTAGGTCGCCGTCGGCGACCGGAGCGGAGGAACCCGCAGTTGCTTTGAATTCGCAACAGCCGACCATCAGACTCACCCAAAGTCAGGATTGTGCTCCTTCAATATTTGAAGTCCTGTCTCAGCCGAGCGTTTCTTGGGAGCTCGTGCGTCACCTTTACACTCCAACTCCCACGCACAGTGCAGCCCGTACACCTGCTGAGTCGAGAGGTCGGGCGTAGATTCGCCAAATAATGCGAACGTCGTTGATCCCACCATTCCATATCCGGCTCTTGGCTCCGTCTCGTCCTCTTCCGGCGCATACTCATACCTGAAGACCCAAAGCTTGCGGCGATCATTTGTTGGCGGCCAAAAAAGCTCGCGCGCGTCGGCCTGCTCAATCTCATCTGGCGGTTGTCCGAATTCCATCGGATGCGCCAGCCACTGACACATCTCTGAGATCGCCTTAAAGTCGTCTGTCTGAGACTGCGCTGGAATTCGATTCTCGGCACCGAGTTCCGTCAGATAGTGCATCGCCGCAGCAGCCTCTTGCGGAACAACGCTCGCCGCCTCAAGTTTCTGGTAGCCGCGCTCATCGCCCGTTGCGGCCGCTGCCCACGCCGCCTCAAGTTGCACGCCCCGATCGGAATGCTGATCTGCGAGCGCCTGCACCTCTTCTCGATGACCTTTAGAAAGAAACGGAATACTCGCCGCAGCGCTGTGGGCGTAGCTAGAACGATCTTCGTCTGTTTCATGCAGCCACTGTCGCAGCAGCACCAATCCAGCCTCGGAATCGAAAGGGTGACACGCAAGCCTGCCTGACCGAGCCGCGGAATTGCACAAATCAAGAAACGTGACAGCAACAAAACCTTCAGGAAGCGGCTTGCGGAGCGCCTCGATAACATCCGCTCTCCATGGATGCCGGTCTTTCGCGACCAGATGGAAGATCATCGACCATGGGAAACCATCCCTGAGTAGTGGAGATCGCGCCGCCGTCACCACCCGCTCCAAACCTCCAGCGGGCGCATACATACAAACAACTTTCAGAAGTAGAAGTAGGTCGTTTCGCGTGCGCTTATCAGCGGTGGGACTCGCAACGTCGAAAATGCGAAGAAGCTCAGGTCCTCCGCTTGCTCGAAGTACCTGAACCGCATCTTCGCTCTTCGGCTTCTGCATCAGGCCAAGGACGTCAGTCAGTGCCGATCCGAAGGCCCGTTTCGCTGATGATTCAGTTGATAGAGGCAGGACTTTCAGAAGCCTGACAATGAGCTCCGCTTCTTCCCCAGTAGTGATCTCGCCTTGGGAGACTTCTCCAATCTTGTCTGCTGCCGACTTCGGATCTTCGATCGCTGCTTTCAGAGCGCTTGTCAGTTTGCTTTCGCTCATTGGCCCAGTTCCTCCAGCCTTTTCAGGCAAGTGTAGCTACTATGCATGACAGCACTGTTTCTCCAAACACTTGCAAAACAAAGCGCTCCTGGCATTCTGTACATAGTATTGGACGATCCCGGAGACGCACGGTGACGCCAAGTGAACTGCGTTACTCCTGGCACGCAAATGCTCCAGCAAAAAAGGTCCGCTCCAAGAGCGGACCTTCATACCACCTGCTCGGTTCAATCTCTACTGCGGCTTCGCCGGATGCACCGCTTGCTGCGGTTGCTGCTGCTCCCCCGCCTGCGCGGGCATCCCCTCGCCCATGCTCAAGGGCAACTCCTGCTGCTGTGGCTTGGCTGCGTCGTACGCGCGAACGATCCTCTGCACCAGGGCATGCCGAACGACATCGCCATCGGCGAAGTGGCAGAACGAAATACCCTCCACCCCGTCAAGGATATTGATCGCATCCAGCAGTCCCGACTTGCGCGGATTCGGCAAATCGATTTGAGTGATGTCTCCGGTGATCACAGCCTTTGAGTTGTTCCCCATACGCGTGAGGAACATCTTCATTTGCTCAACCGTCGTGTTCTGCGCTTCGTCCATGATGATGAAGGCATCATTGAGCGTTCGTCCGCGCATGAAGGCCAGCGGAGCGACCTCGATGATGTTCTTCTCGAGCATCTTGTCTACCTTCTCAGGATCGAGCAGGTCGTAGAGAGCGTCGTAGAGCGGACGCAGGTAGGGGTCTACCTTTTCCTGCAGCGTGCCCGGCAAGAAACCCAACCGCTCACCGGCTTCCACCGCCGGCCGCACAAGTACGATTCGGCTCACCTTCTTCGCATTCATGGCCGCAACGGCCATCGCGACCGCAAGGTATGTTTTGCCTGTACCCGCCGGGCCCACGCCGAACACCATGTCGTTCTGCTCGATGGCTTCGATATATTTCCGCTGATTCAGCGACCGCGGCTGCACCGCCCGCTTGATTCCCGTCGAGCGTGCCTTGCCCGCATCCGCGAGCGAGCGCAGTGTGATTGCCGGATCCGCGACCACCAGCCGCAACATCCCATTTAATTCGCCATTATGAAGATTGATCCCCTGGCGCCGCAGCGACTCGAAGTCCTGAAATATCCGCTGGACTCTGGAAACCGCTTCGTCCGGCCCTTCCACGTGTACGGAGTCTGACCTCAGATCGATCCTGACTCCGAGTGCGTCCTCCATCAGTCTGAGGTTTTCATCGCGGGTCCCGAAAAGGGGCTCAAGATTTGGCGTGATCTCCAGATCAGCTTTCAGAGTGCCTCCCTAAGTTCCGCCTCAACGGCAGGAAACTGATGTCTATTGGATGTTGCATTGGCGTAATTTGGTGGGATTTGTTGTTGAGGATCGGGCGAGAATGCACTTCCTGGGCCCCTCGGCGACAGGTCTTCGTCGCTGGGGTGGTCGAGCGCAATCGATTGAAGGCCTTGGCGACGAACTTCGTATTGGCGCAGGCGAACAAAGTGGCGGTGTATGGGGAGAGAGTAGCGCCGGTGTCAGATTCCGTCAATCCCACCCGCCATGAAGATTCAGACAATTAGTCACTGTTTCGATACGCCCTTTTGAAAACGCTGCTCCTCCTGCTTCCGGCCCCAAAAATCTGAGCAATTCATGCCTCTTCCCGCACAGTATCGGCCGGCTGATCAGGTTGCACCCAACCGCTCCTGCCATCCAGCCGCTTCAACACAAGCCCGGCCGCGAGGCAGGTGACAATGCCGATTGCCGCATCGACGAAGAGCGTTCCCGGGATCCCGGCGCGCGCATAGGCACGGCCATCCACCAGCGTTACATAGGTGACCGGCACATTCGTCGAGGCAGTCAGAAATGAGAAGGTTGTAGCGGCCAATGGATTATTGGGACCGATCGCTTCAAATATGATCCCGATCTGAATGGAAAAGGCCACAGCCTGAAACAAGTACTCACCGAAGAGCGCGGTCGCATACGTTCCGGTTGTCCGTGGCAAGAGCAGGAGACTCATGGTGAACAGACAACCCAGGATTCCATTCCCAAGGTAGAAGAACCGCAGCCGAACCTTTCGCGCGATCAGGGGGAACACGAAGCATCCCAGCAACCCCGGTATGAACGCTCCGACTCCACCCCAGAAGCTCACTGCCCTCGCCGAAGCGTGAAAGTCCGCTCCCAGGCCGCCCATCAGATTTGGCAGAACGAAGGAACTGCAGGGGGTCAGAAACAGCATCAGCACAACAACCACCTGACGCCGCTTCAACATCGCGGCGACCTCACCATTGAACTGCGCAAAGCTCTCGCCGGCCAGACGCCGATCCGGACCCGGCGCCGGAATCAGCAAGAACGCAACGGTCGGAACAAAGATCAGCGCACCCAGCACCAGTCCCGCAGGCACGACGCCTAGCCCGCGCACAAGTTCCCCGCCAAGCCCGACAATCAACCCTGTTCCGCTTACCAAAGCGATGTTCATCCACTTGCTCAGGGGATTCTTTTGCTCATCCGGGACAATATTGGAGAGCCAACCGCCGAGCGCCGAACTCGACAGCATCGCCGCTGCATTGCACACTACCATCGCAATCTGCAGAACGATCAGATGATGAAGACTGAGCACCGCAGTTGCAGCCGCTGCGCCCGACAAAGCAGCGGTCAGGGTCGCATACCAGCGACGGCTGAATCGCACATCCAGGATCGGCCCGAACAACACGAACCAGAAGTTCGGCGAAACGGCGATGGCCGTAATGAGTGCGATCTTCGGCTCGGGAACATGCACGCTCGCCATCAGCTGCGGCATCACGAAGTTCATGATCCCGCTGGCAAACCCCAGCGTGCCGTTGGCCAGGCCCATCACCCATAACGCCGGCAGACGACGCATCGTGCTCAGACTTGGAACCTCCGGGAAGTGCCCTTATGCTATCGGCACCTGAACCGGCCTGACCAGTCAAATAAAAAAAACCGAAGAGGATCGCGTAGAGGAAAAAACCCTGCCGTCCAGAGGGCCGGCAGGGCTAAGCGTGAAGCAACACTACGGGGTTGGTATCGCCGCTGCTGTGGTATTTGAGGGCAGGCTCTCTATTCCGGAACCGTCTACGCTCGTCACGTAGTAGGTGTACGACGTTCCGATTTGCACGTTTTGATCTGTGTATGCGGTCGGCGAGACGACAGAAGAATTCAGCCTTTGGTATCCGGTGCTCCCCGTCAGGACTCGATACACGTTGTAACCTGCGGCCGCGCTAACCGCGTTCCAGCTCAACTGGACATTATGTCCGTACCCGGTGCCGCTGAGCCCGATCACAATAGGGCCGCTGTTCGAGTTGCTTGCGATTGTGAGCTGCCCCGAGAAGTTGCCGGAAGAGGTTGGCGTGAACTGCACATTCAGAAGCGCCGTCTGCCCTGGATTCAACGTCATCGGAGCTGAGAGGCCTGAATATGCAAAGCCTGAACCGCTGATCGCAATAGAAGTGATCGTCACTGCAGAGGTGCCGGATGAGGTAAGAGTGATCGACTGCTCTGCCGGAGATTTGAGTAGAACGCTGCCGAACGGCACGCTGGACGCGTTGGCCGTCAGCACTGTGCTTCCCGGTCCCAATTGCAAGGCGAAGCTCTTAGCCACGCCTCCGCCGGTTGCCGTCAGTGTCGCTGTCTGGCTCGTGCTTACTGCGTTGACACTGGCTGAGAACGAAGCGCTCATTGCCCCGGGCGGCACCGTCACACTGGCAGGCACCGACACGGATCCGCTGTTGCTCGAAAGTGAGACAGTGAAACCGTTGTACCAGGCGGCCCCATAAAGACTCACCAGGCAGGAGTCTGTTCCCGCGGATGCGAACGACGCCGTATTGCACGTCAAGCCGCTTACCGAGGGAACGCCGTCAGCAGTCATGTTGATTGTCGCCGCGCCCTGAGCAGAGTTACTGGAGATCGTCACGACACCCGTATAAGAGCTGGTGTGATCGGAATAAAACTGAAGCGTCAAGGGAACAGATTGTCCCGGGTTGATCGTCAGGGGTGTATTGACTCCCGTTGCCTGAAATAACGATCCCGCGACCGAAATAGCCGATATTGTGAGCGGCGCGCTTCCTGAGGACGACAACGTCACCATCTTTGTCGCTGTCTGGCCCACATTGACGGCGCCGAACGACACCGCCGTGCTGCTGATCGAAAGCGACGGGGTATATGCATTCAACTGGATCCCAGACGTCGCGGACGATCCGTTAGCACTTGCTGTGACATTCGCTGTCTGAGTTGCGGTTACAGCAGCCACCGTCACGGCAAAGCTGGCAGTTGAACTTCCGCTGGGCACGATGATCGAGGAAGGCACGGAGGCGGCTGAATTACTCGTGCTCAGAGCCACCGTGACCCCGCCGCTCGGGGCGCCGGCACTCAATGCAACGGTGCATGTCGTCGTTCCCGCTCCCGTCATGGACTGGTTGGCGCATTGCAGTGATTGAATCAGCACCTGTCTGCGCCATTTGATCGAAGAAACCGATCTCACCGCTGGCACACCCCCCGGGACAACAGGCAAACGGCCCAGGGCTAGTGACTCGCGAAAGAAGGCCGGAGACAGAATGACTAGAATCACCAGCAGACGGCCGTATCCGCTCCGGCGGCTACGGGAACAAGAATGACTATAACGTGAAGAAAAACAAGAAATTAAGGTCCCGATGGATTGCAATTCTTCTACCTCTAAATGTAATAGCGGACCTATCTATCTGGGGGCTTTTTCTCCTGCAGAGAAAAGCACAGACGGCTTCTGTCCAGCGAGGTAATCCTAGCTGGGTTACTGGAAGCCCCCTGTGCTCATGGTCACTAACGTTGTAATTGAATATTACCTTCGTGCTATCAGTGGTGCTATGTTCCGAACTGGGAAGAAGCGGAATCGGACTCGCTCGAATGTGTTCCGCCTTTGCCCAATTCTCATTGTCATAGAGCGCCTTCTCCCCGCTCATCGTTGCGGATCCGGATCACCTGCTCGACCTTCGAGACAAAGATCTTTCCGTCGCCGATCTTCCCGGTTCTAGCGCCGGCGATGATGGCCCGGATTGCCGTATCCACCATTTCGTCCTGGACCACGACGTCCACTTTCGCTTTCGGCAGGAGGTCGACGGAGTACTCCCTGCCTCGATAAAACTCGGTGTGCCCCTTCTGTCTGCCATGCCCACGAGCTTCCACTATCGTCATTCCTGTAATGCCGGCCTCAATCAGCGCGGTCTTCACTGCCTCAACCTTTGACGGCTGAACAATCGCTTCGACCTTCTGCATTTCTAAAACCTCCGCATCTCGGTTCTGAACTTCGTTATCGGAAAACGCTGCGCGATTTGCGCCGATCCTCACGCAACTCTGTCGTAGCCTTCTTCGCCGTGCTGCGTGATATCAAGGCCTTCGATTTCCTCGCTCGGTGAAACGCGAAGCCCGATTGTCTTGTCCACCACAAACAGCAGCACAAGCGTGCCGACGATGGAAATGCCCCATGCGATACCGACACCGCCAAGTTGGTTCAGCAACTGATGCCCATTTCCCTCAATCAATCCTGACGGCAGCGCATTCCCGGCCGAATCTTTGAACACGGGATTGATCGCGCTCGAAGCGAAGATGCCCGTAAGGATCGCTCCAAGCGTGCCGCCCACTCCGTGCACTCCGAACGCATCCAGAGCGTCGTCATATCCGAACATGTGCTTGACCTTCGCAACCATGAAGTAGCAGCACACGCCCGCAATCAGGCCGATCACGATCGCCCACATCGGCTGCACAAAACCCGCCGCCGGGGTAATCGCCACCAATCCTGCAACTGCTCCTGAAATCGCACCTAGCGCGCTCGGCTTCTTATTGCGAATCCACTCCACGACCGCCCAGCCCATCGCCGCCGCGGCAGTTGCGAAATGGGTATTAACGAATGCGCTCGTTGCCAGTGCTCCCGAAGACAAGGCGCTTCCGGCGTTGAATCCGAACCAGCCCACCCACAACAGGCATGCACCAATAAAGCTGAGAACGACCGAATGAGGCGGCGCCGGCTCATGCGGATATCCAAGCCGCTTGCCCAGGTAGATAGCGCACACCAGAGCCGAGACACCCGACGTGATGTGCACGACCGTTCCGCCCGCGAAGTCGAGCGTCGGAATGGCTCCGCCGAGCGCGGCGTTCAGAAGTCCACCCTTGCCCCACACCATGTGCGCCATCGGCGAATAAACCACGATCGACCACAGCACCAGGAACACGGCCATCGCGCTGAACTTCATGCGCTCGGCGAAGGCGCCCGTGATGAGTGCCGGCGTGATGATGGCAAACATCAGCTGATACACCATGAACGTCTGCACAGGGATCGTCGAGCCATAGTCCGCATCGGGCGTCAGTGCAACATCGCGCATGAATGCATGATGCAAACCGCCGATAAAACTCGTTCCCGAGTCAAAGGCGAGGCTGTAACTCACAATCGCCCAGAGCAGCGTGATCAGAGCCATCATAGCGAAGCTCTGCATCATCACGGAGAGAACGTTCTTCTTCCGGACCAGTCCGCCGTAAAACAGTGCGAGCCCAGGCCCTGTCATCATCAGAACCAGAGCGGAGCTGACCAGCATCCACGCATTGTCTGCGTTTGAAACAGTGAGTGCCGGGGCAGCAGTTTGTGCAACGCCGATCCCACAACCGGCAACCCCCAAGAATAGAGCAGCAAAAATCCTTGAGCCATTTCGTCTCATGAGAACTCCCTGAAATAGTTTTCGAGTGCAGGTTTCCGTTGCTCGATACCAATGCAGGCATTCAGCGGATTCGCGTCATGGCCGATCTGCGCCAGCGAACGAGGCCGGAGAAAAACATATTGCCGGGTACGTTTGCAGCACAGTTGACACTCTGTAGATACGCACGGTTTTCGCGCACAGCCACAGGGCTCTGAACTGCGGATCGCAGAATTTTGCTGAATTGGTCAGAAGGAAGGGATCAGGGATTTCTCTAACAGCGCAGAACGAGAGAAGTCTTGCTATGCCCGTGTTCCAGATTCGATGAGTTCTCGATTACATGGAAGGTGTCGTCGTGAAATGTCTCTGTGAGGGAGACGATTCCTAACACCGTCAGGGTTCCGGGACTACCGCTTACAACCGAATGCGCAGCAACGTGATGCTCGCGCAACACCGTCTCCGGCATGTCGATCGATGGCGCAATGAGGACAGTAAGGACAGCAATCATGACCGCCAAGACCACGGCGATCCTGACCCCCCGCCCCTCGGACCTCAAACTGATTCTCACGATGACCGTATTTGAATTGCTACGGCATAAGGATCGAATGAGGTTTCAGAACTAAGAGTTGCGATTTACGGTCTCGCACACTTCTACGGTGGCTGACCTGCAGGTGAAAAGGATCGGCCAGCCCACCGGAAGTATGCACTGCGACACACGTTCGATCAGATTGTCAGGCCCTATTTCGAGAAGATGCCGCCTTTGCCGCCTCGTCCATATTCGGCGGATGCCTTGTGTGCGGCTTTCTTCAGGATTTTGTTAAGTCGCTTGCTTCCCAGTGGAGAGGGCTCGGGCTCTCGATAACCGGGGTTGGGAGAATTGTCGGCCGCGCCTTTCTCACTGTCGCTGCGGAGATTTAGCTGAATAAAGCGTTCCATGGCTTAATCCTCCGCCTCCTATTGTGGCCCCAAACCGGCTCCTCCGGTGTCGAAAAATCGCCGTAAAATTAGTCGCCCGTGACGTAGAGAACGATTTGTCGCGGATCTTATTTACCTGGATCAACTTATGAAGATTTGATCGCACAATAGCTTAAGGCTACTGCGGGAGTCCGATGCGGCGAAGAACGGCCTTGAATCGCGGATCGCTGCGCAGAGGGTCGAAGCCCGGACGGATGAGCACCCCTGGATTGAACTTCTCATCGGCTCCAATCTCAACCCAACGAATCGCCTCGTCCTTATCGCCCAACGCAGCGTAGATCACTGCGAGTTCGGCGGCGAAACTGAACCCCGGACGCGAACGCTTTTTCAAACCATTGAGCAACGAAATCGCCTTGTCTCGTTCCCCGGTTGCGATGTAGGCGCGGGCCAGGTTTGCGGTACACGCCGCGTTGCCGCGAGAAAGATCGATAGCCTTCCTTAGCTCGGGGATGGCTTTGTCGGGCAGGCGCTTGGCGAGGTATGCCTGCGCCAACTGGTTGTGCGCCATGGCAAAGTCAGGATTCGCATCGATCGTCTTCTGGCTTTGCTGGATTGACTCATCTTCCTGATGAGCGATCGTCAGAAGCTCTGCCAGATCTGCATTGATGATTGGCGACAGCGGATCGAGCGTCTGTGCTTTGCGCATCTCAGCGATGGCTTCCTCGTATTTCCCAAAAAGCGCAAGGTGCCAGCTATACCAGTGATGAGCTGTAGCGTACCCGGGATTGAGCTCAATTGCGCGCTGGAACTCCTGTCCAGCTCGTTGTAGATCCCAATCGAAGCCATCGAGCGTGAAAGCTAACGATGTGTGCGCTTCGCTTAAGGTCTGATCAAGTTCAATGGCCTTCGTCGCGGCCGTTTTGGCTTTCGGCAGGGCTTCTTTGGTGGTCATTGCCGCATATTGCCAATCGCCGAGAAGCGCGTAGGTATCGGCGAGACCACTATACGCCTGCGCATAATTCGGATCTTTGGCAATGGCCTGATTGAAGTAGCTCACAGCATGTTCAAGGCCGTCTGTCGTTCGCTCGTTCCAGGAGGCCCTGCCTCTCAAATAGTTCTCGTACGCACCGGGATCGACGCTTCTTGCTCTGTGAAGCCCCTGCTGTTCCTGAGGGGTTAGCTCGATCCGAATCTGCTCGGCAATCGTGCGGGCCACCTTATTCTGCAGTCCGATGCTGTCGCGAATGTCTCCTTCGTAGCTCTGCGCCCACAGGTGCTCGTCCGTCGATGCGCGAATCAACTGCGCAGTGATGCGCACTCTGTCGCCTGATTTGACGACGCTTCCCTCGACTACCGCGTCTACATTCAGGTCGTGCGCGATCTGCGGAAGCGACTTGCGTGCACCTCGGTAAATGCCACTCGATGTTCTCGAGATGACTCGCAATGCCCTGATCTGGGCAAGATCGGTAATCAGCTCGTCGGTCATTCCCTCGGCGAAGTAGTCCTGCGAGGCATCGCCGGAAAGGTTGTCGAGTGGAAGGACCGCCAGAGACTCGATCCTGCCGCCCTTGTGGATACCACCCCTGAATTTCCAGGTGGCGAATCCCGCAGCAACTAAAAGAACGGCCGCCATCAGGATCCAGACAACTATGCCCATCTTTCTTATGGAGCGGCCGGGGTAAGGAGCAGCCGGCGACTTCAGGGGCTCCGGGTGTGAGGCATCCGATTCAGTCGACTCCAGTACCTCGTCTGTCTCCGGATACTCGCGAATGACCTCGGGCATGAACCTGTATCCCAGCTTGGGGATCGTCTCGATAAATTGCGGATTGTCCGCCGAGTCGCCCAATGCGCTGCGCAGCTTGGCCACGGCAGCATTCACCGCCTGATCGAAATCCCCGAAATCTTCACCTGGCCAGAGTCGATTGCGCAACTCGTCCCGCGTGACGACCTCGCCCGAATGTTCAACAAGAACTCGCAGGAGCCTCAACGGTTGCTGCTGTACGCGGACGATTCTTCCGGCCTTCCGGAGCTCTCCCGAGCGCAGAGACACCTCGAATTCTCCGAACCTGAAGGTCGAAGGTTGTCTCGCGGGCGACATAGTCCCCCGCATTCTAGCACTTCAACAACTTCGTCTGAAGAATATCGAGCGATTAACTCGAGACACCTCAGGTACTTAGCAAGGAAGAAATTGGGAATAGCAATGAAAGGCGGTGCTCATTGACCTGTGGTTGTGGACGGAGCAAGTTGGGCACAGCCGTCGCCAGTACGGCATCCCCAGCCGCCAAGGAGCCACCTCTTGCCGCACTTGAACTCAGACGCATTTCCGTTCCCCGGCCCTCCGCCTGTGCCTTGCATCCCCAGGTCAACCGAGTTCGAAGAGCTTGCCCTCCCCCTCTTCGGCTCGATTCACAACTTCGCCAACTACCTCTCGCAGAGCAAGGCGGATGCCGAGGACCTGGTGCAGGAGACCTACCTGAAGGCTCTCCGCGGCTTTGACACGTTTGAGCCGGGCACCAACTTGCGCGCCTGGATGTTCCGGATACTGAAGAACACATTTCTGAATTCGCGCGCCGGGGCGGTTTGCCGCTTACGCCACACCGGATCCGAAGAGATCCTGATTCATCTGCCCGCTGGTTCCCCGGATCCTTCCGAGATCTTCCTCGAGCGTGCCCGCTTGCGCACCCTGCAGTCTGCGATCGAGCGGCTGCCGGCTATGCACCGGGATGTGCTGGTCCTATGCGACATGGAAGGAGCGTCGTACCGGGAGGCTGCACAAGCCCTCTTGATCCCGATCGGCACAGTAATGTCGCGCCTGGCACGAGCACGCAGGGCAATCCGCCAGTCACTGAGAAACCAGGTTGTCCATCACGCAGCAAAGCGCTCCCGCAGTCGAGAAGCCAACTGAACGCCTTTCCAAGCACATTGGCGGTTCAGTTACAGCCGAAGAGTAAGTCCACACCAACAAGAGAGGTCCTGTTGAATATGAGCACCTATACGCCAAGCCAGGGTTTGTCCCGCCGGCTTTCGACGCCTTCGATTCGTACGGTCTCAACTCTCCTCGAACCTGAATCGCAATCGCTGTTCATCAGCTTGCGATCCGGGCGCTACCGCGCAGTTCCAGTGGAACCGGCACCCAGCCAAAGCCCGGATTTCGCCGTCTTCGGCGAAGTGCATATCGACTTCCTGCGGCATGAGACCTGGCGGGCGGACCAAGCCGTGGGGATGACCGCCTTTGAGTTCAAAGTGCTGAGGTACTTCGTGGCCAACCCCTGCCGGGTAATCTCGCGCGACGAGCTTCTACAAACGGTGTGGGGTTATAACTGCTACCCAACCACCCGCACGGTGGACAACAAGATCCTGCGCCTTCGTCAGAAGCTCGAGCCGGATCCCACGCACCCGGTCCACTTCCTGACCATTCATGGAGCAGG